>OHEZ01000227.1_pt1 | contig 45658 bp, 44 predicted proteins | sample 1567391 | NCBI WGS metagenome assembly OHEZ01 (sample SAMEA3879518, study PRJEB24766) | human gut metagenome | biome: human-associated habitat; feature: feces | place: USA | collected 1985/1987
TGTTCTTTCACCATCCATCTTGTTTGTATAATAAGAAAATTATACCATTATTCCATAATTAATCATATGATTTTCTTTGCATTTAGCTCATATGTACTGGGTGATAAAACCATCTGATAAATATCAATACTATTCTTTTTTCCAAATTGAATTATCTCTTCTTTAAAATTCTCAGAGATTTTCGCTCCTAAATAAAACGCTTTTATATTTTCTTTCAAATCCAAGACATATTTTCCATTTGGACATTTCAATTTTTCTGGCATTACTTTATTGAAATTAGCCGTCACAATTCGCCATTCTTTCTCGTACGACCAAACATCGGATTTACGACAAGTCGTCTTATAAATCCATTCTGTATTTTCACTTAACATATCTGCTTTAGAAACAGCATATCTATCCTTTGTATATATTACTGGGTATAAATGTTTATAAAGCATATCACTTTCTTTAAAATCATACTCTATACAAAATCCAGTATGATTCTGAGCATAATGGCTCCACATAAGCATAGAGTCATACACCTCAGATAAACAGACAACTCTTACAGCATCCTTGATTGTACTCATACAATCATTTAATCCATTTTGCAAAATATTCATCCAAGAGTCAGAAAGCCTTCCTCCATGAGCCTGCAAAACTATTTGCATCGCCCTTTCAATATTGTCAGAATAAAGAATTCTATTTTTTTCTTCCTGTTTAAGTGAAAATCTTCTTTCCAAAAGATGTATATATGTTTCTCTATCAAGTACACCTTCCAATGCATCTAACTGAAAGCAAAATTCACAATCATAGGGGTCGTTGAAATAAAGTGGTGATGATGGATACACTAATCCTTCAAAAGCTTCAAACTTCCATTTTTCAATGTTAATTATCCTCTGATGAATATAGCTATAATCATTCAGTTTTTCCGTATTAAATGACCTGTACCTAAATAACGTTCTTCTCATACGTATCCTCTCCCTTTACTCTCGAACAAGTTTTATTATATTACACTAATTATAATAAAGCAGCCGCTTACCCATTCAATAAGCAAGCGGCTTTGTCATTAAATCACCTCAAAATGTTTCAATGCATCCTTTATTGCTTCAACCTTCTCTGGAGTCGGATGCTTCCTCGGCTGTTTCAATTCCTCTACCGCATTAGGAGCATCGTACATCGGCAAGCCTAAATCTCTCTTTACCTCTGCAATATATGCGGTATGTACTTTGAAGCCGTATTTAGCTTCTATGTACTCCTTTATCATTTTGTAGGTCACTCGTTCCTTGGGCTTGTACTCTTCGGCTCTTTTAGCGATATTATCAAGCGGAACTTTTCCCTCACCTTCGCCAAACTCAACTTTTACGTTGATATGTCCGTCTGGCTTTTTGTGGGAAAGCAGTACAACCGTCTCGATATGGTCCGCTCTCGGGAACATATCAACCGCAGCGGCGCGCGTGGCGGTATAGCCCAACTCCGCAAAGCGCTTTACATCGCGCGCCATGGTCGCGCTGTCGCAGGAGACGTACACGACTCTCTCCGGCTGCATCTCAGCGATGCTCTCCACCACGTCGGGCGCGAGCCCCTTTCGCGGCGGGTCAACGGTGATGACATCGGGGCGCAGATGTTCCTGCGCGAGCTTTTTTGCCACGTCGGACGCATCGCCGCAGAAGAATTCCACGTTTTTGACCCCGTTGCGCACGGCGTTTTCGCGCGCGTCGTTGATGGCCTCGGGCACGATCTCCGCGCCGAGAACCTTCTTCGCGTGATCGGAGAGCGCAAGCGTGATGGTGCCCGCGCCGCAGTAGAGATCGAGCACCGTCTCCTGCCCCGTGAGATCTGCAAATTCGATAGCCTTTGCGTACAGCCGCTCCGCCTGCGTGCGGTTGACCTGATAAAACGACGGCACGCTCAAGAGGAAGCGCTTGCCGCAGAGCGTATCCTCAAGCCGGTCGTCCCCCCAGAGCGTGCGGTAGCGGTCGCCGAGGATGACGTTGCCCTTTTTCGTGTTTGTGCCCAGCACGATGCCGGTGCACTTCGGGCAGGCGTCGCGCAAAAGCGCAACGAGCGTTTCCTCCTGTGGCAGCTTGTTCCCGTTCACGAGCACGCAGATAAGGCTCTCCCCCGCCGCGTTCGAGCGGACATAGAGGTGGCGGACAAGGCCGCGGCCGGTCTTTTCGTCGTATCCCGCAACGCGGCAGCGCCGCATATATTCGCGCAGCGCCTCCGCCGCAGCGTCGGCCTCGCTCTTTACAAGAAGGCACTGCTCGCACTCGATGACCTCGTGCGTGCGGGCGCGGTAAAAGCCCACTCGCCCGTCCTTCGACACAGGGTACTGCGCCTTGTTGCGGTAACGCAGCGTATCCGCGGCACCAAGGATTTCCTCCACCACAACAGCGCTGCCGCCGATGCGCGCGAGATTGTCCTGCACGCGCTGCTTTTTGAGGCGCAGCTCCTCTTCGTAGCTCATGTGGCGGTAGGTGCAGCCGCCGCAGCGTGGGAAGTACGGGCAGTCCGATTCCATGCGCTCGCTCGACGGCTCGATCACCTCAAGCACTTTGGCAAAGGCGACGCTCTTGAGCGTTTTGAGGATCAGCACGCGGCACGTCTCGCCGCGCAGCGCGCCGTGGACAAACACAACGCGCCCGTCGATGCGCGCAACGCCCATGCCGCCCTCGCCATAGCCCTCGATGGTGACGGTATGCTCCTGATTTTTGGCAAGCTCCATCATTTTCTCCTCTCAGAAAAGGTACTTCGCGCTTATGCGCGAAGTACCTTTTGTTGTGTATCTCAAATCAATCGCGGAAGCGCTCGATCAGGCTGATGATCTGGCCGGTGAGCGCAGAAATGTCCTTGTTGGGTCTGCCCTTGCAGCGCTTGGCAAACTCAAGCAGCGACTCCGCTGCCGCCACGAGCTTGGCGTAGAGGTTGTCGGCGCGGGACTTCTGCGCCGTGCGCTTGCGCTCGGAAATGTAACCCTCGCTGACCATTTCGTTTGCGGCAAGGTCGTAACACTCGGTAAACTTGGCCGCGTGCGCATGGAAGCCGAGGGAATTGAGCTCTTCGGCAAACACGGGCGCAACGTCCTCGTCGCCGTGGACGACGAACACATGCGCAGGCTTCGGGTCGAAGGCCTTGATCCACTCGATGAGGTGGTCATGGTCGGCGTGGGAGGAAAGGCCCTGGAAGTTGACGATCTTTGCCTTGACGGCAATCTCCTCACCGAAAAGCTTGACCTTCTCCACGCCGTCGAGCAGTCTGCGGCCCAGCGTGCCGGGCGACTGGAAGCCGACGAACACGACCGCGCTGTTCGCGCGCCAGAGATTGTGCTTCAAATGGTGGCGGATGCGGCCGGCGTCGCACATACCCGAGGCGGAGATAATGACCTTGGGCGTCGTGTCCATGTTCAGCATCTTCGATTCCTCGCTCGACTCAACAAGGTTGAGGTTGGGGAAGGTGAACATGTGCGTGCCGTCCTTGACAAGATCGAGCGCCTGCTCGTCGAGATAGCCGTGCAGATCGCCGCAGAAGACGGTCGTTGCCGCCTTGGCAAGGGGAGAGTCGATGTACACAGGGAAGTTCGGCGTCGACTTGACGAGCTTTTGGTCCTTGATCTCGCGGATAAAGTACAAAAGCTCCTGCGTGCGCCCGACGGCGAACGACGGGATCACAACGTTGCCGCCCTTGCCGAGCGTTTCGTCGATGATCTCGGCAAGCTCGTCGGTATAGCTCCACACCTCGGTGTGGTTGCGGTCGCCGTAGGTCGACTCCATCACGACGTAATCCGCCTTCTTGAGGAGCTGCGGGTCGCGGATGATGGGCTGGTCGACATTGCCGATGTCACCGGAGAAGACGAGCGTCTTGTGCACGCCGTTTTCCTCCAGCTCAAGCGTGATGGACGCCGAGCCGAGCAGATGCCCCGCATCGGTAAAGACCGCGCTTACCCCCTCGCAGAGGTTGATCTTTTCTTCATACTCGCAGGTCGTGACGTACTTGAAGACGTCCAGCGCGTCCTGCTCGGTGTAGAGCGGCTCAACGTGCTCGCGGCCCGCGCGCTGACCCTTGCGGTTTTCATATTCCGCGTCGCTCTCCTGAATGTGGGCAGAGTCGAGCAGCATGATCTTCATCAAATCAGCCGTCACGCGCGTTGTGAGGATCCGGCCGTGAAAGCCGTTTTTCACCAGCAGCGGGATACGGCCCGTATGGTCGATGTGCGCGTGGGTGACGAGCAGAATGTCGATGCTGCCGGGGGCAAAGGCGAGGTAGCGGTTGTCCAGCTCATCGCGCCCCTGCTGCAAGCCGCAGTCAACGAGGATCTTCTTGCCGTTGATCTCCAAACAGTGGCAGGAGCCTGTCACGCAGCGGTCAGCTCCGTAAAAGTGCAGTTTCATGCGTTAGTCCTCCTTCGATCATTGGATCAGATGAAAAAGCTTTTCCTCACGTTCTGTCCTCCGCCGTTGGGGGACGTTTCATTCTCCTATACGATCTTATATCGCATTTTACCACAGCAGCAATGCAGAGTGCAAGCCATGCACAGCGCGGCGGCGGAATTTATTTACAGTCCATTCATATTGTACAGCAAATTTCCCTTTGCATATCGCGCAGAGAGATGCTATACTTGTAGGCGTGTCATTATGCTCCCACGAAAGGAAGTTTTGTTATATGGGTTTTTTCAGCAAAATGTTCGGCTCTTACAGTGACCGTGAGCTCAAAAGCATCTACCCCATCGTCGATAAGATCGAAGCGATGGCGGAAGAATACAAGGCGATGAGCGATGCGGAGCTGCAGGCCAAAACACCGGAGTTCAAGTCCCGCCTGCAAAACGGCGAAACGCTTGACGATATCCTGCCTGAGGCGTTTGCCACCGTGCGCGAGGCGTCCCGCCGCGTGCTGGGGCTGTACCCCTATCGCGTGCAGCTTGTCGGCGGTATTGTGCTCCACCAGGGACGCATCGCCGAGATGAAGACCGGTGAAGGTAAAACGCTGGTCGCTACCCTCCCCGCCTACCTCAACGCCCTGACCGGCAATGGCGTACACATCGTCACCGTGAACGATTACCTTGCCAAGCGAGACAGCGAGTGGATGGGCAAGGTTCACCGCTTCTTGGGGTTGACGGTCGGCCTGATCGTCCACGACCTCACAAGTGAAGAGCGCCGCAAGGCCTACGCCGCGGACATCACCTACGGCACGAATAACGAAATGGGCTTTGATTACCTGCGCGATAACATGGCCATCTACGCAAGCGAGCTTGTCCAGCGCGGACACGCCTTCGCCATCGTCGACGAGGTCGACTCCATTTTGATCGATGAGGCGCGCACGCCGCTCATCATCTCCGGCATGGGCGAAAAGTCCACGGAGATGTACTCCCGCACGGAAAGTCTCGTGCGAGGCTTCCGCAAGAAGGTCATCGCCGAGAGCGACGACAAGGAGGAAGAGGACGTCAACATCGACGCGGATTACATCGTCGACGAAAAGGCCAAGACCGCGACGCTCACCGCCCGCGGCGTGAAGAAGGCCGAGGAATTCTTCGGCCTTGAAAACCTCTCCGATCCTGAAAACTCCACCATCGCGCACCACATCAACCAGGCCATCAAGGCGCACGGCACGATGAAGCGCGACATTGACTATGTCATCAAGGACGGTCAGGTCGTCATCGTTGACGAGTTCACCGGCCGACTGATGTTCGGCCGCCGCTACAGCGAAGGTCTTCATCAGGCGATCGAGGCCAAGGAGCACGTGGAGGTCGCACGCGAGAGCAAGACCCTTGCGACCATCACCTTCCAGAACTACTTCCGCCTCTACGGCAAGCTCTCCGGTATGACCGGTACGGCGCTGACGGAGGAAGAAGAATTCGGCACGATCTATAACCTCGACATCATCGAGATCCCGACGAACCGTCCCATCGCCCGTATCGACGACCCCGACGTCGTCTACAAGACCGAGGCGGCAAAGTATCGCGCCGTCATCGAGCAGGTGAAAAAATGCCACGCCAAGGGGCAGCCCGTTCTGGTCGGTACGGTGTCGATCGAGAAGAACGAAAAGCTCTCCTATCTTCTCTCCCGCGAGGGCATCAAGCACAACCTCCTGAACGCGAAGAACCACGAAAAGGAAGCCGAGATCGTCGCGCAGGCCGGTAAACTCGGCGCGGTTACGGTCGCAACGAACATGGCAGGCCGTGGTACCGATATCATGCTCGGCGGTAACGCCGAATACATGGCGAAGAACGACCTGCGCAAGGCAGGCCTTTCCGATGAACTGATTGCCGAGGCGACCGGCTACGCCGAAACGGACAATCAGGAGATCCTCGACGCGCGCGACATGTTTGCAAAGGCGCTGGAAAAGCACCGTGAGGAGATCTCCGGCGAGGCGGACAAGGTCCGCGAGGCGGGCGGTCTTTTCATCATCGGCACCGAACGCCACGATTCCCGCCGCATCGACAACCAGCTGCGCGGCCGTGCCGGCCGTCAGGGCGACCCCGGCGAAACGCGCTTCTACCTCTCGCTTGAGGACGATCTGCTGCGTCTTTTCGGCGGCGAGCGCATCACCAATCTGATGGAGCGCTTCAATCTCGACGAGGATACGCCGATCGAAAACAAGACCCTCTCCAAGGCCATCGAAAACGCGCAGACGAGCGTTGAGTCCCGCAACTTCCAGTACCGCAAGAGCACGCTCGAATACGACGATGTGATGAACAAGCAGCGCGAGATCATCTACGGTCAGCGCAAGCAGGTGCTCGACGGCATGGACATCAAGCCCACCATTCTGAACATGCTGAGAAGCAGCATCGAAAGTCAGGTCGCCTTCGCCTTCGGCGAGCACGACAAGACGGACGACGAGCACCGCGCCGACGCGCTCAAGAGCTGCGAGGGCACCTACTTCCCGCGCGGTGCTGTGGCTGGCTCTTCCCTCGCAGGTCTCTCCGCAGAAGACCTGACCGAGCGTTTCTATGCCGCAGCGGAGAGCTACTACGAGGCCAAGGAAAACGCCGTCACCTCGCCCATCATGCGCGAGCTGGAGCGCGTGGTACTGCTGCGCGTGGTTGACGAATACTGGATGGATCACATCGACGCGATGAGCGAGCTGCGCCAGGCCATTCGCCTGCAGTCCTACGGCAACAACAAGCCCATCGACGTTTACAAGCAGGAATCCCTCACGATGTTTGAGGATATGATCGCCGCCATTCAGGGCGACACGGTGCGCCGCATCTTCTCCGCCCGCGTCAAGACCGAGGGCGAGGTCAAGCGCGAGCGCGTGGCTGACGGCATCGTCGCCTCCACCTCCGGCGACGGCACCGTAAAAAAGCAGCCGCGCAAGGTGCAGAAGATCGGCCGCAACGACCCCTGCCCCTGCGGCAGCGGTAAAAAGTACAAGCAGTGCTGCGGCAGATGACCCATCGCTTGAAGTGATTTGAATGCAAGGGGGCTGTTCTCTTTCCCGAAGGAGAGCAGCCCCCTTGCCCAAAAGGAAAGGAGGCACTTTGATGTCTTTTTCGGAACACAACCACAATGGTCTTATTTTCGACACCTCCGACGTGCTCTCCGCCGTGCCCGGCGCAGTGCACGCCTTCACCACGCGCCACGGCGGAGTGAGCCCCGCGCCGTTTGATTCGCTCAATTTTGCCGACAACAGGGGAGATCGCAGCGAAAATCTTCTTGAAAACTATCGTCTGCTCGGTGAGGCCGTTGGCATTGACGCCTCGCGTGCCGTGGGCTGCCGCCAGATCCATTCTGACCTTGTGCGCGTTGCGTGCGAGGAGGACGCGGGCAAGATCCTCTGGAATGACCGCCCCTACGACGCCGACGGGCTCATCACAAACGTGCCGAATCTGCCGCTGTTCGCCTACGGGTCAGACTGCTGCGTCATCACGCTCTACGACCCCACCTCGCGCTCCATCGGCGCAGTGCATGCCGGCTGGCGCGGCACGGCGGCCGGCATCGCGCTCAAGGCCGCGGTGTCGATGATGAGCTGCTACGGCGCAGACCCCTACACGCTGCGCGCCGCCATCGGCCCGAGCATCGGCAAATGCTGCTTTGAGACCGACCGTGACGTGGCGGACGCCTTCTTCGCCCTGCTCGACCCCGCAATGGACGAGCGCATCGAGCAGCGCGGCGACAAGTTCCACATCGACTTAAAGGAGATCAACCGCCTGTGGCTGCTGCGCGCCGGGATCGACCCCGCGCGCATCGACGTTCACCCCGACTGCACCAAATGCCACCCCGAGCGCTACTGGTCGCACCGCGCGATGGGCGAAAAGCGCGGTGGCATGGCCGCGATGATCTGCCTGACGGAGGATATGCTGTGAAGCGGCGGCTCGCCGCGCTCCTGTGCGCGCTCGCACTCTCGCTCGCGCTCGCGGGCTGCTGGAACAGCGATGTGAGCGACGAAGGAAACGACTTCTGGGAAGAACCGCCGGAGCAGGAAGCGGACAACTCCCCCCTGACGCCGATCACGTCGTTTGCGCTTCCTTACCTGCAAGGCGTCACGCTCGACCCTCTCACCTGCCCCGACGGCATGCAGCAGGTGCTCGGCGCGCTGCTCTATGAAGGACTTTTCGCACTGGACGAATCGTTTGCGCCGCAAAACGTTCTGTGCAGCCGCTATGAACGCAACGACGACGGCACGAGCTACACCTTTTATCTGCGCGACGACGCCAGCTTTTCCGACGGCAGCGCTCTGACGGCAAACGACGTGCTTGCCACGCTCCGCCGCGCACAGCAGAGCGAGCGCTACAGCGCGCGCTTCGCAAATGTCTCCTCAATGCGCGCAAGCGGCGGTGCGCTCATCGTCACTCTCTCGCGCGCAGACAGCGCCTTCCCCGCATTGCTCGATATTCCCATCGTCAAGGCGGGATCGGAGAAAAGCACCGTACCGCTCGGCACCGGGCCGTATCTCTTCGTCACAGACGGCGACGGCGCATTCCTGAAGCGGAGCGCCGACTGGCATGGTGGAGCCCTGCCGTTTGAGCGCATCGAGCTGCGCGCCGCTAAGGATACGGACACGGCGGCGTACCTCTTTTCCTCGCGCGAGGTGCATCTGCTCTTATCCGACCTGACAAGCGGCACGGGGGATCTTCGCAGCGCGGAGATCCAGATCACCGATTACGCAACCGCGAACATGATCTACCTTGGCTTCAACACACAGCGCACGCTGCTCTCCGACGCGGCGCTGCGCAGCGCCATCGCAGGCGCGATCGACCGCGGCACCATTACGACAGGCTATCTTGCCGGTCACGCAAAGGCGGCGCGTTTCCCGCTCTCGCCGAGTGCAAGCCTCTATCCCGCAGAGATGGCAGAAGCGCTCGCTTCCCCCTCGCTTGCGGCAACGTTGGAAAATGCAGGCGTGACGGATTCCCGCCCCCGCACGCTGACGATCCTCGTCAGCGAAAGCGATTCCTTCAAGGTCTCCATTGCCGACTACCTCAGCCGCACGCTCTCAGGCGGCGCGCTGACGATCAAGGTGCGTGCGCTGCCATGGAACGACTATCTGACCACGCTGCAAAACGGCAACTTTGATCTCTATCTCGGCGAAGTCCGTCTGACGGCGGATTGGGACATCTCCCCGCTCGTGCGCACCGGCGGCGCGCTCAACTACGGCGGCTACGCCGACGAACAGTGCGATACGCTGCTCGACACCTTCCTCCAAAGCGAGAGTGAGGAGACCGCACGCACGCTGTACCGCTATCTCGACCAAAGCGCGCCCATTGCGCCCATTGCGTTCCGAACCTCGTCCGTCCTGACGCCGAGCGGCCTCATCGACGGCTTGACGCCCACCGCCTCCTCCCCGTTCTACGGGCTTGCAAACTGGGCGGTACACTTCGACAAGGGATAAGGCACACAGCAGAAGATAAACCGTATCCAAATATGACAAAAAAGCTCCTCCGCAAAAAATGCGGAGGAGCTTTTTTCGTTTCTTTTAATACTGCCGCACCACGGCAACGACGCGGCCCAAGATCGTGCACTCGCGGCCGTCAATGGGCTGGTAGTCGGGGTTCGCGGGCATGAGCCAGACCTCGCTTCCCTTGCGCTTGAGCGTTTTGACCGTGGCCTCGTCGCCAAGCAGGGCGACGACGATTTGCCCGTTCTGCGCGATGCTCTGGCGGTGGACAACAACCAGATCGTCCGGCAGGATGCCGACGCCGAGCATCGACTCGCCGCGCACGCGCAGGGCAAAATACTCGTCATCGTGCCCGCCGGTATCGAACGTCAGGTAATCCTCGATGCACTCCTGCGCCAAAATCGGGTTACCGGCGGCAACATTGCCGAGGATCGGCACCTGACGGCGGCGCGAGGAAAGCTCATCAGCCGCTTCCTCCGGCCGCACAGGGGCGGCAGGTGCTTCCTGCGGTTGCTTTTTGAGCGTGATGGCGCGGCCCTTGCCCGCGCTCTTTTCGATGAGTCCCATCTCCTGCAAATGCTTGATGTGGAAATGGACGGTGGAGGGCGACTTGAGCCCCAGCGCCTCGCCGATCTCGCGCACGGAGGGCGCATAGCCGTGCAAAGCGATGCTCTCTTCAATGTAATCGTACACGCGCTGCTGCATTCTGGATAATTTCTCCATCGTCGTGCGCCCCTTCCAACATTTGTTCGAATCTATGATACCACATTTTCCGTCAAATGCAACATCTGTTTCACATTTTTGTGCCGGTTTCACATTTTTCTCATTGCAAAAATTTTTGAAATATTTTTCAAAAACCCATTGACAAACGCCGTTCGATGTATTATTGTACTAATTGCTTAATACAGTGATACAAAGGAGGGTCACGATGGATTGGAACTTTCGCAATGACCAACCGATCTACTCCCAGCTGATCCAGCGGCTCACGGAGGCCATCGTCTCGGGCGTCTACGCCCCGGGGGAAAAGCTTCCCTCAGTGCGCGAGCTGGCGCTGGAGGCCGGTGTCAACCCCAACACCGTGCAGCGCTCGCTCACGGAGCTTGAGCGCGAGGGTCTGGTCTTTTCCCAGCGCACGGCGGGACGGTTCGTCACGGAAAATGAAAACATGATCGTAAACGCAAAACTCCGCATTGCCGACGAGCGCGTGAGCGAGTTTCTTCGCTCGATGAAAACGCTCGGCTGCGGCAGGCAGGAGATCATCTCCCTCATCGAGGGAGCAAAGGAGGATGAAGAATGAGTATTTTAGAATGTAAGGCGCTCACCAAAAGCTACGGCGCCAGAGAAGCGCTCAAGAGCGTCGATCTCACGATCGAGCCGGGGCACATCGTGGGCCTGCTCGGCCCGAACGGCAGCGGCAAAACGACGCTCATCAAGCTTTGCAACGGCCTTCTGACGCCGACGTCGGGCGAACTGCTGATCGACGGCAAAAGGCCGTCTCGCGCAACGAAGGCGATCGTTTCCTATCTGCCCGACCGCGACACGCTGCCCGGCTGGATGAGCATCGCGCAGGCGCTCGACTACTACGGTGATTTTTACGCAGACTTTCGCCGCGGCCTTGCCGAGCAGATGCTGATGAACCTTGGCCTTGACCGCACGCAGAGGATCAAGACGCTCTCCAAGGGCATGCGCGAGAAGACGCAGCTCATCCTCACGATGAGCCGCGAGGCAAAGCTTTATCTTCTTGACGAGCCCATCGGCGGCGTCGACCCCGCGACGCGCGACTACATCCTGCGCACGATCATCGGCAACTACAGCGAGGACGCGGCGGTCATCATCTCCACGCACCTGATCGCCGACGTGGAGCAGGTGCTCGACGAGGTCGTGTTCCTGCGCGAGGGGCAGGTCATGCTCCACGAGAGCGTGGAGACCATTCGAGATGAAAAGGGCAAGAGCGTGGACGAGCTCTTCCGGGAGGTATTCAGATGCTGAGCAAACTGATCAAACATGAATTCCGTGCAACGAGCCGCATCATGTGGCCGGTCTTTCTTGGAATGCTGGCGCTGACGGCGCTGATGCGTTTTTCTCAACTGCTCCTGAACGGCGAGCACATTCCCTGGCTCTTACAGCTCATCGGCGTACTGCTGGTCATCGGCTTTGTGATGGGTCTTGGCGCGCTGGGGCTTGCGCCGCTGGTGCTCTCCGCCGTCCGCTGGCGCGACCATGTGCTCAAGGACGAGGGCTATCTCACGCTGACGCTCCCCGTGAGCGTGCACGAGCTGCTCATCTCCAAGCTCATCGTCTCCGCCGTGTGGTACGCTGCCGCCTTCCTCGTGGGCGTTCTCTCGCTGCTGATCGCCGCCTCCGACTGGGCTTCCCTTCGCTATGTGCCGGAAAACTTCGTCGATTTCTTCACGGCATTTTCTCAGATGGACGCCTCGCTGCGCGGCCATGCGCTGCTCATTTTGCTTGAGCTGCTCGGCAACTTCGTCATGACGATCTCCGCCGCGTCGCTCGTGGTCTACGCCGCCTTTTCCATCGGTTACAGCTTCAACAAGCACAAGACGCTCTGGACGACCATCCTTGTGCTTGTGTTCTTCGAGGTCGCGCAGTTCACCGCCATCGCCATGATCGGCGCGTTTTTCAACGCCAACCCCACGCGCTGGATGAATCTGGACATTTACAGCGCGCCCGCGAGCATCGAGCTGCTGCTTCTCTGGGGGATGTTCGGCGAACTGCTCTTCGCCGCGGCGGGCTACGCCGTGACGTGGTACTTCACGACGAAAAAACTGAATCTCGAGTAACGCGTTTTCGAAAAAGCAGCCGCGAAGAGCCTCCGCTTTTCCGGCTGCTTTTCTGCACCCTTTTTACGTCCGGATTTTCCAAAATTCAAAGATTATGTCAACTTGCGACGCAAAATTCATTTACCTGAAAGGAGACCCTCCATGCAAATTCTGACTGTTACCGGTCTTCAAAAGACCTACACCACGCGCTTTGGCGGCAGCAAGGTCCAGGCGCTCAAAAATGTCAGCTTCACCGTTGAAGGCGGCGAGTATGTCGCCATCATGGGCGAGAGCGGCAGCGGCAAAACGACGCTTCTCAATATCCTCGCCGCGCTCGACAAGCCCACCGGCGGCACAGTGCTGCTCGGCGGCAAGAACCTCTCCGAGATTCCCGAGGAGACTGCCGCGGCTTTCCGCCGCGACAACTTAGGCTTTGTGTTTCAGGACTTCAGCCTGCTCGACACGTTCTCGCTCGAGGACAACATCTGCCTGCCGCTCGTGCTCGCGGGCAAGTCGCGCACGGAGATGCGCGACCGGCTCTCACCGCTCGCCTACGACCTCGGCATCGAGACGCTGCTCAAAAAGTACCCCTACGAGGTCTCCGGCGGACAGAAGCAGCGCGCCGCCGTCGCCCGCGCGCTCATCACCCGCCCGCAGATCCTGTTGGCCGACGAGCCGACCGGCGCGCTCGACTCCCGCTCGACCGACGAGCTCTTGAAGCTCTTCGGCGAGATCAACGCCTCTGGCCAGACCATCGTGATGGTCACGCACTCTGTGCGCGCGGCGAGCTGCTCCTCGCGCGTGCTGTTCCTGCGCGATGGCGAGGTCTCGCTCGAGTTAAAGCGCGGCAAGGACACGGATTCCCAGTTCTACCAGCGTATCACCGATGCGCTCACGCAGCAGCAGACGGGAGGCGAATGCGCATGAAGCCCACCTTTTACCCCCGCCTTGCGTGGATGGGTATCAAAAAGAACGCAAGGCTCTATGTGCCCTATCTTCTCTCCTGCGCGTTCATGGCAGCGATGCTGTACGTCATTGCGTACCTCGCCGTCACCCCCGCGCTCTATACGGTCAATGGCAAGGTGAACGGCTCCGGCACCTCTGCGGTCGCGATGACGATGAGCCTCGGCTCGTTCGTCGTATCGGTGTTCATCGCGCTGTTTCTCTTCTACACGAACAGCTTTCTCCTGCGTCGCCGCAAGAAGGAATTCGGCCTTTACAGCGTGCTCGGCATGGACCGCGGCGCGCTCGGCACGATCCTCTTCTGGGAAACGCTCATGGCCGCGGCGTTCACGCTTGTCGCGGGTCTTGGCTTCGGCGTGCTGCTCTCCTATCTTTCGCAGGCGGTGCTGCTGCGTCTGCTCGGCCTCCCCGCCGTCGCGTTCTCAGTGAGTATTTCCGCGCTCAGGCAGTGCGCCGTCACGTTTGCCGCCATCTTCGCGCTGCTTTACGTGCGCGGTGTGCTGTCGCTCAGGCACGCGCAGGGCGCGGCACTGCTGAAAAGTGAAAATGTCGGCGAAAAGCCGCCGAAGTCGCAATGGCTGCTCGTCATCCCCGGCCTTGCGCTGCTGCTCGGCGCGTACTACATCGCCGCGACCATCAACGACCCCGTACAGGCGATGCTGCTCTTCTTCCTCGCGGTCATCATGGTCATTCTATCGACGTATCTTCTCTTCATCTCCGGCAGCGTGACGCTCTGCAAAACGCTCCAGAAGGATGAAAACTTCTACTACAAAAAGCGCAACTTTGTCTCCCTCTCGTCCATTACCTACCGCATGAAGCGCAACGGTGCGGGCCTTGCTTCCATCTGCATTCTCTCCACGATGGTACTCGTGATGCTTGCCTCGACGGCGAGCCTCTATTTTGGCGCGGAGGACGCGATCAACACGCTTGCCGTCCAGAATCACTGGCATCCCACGGAAATGGCGGACGTCCGTGCGGAATTTTTCTCCCTCTACGGCAGTCTCTTTTTCCTCGGCATTCTTTTAAGCGTGCTGTTCCTGTTCGCAACGCTCCTGATGCTCTACTACAAACAGGTCGTGGAGGGGTATGAGGATGCCTCGCGCTTTGCCATCATGCAGCGCGTGGGCATGACCAAGCGCGACATCCGTGAGAGCGTGAACGCGCAAATGCTGCTCATTTTCCTGCTGCCGCTTGCCGCGGCGGCGCTGCACCTCGCCTTTGCCCAGCCGATGGTCTGGCAGATCCTGCAGATCTTCGGCATCCAGAACCTGACGCTCTTTCTCGGCGTGACGGGCGCAGCGCTGCTCATCTTCGCGCTGCTTTACTGCGCGATGTACCGCCTGACCTCAAACGCCTACTACCGCATCGTCAGCACACAAAACGTCTGATAAGGAAAGGATTTCCCATAAAGCGGCAGCGGCAAAAAATCCCGTCTCACCTGAGGTGAGACGGGATTTTTTCAAGCTTAACTAACGCTTCGCCGTAAAAGCCATGCTATTTACTCTTTTACTTGCCCGCGTACTCGACCAGCGTCTTAAAGAAGTTCAGGCAGGTCTCATAGTCGCACAGGGCCTTTTCAGGCGTCTTGCTATAGAGCACGAGCTTGCAGTCGTTCTCGGGGTGGAACTGAACGCCGAGGCAGAAGGTCTTATCCTGACGCTCGACCGCTTCAATGACTTCCACGCCGTCATACGCTGCGGTGCTGACAACGGTGAGATTCGTCCCCTCAACGCCGCCGACGGCCTGATGATGCCAGGAGGAAACATTCTTCAGCTCCGTGGAGCCGACAATCTTATAGAGCCACTTGGAAGCATTCTGATCGATGGTCACATCGTGGCGGGCATAAGTACGATCCGGTGCGTCAGCCGGCATTCTGTGCGTATCGTTGTAGGTCTTTCCCTGTTCCTTATAATAGTTGGGGATATCCTGAATGAACGTGCAGCCGGAAACAATGGACATCACCTGCTCGCCGCGGCAGACTGCGAACGTCGGCACGTCCTTTTCGAGGCAATAAGCCATGAGCATGTAGTCAGAGATATCGCGCGTGGCGTTGATCTCTTCGCCCTCGTTCTTTTCCTTCTCGGGAACCTTGAACAGAGACGGGCTCACATCTTCGCCGCCGGTGAAGAACACGCCGTCGATGGCCTGCATCACAGCGCCGACATTGCTGGTCGCGAGATCCTTTTCCTTCACCTTATCGGCGTATTCCTGCTTGAGCATGCCGCTCTTTTCGAGATACGCGGATTCGATCTTACCCTCGGTATCATACTTCACAGCCGTGCTCGTCACCTGATCGAGCTCAACGGGGATCGCGCCGACGGTCTTGAAAATCGTCTTGTGGGAGTCGTAATTCTGGCCGTTGTAGGACCAGCTGATGCCGATCACGGGCTTGTCGGCGATCGTCGCGGCATTTTTGAACATCTGCTCAAGCATCGCCATGGTCACAGGCTTGGCGGCCTCATAGGTGAGCCCGTCCATCAGGCCGGACCAGATGGCCATATCGTCATAGTCTGCGGGCCACGCGCTCAGAAGCGCCTTGTCCAGGCCGGTGCTGCGCAGGACCATTGCAGCGGCTTCCAGCTGCGTAACCGCCGCGTCAGGGGCAAAGGTGTCCTTGCTGACACCGTTGACGATCCCCTTGGAATAGGCGAGGTTGATCACGCCCTCATACTTGCTGCTCTCGGCAACATCCTTGAAAGCGCTCGCTTCCTTTGCGCTCGCCTCTGCCTGCGCAGAGAGACCCATATTCTTGATGACCTCCTGCGTCACTTCGGCACGGGTCAACGAAGAACCGGTATTGCTCGCGAAAGCAGTGGCAGAGAGACTGAACACGAGAATAAGCGCCATAATCAGAGACGTTGCTTTCTTAGACAATCTTTTCATACAAATTCTCCTTCGTTCGATATTGTGCGGCATCAACGCACCGCTATGTCGTCATAATAGCGAGGGAAAGCAAAAATAGCAAGTCTAAGTTTCAGCAATCTGCATTTTTAGCCACTGCATACAACACATCGACCGTCCTTCCCGTATAAAATGCACAATCACTTTTTCATTCCTGCATTTTTCTTTTATTCCAACGCTGTACAACGCTCCCTTCACCCTTGTTTTTGCGGCGGAAACACGGTATACTATAAATAGCAATATCCTCTAAAAACGCTTTATCTCATTCAGGAAGGACGATTCTATGGATATTAAATTTTCCGGTTCGGACGCAAATGGCTTCCAGTTCGATCAGAACGCCGCGCCCAGGCCCAAGAAGGAGCGCAAGCCCCGCAAATCGATCGGCAGCAAGGCCGGCCGCATCGCGGTCAATGCGCTCGTCACGCTGCTCGTCGGCGCGGTTTTCTTCTATCTTGAGCTGCCCGCCATCAACCTGCACGCCGAAGAGTTTTACGGCTTTGCGCTGCTGCTGTGCATCACCTACTGCATCTGCTCGCTTCTGACCTCAGGCTTTCAGGGCACGGGCGCGAAGGGCTACTTCACTTTCGTCAAAAAGCAGTGCACCGTGCCGTTCCTCGTTTCGGCACTGCTCATTGTCACGGCGCTCATCGGCGCGCTGACATCGTGGGTGGTGCTGCGCGCGAAGGACTATCAGGCGCTGCTGCCCATCGAAAATGGCAGCTTCACCGAGGAGATCGACGAAATCTCCTACGACCGCATTCCCATGCTTGACAAGGACAGCGCACAAAAGCTCGGAGACCGCAAACTCGGTGAACTTGCCGACATGGTCTCGCAGTTCGAGGTCGCGGAAAACTACACGCAGATCAACTATCACGGCCGCCCCGTGCGCGTCACGCCGCTTCGCTACGGTGACATCATCAAGTGGTTTAACAACCGCTCCGAAGGCCTTCCCGCCTATCTCGTCATCGACATGGTAACGCAGAACGTCGATGTGGTGCGTCTCGAAGACGGCATGAAGTACACGACCGCCGAGCATTTCTCGAGAAATCTCTATCGCCATCTGCGCTTTGCCTATCCGACCTATATGTTCGAAGAGCCGGTCTTTGAGATCGACGAGGAAGGCACGCCCTACTGGGTCTGCGCCAAGAAGGAAAAGACCATCGGTCTTTTCGGCGGCACGGACAACCACGGCGCGGTGCTCGTCAACGCCATCACGGGCGAGAGCGAATACTATGAAGAGCCGCCCGCATGGGTCGACCACGTCTACTCTGCCGAGCTGATCGTTGAGCAGTACGACTACTACGGTCAGTACCACAACGGCTTCTGGAACTCCATCTTCGGCCAGCGCGACGTGACCGTTACAACGTCCGGCTACAACTACCTTGCCGGGGGAGACGACGTTTACCTCTACACGGGCGTGACGAGCGTGGGCGGCGACGAGAGCAACATCGGCTTCCTCCTCTCCAACCAGCGCACGAAGGAAACAAAGTACTATCCCTGCGCAGGCGCGACAGAGTACAGCGCGATGGACAGCGCCAAGGGTCAGGTGCAGAACCTGCGCTACACCGCAACGTTCCCGCTGCTTCTGAACATTGCCGACCAGCCGACCTACTTCATGGCGCTCAAGGACGCAAGCCAGCTCGTCAAAATGTACGCGATGGTCAACGTCAGCCAGTATCAGATCGTCGCCACCGGCGCGACGGTCGCCGACTGCGAGGCGAACTACCGTCAGATGCTGCTCAAAAACAATCTCATCTCCAACGACCAGAGCGAAATCGACGCACCGTCGGTCGACCTTATGAGCGTGGAGGGCACGATCGCCGAGATCCGCACGGCGGTCGTAAACGGCAACAGCATCTATTTCCTGCGCTTTGCCGGGAACGACACTTTCACCGTGCGCATGAGCGCGGCGGAGGTCGCCTATGCACCGCTGCTGAATGTTGGCGATCACGTGTGCGTCTACTTCCGCGACGGCTATGTAACGGAAAACTGGATCGATGCATCTGACGTGACGCTCTCAGACGGCAGCACCCAGAGTGCGCCGCCCGTGGAAACGAGCGTTTCGACTGAGGACAGCGCGGATCCCGTCGAAAACGCACAGGAAATGCCGTAAAGCGGCGGCAAAGCACTTTCTATTACAAATTTTGATAGGGGTGGCGACACCCCTATCTCTTTTTGGAATGCATTGCACAAAAATGCAAGATTATGAGCAGTTTTTCTCGATAAAATAACCACTTTGAAAGTTGGCTTGCATCAATCTAATATGTTTTATTAAAAAAGTTAAAGTTTTTTGCCAAATTTTCTGCCAAATGCACAAAAAGTCAGAAAGAATTTCTTGCACAGCGCCAATAGCGTTTTGCTTGAGAAATTTTCCCTTTGGTGATAAACTCATAGACAAGATGGCTGAACCATCAAGCCCTGATTTTCAGGGTAATTTTAGAGGAGGCTACTTATCATGAACGCTTACATTGAGAGAGTTCTTGCCGAGACCAAGGCCAAGAACGCGAATGAGCCCGAATTCCTGCAGACCGTCGAAGAAGTTCTGTCTTCCCTCGAGCCGGTCATCAACGCCCACCCCGAGTACGAGAAGGCCTGCCTGCTTGAGCGCATGGTCGAGCCCGAGCGCACCATCGAGTTCCGTGTTGTCTGGATGGACGATAACCTGCAGTATCACGTCAACCGTGGTTACCGCGTGCAGTACAACGCGGCTCTCGGCCCCTACAAGGGCGGCCTGCGTTTCGCTTCCAACGTCAACCTTTCCATCATCAAGTTCCTCGGCTTCGAGCAGACCTTCAAGGATGCTCTGACCTGCCTGCCCATCGGCGGCGCCAAGGGCGGTTCCGACTTCTCCCCCATCGGCCGCAGCGACGGCGAAGTCATGCGCTTCTGCCAGGCCTTCATGACCGAGTTCCATCGCCACATCGGTCAGGACATCGACTGCCCCGCTGGTGACGTTGGTGTCGGCGGCCGTGAGGTCGGTTACCTGTACGGTCAGTATCGCCGCATCGTCGGCGCTGCCGAGTTCGGCGCTATGTCCGGCAAGGCCATCTGCACCGGTGGTTCCATTCTCCGTCCCGAGGCGACCGGTTTCGGCGCCGTCTATTATCTGCGTGAAGTCCTGAAGCACGACGGCAAGGAAGTCAAGGGCATCCGCGTCGCTATGTCCGGCTACGGCAACGTGGGCTGGGGCATCATGAAGAAGATCGACGAGCTCGGCGGTAAGGTCACCTACTTCGCCGGCCCCGATGGCTACATCCATGATCCCGACGGCGTCTGCGGCGAAGAGAAGCTCAACTTCATCCTCGAGATGCGCGCCAAGGATCCGATGCACTGCAAGCCCTATGCTGACAAGTTCGGCGTTGAGTTCATTGAGGGTCAGAAGTGCTGGGGCGTCAAGGACGTCGATGTCTACATGCCCGCCGCCACCCAGAACGATGTCAACATGGAGTGGGCCAAGAAGATTGCCGAGTCCGGCGTTCCCTACTACATCGAGGTCGGCAACATGCCCACCACCAACGATGCTCTTGCTTTCCTGATGGAGCAGAAGCACCTCACCGTCGCTCCTTCCAAGGCTGTTAACGCCTGCGGCGTTTCCGTCTCCGAGCTCGAAATGGCTCAGAACGCTCAGCGCATCTACTGGAGCGCTGAGGAAGTCGATGCCAAGATGGAGTCCATCATGAAGAACATCTATGATGCTTCCGTCGAGGCTGCTGAGCGCTACGGCCTGGGCTACAACCTGGTCGCCGGTGCGAACATCGCTGGCTTCCAGAAGGTCGCTGACGCCATGATGGCTCAGGGTATTTTCTAATCGAAAACACCTCACGACTTTCTCGTGCCGCACGTCTGTGCGCATGAAACAACAAGAAAAAGGTGCCCTGCTTTCGCAGGGTACCTTTTTTCTTTGCACTCAGGTATTGTCCCGGCTGATCGGCCGCCGGACAAACAGTGCAAAAAGCGCCTTTTTGTTAAGCGGGCAGAGCGGGTAGAGATACCCCTCCCCCACGATTGGCTTTGTCGAGGCAAGCAGAGCGATGATCCCGATGCAGCCGAGCGCAAGCCCGACCCAGTCCAGCGCACCGACAAACAGCAGCAGCACTATCCGCAGCAGCTTGAAGGCGTAGCCCAGCTCATAGCTCGGCTGGGCAAAGTTCGAGATGGCGACAAAGGCCATATACGCCAGCACCTCCGGCACAAGCCAGTGTGCCTGCACGGCAAAGTCGCCGAGCACGAGCGCGCCAAGCATGCTGAAGGAATTGGAAAATACCGCCGGCGTATTGAGCGATGCCAGCTTCAACAGATCAACGATAAACTCCGCCAGCAGCAGCTGCACCAGCAGCGGCACGGAATAATCGCTTTCGATTGCCAAGAATTCAAGTCCTGCCTGCGTGCGCGCAGGATCCTTGACGAGCAGATACCACACAGGTGTAATGAACATTGTGAGCAGAAACACCACAATGCGCAGCACACGCAGATATGTTCCGATCAGGGGTGGAAAATAGTAATCGTTCGCCTCCTGCACAAAGTCAAAGAAATGCGTCGGCAGGATCATCGCCGCAGGTGAATTGTCCACCAGCACCACGATGTTCCCTTCCATCACACAGGCGGTCGCGGCGTCCGGCCGCTCCGTATAGCGCACCTTGGGAAACGGCGTCCACCACTGCTTTTTCTCCATCATCGCCTCGGCGATGCTCTCCTGACTCATGGAAACGGAGCGCACGTCAATTTTCGCAAGCTTTTGCCGCACCTCGTCCAGCAGCTTGCGATCGACCTTATTCTCAAGATAGCAGAGCACCACATCCGCGCGCGAGCAGTCCGACACCTTGTGGCCTTCCAGCGTAAGCTGCGGGTCGCGGATGCGGCGGCGCAGCAGCGCCGCGTTTGCTACGAGCGTTTCGATGAATCCATCGTGCGCGCCGCGCAGCACCTTACCCGCCGACGGCTCCTCTACGCTGCGGGCTGGAAACTGCTTTGCGTCGATCAGCGCGCACGCGTCAAATCCGTCGATGAGCAGCAGCAGTTTCCCCAGAAATACGCTCGTCACCGCGGTTTCGACGCTTTGCTCGGCATTCACCTCGCTGAAGGTGATGTATCGGTCGATGAACTGCTGCATCGTCTGCGCGCCGTCGATGTTTCTGAGCGGCAGCCAGAAACTCAGCATCCGCTCAATGACTGCGTCATCGCCGTAGCCGTCCACGACCCACAGCCGCGCGCGTTTCCCGCCGACGTACAAATCGCGCGAGATCATATCAAAGCAGCGCCCCACGCCAAGCAGAGCGTCCAGTGTACGCACATTTTTCTCAAAATCCGCCGTCAAGCAATCCATAGCAGGCCTCCCGCCATACGATTTTCTTTTATTATGGACAGAGAGGAAAAATTTATGCCGCCAGATGCCGCTTCCCCCCCGCATCACGCAGGGGCAGAGCACAAAAAAGGAAGCTCTCTTTTTATCGAGAGCTTCCTTTTTTTGTGCGTATCGTCGCGGCGTGAGCCTTACACTTCCTTATTGAAGTAGAAGAACTTCTCGTCCTCGCCCTTTTTGCGCATGCAGGACGAAAGCATCTGGTAGGAGGCGGTATTTTCCTTGTAGCATTTGGCGACAATGTGGCTCAGATGGCGGTCGTAAAGCCCCCACTCAGCCACCGCGCGGAACGCCTCCGCACCGTAACCCTGTCCACCGTATTCCGGCGCGATGCGGCACCCTTCCTCCGCGCCGCCCTTGCCGTCGAAACGGTAGAGCAGCACCTCGCCGATGCATTTGCCGTCCAGACGAATGGCAAAGTTCACGGCGCGTTTTTTGGCAAAGTCCTCGCGCACAACGTCGAGAAAGTAGGTTTTCAGATCCTCGCCATTCCAGTCCGTGCGATAGCCGTAACCCCACCACTTGTTGCGCTCATCGTCGAGACAGAGCGCATTGTACGCCGCGCGGTCTTCGTCTGTAAAGACTGAGAGCGTCAGCCGTTCGGTTTTGATCTCTGGGATCTCGCGTAAGTCCTCCAGTTCGTTTTTCACATCGAAGCAGAACTTCTCGGCAAGCATGCAGGGAAGGTACTGGAGCTTCGAGGTGCGAAGTCCGCGGTCGCCTGCGTCGTCCTCGCGGTTCAAATACCTGACGCCGTCGACGGCAAAGCATCGGGCAAACTCCTGCACCGTCGCAGGATAAACGCCCTCGTAGCCGTAGAGCGCCTTTTCAATGTGGACATGCAGCGTTTCGCCGCAGCGCTCGGCCATGGCAAGGGAGATGAGCCGCCCCTCGTACTCCATGCCGCCGACATCGAGCCACGAGGCCCCCGTCAGGCGCAGCATCGTCTTAGCGAGCGCCAGCTCGTTTTTCGCCGACTTTGACGTTTTCTCAAACACCGCCGTGTAGTCCTGCCAGAAGCGTTCAATGAGCGGCAGGTCGTCCTTCCCCAGCGCGCGGAAGCGCGCCTCGGGATAGAGCTTGCGGAATTTATTGACGTGGTTGCGCTGGCCGCTGTAATGCCGGCCCGGAAAGTCGCGCAGGTCGTTTGCTTCATAAAGGTAGTCTCGCCAGGAGCGCGGATTGTCAAGATGGAAGTGCGGGTAACGCATGAGCAGCTTTCCCGCCTTCTCGCGCGGCACGACGGACAGCTCCAGCGCGATCCCCTGCTCCATGCAGTGCTCTTCGATGGCGCAGAGCGCGGCGTCCTCATCACCGTCCGGCCCCGGAACGGGATAGTCGAAGCAGTACTTGCCGTCAATGCAGTTTTTCACGATCAGGCAGCCGGCAGCCTCGGCATACTGCGGGTGCAGATGCCCGCGCCACATCAGCTTGACCAGCGCGGAATACTCGCACAATTGATAGTCGCAGTCCTTATAGTAGCGGCGCAGACGGGACATATCCCGCTGCGCAACGGGTTTGAATGTCAGCATGGAACGTGTTATCTCCTTTGATATCATATCGGTTATTTTACCCGCTTTTCCGCCGTATGACAAGACTTTTTCATTTTGGCTCAAGCTCCGCAAGCACCGCCTGTGCACACTCGATAAACTGCCGCAGCGAAACCGGGTGTCCCTCGCCCTTGTGAACAGCCATGCCAAGTTCACGCGCAGAGCGCGGCTCCACCGGTACGAGCAGCACACCGTCGCCGCGGCCGCGGAGCGTCAGCTCCGTCATCATGCTCACGCCGAGGCCGTGCTCGACCATGCTGATGACCGTCGGGTCGTCCACCGCCGTAGGTAAGATGTGCGGCTTCACGCCCGCGCGGTTGAAGATTCGCATAATATCCTTGTCAAAGCCCTGCGCGGGCATGATGAAATCGCGCCCGTCGAACTCGCCGAGCGGATAGCCCGTGCGGCCGTCGATGGGATAATCCTTCGGCAGCACAGCGTACATCAGGTCATCGCGCAGGTGGATCCACTCATAGCCGCTCTCCTCTTCCTGGCGGCTGACGAAGATAACGTCCATCTTTCCCTGCGCCAGCAGCTCGTAGGGGCTGTTGACATGATCCGCCATGCGAATATCCACGTCCACGTCCGGCCGCTCCTCACGGAAGCGGCGGATAATGCTCGGCAGCCAATGCATGGCCATGCTGGCAAACGCGCTGACGCGGATCACCTCGCTGCGTGAGGACGCCACCTGTGCGATCGCGCTGTCGAGCCGGGCGTTGGCCTGCAAAAACTCGCGGATCGCAGGCGCCACACGCTCTCCGTCCTTGGTGAGGCGCACACCGCCGCGCCCGCGCTCGAGCAGCGTGAAGCCGACCTCGCGCTCAAGCGAATTCATCATGTGCGTCAGCCCGGACTGCGTGTAGCCCATCACCTCCGCCGCCTTGGTAAAGCTGCCGAGGTCGACCGCCATCAGCAGCGCTTCTAACTTCTTGCTTTCCATAGGACATTCCTTTCCTATTAGTATTCAGCATGGTTCGATTATAATATATACTCATGCCGTATGCAAGCGGATTCTCTTCTTTGCTCCCTTTTGTTGCGTTTTTTCCGTCATCTGTCATACATCGCCGTCTTTTTTGTCCGCTTGCTGCGTAAAATAACACTTGAGGTGATCGTCATGAACCGCCGCCGCGCGCTTTTTCTGCTTTTTTTATCCACTGCTCTCATGCTGTGCTTTTTCCAATTCAAGGATAGTCGGGCCGTTGCGGTCTCTGCCGCGCCAGCTCCGCGGCGCTGCATCGCGCTCACGTTTGACGACGGTCCCTCGCCGCAAACGACCGCCGCGCTCCTTGACGGGCTCAAAGAACGCGGCGCGCATGCAACGTTCTTTCTCATCGGCGAGCAGATCGCAGGAAATGAGGCGATCGTCCGCCGCATGAAGGACGAGGGGCATCAAATCGGCAACCACAGCTTCACTCATGCGCGGCTTGACGCCGCCGATGCTGCTGCGCTCGATGAAATTCAAAAAACAGACGACGCCCTGCGCGATGTGCTCGGCGACGGCAGCTACTGGATCCGTCCGCCATGGGGCTTTGCGAGCGAGGCGCTCAAAAGCGCCGTCACCGTTCCCCTCATCTTCTGGACGCTCGACACGATGGACTGGAGTGTGCGCAGCAAGGAGCTTGTCGCGCACCATATCATCGAAAATGTCAGAACCGGCGACATCGTTCTTCTACACGATCTGTATGATACCAGCGCAGATGCTGCACTTCAGGTCATCGACGTGCTCGGCGCGCAGGGCTATGAATTTGTCACGCTCGAAGAGCTTTTCGCCTGCTCCGGCGTCACGCCGCAAGCCGGTCATTTTTACCTGCGCGCAGACGAAGAAGTGTCCTGGTGACAGACTGCGACAAATTTTTGAAAAAAGCTGAAATTAGGGCTTGCATTTTCCGGTGAGGTGTGCTATTCTATCAAAGTCGACACGAGCGATATATCCGGGTGTGGCGCAGTTGGTAGCGCGCTTGACTGGGGGTCAAGAGGCCGTGAGTTCAAGTCTCGCCACTCGGACCATGCAGAGTGTCCTTATAGGATCTGAGTATCCTGTAATGGACACTCTGCTTTTTTATGTGAAGAATGGTGAAAAGCTGGAGCTGTCGATCATCATCCGTTCCCGCACGCACAGCAGCTTGACCTTGTGCTCGGTCAGCAGGTCGATGTATTGCTTTGTCATGCCCCAATCCCGCCCCAAGCGGTCAAGGCTGTTTACCAGCACTACATCCACCTTTCCGGCAAGAACGGCCTCCGTCAGCTCTTGCAGAGCCGGACGGTCAAGGGTCAATCCAGAACCATGCTCGGCGGCAACACCAACGATGGTGTACCCGGCCTGTTCCGCATAACGGCGAAGTTTGGCGGCCTGCTGTTCCAAGGAAAAGCTATCGTCGTGAGCGACCCGGCAATAAAAATAGGCTTTCATCGTGTCGTACCTCCTTATACTGCAACCTGTTCCGGGGCGTAGCTGAGTGCTACGCCTTTTCTCGTTTCCATGATAATGTCGGCCTCCGGGATCTTCCGGCGATCCGGCACATCAAAGGCACCGATGCAGTTGTAGTAGATCACGACACGCTGATTGGTAACGCCGTCCTGCTTTTCAGCGTGGTACACCTCAATGTGGTCGATCAGCTCTGCGACCATACGTTTTGTAATGGTGGTCGCGTCCGTGTATCGCCGTACCGTTTCAAGAAAATCGTCAATGTCCATGCGCTTGCTCTCGTCCTTTTTCAGTTCCAGCCGCAGAGCCTTGATCTTCTTGGCGTTCTCGCCCTGCTCCTGTTCATAGCGTTTGGACATTTTGGCAAACCGGGCATCGTCGATCTTGCCCGCCACATTGTCCTCATAGAGCCGTTCAAAGAGCATATCCAACTCCCGGTCACGGGCAGTCAAAGCGTCCAGCTCCCGCTGCTTGCGGAGCGTGGCATTTTCCGCCATCTTTGCCGAGCGTCCGATCATGGCCTTGATAAAGTCATTTTCATATTCGCTGGCGAAGCAGGCCAGCCGCTTGACCTCGTACAAAACGACTTGCTCTAAGAAGTCCAGCCGGATATAGTGCGTCTTGCTGCACTTGCGATAGCCGGAGTTGTGATTTTGACAACTGAAAAACTTGATGTCGTGGTTGTTCTGGTTGAAGTGGAAATTGAGGTTGCCGCCGCACTCCGGGCATTTCAGCAGGCCGGAGAATACGCTGGGCTCCTGCGTGACCGTAGGCTTTTTGCGGCGTGTCCCTTTTTGGAGCGTCTGCACCTTTTCCCAAGTCTGGCGGTCAATAATGGCCTCATGGACATTGAGGAAGATCGCCCGGTTCTCTTCCGGGTTCTCAATCCGCTTTTTCATCTTGTAGGACTTGGAGTAGCTTTTGAAGTTAATGACATCGCCGCAGTATTCCTGTAAGGTGAGGATCTTCTTGACGGTGGTGTGTCCCCATTTGGTAGGCTCCACGGTACTTTTTGACCCGCCCCGGCTTGTCCCACGGCTGCGCCAGTAATAGGTGGGATTGACCACACCATCGGCGGCAAGCTGTGCTGCCGTTTCTGCCAGCCCGTACCCCTCCAGCGCCATGCGGTAGATCCGGCGCACTACCTCGGCAGCTTCCGGCTCTACCACCCAAAAGCGGGGATCGTCTGGTTTTTTGATATAACCGTAGGGCGGCGGAGAAAGCGGAACGCCCGCATTGCCTTTCATCTTATTCACGATCCGGCGCTTCTTGGAAATGTCCTTGGCGTAATACTCGTTCATAATGTTTTTGAACGGAGTAAAATCGTCCTCGCCCTCGTCGCTGTCCACGCCGTCGGAAACGGCCACCAGCCGTATATCGTGAAGCGGGAAAAATTCCTCGGTCAGCTTGCCGACCTCAATATAGTTGCGCCCCAGCCTGGACAGGTCTTTGACGAACACCGCCGAGATATACCCGGCCTCGATAGCGGTCAGCATTTTCTGAAAACCGGGACGCTTCATGGTCGTTCCCGTGATGCCATCGTCTACAAAGAAAACCGTGTCGGTGTACCCTTTGTCCTTGGCGGCCTTTTGGAGTATCTTCCTCTGATTTTGGATGCTGTTGGACTCACTGTCCATATTATCGTCACGGCTCAGTCGGCAGTAGAGAGCGGCTGTGCCGAGTTCGTGTTTTTTGCTTGACTGTTTCATATAAACCTCCTCTCTGGCAGTCAAGCAAGAGGTCATTCATCCTGACTATATTATACCTCGCCTGACCGCCCATGTTAAGGATGTCGATGGGGTTATACCGGCTCCAAATCAGCCAGCATCAGTTTCAAAAGGATGTCACGCATCAGCTCTCCCGTTTCCTTGTAAACAGGCGTGACGATAAAGCGGATTTTTCCGATGTAGTACACATATTCTTCCGTGGCGGGCTTCTCAGTCATGGCGTCCTCCTTTCACAGATGCAAAACACAACGCGCGTTCCCCGTTGTCCGCTGGAGAAAGCGAACAGGCCAGCGCTCCGAGCGCTGGCCTGCGGCTTATGACCTTGGGACGAAATGTCCCAAGGTGTTTTTGAAAGGTGGGAGCGCCGCACCCGCTCCTGTTGGCCTGTCATAAGACAGCTCATATTCAATGCGGCGCTCCCTCACAGCGGACAGCGACGATCCGTCACGGAGCATCAACTACTTTGCTGCGGAGAAGTGAAAACTACCTCTCATATACCAAGGACAAAAATTGGGCAAATGGAGCCTCGCTCACAGAACTTTTTTCAAATATTTTTTCATAGCAGCCATGCCGCGCTTCACCGAGCGCCGGACAACGCTCTTGTCCACGCCCTGCTCCCGGGCAATCTGGCGGTAGCTCTTGCCGAGGATCAGATGCGCCTCTACCCGGACGCCCTGCACCTCTGGCAGAGAGTTGAGGGCGTTCCACAGGTGGACGAACAGCTCCATACGATCCAGAAGCTCCTGCGGCGTCGGCTCATGCAGACAGGCCGAGTATTCGATCCCATCGTCACAGTCGAGGGAATACTGCGCCTTGTTGCGGGTCGTGCGCCGCTGATAGGCTGCCTCATACAGCTTGTCCGCCTTCAGCTCGGCGGCCACTTCGTCGGAAACTTCGATGTATTCATCATGGGTGTACCAAACGTAAAAGTCCTTCAGATTGATGGTCGTCATTTGTATTTCCTCCATTCAGTTCATGTGTGGGTGGGTGAACAGAACGGAGGCACGGCGGAGATCGGCAGCCGAGACTGGCTGCTTTGGGACAAATTGTCCCAAGGTGCAGACATATAAAAACGCCCGCACAGCAGGACGCTATGCGGGCGCACGAAATTACATTATCATAATTGTACTGATATATTGTACCTTCATAGACAGACTGTCCCGGAGGGGGAGCTACGCTTTTTTTAGCTGGTGGAAATTAAAGAAGTTATAGAAAAGTGAAATGGACACGGCGACACCCTCCTATGGGCCGCCGTGGGGTTACTGCATATCCAAATAGAAACGGCGGCTCTGAAAATTGAGCCGCCGTTTCATGGGCGCATAGAAATGTGTCTGCTGTACGACGGCTTTTTTTCTTTTGCCGTCGTGCGGCAGATTTTTACTGATACTTTTCCAAAAGCGCCGTTGCTTCTGCTTGTGTCATTGTTCCCGCTTCAACTTCTGCGTCAGTATAGTCTTTAAGGGCATTGAACAGTTCTTCCTGTGTATCAAATGGGCCTATACTCTTGTAGGTATTCCCATCAAAGACGAATGTTTGATACTGCTCAGCCTGTGCGTTATCGGGCATAGAAAAGAATAACTGATCGTCACTTGAAGAAGCTCTTTTTCCTACCATTTTGCCCTCTAAAATAGATTTAAGGATTTCATCGTAATACTCAAGTGCTTCTGTCGCTTCTGCTTCTGTCCATTCTCCAGCATCGACCAACTTTTGAATATTTTCCGTTTCATTTTCAATCCATGCGGAAAATTCATCATAAGTGAAGTAGTCTGTTTCCTCGATGGGAGAATAGCTTTGCCATATTTTGCCCTCGTCTGTACTCTGCTGAATATCTGCTCCGTCTTGCCTGAAAAGGACGGAGGATACCGGGGGCTGCGTTTCGATAAGTGTTTGGGTATCTGTTTCGTCATGGCCTTCATTAGCGAAAGCAGAGACACCACCGACGCATAAAGAAAAGCATAGCAGAACAATAATTCCAATTTTTTTCGCCATAGATTTTACCTCCTTCATTTTAGTCGTTGGCGTTTTACCTCCTTTCGCAGACATAGTACATCTTCTATGTTGGATGATTATAAAATCAATGTTGTGCCAGTGTTGAACGAAAGAAGTCTCTGCTTTTCCTGTGGAAATCGGAAAGCAGAGACTTCTTTCAAAACTGTATTGTAAAACTCATGCCTCTATCGTTTGGCATGGGAACAAACTGATATTTCAAGCGCAATTTATCCAAGATCGTCTGGACAATGTATAGACCGAGCCCATTTCCCCCGGTTGCTTGGCTATGGGCTAAATCTGGACGATAAAATGGCTCAAATATGTGTTGTAGCTGTTCGGGTGGTAATACGCTACATTCGTTAGAAACTGATAGCTTATTTTTATCAAATACAACTGATATTGATTGTCCAGCCTCCGTATAGTTGACCGCATTTGAAAGGATATTCGATATTGCTTTTTTCAACCGGCCTTCTGGAAGATATACGAAAGCGTCACTTGAAAGCTCTATTTTGAACTTAATGCCCTTGGCTTCTGCAATTAAGCGATACGGTTCACACAGCTCTGTAAGGAGGGTTCTCAATGAAAAGTTGCTGCATGGCTCATTATTACCTTGTGTTTGCAAGCGTGAAGCATTAAGTATATCTCTAATCATATCCCCAAGCTGTTCAGTAATTTCTTTGCACTTGGGCAAATAGGTTTCATAATCACGGTATTCCCCAATGCCTAAAATCATATTTTCCAATGTCGCATTTAGCTCTGTAACAGGTGTTTTTAATTCATGGGACGCTGTTCGGAGAAAATCAATCTTCTCTTTTTCTGCAAGACTGACTTTCTCTTTTTCCAATTCCAGATTGCGGATAGTCAAAAGTAAGGATTGATATAAATTGTTAATATCAGTAGCTAAAGCTCCAATTTCATCCTTTGACGATACAATCGCTTTTGCGTCTGGCTCCAATTTCAACATTTGATTAGCAGATTTTGAGAGCGATAAAATCGGAGTGGTTATGCCTCTGGAAAAGAAGTATGAAAACAATGCCGATATAGCGGCGCAACAAAGTATAGAAATCGGAAATGTTTTCAACATGGTTTGAGTAATGAGCCGGGGCATATCTACTTCTGACAAAGTGCTCGCCCCTGCATTTGTCACTAATATATTCGTGACAAGAACATTTTGGGCAGGCGCAATTAGGAAAATCAACAAGTGCGCTATAAAGGAAATTAAAAGCATCATTGCAAATGTAAATAAGAATATCTTTGGAAATAATTTTATCTTCTTCATATTGCTTGCCCCATCTCAAACTTATAGCCTATTCCTTTAACCGTTGTTATGCAATCCAAACGGAGCTTTTTGCGGATATTGCGAATATAGGCATCTATTGTACGGTCAATTACATCACAATCATACCCCCACACCTCGTCCAAGATTTGATTGCGAGACAAAACTAACCCCTTATTGTCGATTAAGACTTTCAAGATTTCCAGCTCCTTTGGAGTAATGTCTATCTTGCCATTTTCATCACTTGCTGTATATCCAGAAAAATCAACGGTAATATCTCCAAGTTTAACCGTATTAACAGCAGGCTTGTTCTGGCTTCTGCGAAGTAACGCAGTAATCCGTTTCCCTAAAATGAGCATAGAAAAGGGCTTTGTTATATAATCGTCTGCCATTTCATCAAAACTGTTGGATTGTGTATATTCATCGTCAAGTGCAGTAAGCATTATTACAGGAATATTGCTGATTTTCCTGATTTCATGCAGAACGACGATACCCGACATTTCGGGAAGCATAATATCCAGAACAATTATATCCAGTTCTTTTTCACGGAATATTTTTAGTGCCTTACTACCAGTAAAAGCGGAAAAGAGTGTATGCCCTGCCTCTTTCATATATTCGCATATCGCCTTGTTTGTCCCTTGATTATCTTCAACAATCAAAATTTTCGCCATTAAGAACACCTCCCATATTTGAATAGAATACCAGCACTATGTTGTGCCAATATGAAGTTCCCAAGAAAAATTATATATTCTCCTTCGCCCCCCCCGCAAGTATGTGAACGGACAATAAAATACTACTAAAACATAAAATTGTGTTTCGTTCTCATAATCACACCTGAAATATAGAATGATATAGGGGTGATATGAGAATGTACCAAGACACCAGACGGCTTGACTTCCACGCATTAGGCCGGGAGATCAAGCGCAAAAGAGAGGCGAAAGGTTGGACGCAGGAATATCTTGCACAGCTTGTAGACCGTACCCCACGCTCTATCATGTATTTTGAAAACCGGGGTCAGCATCCAAGCCTAAATACCTTTTACCAAATCGTCACCTTGCTGGACATTTCCGTAGACCAATTCTTTTATCCTGACAGGCAGAATAGCGAAAGCGACTGTCGCCAGCACATTGACAGGATGCTAAACACAATGGACGAGAATGAATTGACGATCATGGAAGCCACCGCAGAGGGAATACAAAAAGCTAGAGAAACGGAGGGAGCGTAAGAAACAGCACCGCCTCCGTTTTTTCGTGGAGTTTCCGGGGAACGCACTAACGGCAAGCAGGGCAAGTGTAGCCACACTTGCTATTTTTGCATCCCGGCGGGCTGCAAAAACGCTTGTTGGGGGAGCCTCCCCAAACCCGGCTTTGGGACTCGTCAGCACAAACGCCGCTATGCTACTTTGGGACAAAATGTCCCAAAATCCGCCCGCTCCGTTGTGCCTCCTCTCCCCACAAAGTCTTGCGACTTTGCGGGGCACCCCATGCCCAAAGTAATTTGTCTGCGTCACCGTTCGCTATCGCTCCTGTTCCTTTTTGCGCTGGCCGTCCGTGACGCCCAGCAGATGGTCGATATTTGCCTTGACCGCCACGGCCTGCCGCATTTCCTCCTGCGCCGAGCGGTACTCAGTATAGAGCGCCTTTTTCCGCGCCGCCAGTTGGCGGCGTTTTTCTTTTAGCTCTGCCATCTTGGGCAGTTTCTCACCGCCCAGCAGCTCTCCCATTGTGGCCTTGGCCGCCCGGTAGTCCGACAGCTCCGCCTCATGCTCGGCAAGGAATTTCCGGCTGTACTTGGCAGCTTTGTACCCGTCAAAGACGGGGCGGGTCTTGGCGTACCGCACCACGGCTCCCATCAGCTCAGATGTTGCGGACAGGTCAGCCTCCGTCCGCCGGAGCTGTTCGGTCAAAGCGTGAAAACGGGAAACGGAATCTTCGGCCTTGGCGGAGAGCTGGTCATACTCGGTGATATTCTGCTCCTGCATGAATTGAAGTGCCGCCGCCATCTGTTTTAGGTTATAGACCTTTGCCCACCGCGCATAGGCAGCCCCCTTGCCAGAGCGCAGGCGCTCCTGTATATCCACGATCAGATTGACACGGCGAGGGGCAGCAGGCACGGGAACAGGCTGCTCCGGGATCGGGCGCTCCCCGGCGATAACGGCCTTGATGTCCTCGGGATCGTAACCGTCCCCGAGGGTAGACGCTCGAAGCCGGGTTGCCCGCTCCTGCCCCGGAACAAGAAAAGAGATCGTACCGCCGTGCCCATGCTTGACCGTGTAGCCGGACACCTCCATGAGCCGGAGGAAAGCGTCAAAATCGGCGGGGCGTTTGGCAAGAGCTTCATTGATGGCAAGCCGTAGCTGCTCCTTGTATGAGGGCTGCCGCTCCGTCCCCAGCCACGCCCCGTAATGGAGAAAGCGCCCCTTGCTGTGCAGCTTGGGATTGGTAATGACGGACAGATCATTTTCAAGACAAATGCGGTCAGAGAGCCTCCGCACCGCACGGCCAGAGCCGATAAAGTCCCGGAACTTCCGGGTGCAGTCCAGCGAGGTCGAGTTGTAATAAATGTGATTGTGAATGTGCGCCTTGTCCGTGTGGGTGGCAACGAAAAAGGCATACTTGCCCTTTGTCCAGCGCAGCGCCGTTTCATAGCCGATGCAGTTCGCCTCCTCCGGTGTGATCTCGCCGGGCTTGAACGATTGGCGGATCTGATAGCAAAGCACATCCGCGTCCCGCCGCTGCTCCCGGCCTGTGGCGGCTTTGTACTTGGCCTTGCTCAAAAGGAACTCGGCATCAGCGGTCATGTGGTCGCAGCCGTAGGACGAGATCAACTCGCCGCCCTCGGTCTTGTCCGGGTTTTGCCCGTAGTCAAACCGCTCTTTCAAGGACTGCGCGATGGTTTCGCCCTTGCTGATTTTGTGCTTCTTGTAGTAGATCGTGGCCGTAGGTAGCCCTCCTTCCGATATGACAAACGGCGGCTGTGGTCAGCAGCCGTCGTTTCAGCTTTGGGACATTTTGTCCCGAAGTATCAGCCGGTGATGAAATCCCGCAGGGTGAACTTGGCCGAGTGCAGCTTGTCCACCAGCCACTCAGCGATGGCGGGAACGCCAAAGGGAGAAACGAGGAACGCAAGGACGAGGAACACAATCCCGCCCACCGTCTGCCCGCCGATAAACAGGATCAGAGAGAGCAGCGTCAGCACGATGCAGCCCATCTCACACACGGCGGACGCCACGCAGAACAGGAATGTAACCATAGCGGCCAGCAGGGACAGCGCCACCATCACGGGGGCGGCAAGGATTTTGAGAACGATCATAGCAGCTACCTCCATCAAAAAATCAAGTTGGTTTGTTCTTCTACCCATATTATACCGCCGGGAAAGCAGGCACACAAGGATGTCGAGCTTTCACCACCTTGGGACAAAATGTCCCGAAGTCGTGAAAGCCGGGGAACGGCGCAAGGCCGCTCCCCGACAGGTCATAGGCTCACCACAGCCGACAACTTTTTCAGCAGCTCGGACAGCGGCTCCCATAGGTCGGCATAGTCCTTTTGGAGCGCCGCGATCTCCGAGGGATAGATGCCGTAGGTGTTGGCATGGACGGCCACTTGGTTTAGGTTGTTGGCACACCGCCGCTGCAAGGCCACCAGCTCCCGGATGTCCGAGAGGTCAACATGGAGGACATAGCCGTTGAGCGCCATTTTCCGCATATAGGCTCCCATGTTGGAGATCCCGGCCTCGGCCATGCGGTCAGCGATCAATGCCTGCTCCTCCGGCGTCACCATCACATGAAGATGGACAGCGCGCCGCCGCTTTTTTATCAACGCTCCTCACGCTCCCGGCTGCGGCGCTTGGGTGGGTGTTCCCGCACCTTATCCAGCGGCTTTTCTGACCGGGACAGCACAGGCAGATTGTTGATGATACCGTCGATCATGTTCCCGTTCTGCTCCATAGAAAGCTCGGCGTTCCTGTTGGGATTGTGTTCCTGCTCCATAAATGTCCTCCTATCTGTCGCCCCGGTCAGGGGCATTTTTCTTTGGGGCGGATTGTCCCCGGTCAGCCTCGGCCTGTTTTGCGGCGGTTTTCATTTGCTCCCGAATGGAACGGGGCCTGTCGGGATTGTCGGGCGCAGGCCGCAGTTCATGGTCAGACGCCTGCCGTTTCGTCAATGGCCGTGTGTAGGTCAAATGCCCCCACGCCAGAAACGATCCGTTTTCAACCGGGATGCGCTGATCGTAGTTGACAATTTCATCCGGGGCGTTGCGGGGCGGCTTGGGAAATGTCCCGATGTCCACGGGACGCTGGATAGAATAATACTTGTAAAGGCCGGGAGCCTCGGTCTGCTTGACGCCGACATTGTAAAGGCGCTGGTACTCCTGCACCCGCGCCGCAAAGTCCTGTTCCAGAGCGGCACGGTCGCTGCCGTAATGCCCCCATTCATACTGCCGCTGGCCGTCCTTGTCATCATAGCAAGCCCATGTGACATAGGGCGAGGGAGCGGTAGGATGATGCCCCAGCGCAAAGCCCCTGCCGTTTTCCAGCATGACGGCCTTGATGATCTCATAGCCTTGGTTTTTGTCCATATACCCTCCTCACCGTGATACATCCTTTTCCGCCCGTTTCGCAAAGGGCTGGAGCTGATAGGGGCTTTTGCCATCCTCCGGGCGCAGAAAATCCAGCCTTGCGGCGGCACGGATGGCGTTCTGATTGAGCTGCCGCTGCCATGCCCCTTGGCTGGGCGCCCATTTGAAGCCCTCGCTTTTGAGCGCCTGCCGGGTGTCGGCGTCCGGCTTATCCGCAAAAATGAGCTGCAATCGGTTCTCTGCCTCATTGACATTGACCTCCCCACCGGGGAATGTCCAGCCGACAAACTCAGCCTTGTGGCTCAGTTCCTCAATGCGCTGGCGCACACGGCGGATGTTGGCGTTATTGTTGGTGAGCAGATAGGATGGAAACGGAACGGGGTCTTTGCGCCAGTCTTGGGACATGGACGCCGTGACCTTTTCCACCTGCTCCGCCGTCAGCTCGGGGCAGCCCTCCAGCGTCTTGTGCTTGCGGTAGTAGGCATTGACCGCCTTCATCATGGCCTGCTGAGACTCCATTCCCTCCAGCTTTTTCGTGAGCTTTTCCACGGCAAGGTCATCGTCGGCGCTGATACCGCCTCGGCCTGTGGAGCGGATCTTGTCCAGCAGCTTTTCAATTTCGGCATACTCGCCGTAATTTCGATCCCGGGCGGCGTTCTGCTTAGCCTTTTTCGCCACGGGGAAATTGCCGCCCCCGGTGATCAGAATGGACGGCACACGGGCGTCAATGGCGTTGCGTTCATTGAGGTTTTCCGCCAACCTGCGGGCATAGCGGTCAACAAGGGCGTCGATCTTATCATGGTACATGGAATCGACCTGCGCTTTCTGCTTCTCTGCCAGCGCATAGGCTTCATCCACCATCGCCCGGTAGCCCGCCGTGGCCGAGCTGGGGGCATAGTCGGAATAGCTGTTCATGTCCTTTGCCCGCTTTGCCGCCGCCTCGCTGATCTCATAATATTTAGGCATAAGTCCTCCTTTCAGCCGGGACTTCGGGACAAAATGTCCCAAAGCCCCAGCGCTTGGATGTGGAAAGTATTTCTGCGAAAACAGGGGCGGGCGGGAAAACATACCGCCCACCCCGAAAGCGCCCCGGAAAAGCCTTGTAAATGCAGGCATTTTCCGGGGCTATTTTTCCACGCGCTACCTCCGCTTGCGGCGCATATATGCCCGCTTCTGCTCCCGCAGGGCAGCCCCGGCGCAGACCGGGGAGCAGTACCGCTGCCGCCCATCCGGGAGGAAAGCCCTGCCGCATACCGGGCAAGGCCGGGTTTCTGTGATACGCTCCACGGTCAGCGACCTTTCCAGCACAGGATCAAGGGGCAGCACCGCCGCGCGGAAATAGCGGCAATAAGCGCCCGTCCAGCACTTGCCCAGCATATAGCAGGGACAGTCCAGCGGCAGGCAGCCATAGTCTTTATCGTAGTTGGCGCACCATTTTGTCACCAGCTTACGAATCGCCGTTTTTTCCTGCCGGGTCAGTTCACGGCTCATGTTTGCCCCCTGTCTTGGGCTTGAGCTGTTCCCGGTAGCAGAACACGCAGCCGATCCCATGCCAGTAGGGGCAGCCGTCGCAGCGGGAGCCTTTGGGCGGCAGGCTGGGCGGAACACCCTTAAAGTAGCTTTTTTCTTTCATAAAGTCCTCATAGGGGCTGTTGGTAAATCTCATTCCTCTCCCTCACTTTCCGTTTCGTCCTCGTCCTCCCAAGGCGGGGTATCGTCATAATCGTCGCCGTAGTCCTCCGCAGCGTCGGCGGCCTGCTGCTTTTTGGGGCGGTAGATCTTAAAATACCAGCCAGCCACGCCGCCGATGACCGCCACGGCCAGCACCAGCAGGATCGTCCCGCCGCTGTTCTTGGGCTGCTCCGGCTCGGGGGCAGGCTCCGTCTCTACCACAGGCACAGGTTCGGGAGCCTTGCCCTGGCACTCGCCCATATTCACGGCGCAGACGGTGCAATCTGTGTTGATAGCACCCACGGCGCATTTGTCCGCGCAGGCACACTCCGGCAGCTCACCGCCCGCAGCCTGCATCGCCGCCAGCAGGTCGGCCTCGTCCACCATATTCAAAAAGTAGGTCTGGTACTGCTCACCGTCCTCGTCGGTGGGCTTGTCATAGTCAATGACGATGTAAAAGGTGTTGCCGCCGCTGGTCTGCACCGTGATGAACTGCTTGTTGGTGGCCTTATCGTAGAGCAGGTCACGGGTCACAAGGTTTCCGTCCTCGGTAAAGCCCTCGCCGGGGTCAACGGTTTCGGCGGGCAGCGGCTCCACCGAATCAAGGCCATCCCATTCCTCACCGCCCCCGGCGTAGGCCGTGACCGCCATGCCGCACATCAAAACAGCGGCGCAGAGCGCCGCCGTCAGCTTCTTTATCCACTTGTTCATTCGCTGTCCTCCTTATCCGCAGCCTTCGGGACATTCTGTCCCAAAGTGCCTCCGCTCTTGATGGTCTGGAGCAGCATGGGCAGGTCGGTGAGCGAAACGCTCATGCCGCGCACAATCTCCACGATCTCGCTGTTTTCCGCCTCCAGCTTTTTCTGTTCCAGTTCCTTGAGCCGTGCCTGCTGCTCGTTGATCTTGGCCGTGACCTTTTCGATCTCAGCCTGAATTTTTGCGCTTTTGGAGATAGCCATAAAAAACCTCCTGTCAAAACAATTTTCCGTAGGCGTAGAAATGGGACTGCCAGTAGCTCGTGTTGAGGTTGGTGTAGCTGATGGGGTCGCCGCAATGGAGCATCCAGCCGTCGCCCACATAAATGCCCACATGGGAGATCCCCGGCGTGTCATAAGTCCCCGTGAAAAATACCAAGTCGCCGGGTTTGGGGCTGCTCGTCCGGGTTGAGATGTTGTATAGCCCCTGCGCCCCCAGCCGTCCGAAGCTCCAGCCGCATTGATTGTAGACATAGCTGACGAAGCCGGAGCAATCAAAGGATGTGGATGGGCTGCTGCCGCCCCAAACATAGGGGTATCCCACATACTTTTCCGCTTCTTTTAGAATGGCGGCAAAGGTTTCATCGGCAAGGTAGTCCTCCGGGATCTCATGTGCCGGGGGCTTGTTGGTGTACTTGCCCACATAGGGCGAGGACGGGAACAGGTCGGGGCGGTTGCCCAGCGTCGCCATATAGAGGGCGTACCGGGACAAGGTTTCCTCGCCCATAATGTAAACGGGCAGATGGGAGAGGTTGAAGTTTTCCAGCGTGACATAGCAGATGTAATAGTTGTACGGAACTTCTATATCATAGTCGTTGCCCTCGCTGTCCGTCCGGGTCACGGTTCGGTAGCGCACCTCCACCACCACATCCTCGGTCAAAATGTACTGGCGGTCAAAGAGCATTTGGAGCGTTCCCTGCACCTCGTCCAGCGTCCACTCGCCCTCATGGAGCGCACAGACGATGGACAGCAGCACATAGGGATCGTGCTCAATGGTGTCGAGGTCAAAATGGTATTCGTCGTAATCGTGGGTGCGGGTGTAGGTGTCGAGGTAGCGTTGCAGCTCGTCCTCCAAAGCGCAGTAGGCGGCCTCCGCCCCCAGCAGGTCAGCGTCCTCGGCGGCATAGGTAGACGCGCCGATGGCTCCGGCCACGCCGTTGCCCACCGTTACCAGCGAGGACATACACGATTGCAGCACCACCAGCAGAAGAAACGCCGCCAGCAGCATGAGCAGCACGCCGGGGTGTTCCTTGATGTAGGCGGACACCTTTTCCGTCAGCTTGCCCGTGACGGACGCCGTACCCTCGGCGGCCTTGGCGGTCTGCCTGGCAGCCTCCCGCGCCTGCTTTGCGTACTGGCGCTTGATCTTCTGCTTTTGCAGATACCGGGACACCGCGCCGCCCTCCTGCATTTCCGGGTGTTCCTCCACGGTCTTGCGGTAGTAATAGTCCGCTGTGGCCTTGATATGCTTGCTCTCGGCACGCTCCACGGCCTTTGCGGGGTGTTCCCGGATGGCCTTGCGGAGCTTGCGCCTGCCGAAGCGGTACACGGACTCCGCCGCCAGCTCGGAACGGTGTGCGCCCTCCGTGCCGACATTTTCATGCTCGACCTCATAGAGCTTGCCATGCACAAAGCCGTGGAAACCGTGTCCGGCGGTGTGGGCAAGGCGCTTGACCGCACCGGGCTTTTTCGGCGGCTTCTGCTTTGCCAGCTTCTCCCGGGCGGCGTCCAGCTTCTCGCCCCGGCGCTCCATCCGCAGCTTGGACGCCGCCGTTTGCTCCTGCCGGCTCTTTCTGCGGAATTTGGACTTTGGGACATTTTGTCCCGAAGTAGGGTTACTCGTCTGTTCGCTCATGGGCAAGATCCTCCGGGCGGGTAGTCAGCAGGTCATAGATCTCTCCACGGGGGAAACGGTCTACGAACGGGATAGTGACATTTCCATAGAACAGCAAGCCCTCGCCGGAATTGGAGTGCGTGATATAGGAGAGCTGATGCTCGGAAATACCGAGCTGCTTTGCCAAGATCGCACGGTCGCTCTGCGCCTGCGACAGCAACACCATGAAATCGGTGTTGTCCAGAATGTTTTCGATCTCCCGGCTGGCCAGCAGGTCTTTCACATTCTGCGTCAGCGCCGAGGGGACGCAGCCCTTTTTGCGGAGCATTTTCCAGACCGCCACAAAGTAGCTGGCCGTCAGCGGATCACGGAGCAGGATATGGAACTCGTCAAAGTAGCACCAAGTCGCCACGCCCTCGGCATGGTTGGCGTTCACCGCCGCCGTGACAAACTCGTTGGTGGTGTGCATGGCGATCTTGCGGAGGTTTTCACCCAAGCCCTTTAGGACGATGCAGACCACACGGGAATTGAGGTCAACATTTGTGGGATGGTTGAACAGGTTGAGAGAGCCGGTGCAATAAAGCTCCAGCGCAGTTGCCACACGCCGCGCCTCCGGCTCCGGCTGGCGCAGCAGCTCCTCATACAGATCTTGCAGCAGCGGCGTTTTCGCCGTTTCCAATCCCAGCGCCATCTCCCGGTACACCAGCCGCACACAGCGGTCAATGACGGTTTTCTCGATGGGCTGCAAGCCCTCCTTGCCGCCCACGATCAGCTCACACAGGGACAGCAGAAAATCCGCCTTCATGGAAAGCGGACTGTCCTCGTCGTTGATATTCATTTGCAAGTCCATAGGCGAAATGTGGTGTGGGCTGTCCGGGGCGATCTCAATGACCTGTCCGCCCAAGCGCCGCACCAGCGGGGCATATTCGCCCATCGGGTCAACCACGATGATGCGGTCATTGGTAGCAAGGAACACATTGATCAGCTCCCGCTTGGCGGCAAAGCTCTTGCCGCTGCCCGTAGAGCCGAGATACATTCCGTTTGCGGACTTCAGCTTTTTGCGGTCAGCCATGATGACATTGTTGGAAAGGGCGTTCATGCCGTAGTAAAGTGCCTGCCCGTCCATGCGAAGCTCCCGGGTCATAAAGGGAATGAAAATGGCCGTGGAGCTGGTAGTCATGCCCCGCTGAATTTCAATGCCGTTGTAACCGAGAGCCAGCGAGGACACAAACCCCTGCTCCTGCTGCCAGTCCAGACGGCGCAGGGCGCAGTTGTATTTCTGTGCGATGCCGCTCACCGTGAACACATCGTTTTCAAGCCGCTGCCGGGTGGGAGCGAGGTTTACCACCGTAAAGGTCAGCAGGAACATTCGCTCGTTGCGGCTTTGCAGGTCGGAGAGCAGCTCGGCGGCGTCCTTGGAAAAGGTAATGAGGTCAGGCGGCAAAATCTCCATGTCATACCCGGCACGGACGGCCTTTTTCTGCTCCTCCGCTTTCATGCGGCCTATGTCGGAGATCTTTCCCTTGATCGTCTTAATGGCCTTGAGCTGGTCTACTGTCTGAATGTGCATGGTGACGGTCAGCTCGGCGTCCAGCTCCAGAATTTCCGCCAGTAGCTTATCCGAAAGCTCCGACGCCATGATCTGCAAATAGGATGCCGCGCCCCACATCTGGCCGACACGGAAAGTCCGGCTCTGCCGAAAGTCGAAGCTGTCCGGGGCGATGTAGTCCTTTGTCCCCATGCCCGTCTTGGGAATATCTTTCCACGCAAAGCGGAACGGCTCACGCCCGCCGGGGTGCATCTGCCCGTGCAGCACCGCCAGCCGATCCCGGCCATCCAGCGGGCGGGACTGGACGCCCAGCCGTTTCAGATTGCCCATGACATCCGCCTCCACGCGCCCCAGCCGTGGACGCGCCTCCGCCACACCCTCGGCGGGCAGGCCAAAGGTAATGTACTTGTACCGCTCAATACCGTTGTTGCTCTTGGCGATCTGGCCTTTGAGCATTTCCACATATTCGCCCCGGATGCTGTTGAAGTCATCCTCCTGCGCCGGGATATTCACCTTGTAGCGGTTGGCGTTCCGGCTGCGGCGGTTGACAAAGGAAAGCTGGAACGGCAGAGAGCTGTCAAAATAATTCAGGCACGCGCTCCACCCGCTGATAATGGCAGTCTGATCCTCCGTGGACGCCACGGCATAATTGATGTCCTCATATTCCAGCGTCTTTGTGTAAAGCCCGCCGGGGATTTGACAAATCCCGTCCGGATGCATGGCGATATAAGGAATGGTCTGCTGGGCGGACAGCGCCCGGTGTTTATTTCCGTTTTCCTGCTTTTTTGCTTTGCTCAATAGGCTCCTCCTTTCGCGCAAATGAGGCGTAGATATTTTCCGTTCGGTACGGGCGGATGCCGGGGCGGGTAAACTTGACCCGGATGATGTTGCGGATCACCTTTTCAAAGGGTAAGCCGTCTTTTTCGTACATCGCCAGCAGGAACGCCGGGAGCATGATCGCCAGCATAGCGAACAGCGCCCCAGTGTTGCCGATGGCCTGCCGGGTCAAAAGGTAGGTCGGAACGCCGATAGCCGCCCCCATGCCGAAGCAGATAAGCTGGCGCTTGGTGAGGTTGAACGCGATCTTTGTTTTGATCTTGGAAAGGTCATTTGGGACATTCACATAGGGCATGACTTACACCCCTTTCTGCTCTTCGGGACAACTTGTCCCAAAGTCCGGGATCGTCGGCTCTACCTCGTTGCCCCATACATTCCAGCCGGGAGAGGTCTGCCGTGCGAACAGTTCCACACGGGGCAGGTCGCCCATGAGGGCAACGATCTTATCACGGGTTTCGTCCGGCTTTTTGCTGTGGGCTTCAATGGGCGAAATGATAAACTGGTGGATGTCAGCGGCCTGCCGCTTGGGGTGTCCCTTGGTCGCCAGCAGGCAGACCTCGGCGTTCGCCCGCGTCCAGAAGCCCAGCCCATAAAACCAACTGTCCGCCTTGCGGTTTTTCTTCAGCCAGACGAACGCCACGGATTTATAGGTGAAGCCCCACGCACGGATCAGCCGCAGAGCCTCCGGGAGCTGGGGAAAGGTCGCCCACATGAAAAGGGCGCTGTCCTTGGCCGCAAGTTCGGCCACAGGCAGCGCACACAACTCTTCAATGCTCATGGTGGGATAATGATTTTCCGCCGCACCCTGCACTTTCTTAGCCGAGTAGCGCCACGGCGGGTCAGCGTAAATGATGGGGTACTTTTCGATAGCTATTCTCCTTTCTCGCCCCCGGCCACGGCCAGCCGCGCCTGCTCAATGCGCTGGGCGGCGATGGTGTAGATGGAGGGGGCATTTTCAAAGCAGATGAAGCGGCAGCCTGTGTTCATGGCGGCAACGGCAGTCGTGCCGCTGCCCGCGCAGATGTCCGCCACCACCGCTCCTTCGTCGGTGTAGGTCTTAATGAAATACTCGCACAGCTCCACGGGCTTTTGCGTGGAATGGATGCCGCCCGTCACCGTCGGCACGAACAGCACATTCCCCGGATAACGCCGCCCATCGCTGGATTCTGAGCCTGTCCGTTCAAACTTGCCGTAGTTTGTACTACACCCGCTGCGGGGATTGGTCTTGCGATACGGCTCCCCATAGGTGAATTGCGGATGGTACACCGGGGACTTCTGATAGAACACCAGAATGTTCTCGGACTTTTTCAGCGGCGCACGGTTGGCATTGAGAAAGCCTGTTGCCCGGGACTTGTACCACACCCACTCATAGCGGAGCATGGCGAGGTTGGATGCGCCCAGCACCTTATCAAAGGGGCATTGAGCGAAAAACAGGATGGCTCCGTTGGGCTTCACCGCCCAGCGCACTGCCTCCCACAGCTCCGGGAGCGGCAGCGGCACATCCCAAAAGTTCCGGGTCGTGCCGTAGGGCGGATCGGTCAAGAGCATATCCACGCTATGCTTTGGCAGAGAGCGCAAACCCTCGATCCCGTCCATGAGATGCAGCGCATCCAGCTTCGGGACAACTTGTCCCAAGGTCATATTCATCCCTCCTTAGTGTGCGCTGAACACGCTGCGGGCGATGGAGCCAGTCTTGAACAGGCAGAAGCAAAGCAGCACGGAATAGCCCATGCAGCCCCATATCGCGCCGATGGGGTCGCCGCCTGTGGCGATACCCTGTATCAGCACCGCATAGATGGCAACACAGACGAGGATCAATAGCCCTTGAAATCCCACGGCAAACAGGGACTTCAAATAGTTCTGCCCGGTACTGCCCAGCTCCCGGTTAGAGAGCGTCGCCACGGGGATGGGGGCTAAGCTGGTCAGCAGGTATATCTCGATCATGCGGCCATAGACGCTGACGAAGATCACAATATTGATCGCCCACATGGTCACATGAATGAGCAGGGATTGCAGCCACAGCCCCAGCAGAGAGCCAAGCCCCAGCGTTTCCAGCGTGGCCTCCAAGTCAGCAAGCATGGACTCCGAAATGTCCGTTGAGCCTTGCACGATCCCGGCTGCCCGGGCGATGACGCTTTGGGACACATCGAACACGGCCATGACGATATTGAAAGTGTTGGACAAAATCAAAATGGCGCAGGCCGTTTTGAATATCCACTTGAAAAAGATCCAATAGTCAAGATCATGCAGGTTGTTCTTCTCGATAATGAGCTGGATCAGCTCATAGGTGGCAACAAAGGTCAGGATCAGACCGGCAATCGGCAGTATCACCGTTTCAGAAAGCTGCCGGATCAGGGAGAACACCCCGGCGTTCCATGCCGCCGGGGTGGTTCCCACTTGCACCGCAATCTCTCCGACACGGGAATTGACCGAATCAAAAAGCCCTGTGAGGTTGCCCATGATTCCCTCGATCAGCAGCTCTTTTAGCCAGTCTGTCAGCCAGTCGGTGAGAAATCCCATGCTTTACGCCCTTAAAACAGGGTGGACAGCAGAGGGATCAGGGTCGTACCCAGCACGATGATGCCGCCGCCCGCCATGAGCTGCTTCATACCCTGAGACTTTATTGATGTGTGATAAAGAAGCAATAGAAGTGTAAAAAATTTTGCCGTTCCTATCCGGCACTTGCGCATTGTGTCGGATAGGTCGGGCGGTTATTCGGGCAAGTCCACCTTGCCAACAAAAGAATAATAAATCTCAATGTCCTGTCTGCGGGTCTTGTTCTCGTCATAGCTGCACTCATGCACAACGATTTTCTCTACAAACTCCCGCAGCAGAGTAGGGGTAAGTTCTTCAAAGCTGGTATGCCGCCGGACAACATTCATAAACTTTTCTGCGTTCACGGTGGCTTCCTGTGCTTTGGAAAGCTCCGCTTGGATAGCGGCGGCTCTTTCTTTCAGTTCCCGTTGCTCTGCTTCATAGTCTGCCGACAGCTCTGTGAAACGCTCGTCTGATATGCGCCCGGTCACGCTGTCCTCATACAGCCGCTTGAAGATAGCGGATAACTCGGCTATGCGTTTCTCGGCGGCTTCCAGTTCCTTTTTCTTGGCGGCGTTCCTGCGTTTGCCCCCGTCCTCGTTCTGCTCAATCAAGAGCTTCATAAACCGGGCTTCATGCTTTGCCGCATAGCTGGTCACTTTCCGCAGATTGGAGAGTACACCAGCGGTCAAGAGGTCGGTGCGGATAAAGTGCGCCGTACAGTCATGGGTGCGTTTCTTGTAGTTGCCGCAGATATAACAGTCCTGCTTGCGCTTGTCCGTCTGGTATCGCTGCTGATACATGACGCTGCCGCAGTCCGCACAGAACAGTATGCCGGAGAACAAGCCCACTTCATCATAGCGGTTGGGGCGTTTGCGCTGCTTGCGAAGCTCCTGCACCCGTTCCCATGTTTGGGTGTCTATGATAGGCTCGTGGTGGTTCTCGAAAATCACTTGCTTTTCCGGGGGATTTTCTACACTGTGCTTGACTTTGTAAGAAAGTTTTTCTGTCTTGAAATTTACCAGACAGCCTGTGTATTCCCGGTTTTCAAGGATATGCACAACGGTATTGGTCGCCCACTTGCACTCATAGCCGGGGTGGTAGCGGCGGGTGCTGCCCG
>OHEZ01000243.1_pt1 | contig 43984 bp, 43 predicted proteins | sample 1567391 | NCBI WGS metagenome assembly OHEZ01 (sample SAMEA3879518, study PRJEB24766) | human gut metagenome | biome: human-associated habitat; feature: feces | place: USA | collected 1985/1987
TCACAGAACTACAATACATCTTGGACAAATGAGTAAAAAGATGGAAAAGGCGAGAAGTTCTCTTTGCGCCAAGCAAACCGGCTATTACAAAATATCCATACTTGCACTGATCTTAACGAGTTCTCCCCCCCTACTGCAGCAGCGAAAATAAGGGAAGCCCGCAGCGGAACGCTGCGGGCTTCCCTTATTTTCACTTCACTGCTTATTCTCCCCCGCGATCACTTCCACCACGGTTTCCAGCGCTTTGACCATCATTTCCAAACTCATGCTCTGCGCATTGCCGTCCTTCGCCTGCTCGGGAAGATATGGCACGTGGACAAAGCCGCAGCGCGTGGCGGGGAATTTCTGCGCGCTCTCGTGCAGGGCGCAGTAAAGGAGATTGTTGCACACGAACGCCCCCGCCGAGTACGAAAGCTGGGCGGGAATGTCCTCTCCGCGCAGTTTTTCGACGATCCGGCGCGTGGGAAGGGTCGCAAAATAAGCGTCCGGCGCGCCGGGGACGACCGGCTCGTCCACGGGCTTTGCCCCCGCATTGTCGGCAATGCGGGCGTCGCGCAGGTTGACCGCCACGCGCTCAACGCGAATGCAGTTCGCCCCGCCGTACTGCCCGACGGACAGTACCGCATCGGGCCGCAGTTCCGCCATCGCCGTGCGCAGCGCGGCACAGGCGGCGTCAAACTCCGTCGGGATCTCGCGCTTTAAAAGCACCGCTTCTCCAATGCGGTCGGGAAGGCGCTCCACCGCCTCCCACGAGGGGTTGATCTGCTCGCCGCCAAAGGGCGTAAAGCCCGTGACCAGAATTTTCACTTCTTCGCATCCTCTCCGATCATCAGGCGGATGATCTCATTGTCCGTTTCGCGCATACCGTCGCGCGCGATGCTGCTGACGGCACGGATGGTATTCTCCACACCCTTGACGATGATGCCGTCGCCGCCGTAGAACTGGCTGTCGTGGCGGTACATCTGAAGGCCGAGCAGGCCCGCCTCGACCGCCGAGGCGATCTTCGCCGCGCAGGAGGCCTTCGCCCCGTCGCAGAGCATGCCCGAGTTGATGGCGAGCGCGTTGACCACGGTGTGGGCGATCTCATCGTAGCGTCCGCCATAAAGGTAGCACACGCCCGCACCGGCACCCGCGCCCGCGCTGGTCGCGCCGCAGTAGGCGGAGAGGCTGCCGATGCCCGTTTTCAGGTGGATTGTAACAAGATTCGACACGACGAGTGCGCGATAGAGCTGCTCCTCACTCGCATGCAGCTCATGCGCGTAGACGATAACGGGAAGCGACGCCGTCATACCCTGATTGCCGCTGCCGGAGTTGATGATAACAGGCTTTTCACAGCCGTTCATGCGCGCGTCCGACCCTGCGGCAGCCCACGCCTTAGCGCGGTTCTGCACGCTGTCGCCGTAGGAGTCAAGCAGGATCTTGCCGACGGCCGCGCCGTACTCGCCCGTCAGTCCCGCCTCAGCGATGGCGGTATTGTACTCGATCTGGCGCGCGATGGGTGCGCGCACGTCATCAAGATCGACTTCATCTGCAAATGCAATGATGTCTTCGACCGTCAGCAGCTTGCGGCTTTCGTCCGGCTGGGCGGCCTCCTCAGAAAAAGGTTTGCTGAACAAAATCTCACCGTTGTGCTCGATGCGCACGACATTCGTGTGGCTGTCGACGATCTGGACAAAGGCCGTCTCGTCCCCTGCGTGGGCGCGCACCTGAATATCGAACGGGCAGCGCAGCGGCGACTTTGTCACCGTGATCTCCACCGCGGAAAGGTAATCGTCGAGCAGCGGCAGCTGCTCCTGCGTAACATTGGCCAGCACCTCAAGCTGCGCGTCCGCGTCGCCGACGCGCACACCCGCTGCGACGGCAACAGGGATCCCCTTGCGCCCGCCCGTGTGCGGCACGATGACGCTCTTGACGTTTTTAATAATGTTGCCGCTCACGGTCAGCTCGATGCGCTCGGGAAGTGTCCCGAGCGTTTGGCGCGCAAGCGCACCCGCGTAGGCGACGGCGATGGGCTCCGTGCAGCCCATCGCGGGTACAAGCTCCTCGTGCAGGATCCGGACATACGTTTGATAAAGCGCTGCATCCATGGTCATTTCTCCAATCTCTCTTTCCGCCGCAGCTTCAATGCGGCGGCACTTTTGCCCTCCATTGTACCGAAAATTTATCCGAATTGCAATGCACTTTCTGTATTTTGCGCACAAAAAAGGAGATGTCCTGTCGGACATCTCCTTTCGGAATGCTCATGGACTTACAGGCCGTAGAGCTCGCCGTACTTTTCCTCAAGGTACTGCGTGTAGACCGTCGGGTCGAACTTTTCGCCAAGCGCCTGCTCCAAGAGCGCGCCGGGCTTTTTGAGGCAGCCGTACTGCCAGATGTGCTCGCGGTTCCACGCGTTGATGGGCGCAAAATTGCCGGTCTTGAGGCACTCGTCCACATCGACCGTCTCTCTCATCTTGCGAAGCAGCTGTGCGCCGTAGGCGCTGCCGAGTGCGTAGGACGGGAAGTAGCCGATGCTGCCGCCCGACCAATGGCTGTCCTGCAGCACGCCGTGCTTGTCGTCCGGCACGTCGACGCCGAGGTACTCCTTGTAAAGTCGGTTCCATTCGCCCGGCAGATCGTGTACCTTGAGTTCGCCGTGCATCACGCGCTTTTCCAGCTCATAGCGCACCATGACGTGCAGGCTGTAGGTGACCTCGTCGGCCTCGGTGCGGATGAGCGAGGGCTCGGCCTTGTTGATAGCACGGTAGAATTCCTCCGCCGTGTGGCCCGCGAGCGAGGGGAAGAGCTCGCAGAGCTTCGGGAAAACAAAACCCGTGAAGGCGCGGGAGCGGCCGAGCAGGTTCTCATAGAAGCGGCTCTGGCTCTCGTGGATACCCATGGAAACGCCGCCGTCGAGCACCGTGTAGGCAAGCTCGTCCGCGCTGCCGGTGTCGTAGAGCGCGTGTCCGCCCTCGTGGATGACGGAGAACATGGAGGAAGCAAAGTTATCCTCAAGATAGTGCGTCGTAATACGCTCGTCGAAATGAGAGCCGAGGGACGTGGTGAAGGGATGCTCGGTCGTCGCAAGGCCGACATGGTCGAGATCCACCCCCATCGTGCGCATGAGATAGCGGGAGAGCGCGTCCTGCGCCGTTTCGGGGAAGCTGCCGTGCAGCATCGCATCGTCAAGCTGCGGCTGCGCCTTGATCTTCTTGAGAAGCGGCACAATGTGCTCGCGCAGCGTCGCGAAAAATTCGTCGCACTGCGCCATCGTCAGCCCGTCCTCATACTCGCTGAGCCAGTAATCGTAAGGGTCCTTTTCCGGCGCGCAGTAGTGCGCGAAGCGGATATTCGTCTCGAAGATCTTCTCAAGCACCGGCTCGAAAAGCGCAAAATCGCTCGTCTCCTTCGCCCGATGCCATACGTCGTCCGCCTCGACCAGAAGCTGCTGGTAGGCGACGTATTCGTCCATCGGGATCTTCTGCATGTTGCGGATATCCTTGATGAGCAGGAACACCATGCGCTGCTGCTTTTCGTCGAGTTCAGACTTGTGCGCGTCGAGGAATTCAAGCAGCGCGACGGTCTCGCCGCCGGTGGTGAGCTTATAGTGCTCCTCGCTTAAAATGCTCATGGTCTGGCCGCGGTTCGCCGCCGTGCCCTTGGGCGCGGTGGTCGCCCCATCGTAAAAGAGCAGTCCCATGGCGTGACCGTAGGCGGCAAGCTTTGCCTGCAAAGTCATCAGGGACTGGATCGCTTCAGAAAGAATCATCGGTAGTGTCCTCACTTTCTCTATAATGGTTTTATCATAGCACGAAGAGGGGGCAGAGCGCAATGTGCATTTTTGCTTTTCCCGCCGGAAAGGCGGCGCTTCGCTCGCCGCCCTGTTGGGGGGCTACTCTTGATGAAAAAACGACCGCTGACGCGGTCGTTTTTACGATTGCGGAAGATTTTTCAGTGCATAATCGATGCACTGGTTGATAAACTCGCTTCGGCTCATGTTGAATTTTGCAGCAGATGCGTCGATTTGCGCCAGTTTGTCAGGCGCAATGCGGATCGTGATCGGTTCCTTGGTATATTGCTTCGGGATGAAATCAGACATGGTAATCACCTCTTGCAATATAGTATGCTGTGATGTATTCTAAATATAGATTCTAAATCAGCATACTTTTTAGCGTACAGGAGGAGAGAAACATGAACTATCAGAAGATGTACACACTGCTGTTCAACGCCATTACAGACGCATTGAAACAAATGGAATCCCAAAATTTCGGTACTGCCAAAGAAACCCTCATCACTGCCCAGCAAGAAGCAGAAGAACTCTATATGTCAGCAGAATCCTAACCGCGGCAGCGAGTTCTTTCTTCTAACAAAAAAACAGGACACCCAAATCGGATGTCCTGTTTACTATGGAGCGGGCGACGAGGCTCGCTCGCGGCACCGCCGTGCCGCGACACGCACAGCGGGCGACAAACGCCCCACCGGGGCGTTTTCTCGCTTCGCTCGCGCCCTGTTCGACCCTCTGCCCGCTGAAGCCAAAAAATAAAGGCATGACTTACGTCATGCCTTTATTTTTTGGAGCGGGCGACGAGGCTCGAACTCGCTACCTCCACCTTGGCAAGGTGGCGCTCTACCAGATGAGCTACGCCCGCGGAACAAGGTGTACTATACCAGACATTTTCCGATTTGTCAAGCATAGATTTTAGGATTCTGTTGCAAAATGCGGGGGGCTGTGATACACTTGCCCGGTAAATCGTATTTTTCAGGAGGCAGTCATGGCCACTTTACAGGAAGAGATCTCCCGCCGCCGGACGTTTGCGATCATTTCGCACCCGGACGCCGGTAAAACCACGCTGACGGAAAAGTTCCTGCTCTACGGCGGAGCCATCGCGCAGGCGGGCGAAGTCAAGGGCAAGCGCGAGCGCGCGGCAAAATCCGACTGGATGGAAATCGAAAAGCAGCGCGGCATTTCCGTCACATCGTCCGTCATGCAGTTTCAGCACGGCGGCTACTGCATCAACATTCTCGATACGCCGGGACATCAGGACTTCTCCGAGGACACCTACCGCACGCTGATGGCCGCGGACAGCGCCGTGATGGTCATTGACGGCGCGAAGGGCGTCGAGCCGCAGACGCGCAAGCTCTTCAAGGTCTGCGCCCTGCGCAACATTCCCATTTTCACCTTTATCAACAAAATGGATCGCGAAACGCGCGACCCGCTCGAGCTCTGCGAAGAGGTCGAGCGCGAGCTGGGCATCGACACCTATCCCGTCAACTGGCCGATCGGCTGCGGCAAGGAATTTTTCGGCGTGTACGACCGCAGCGAGCGCTGCATTCTCCACTTCACCGACGAGGGCCACGCGAAAAAGGCCGGCATCACCTCCATCGAGCTGGACGACCCCGCGCTCGTGGAGATGCTGGGGCAAAAGCGCCGCGACACACTCGCCGAAGAGGTCGAGCTGCTCGGCGCGGGACGCGACTTTGACCTCGACGCTGTGCGCTGCGGTAAGCTCTCCCCCGTGTTCTTCGGCAGCGCGCTGACGAACTTCGGCGTTGAGCCGTTTTTGAACGCCTTTTTGAAGATGACCACGCCGCCGCTGCCGCGCGTGAGCGACTTAGGCGAGGTAGACGTCTACTCCCCCGATTTTTCCGCCTTTGTCTTTAAAATTCAGGCCAACATGAACAAGGCGCACCGCGACCGCCTCGCGTTCATGCGCATCTGCTCGGGCAAGTTCGAGCGCGACAGCGAGTATTTCCACGTCCAGTCCGGCCGCAAGATGCGCCTTTCTCAGCCGCAGACGATGATGGCCGCCGAGCGCGAGATCGTCGACGAGGCCTATGCTGGCGACATCATCGGCGTGTTCGACCCCGGCATCTTCTCCATCGGCGACACGATCACCGTGCCGGGCAAAAAGTTCCGCTTCTCCGGTATTCCGACCTTCGAGCCCGAGCATTTCATGCTCGTCTCGCCCAAGGACACGATGAAGCGCAAGCAGTTTGTCAAGGGCGTGGAGCAGATCGCGCAGGAGGGCGCGATCCAGATCTTCAAGATCCCCGACAGCGGCTTTGAGGACGTGGTCGTCGGCGTGGTCGGCACGCTGCAATTCGACGTCTTTGAATACCGCATGAAAAACGAGTACGGCGTCGACCTGCGCATGAGCGGCCTCCCCTACGAGCACCTGCGCTTCATCCGCGCGTGCCCGTGCGACGTGAAGGATCTGATGCTCTGCTCCGGCTCCCGTGTGCTCGAGGACTTCAAGGGCCGCAAGCTCATCGCCTTCGGCGGCGAGTGGAGCGTGGGCTTCCTCACCAAGCACAACGAGGGTCTCGTGCTCGAGGACTGGCTCAGCGTGTAAGCAAAAAAAAGATCTGCGGCGGCGGGGCGATCCCGCCGCCGTCCGCGTTCTTCGTCGATGTGCCGAACTTCGCAAATTCCCTTGCTTTTTCTCAGATTCATGTTATACTGATAACTGTAAGCAACTCTTGACTTGACAATTGTCAATCATACGCTGTGCGGCTCACGGAAACGAGCAAATGCGCAGGCAAAAGGCACAGCCGGCGAAAGCCGGTGTCGCAAAGCCAAGGGCCTAAACGGTGTCCCCGCACCGCATGGCAGCCGGTTGCCGATGCATTCACGCTCCCCCTTCTATGTGCCGTATTGCGCCCAAAAGAAGGAGGAATTTTTTTATGGCTGGAAAGAAAACAGGAAAGCGGCTGCTGACGTGGGTTCTGGTGCTTGTAATGGCACTGTCCCTGCTGCCGCTCAACGTGCTGGCGGCGAACCGTTCGGAGACGGACAGCGGCTCCGGCATGATCTTTACGAAGAAACTCGTGTCTGATGTGCCGGATAAAGATGGAAACTACACCATTCAGATGACCGCGCAGGCAACGGGCAAGGAGGTCGAAACGACCAAGCCCGTGCCGATGGATATCGTGCTGGTGCTGGACCAGTCCGGCTCGATGGCAGACGATTTTAATGGCAATTCCACAAATAACAATGAAGCTCGCCGCCAGTATGCGATGAAAGCCGCGGTCAACAGCTTTATTGGCGAGGTGGCAGACAAGTACAGCACGGATGCTGACCACCACATGGCGATCGTGATCTTCAGCGATGATGCGGAAACGCTGGTAGGCTGGACTGCCGTGGACAAGGATGAAGGATGGTGGTGCATCTGAGCTCACCGACAAGATTAGCGCTTTGTCGAACACCCCCTCCGGCGCAACGAACGTCGAGGCAGGTATGACGGAGACTCAGTCCCTGATGAGCAATGCGCCGACCGGCCAGAGCCGTCAGAAGACCGTGATCGTCTTTACCGACGGTGTGCCGACAACGGGAACGAGATTCAATGTTGACGTTGCTAATAAGGCCCTGGAAATTGCTCAGAACATGAAAAATGACGGTGTATCCATCTACACTATTGGCGTTTTTAGCGGCGCGGATATCAAACAACTTTATGGAAAAGGCTGTAATGGAAACGTAGGGGATAAATGGGGGGAAGTTGGCTTTCTTTGGTTTGGTGATGTCGCGGACGTTGACAGACCTGCCGGAAACCGCTTTTTGAATTATCTTTCCAGCAATTTTAAAAATGCAAATAAAATTGGACTTAGAGACGCAAGTTGGGATATTGGTTTAGTTCATTACGATGGTTGGAAGATCACCCAGAATTTTACTAGGACTTCTTCTGACTACTATAAGACGGCAGTTGACGCTTCCGATCTGAATGGTATTTTCAAGACAATCTCCAGCATGGTTCCCGCGCCGGGCAATCCTGCTCTGGACGAGAAGACCGTGATCACCGACACGCTGTCCGACTACTTCACGTTTGCCGGTACTGAGGAAGACGTGAAGGTCTACACCGAGAAGGGCAAAGTTCTGACGGATGTCACCGACGAATTTCCCCCCAGTTCTGATCCTCAGGCCAAGACCGTGACGGTCACGAACTATGATTTCTCTGCGCATCACACGGCCAGCAACGACCCGGAAAAGCTGGTCATTGAGATCAAGGTGAAGCCCGACCCGGCCGCGACTTGGGGTCCGTTCGACAAGTATGAAACCAACAAGGACAACGCGACGGTCACACTCCCCAACAGCGAAGCGAATCCCATTGCTAACGCTGAGTCCCCAAAGGCACACGTTGATACCTATCAGGTGACGTATACGTTTGATGACTCTGCACCGGACGGCGTAAATCCTCCTGAGGATCCTAAGCATTATATTTCCGGCCAGCAGGCAGACGTGAAGCAGCCCGAAGAGAGTTCCGTTAACGCGGGCGACTACACCTACACCTTCAACGGTTGGAAGAATGGTAACGAAGATGTCAATGGTGAAACGATTCCTATTTCTGGGAACGTTACACTGACCGGCTCGTGGAGCCAGACGGCAAACACTGCGTCTTATACCGTCAACTACCTCTGGAATGGTGAACAAATTCAGGCCCCCACGACTGGCGATAATGCAATGCATGGTGATAAGATAACTATTACCGACACATCTATTGACGGTTACACCCTCATTCCCGGCCAGCAGACGTCTATGACGATCGGCACCGGTGAGAATGTGCTCAACCTCAACTACTACAAGAACGTCACGCTGACCGCGAACAGCGACACCGTGACGTACGACAGTAAGGAGCACACGGTCACCGGCTACACCAGCGCTCCCGAGGGCGTGACCTTTGAAAGTGTCAGCGCCAGCGGCAGCGGCACTGACGCCAATACCTACAACGTCACGTTTGGCAACAATCCCGTCGGCACGTACAATAACCTGTATTACGTCGCCGCCGCCAATCCCGGCACCCTGACCATCAACAAGCGCAGCGTCACCCTGACCTCCGCCAGCGCCAGCAAGGTTTACGACGGCACACCCCTGACCAAGCCTGAGGTCACCGTTGGCGGCGACGGCTTCGTTGACGGCGAGGGCGCGACCTACAACGTGACCGGCACGATTACCAACGTCGGCGAGACGAAGAACACGTTCACCTACACGCTGGACGAGGGCACCAAGGCCACCAACTACACCATCACCAAGACTGAGGGCACGCTGAAGATCACCAAAGCCCCCACGTACACCTTCGACCTGAACGATCCTGACACCATCAAGGTCAACAAGGAATTCAAGAGCATGTATGGCCGCAGCGCCGAGAAGAGCTTCACGGCGACCGCCACCATCGAAAAGCAAGAGACTTATATCATTGTTAACCCGGGCATCGACAATAATGTTACCAACAACGGCAGCGCAGTCCCCACTAAACCTGACTATACGAAGGTCGGCGAGGCAACCGGTACCGTTACGCTGAAAGCCGGCAAGACTGAGGCTTTTGACTTCGGCAAGAACAGCACGTTCCAGCTGGAGCAAGGCGATTATCGCATCACCGTGAAGGAAACGAATAGCGGCGATCGCTACGTCACCTATGACACTAAGCCCTACACCCGCTATTTCAAGGTGAGCGAAGATGGTGTTATCTCCGCAATTGAGTCTATCACCATCACGAACGAGTACACCAAGCGCCATACCGCTGCCACCCCGAGCAAGCCCACGCTGAACACGGGCGATCACTACGCCTACGTCATGGGCTATCCCGACGGCACGGTGCGCCCGAACGGCAGCATCACCCGTGCCGAGGTCTCGGCCATTCTCTTCCGCCTGCTCTCTGACAAGACGCGCGATGAGTATTTCACGACCGAGAGCAGCTTCACCGACGTCAAGGCCGGTGCGTGGTACAACAACAGCATCGCAACCCTCGAAAAGGCCGGCGTGATCGTTGACACCGCCAAGGGCGGCGCGTTCCGTCCCAACGAGGCCATTACCCGCGCTGAGCTCGCCGCGATGCTCGCGCAGTTCTCGGACGCCAAGCCCGTCAAGGGTGTGAAGTTCTCCGATGTGTCCGCCGAGCACTGGGCGTATGAGGCCATCGCCATTGCTGCGAAGATGGGCTGGATCGAGGGCTATCCCGACGGCACGTTCCGTCCCGATGCGACCATCACCCGCGCCGAGATGATGACGCTTGTGAACCGTGCGCTTGAGCGTGTACCCTCCGACGAGGATCACCTGCTCTCCAAGCGCGTAATGCTGACCTTCCCCGACTGCAAGAGCGGCGACTGGTTCTACATCGCCGTGCAGGAGGCGACGAACAGCCACACCTATGAGCGCGCCGCGACCGAGAAGAACGGCGACGAGCAGTGGACCGCCCTGCGCGCGAACCGCGACTGGACGCTGCTTGAAAAGTAAGCATACTTCCTCCACCCCCCATAGGAAGGAAGGAACGCTCTAAGGAGCGTTCCTTCCTTCCTTTTTATTGTTCCTTGCCGCCGGTCTTTCTGAAAATGTAAAAATATGGTTTTTTCTAAATTCCTATTGACAAAGTAGGATTTTATCGTTATCATATAAACATACTTGATAGATAGGAATTGTCCATTGTAAAGGAGCGATACCTATGACAACTGTTTACGCAGACAACGCCGCCACCACGCAGATGAGCCGCGCGGCCATCGACGCGATGCTGCCTTATATGGAAACGGTCTACGGCAACCCCTCGAGCCTGCACTCCGTCGGGCAGCAGGCGGCCGAGGCGCTGCAAAATGCGCGCGAGCGCATCGCAGCGTGCCTGAATGCCTCGCCGCGCGAGATCTACTTCACCTCCGGCGGCAGCGAGGCCGACAATCAGGCGATTCTCTCTGCCGCGCGTCTCGGCGCGCGCAAGGGCAAAAAGCACATCATTTCGACGGCTTTCGAGCATCACGCCGTGCTGCACACGCTCAAAAAGCTTGAAAAAGAGGGATTCGAGATCGAGCTTCTGCCCGTCGGCGCCATCGGCACGATCACGGCGCAGCAGGTGAAGAGCGCCCTTCGCGCGGACACCTGTCTCGTGACCGTCATGTACGCCAACAACGAGATCGGCTCCATTTTGCCGATCGCCGAGATCGGCGAAGTCTGCCGCGAGGCGGGCGTGCTGTTCCACACCGACGCCGTGCAGGCGGCGGGGCATGTCCCCATCGACGTGCAGGCGCAGCACATCGACATGCTGTCCCTCTCCGCGCACAAGTTCCACGGCCCGAAGGGCATCGGCGTGCTGTATGCGCGGCAGGGCGTTCCCCTCACGAGTCTCATCGAGGGCGGCGCGCAGGAGCGCGGCAAGCGCGCCGGCACGGAGAACCTCCCCGCCATCATGGGCATGGCCGCAGCGTTGGAGGACGCCTGCGCGCACATTGATGAAAACGCCCGGAAGGTCAGCGCCCTGCGCGACCGCTTGATTGCCGGACTTTCCAAGATAGCGCACAGCGCGCTCAACGGCGACCCTGTGAATCGTCTGCCCGGCAATGTGAGCTTCTGCTTTGAGGGCATCGAGGGCGAAAGCCTTCTTCTGCTGCTCGACGCGAAGGGCATCTGCGCTTCCTCCGGCAGCGCGTGTACGTCCGGCTCGCTTGACCCGAGCCATGTGCTGCTGGCCATCGGCAGACCGCACGAGGTGGCGCACGGCTCGCTGCGCCTGAGCCTTTGCGAATGGAACACCGATGAGGACGTTGACCGCATTCTTGCCGCCGTGCCCGAGGTCGTCGCATATCTCCGCGAGATGTCTCCGATGTGGAAGGATCTCATCAGAGGCAGGAAACCGTTCATTTTATAACATCAGCCCACAAAGGAGGATTTGACAATGGCTCTTTATACGGAAACTGTGATGGATCACTTCATGCACCCGCGCAACGTCGGCGAGATCGAAAACGCGGACGGCGTCGGTCAGGTCGGCAACGCCAAGTGCGGCGATATCATGAAGATGTATTTGAAAATCAAAGACAACAAAATTGACGATGTGAAGTTTGAGACCTTTGGCTGCGGCAGCGCAATCGCCTCAAGCTCTATTGCCACCGAGATGATCAAGGGTAAGACCATCGGCGAGGCGCTCAAGATCACGAACAAAGATGTGGTCGATGCGCTGGGCGGTCTGCCCGCCTACAAGCTGCATTGCAGTGTGCTCGCCGAGGAGGCGTTCAAGTCCGCCATCAAGGACTATTACGACAGAAGCGGCATTGCTTACGATCACAAGGAGTTTCCCGACTGCGAAAGCTGCGAGGCCTGCCGCATGGTATGACAGATTCGGTGCCCCCCGCCGCGCGCAGCATGATCGAGCAAAAAATGCAGCGTTTTTTCCCTCTCCTATCCCGCTTCTCCCCCTGAGCGGGCGCGGGGCGCTTGTGCGCCCCGCGTTTTTTTATTCCCGTTTCCCCATGGCCTCCTCCAGCTTTTGCAGCGCGCGCTTTTCGATGCGGGAGACATAGCGCGGGAACTATTGTAAGTGATTTCGTCTTGAAAATCGCGCCGCTCATAACGGCGCAAACCACTGATATGGCTAGATTTATCCCGCCTGCTGAAGCTCTGCAAATCGAAACTTGACAATGATCTCCCTGTCCGCCGTCAGCTCGATCCGCTCGATCAGACTCACCAGCAATTCCCGGTTGGCGTATGCCGTATCAAGGTATCTTTGTACCAAATCTTTTGCTCGCTCTGTTTGGCTGATAGGGTTCTTTTGCTGCTGTTGAAGTTCCTTGATTCGTTCCTCCAGCTGCGCCCGTTCGTCCTTGATGCGGGTGAAGATACGCTGAAAGTCCTCCTCCGGCAGCAAACCGGAAAGACGGTCGGTATACATTCGGTCAAGGTGCTCTGTAAGGTTGGCACTCTTATTTTGCAGGGCGCTGATCTCCGCCGCCGTCTTGTTCTCCTGCGACACCTCCTTCACCGCCTTTTCCGCAGCGGGAAGCAATGCTTCCGCAGTCAAATAGTCTTCGCAGACCTCTCGAACCTTGGCAATCACTGCATCCGTTACCGTTTTTTCCTTGATATAATGTGTGGTGCAGGCACTGTTCTTGGTAAAACGCTGATAGGTACGGCAGACGAAATACAGTGTCTCTTCTCCCTTGGCGTTGGGGCGATTCAGCACGCCCAAGGGATGACCGCATTCGTGGCAGAAAATCAAGCCCTTCAACAGAAAATCATAGGTACGGCTTCGGGTGCGTTTGCGGCTGTTCACCAGCATCCGCACCTTGCGGAAACTCTCAGCGTCGATCAGTGGCTCATGGGTATCTTCAACCACAACCCAATTATTACGATCCTGATGCAAACACTTCTTAGACTTGTAGCTGATCTTCACTTGCCGCCCCTGCACCATATTGCCGATGTAGGTCTCATTTTGCAGCATATTGGAAATGCGCTCGCTGCTCCACAGCCCCGCATAGGGTCCTTTGCGGCCCATGTTCCAGCCGCAGTAGGTGGCCGGTGTGAGGACGCCCTCCTCGTTCAGCGTAGCGGCAATTTGGCGGCAGCTAACGCCGTCCAGCGCCATGGCAAAGATTCGCCGCACTATGGGCGCAACCTCCTCATCAATGATGATCTTGTTCTTTTCGGTCGGGTGCATCTTGTAGCCATATACTGGTTTGCCGCCGATAAACTGCCCCTTGCGCTGCTTATCCCGCTTGACGGACTTGATCTTCTTGGAAATGTCCTTGGCGTACATGTCGTTCATAATGGCGCGGAAGGGCGTAATATCATTGGCGCTGGACTCCACGCCGGTGTCAATACCGTCCAAGAGGGAAATGTAGCGCACCCGATGCTCTGGAAAGTACCGCTCCATATAGTGACCGGTCATGATGTAGTCACGTCCCAGACGGCTCAAGTCCTTGGTAATGACCATGTTGACCTTCTTGGCCTCAATATCGCCGATCATTCGCTGAAAATCCGGGCGGTCAAAGTTGGTTCCGCTCCAGCCATCGTCAATGTAGGTGTCATAAACTTGTAAACGGTGCTTTTGGACAAATTCATCTAAAAGGGACTTCTGATTGGTCACGCTCTGCGATGGTCCTTCGCTCTCATCCTCCTTTGACAGTCTGATGTATAATGCCACATGATAATCCATAGGGTTGCTTATCTCTTGATACATACTCTAACCTCCTGAGATAAGCGGCCATTCATCCCGTCTATCATACAGGATGATCCTGTGCGGGCGCAAATTTTCCAAGCTCCCGCTTGAGGAAGACAGCGAAGGATGAATATAGCAAGTCCCGTATGGACTCCCCATCATTATCGTAAAAACAGCTGATTACCAGTTCCTGTGCTTTCATGGCACACCTCCTTCATCAAAAACTATGTAATTGCCTGATGAAAAAGCACAGCCACCTCGTTGAGTTACGGGGTGGCTGTGCTTTTCCTATCAATTTAGCTCAGAGTTGATTCAATGCAGCAGCGTGTCGGTATCCTAACCCTGCCGTCTGAGAAAGATTTTTCTGGATCTCTTTCGATGTATGTCCAGCACGCAAGGGTTTTATTCTGCGTTCAACATGTCCATTTTCTATGTAAAAATTCGTTGAAGCGAATTTCAGGTCATGCGTCAGCAAAAATTTCAGAATATCTAGTAGCTTTTCGAAATTTCTAGTGGCAGACTTCAAGGATTCTACGAGAAAAATACTTCTGGACGAAGGGGAAAGGCTTCGCAATACCTCAAGCAGTTGGGGGGCCCACATCGCAGAGTAACTTCTGGCCAAGTTGGCCAGAAGTTAAATCTGTCCGCTGGCCCTGCCGTTTCATGGCGTCCAGCTTCAGCTTGTAGGCTTTGGCTTTCTCGCTGGGCAGTAAGTCCTCACGGTTGATGTTGTAGTCCACGACCAAAATGTCCGCTTCCTCGTCGCTGTAATTGCGGACGATGACGGGGCGGGTATCCAATCCCACGGCCTTCGCGCAGTAATCCCGCCGGTGGCCGGAGATAATTTCATATCCGCCAGCGTCACGGGGACGGACGATCAACGGCTCAGCGATGCCGATGTGCTCGATGCTGTCCATGAGGCGCACCAGATCGGGTGTGGGACGGTCGATGGTGTACGGTTGGCGGGAATACGGGAAAACCTCTGCTGCGGGAACGAGTTGGATACGCTCCTGCCGGTCGGCTTCACGCTCCGCGTCCGTTTTGAACAGGTCATCGTACCGGGTCAGTTCGATGCCGCTTAATTTGCTTGCCAAGGCTCAGCACCTCCCTCGTCAGATTTTCATACGCCAGCGCCGCCTTGCCGCTGCGGTCATGGTCGTAAATACTTTTGTTTTCTACGCTGATCTCCGCCGCCTTGATGGAACGGGGAATTTTGCTTGCGAACACATGACCGCAGTCACAGAAGCGCAGACTCCGGCCACATCTATGATTTTCGAAAATCGAAAGTCTGGACTTTCGATTTGTTCAGGATATATCGCCGGCAAAGTTTTTCACATAAATGATAGCCGGTTTTCCAAGTCCTTGCCGCTTTCGTTCAATCAAACCAATACCTTTCTTGCTGTCCAATTCTGCGAATAGGCGCACCGCCTTTTCAGAGCGACAGCGCAAGGTTTCCATGACTTCTTCTACCGTAAAAATGATAAAGACACGATTTTGGTCGTCTACCCAACCGTTCCGATAGGACAACTCCATGCGATCAAGCAGTAGTCCATACAATAGCTTTGCATCAGAGGAAACGCCATCAAACCGACTATCGGTGATTAGCAGTTTTGGAATGCGAAAGAAAGCGTATTGTTCACCAGCGTGACCGTAGTAATAAGGAAAACTCAATGGCATAAGATTCACCACCTCCTCCTACATAAGCAAATGGAGCATACATCATGTATGCTCCATTTGCTTATGTAGGCAACAAAATATGTGTGTTATAAAATATATCCAAATGACGATTATAGCTGTCGAACCGCATATTACCAGACAGGGTTTCTTTACTATCTTTTGAATCAATATTTAGGGAAGATATGGGGCAGGGAACAGCTTCCTGTGCCTTTGAACCACATGCTAAAGAAGTACTATACGCAGTCTGACGAGCAGGACGACCTGATCTCGATCGGCACCATCGGGCTTATCAAGGGGGTTTCCAGCTATCGCCCGGAAAAGGGGACTCGCCTTGCGACTTATGCTGCCAAATGCGTGGAGAATGCTATACTAACGTAACGGAACAATCGGCGGTTGAGGTGGAAAACCATGAACCTTTTGGGGCAAAATGGTCTATGTTCTGCCGCCTGAAAGTCCGCAGCTATGTATTGGCTGCGAATGTTGCAGGTACGTTAAAAGTTGCGCCGCTTCAAATTCTCAAGTTTCCGGTCGTGCTTCCACATAAGTTTTTGGATGCCGAGAAGTTCAATCTGCGGTTTTCAGACGCATCCGAGATCACGGAAATTGCGGACAAGCTGCGGTGGTATCGTTATCAAAAAGGACTTCGTCAGCGTGACGCGGCGGACTATACGGGCATCGACCGCAGTACCTACATCCATTATGAAGAGACAGGGCGGGACTATTATCCGAAGGAACATATGGAGAAGCTGGCGGAGCTGTTTGAGGTACCGCTTGAGGATTTGCTGGATGACTATAACCTGTTTCTGCTGCGGGGACAGGGGGAGCAAATCAAAGCTATTCGCCAGCGGCTTGGCTTGACGCAGAAGGTATATGCAGCGCAGCTTGGCGTCCCGCTGCAAAAGTTCAAGCGATGGGAACAGGGTAACGTACAGATTTTCAAATCCACATGGGAGAAGTATTTCAAGCAGACATAACCATAGCAGTAAACGGGCAGACCGGCATTGAAAGCCGGTCTGCCCGTTTGCGTATGTATCACTTCTGCCCCTTCAGGTGCTTCACCGCTGCGTCTACCAGTTCCAGCTTCTGCTCCGTGGAACAGGGCAGCTTCTGGACATTTTTCAGCGCCTGCTCGGACTGGAACTTCGCCAGCTCCTGCCCAAGCTCCTGCTGCGCCTGCTTTGATTTCGGGAAGATCAGAAATACTTCCATGGCTGCCCCCCTTTCCAAAGCGTTTTCTGCTTCAAACTATGCGTGTGTTCCGGTGCTTATGTAGACAAATAGAATTCAATTTCGGTGGTGCGAGGGAAATCGTATTGCCGCGCGGCTTTGGCGGTGCGGGAATGCTTGCAATTCAAGAGCTTTTCGCCCCTGAATTGTCTACATCAGACCGCCGTTTGCGGGCGGATTTTGCCTTCTGCTGACGGTGGATGTCCTTGGCGCAGGCGGGGCAGTATTTTGTCCTGCCGGAGCGGGCGGGGATGCCCTTGCCGCAAACTTCGCAGCGGCGGAGTTTCTTGGGGCTGAGAATGGCCTGTTCCAGCTTTGGCTGCTGGGGCAGCACGGCGCGGCGGAACCACCGGCAAAGCAGGCTGCGGGAGATAAACTGCGGGCAGACACCGTCCAGCAGCAGGCACTCGCCATCCAAGAAGTTGCAGCAGCGTTTTGCAAGACCGCGCACGCTGCGGAGCTGTCCCGGCGTCAGGCGAAAGAGCGTGCCGTCCGGCAGCCGCTCGATGGGGTCAAGCTTGTACATCTTCACCCTCCTTTGCGATGAGCTTTGCGTCCGCTGGGTAGTTCAGCGTGATGAGGGCGGGCTTGCCCAGCCCCTGCTTGCGCCGAACAATCAGGCCGCTGTACTCCAGCTCCCGGAAGATCCGCGTGGCGCTCTGGCGGCTGCGGTGGAGTTTGGTTTGCGCCTGTTCCAAGGTGAAGTACAGCCGAATCGTGCCGTCCGGCTCGACGTAGCCGTTCTGCCGGGAAATGCTTGCTCTGTCCAGCAGCAGCGCGTAGAGCACCTTGGCGTCGTTGCTGATGTCCCGCAGGGCTTCGTCTTGGAGAAGGAACCTCGGAAGCGGCACATAGGACGCCGCCGGGCTCTGCATCGTGAGCTTGCAAAAAGTTTTCATCTGACCTCCTGTCCTATCCATCAATCCATCCATTTTTGTGTTGATTGATTGATAGATTGATTCTCTTGTATCTTGATTTATTTCTTATTAGTTAGAGGATGAATTTCAGCCCCGATGGAGGGCACGGAAACCGTCGTCCTGAAATCCGGTTGTGGTACGCTCCGGAGCGTCAGCTTGTCCACCGTCTGAAAAACCGGCGACGGAAAACCCACACATGGAAAATCCCGTTGTGGTCAAAGCTCATCTTTCTGCCGCACTTTCAGCAGTTCCCAGATCTCGGCTTGCCGCGCTTTCAGCTCGGCAACGTCGTCCTCATAGCAGCGCCCGGTACTGTTGATACGGCGGCAAATCTGGTTGATGTTCGTGGCGGCACGGCTGACGGCGGCAGCTAACTTTTTCTGCTCGGTGTAATCGACCTTGATGATGTAGCCATCGATCAGCATCTTCCGGGCATACGCCCCGAAGTTATGCGTCCCCAACTGGTGCATTTTGTGCTGAATGAGATTCAATTCCTGCTCGTTCAGGCAGATTTCCTTGCGGATGGGTCGCGTGCGGTCTGGCATGTATTACTTCCCCCTCAGTTCCAGACAGAACTCATCATCGCCTTCCTTCCGGATTTGCAGGTAATCCGTGTCGGCAAGTTCTGTTAAAACAACGGAAATCCTTTCCTCCGGCATGTTCAGCTGACAGGCCAGCTCCGACAGCTCAACGCCTTCATCGCCAAGGGCGTAGAGGATTGCGGCGAAGCCTTTTGCCTCAACAGAAAGGTGCGTGTCTTGCAGCAGTTCTGTGGGGACAGCGGTCATGTGGGTACGGTTGTGGTAAGTGATCATAATGTTTCTCCTTTCAATTTTGAAAAACTTTGTTTGAAGGGCGGCTTGGAAGCGAAGCTGTTTGCCTTTCACTTTACAACGGACAATTTTCAAGAGAAAAACAGGGGTCGAGAGAAAATTATTTTCCCCTTCTATATAACCAACGGACAAAATAAATCAGAGTGTCACGATTTTGTCTCACGGACATTTTCCTCTCTACTTTACAACGGACATTTTTCCTCAAAAACTTGGCACCTTTTTTCGAAAAACTTCTCTTGCCCCTGATCCCCCCTCTACTTAGCTAAGTGAATCAGAGGCCGGTTTTGTCCCAGATTTCTCAAAAAAGTTTCGAGGACGGAGAGACAAGCCCTGTGTTCTGCTTCAAATTGCCCTTTCTACTTTCCAACGGACAAAATGATGCGGAGAGTCACGGTTTTGTCATAACAAGGGCAAAAAAAGAAGCGCCTGCCACTACGACAAGCGCTTTGATTTTTCATCAATTATTCGAGCAAATCCTCTATATCCCTTTGATCGTATTCAGTTTTCCGCATCAGCCGACAGACACCGTCTGCCTCATCCCGCTGCTGCAAAAGCTGGGCGAACGCCCGATAGAGTGCGGCCTGCCGACCTCGATCACGCCGCGGTTCTGCTGCATGGTATCTGCTGCTTTGCGGATAGACAGCCCCTCGGAAAAGCGTTTCCGGAAGAGATCGGCGTAGTCGTTGAGCACCGTTTTAAGCGACTGCTGGGCAAACGCAAGATCCTCACACATGGCCTGATATGCCTCGCGGTTGGATATGCCGATGTACTGCTTCCGTTCCCGGATGAGCTTGTAGCGCCGCAGATCCATCCGGTAGTTTTTGCAGATGTCCTTGGCGTATTCATAGTAGGTTCTGCTGCAACGGATGGCGCGCTCCGCGTACTCGTCATCAACGTAAGTGAAGGGCTTGCTCTTGGGCTCCGGAAAGCCGTCCTCATACACTTCGCGGACAGTACCTTCGTCGATTTCTCGCCGTGTCTGGCGGACGTATTTATCCCGCAGCACACCATCGACTTCGACCTGCTCGCAGAAGGAGGTGTACCGGATGAGGTAGTAATGCTCGTTGTCTTCTTTGGCAAAGCTGGCGTCCTTGCAGACCACGATGGACTCGCCGGTGTCGATGTCCTTGAGCACCCGGACAACGAAGATGGGCTTTCCGTCGTATCGCTTGTAAAACCCGGCAAATACCCGTTTGAGTGCCATAAGAAAGCCCTCCTTCCGCTGATTTTCTTACAGTATAGCACAGATTTCGGCGGAGAGAAAGAGCGACGTTGGGACGGAGAAAACTGAGATTTGGTGGATTAGCAAGCACAGCCGCTGTCCGGACACGCGGCGATTTTGGGATAATCCCAAGCCCTTATGACATTGACGGTGAGCGGAAAACGTCGGTAAATATTACGATCAAAATTGACAAGCTAAATACGGGATACGAATACCAAAAATGTGAATTGGATTGTGCTTTAAGAAAAGAGGGTTTCGCATCTCGGTGCGAAACTCTCTTGCTTCATGACTGAAAAAGTTGTATAATAAAGTCAATAATTGCAGCCGGAGGTCGAACGGTAATGGCCATTTCATATAACAAGCTCTGGAAACTGCTTGTCGATAAAAAGATGAGCAAAGCTGATCTGCGCAAAGCAGCAGGCATTGCACCTAATACCATGACCCGGCTGCGGCGGGACGAAGAAGTTACGTTGTCTGTGCTTAAAAAGATTTGTTCTACTTTGGAAGTGGATATTGGAGATATTATGGAATTCACCAGTGACGAAAGGGATGGGCGATGCAATGGCTGATACGAAACTGTTCAATATAAAAGGCACGGTAAAGGAATATCAAAGCGGCACTATCACACTTGAAAAAGAGCTCCAGACGGTGATTGAAAATAATATGAATGTCTTCTTCGGGGTAACGTTTCTTGCTTCTGAGTATCGCACAACAGATGGTGGACGCATGGACAGCATTGGTATTGACGAAAATCACTGCCCAGTTATCTTTGAATACAAACGTTCTGTGAAAGAGAATGTTATTAACCAAGGCTTATTTTATTTGAACTGGCTCTTAGATCATAAAGACAGTTTCAAAGTACTCGTGATTGAAAAATTAGGCATGAAGGCAGCGAGTAACATTGACTGGACTATGCCGCGAGTTATATGCGTTGCAGGTGACTTTACAAAGTATGATGAGTCTGCAATTAAACAGATGAACCGTAATATCAGCCTGATTCGATATAAAAAATTTGGAGAAGATTTGCTCATGTTTGAGCAAGTCAATGAAAATATCGCCACTGCTATTCCAGAAGATGAGCCAGCCGGCAAAGCGAGGCTCACAGATAAAACATTCGATGAGCAGATGAGGAATGCCGACGATAGCATTAAAGTGCTGTACGAAAACCTTTCCAACTATATTCTTAGCCTTGGCGATGATATCAGCGAAAGCCATTTAAAACTATATGCAGCATTCAAGAAAATCAGGAACGTGGTCACAGTGGTTGCCCAAAAGAAAAGGCTGATTTTGAATTTGCCTCTTGATGTGTCTACGATTTCGTTTGAAGAAGGCTTTTCAAGGGATGTTACGAATATCGGCCATTGGGGATGCGGTCCAGTTGAACTTTATCTGCAAAACAGTATGGATTTTGAGAAAGCAAAACCTTTGATTGATCGGGCATATGACGAGAACTAAATATAAGAGTTTCTAATCATCGGAAGAATTGAGGATTTATTATGCTACATCCCGGCCTATATGAACAAGTCATCAATAACGCCCTGACGGGCGAGCTTGCGGAGATTCCGGAAGCCCGCAAGTCTGTTGCGCCCATTGACAAGGCGGAAGCCTCCAAGGTGCTGGCGCAGTATCTGGCGGATGTAGTTCAAAAGGGCTTGGATAACGTGCTGGACAACGGCGGGGATATTTCTGCCCAGATCAGGCTGACCAACCAGATCGTTGATCTCATTCAAAATACAACGAAAGAAGCTGACTTTGCCGCGCTGGGCGTTGACCGGCGGGCAGAGCAGCTTCTTGCGCTTTTACGGGAGACCGACCCGCGGCTAGCAGTAGGGAAAACAGCGGCGGATATAGAGCGCCCGGAAACCTCTATCGCACAAAGCTCACTTTTCACCGGGGCTGTGCATGAGCCGCAGATGTTTACGGAGCTCAAAAAAGAGATTGTCTCTGCTGACCGAATTGACATGCTGGTGTCCTTCATCAAATGGAGCGGTCTGCGGCTCATCATGGACGAGTTGCGGGAGTTTACGCACAGCGACGGTGAGCTCCGCATCATCACCACCTCCTATATGGGTGCTACCGATGTAAAAGCCATTGAGGAACTGCGAAAGCTGCCCAATACGCAGATCAAGGTCAGCTACAACACCAAAACGACCCGGCTCCACGCCAAGGCATATATCTTTTACCGCGAAACCGGCTTCACGACGGCCTATGTTGGCTCGTCCAACCTGTCCAATGCGGCTCTGACCAGCGGCCTTGAATGGAACACAAAAGTAACGCGGCGCGACCTGCCCGAAACCATTGACAAGATCGCCGCTACCTTTGAGTATTACTGGAATGACCGCGAATTTGAATACTACGCGGAGGATCAGCGAGAGCGCTTGGCACGGGCATTGAAGGCGGAAAAATATTTCGACACCAACAATGCCGATGTCTACACCATGGACATCAACCCCTATTCCTACCAGCAGGAGATTTTGGACAAGCTGGAGGCAGAGCGCACTGTCCGTGGCTATACGCGCAATCTGGTGGTGGCTGCCACCGGTACCGGCAAGACGGTCATCTCGGCGCTGGACTACAAGCGTTTTCGCAAGCAGAATCCGGATAGACCCTGCCGCCTGCTGTTTGTGGCGCACCGGGAAGAAATTCTTAAGCAGAGTTTGTATACCTTCCGAGCTGTACTCAAGGACGCGAACTTCGGAGAGATGTTTGTGGGCAGCTATAAGCCGGAAAGCATTGACAATCTGTTTATCTCCATTCAGACCTTTAACTCGCAAAACTTCACGGAAAAGACATCTCCAGAGTTCTACGATTACATCATCGTGGATGAGTTCCACCACGCGGCGGCTCCGACCTATCAGAAGCTCTTGGCCTATTATCAGCCTCGCATCCTGCTGGGCTTGACGGCAACCCCGGAGCGTATGGACGGCAAGAGCATCCTTCCATACTTCAACAACCGCATTGCGGCGGAAATCCGTCTGCCCGAAGCCATTGACCGAAAGCTCCTATGCCCATTCCAGTATTTTGGCGTTACCGATACGGTGGATCTGGATGCGCTCAAATGGTCTGCCGGTGGCTACCAAAAGAGCGAGCTGGAGCACATCTACACGTTCAGCGGGGCTGTTGCCGACCGCCGCGCCGACCATGTGGTGACGGCACTGCTGAAATATGTGACGGACATTGACGAGGTGAAGGGTCTCGGCTTCTGTGTGACGGTCGATCACGCGAAATTTATGTGCCGTTATTTTAACGATCACAACATCCCGTCTATGTGCCTCACCGGGCAATCTTCGGATGAGGAAAGAGCGGCGGCCAAGCGGCGCTTGGTGTCCGACGAGGTGCGGTTCATCTTCGTCGTGGACATCTACAACGAGGGCGTGGATATTCCGGAAGTCAATACTGTTCTTTTTCTGCGCCCCACGGAGTCATTGACGATCTTCTTGCAGCAGCTGGGTCGTGGTCTGCGTCTATCTGAGGACAAGGAGTGCCTGACCGTGCTGGACTTCATTGGTCAGGCAAATAGAAAATACAATTTTGAAGATAAGTTTGCGGCGCTGCTGTCGAATACCACCCGCAGCGTGAGCCGGGAGATCAAGGACGGTTTTGTGTCCGTTCCCAAGGGCTGCTATATCCAGCTGGAGAAGAAGGCGGCCAAATACATTTTGGAGAATATCCGCGCTTCCTATGGCAATACGGCCGGGTTGGTGGCTCGCGCAGCCTCCTTCACGGAGGACAGCGGGCTGGAACTGACGCTCAAAAATTTCTTGGATTACTACCATCTTGACCCGCGGGCGATCTACAAGTTTTCCTCCTTCTCTCGCATTTGTGCCAGAGCGGATGCCATCGAGGACTTTTCAGAACCGCTGGAGGACATTCTGACCAAAGCGTTTGCAAAGCTCGCTGTAATCGACTCCCGCCGCTGGATTTTGTTCCTGTTGGACGTCCTTCCGCGGTTGGACAACCTTGATTTTGCAGCGCTTCCGGATGCGGAAAAGCGGATGATGCAGATGTTCTATGTCACCGTCTGGGGCAAGGCTGTGGAGAACTGGGACGACGAAGAGGTGCTTAGTAACCTCTATGCCCTGTCTGACAGCACAGTTCTGCTCGGTGAGATATTGGAGCTGCTGCGCTATCGCTTCGAGCAGATCGACTTTATCGACGAGCCGGTGGAGTTGGGCTTCGACTGCCCGCTGGATCTGCACTGCACCTACACCCGCGACCAGCTCTTGGTGGCGCTGGACTTTATGAAGCCGTCCACCGTTCGTGAGGGCGTGAAGTGGCTGCCGGAGAAAAACATCGACGTGTTCTTTGTGACGCTGAACAAGGCGGACAAGGACTATTCGCCAACCACCATGTACAACGATTATTCCATCAATGAGAGCTTGTTCCATTGGCAGAGCCAGAGCACCACGGCGGAGAATTCGCCCACCGGCCAGCGCTATATTCACCACAAAGATCGTGGCAGCAAGGTGCTGCTGTTTGTGCGTGAGTTTAAGTCGGACCGTATGACCGGCGGTGCGGAAGCGTACACCTATCTGGGCGCGGCAAATTATGTGAAGCACACGGGCAGCAGGCCGATGAATATCACCTGGCAGCTGGACCGCCCGATCCCAGCGAAGTTCTTGAAGAAGACGAATAAGTTGGTAGTGGGATAAGCAAACGATCACCTTTAAAGTACCCTAATTAAACATTTCCATATTCCTTGTATGGAAATGATATGAGTCTTCCTAATTGTAAAAAATGGGTATAATTCAAAATATATAAAACCACAGTGGAGATAGGAAAATGATCACACCTACTTTTGAGTACAACTACTATAAAACACATCGCGGTATATGCGTTAACGGCGATTGTGAAAATGTTATTCGCGACTACGTTTCTAATCATTACAAAAACAAGATACAACTCGTGTTAACATCTCCACCTTTCCCATTAAAAAGAGCGAAAAAATACGGAAACAAGACTGGGAAAGAGTACCTTGACTGGCTTTGTAACATTGGAAATATGCTCAAACCATTGTTGACCGAAACTGGTTCGATTATTATTGAAATTGGAAATGCGTGGAACCCGGGAGAACCTACATATTCCACCTTACCAATAGAAACTTTAATCGAATTTAAAAATCGATGCGACTTATATCTCTGCCAAGAATTTATTTACTTTAATCCTGCTCGTCTTCCTGGTCCTATTGAATGGGTGAACAAAAAAAGAGTTCGTGTCAAAGATTCATTCACTCGAATTTGGTGGCTTTCTAAAACGCCGTTTCCTTATGCTGATAACCAAAACGTTAAGGAGCCTTATAGTAAGCAAATGAAGAGGCTTTTAGCAAGTGGAAAATATAATGCAGGAGCAAGACCATCGGAGCACACTATCAGTGAAAAGGCATTTGCCGTAGATAACGGAGGAGCGATACCGTCAAACGTTATTATTGCATCAAATACTGCATCCAACGATTCCTATCTTAAAAAATGCAAAGAATACGGATTAGAAATACATCCTGCTCGGATGGCTCCAGCAATTCCGGAATTCTTTATTAAGTTTTTAACAAAAGAAAATGATATTGTATTCGATTGTTTCAGCGGTAGTAATACTACCGGGGCAATGGCTGAACGTTTAATGCGGCAATGGATTTCCGTAGAACTGGATGGTAGATATTATGAGGGTTCTCGGTTCCGATTTTCGGAGGTTGAGGAAGAAAATGAGTGAATTTATTTTTCCGGATGGCTTTCCATCAGAAGAAAAGATGCTGGATATACTGAAAAAGACAATTGAAAAATCATGGAGAACGGATTTAAGTATTGAGCAGATAGACGCATGGTTGCAAAATTTTTCTGGAAAAGTATTTGAGATTCCAGCAGAACGCAGACTGGCATTGTGGCTATTATGTAATTTTACATATTATAACGAAGATGAGGTTAATCATTTGTGCGGAGTCTTGTACAAAAAATTAGTTCACCAACTACTGATTGATAAATCCTTGAAAACAGCAGAAGATGCCGAACAATGTATTCAGAATACTATTTTTACAAGTATCGGAAAAGCGAGTGAGAGCGGCGGCCTTTTACTGTATCATTTTCGACAGGAAGCTCACTTAGATTTAGAGCGTTTTGTGTTTCCTACAGGTATTGCAGATACAAAATGCGACACGATAGTTTGTATTGACGATGTTATTATTAGCGGTGGAACTGCAAGTCGCTTTTTCTATAACTATCGAGATAAATTATCAGAAAAGGCAGTATATTATATTACTTTAATTACTACAGACGAAGCGATTAAAAAGTTGAGAGATTTCAACATAACTGTGATTTATAGTATTAAATTAGACGACAGAAATAAGGCGTTTTCTGATTCATCACTACTCTTTTTTAAGTTCCCAAGCCTTTTAGCTTACGCAAAGAGGCTTGCAGAAGAATATGGGAAAATGATTGAGCCGAAAAAATCACTTGGGCATGGGAATGGGCAATATTGCTTTGGACTGTATTATAATATTCCCAATAATAGTCTTCCCATTTTTTGGTCATCCAATAATTGGACTCCTATTTTTTTAAGGAAGGAGAAATATCAGAATGCAAAGCAAGCGAAACGAAAATATAGCTACTTCATTTAAAAATCCGTTTGATGACTATAATGCTAATGTTCTTGCGCCAGAGCTTATTGTTCAATACTGGTGCACTCCGTTTAATACTGGTGCGCTTAAAGATTTTGACGAGGCAAGTTTTTTTTCCGAAAAAATGCCTATTGTGCTTCAAGGTGCACGTGGTTCTGGCAAAACAACAATTCTAAAGTATTTTTCTTTCCCCGTACAATGCGAACGTGCACAGAAGAATACTATGCCTGTAAAATCGCAGATTATCCGCGATGGCGGTGTTGGTTTTTACCTTCGTTGTGACGACTCATTTTTGAGTATGTTTAAGACTGTCTTTTCGGTTTTAGTGAAGGACGCATGGCAAGCGTGTTTTAAACATTATTTAGAATTATTCTTTTCCAAAAATCTTCTAGCGATGCTCAGTGAAATAGGTTTTGCAAATGCAGAATCAGAAAGAAAATTTGTAAAACAACTAAGCTTAGATAAATTTGAGGACTTTTTCTGCTTTGATACCATTCACGAAATAAGCGAATATATCGAGCGTGAGCTCCGGTACATTAACAAATTTAAAAATGAAGCGCTTTTTACAAATGCGACTTTTTCACCGCAACACATATGGGATTTTTATGAACTCAGTGCTGCAATTGTTGCAACAATAAAAAAAGATTTGACCGATCTGAGCGACCTTAATTTTTTGTTATTGATCGATGAGTTTGAAAATTTGCCAACAGAACTTCAGGAGATGTTCAATAACATTATTAAATTTTGCAAACCAGGAATATCATTGAGGATTGGCCGTCGAAGTGAAAATGAAAGTGTGGTAACAAAAGCTACTGTAAATGCTGTTGAGTATTTGCGTGAGGGCAGCGATTACCGTTTAATCATCTTAGATTATCAAGGAAGCGAAATACAAGACTTAAAACCCTATTTAGCGGGCATTGCTCAAAAACGTTTAGAGGCGTTCGAAGGCATTTCGGTATTTTCAGACATATCCCGTATTTTAGGAGAAAAAGAAGATCTTGACGCCGAATGTAGGAGTGTTGTAGCAGGACGTAATCGGCATCTCCATGAACTCCTGAAGGCAAATCCACGTTTGTCATCAGACGAAGAGCTACGCAACAAGGTCGTCAGCATTATTTCAACAAACGACAATGTGCTTGCAGTTGCATTGTGTGCACTTTGGGTAGCAAGGAGTGAGGATGAGGACCTACTTGAATCTGCTCGAACATCTGCTTCTGCAATGGATGCATATTTAAATAAGACGGAGGATCCTCAAAAGGATAAATTCAAGAGTGATTATGACAATAAATACCGATATGCACTTACAGCATTAATATGTTCTCTATATAAAAAAGATAAGGCGTATTATAGCTTTAATACAATTTGCTATCTATCTGAAGGAAATGCACGCACGTTTATAAACTTAGTAAAAGCCATAATAAGCGATGCACTTTTTTATGAAAGAAAGCAGTTTTTGAATTCAAGCCAGATATCGGTCTCGTCTCAATGCCGTGCAATTAAAGATTTCTCAACCACTGAATTTAACTCGGTTTGTTCGATTATCCAAGATGGGAAATCTGTAAAAAATCTTATTTTAAAAATTGGCAATGTTCTTTCTGAATATCATAAAGATAAATTAGTTAGATATCCAGAGACTACCCAATTTGTATATGATCTTGAGAAATTGAGCGCTGATGGACGAGCAGTTGTTGATACAGCTGAAAGTTGGGCGCTGATCAAAAGAAGAAAGGAAAAACAGAGATTGTCAGCTGGGGTTGGACAAGAGGGGTATCTATGTGCAATTAACCGCGTATTTGCACCAATCTTCAACATTTCGTATCGCATTCGCGGCGGAGTAAATATAATATTCAGTGCAAGTGATATCGACAGCATGATTTCAGGAAAGCAAGTCAGCAAGCTGTCTATTAGCAGAAAAAAAGCTGTATTCTCTAAGCCTAAAGAGATGGCGGAAACGGAGCCGGTCACCCAGCTTTCAATTTTTGATGGGGGGACGTTGTGATGGGGCTTCTTTATAGCATGAATGCAGCAAGTGATGTGGACTATTCGTCAATAGAGCTGTTTATTCTTGCAGGAGGAACTGATGAGAGGTCGGAAGCGATGGCACAAACACTTGCAGGAAAAGCACATCACATTAATAAGATTCTCTTGTTGAAATATGATGACTTTGATGAATCTCTTTTGCAAGCAAAGTTCTCAGAATCGGAAATCGTCTTTTTAAACGCCGCAGGAGACCAAGTAAGTTTCTTGCAAAGCCTGAAAGAGCGGGAGACTCTTTTTAATTGCAGTAATATTCTTATAGATATTACATCCATTAGAATTCCGGAAATGTTCATGTTATTTAAATTTCTCAGGTTGTCAGATATGGATAGGCAACTATACGTATCTTATGCGATTCCAATAGAATATGAGTTCCAAGAAGAGCCGTTTACTTCGTATCGTTCTTACTATGGAAATTTAAGAACAATGGATTTACTTGGGTACGGCGGCATGTCCGATGACATGTCGCACTCTCAGTTGGTCGTTTTTATGGGGTTTGAAGGCATTTTATCAGCAAAAGTCAATGAGGATGTTCGTTACTCCAGATTGAAGCTAGTAAACAATCTGCCTTCATTTTATGAAAAGTACAAGGACATTTGTGTAATCAATAACTACGACTTACTCACATCTGGACATGAAAAGGTGTCATATGTACCGGCGAATAATCCCTTTGAAACGTATAACTTTTTATCTGAGCAGTTGAGTGATGGAGAAACAGCCTGTATTGCGCCGCTAAGCGCAAAGCCTGTTGCACTAGGAGTTTGTATGTACGCATTGGATCATGAGAGCGTTCGAGTGGTATACCCGATAGCTGATGCGTATACCCCACACAGAGCAAATAAAACCCATAGCGTATATGTCTATAGCTTAACGCATCCGGCTGTATGATGTAAAACATAATATCGCGGTGTCGGCTGTTTCGACGAGGTATCTATACATCCTATTATGCCCCTCCGGGTATAATAGGATGTATTACGTTCATGATCCTTATCCCCACCCCATTATACCCTTGATTTTGAGGGTATAATAGGGTATAATTCTGCATAGAATAGTATCTCACAGGAGGTGCGCTATGGAGTTATCTGAAATGCAGGCACAGGCGGCGGAGCTGGAGCAGCAGATTTCTGCTTTGCCCGCTGGCTCTGTTACAAAGAAAACCGTCAGCGGCAAGGACTATTTCTATCATCGTTGGACAGAAAACAAGAAGCGGCGGGAGAAGTATATTCCTGCTGACGAATTGGAAAATTTCCGTGCGCAGATCGAGCGGCGGAAGGAACTGGAGCAGGAGCTGAAGGCGCTGAAAAAGCAGCTGCCCAAGACAAAATCTGCGAACCCTTCTGCGTTTATCACCAATGTCCGCACCGGCGAGGCGCTGCGTTCCTTTGCGGCATCTGTTCGCGGCTATCGCAGGCGCGAGTGCTTCCGGCAGCTGCACGATTTTGTCTGCGGCGAGCCGCAGGACAAGGTGTTCATTCTCTACGGCCTGCGCCGGACGGGGAAGACCACCATGATCCGCCAGATTTTCGCGGAGATGAGCGACGCGGAGCTTGCCAAGGCAGCGTTCATTCAGATCACCGCAAAAGACACACTGGCAGACGTGAACCGCGACCTCAAGGCATTGGAAGCGCAGGGCTTCCGCTATGTGTTCCTCGACGAAGTGACGCTGATGGAGGATTTTATCGAGGGCGCAGCGCTGTTTTCTGATGTGTTCGCGGCCTGCGGTATGAAGATCGTGCTCTCCGGCACGGACTCGCTGGGCTTCCTCTTTACCGAGGACGAGCAGCTTTACGACCGCTGCGTTCTGCTGCACACCACATTCATCCCTTACCGAGAGTTTGAATCTGTCCTCGGTGTTCACGGCATCGACGAGTATATCCGCTACGGCGGCACCATGAGTCTCGGCGGCGTCCACTACAACGAGACCTCTACCTTTGCCAGCAAGGAAAGCACCGACGAATACGTGGACACCGCCATTGCCCGCAATATCCAGCACTCCCTGCGTTGCTATCAGTACGAGGGGCACTTCCGTCATTTGCGGGATTTATACGAGAAGGGTGAGCTGACCAGCGCCATCAACCGGGTCGTGGAGGACATCAACCACCGCTTCACGCTGGAGGTGCTGTCGCAGGATTGGAAGTCCCACGACCTTGGCATTTCCGCCAGCAATCTGCGCCGGGATCGGAAGAACCCGACGGACATCCTCGACCGCATCGACCTTGCGCTTGTCACTGACAGCCTGCGGAAGCTGCTGGAGATCCGCAACAAGGCGGAACAGACCGTAGCGCTGGACGATGTTCACGCGGCGGAGATCAAGGAGTATCTGGACTTGCTGGACTTAACGCGAGAGATCGATGTGCTGCACCTGCCGGATGTCAGCACAAAGTCCGGACGCACGGTGATCGCGCAGCCGGGACTCCGCTATGCGCAGGCGGATGCGCTGATCCGCAGTCTGCTGCTGGATGAGACGTTCAGTGCCCTGTCTCTTGCGGAGCGCACTGCCGTGCAGCAGCGCATCCTGACCGAGATCAAGGGGCGGATGTTGGAGGACATCGTCCTGCTGGAAACCAAGCTGGCAAACCCCAAGAAGCAGGTGTTCGTCCTGCAATTCCCTGTGGGCGAATTTGACATGGTGGTGTTTGACTCGGAGGCAGGCTCCTGCCGGATTTTCGAGATCAAGCACAGCGAGGAAGCTGTCCCGCAGCAGTACCGCCATCTGACCGATGAGCAAAAATGCGCCCAGACCGAGCACCGCTACGGCCCGATCAGCGGGAAATTCGTCCTCTATCGCGGGGAAAGCCAAGTGGTTGAGGGCATTCAGTATCAGAACGTGGAAGAATATCTGAGAAGCCTTGCATAACAGAACCGCCGCCCCGACTGAAAAATCGGGGCGGCGGTTTTTATGATGCAGCTTGTCATATGACAAGCTGTGACGCAAAATAAACTTGACGTATGACAAGTAGCAATGCGCAAAAATTGTGCGGCGCGACTGCACGAATGAAGTTGATGACGAAAACAATAATGTTCTAAATAGCATGCATCACTCATTTCATCAATCATTTTCTCGATTCACATGAGTGATGCGCTCCGAACGGGCACGGTCAGCGCGCGAAAACCTCTGCCTCCCGCAGAAATTTTCAGATTCTTCTCTTGGGTACCTTTTCAAATGGATTCCAATCCGTTATAATATATCTACCAACCTAACGAATAACGCAAGGTGCCGTCATGAAAACGAAAGATACGCCGAAGCAATACGTCATCTACTCCCGCAAGTCCAAATTCACCGGCAAGGGCGAGAGCATTGAGAACCAGATCGAGCTTTGCCGCCAGTACATCGCCATGCACTTTGGCGAGGAAGCGGCGGAAAATGTGTTGGTCTACGAGGACGAGGGCTTTTCCGGCGGCAATCTGGAGCGCCCGCAGTTCAAGAAAATGATGAAGGACTCGCAGAAAATCGCCTTTGCGGCCATCGTGGTCTATCGTCTCGACCGCATCAGCCGCAACATCGGTGACTTCGCAAAGCTCATTGAGGATCTGGGCGACCGGCACATTGACTTCATCTCCATCCGCGAGCAGTTCGACACGTCCTCGCCCATGGGCCGCGCCATGATGTACATTGCATCCGTGTTCTCCCAGCTGGAGCGGGAGACCATCGCCGAGCGTATCCGGGACAATATGCACGAGCTGTCCAAGACCGGACGCTGGCTGGGCGGCACAACGCCCACGGGCTACGCCTCGGAGAGCCTGTCCAGCGTAACGGTGGACGGCAAGGTGAAGAAAGCTTGCAAGCTCAAACCCATTCCGGAGGAAATCCAGCTGGTCAAGACGATCTTCTCCGTGTTCATGGAGACCGGCTCTCTCAGCAAGACCGACCAGTATCTTTTGGAGCACCGCTGCGTCACAAAGCGCGGTAAGCAGTTCACCCGCTTTGCTATCCGGGGCATTCTCACGAACCCGGTCTACATGATCGCTGACGAAACGGCGTATCAGTATCTGAAAGAGAACAATGTTGACCTGTTTGCCGAGCGCGCAGAATTCGATGGCGAGCACGGTGTCATGGCGTATAACCGTACCCTCCAACGCCCCGGTAAGGCGAATCAGATCCGTCCCATGGAGGAATGGATCGTGGCGGTGGGCAAGCACCCCGGCATCATCGCGGGCAGCGACTGGGTGCGGGTGCAGGCCATGCTGGATGTCAACAAATCCAAGAGCTACCGCAGGCCACGCAGCAATGTGGCGCTGCTGTCGGGGCTTCTCCGCTGCGGCGAATGCGGCGATTACATGCGCCCGAAGCTGACCAACCGCAAGAATGCGAAGGGCGAGCTGATTTACACCTACATGTGCTCCACCAAGGAGCGCAGCCACGGTACAGTCTGCTCTATGAAAAACTGCAACGGCAACACGCTGGACGCCAAGATCATCGAGGAGATCCGCAAGCTGTCCGCCGACAAGGAGACCCTTACCCGGTTGCTGGCGCAGACCAAGAAGGTCATCAGCGGCAGCAAGGAGGGCTACGACGCAGAGCTTGCGCTGCTCCGGGAAAGACACACCGAGACGGAAGATCGCATCAAGCGGCTGGTAGAGTCTTTGTCCGTTGCCAGCGACACCTCTGCGAAGTACGTTATGGAGCAGATCGACGCGCTCCATCAGGAGAGCGAGACGCAGCAGCTGCGCCTCGCCGAGCTGGAAGCCCTCACCGAGCAGAGCCGGATGCTCCATCAGGAGTTCGCCTTCCATCAGGAAATGATCGAATCCTTCGCCAGCGCGGTGGATTCTGCCACGCTGGAGGAAAAACGCCGCCTGCTGCGCACCATCGTCAAAAAGGTGGTCTGGGACGGCAAAAACGCCTATGTTTACCTCTTTGCGGAGGATGGAGAGGCGGATTTGCCGCCCATTGACCAACCTATGTATCCGTTAGGAGAGGATAGCGAATGAGATCCTCATGTACTTTCGCAGCCGGAAGAAGGCGCAGGGCGAGGTGTCGCTCAACGATTCACTCGATTCCGATTCCGACGGCGAGTCGCTCTATCTCATGGACGTTGTCGGCGTGGAGGACACGATGTACCTCGATATCCAAGATCGGGACGACTGCCTGCGCGTGCGAAAACTTGTACACGAATGCCTGACGGAGCGGGAGGAAGAGGTCATCACCTCGCGCTATGGCCTCGGCGGGAAAATGCCCCGCACGCAGCGCGAGGTCGCAAAAAAGCTTGGGATCTCGCGCAGCTATGTATCCCGCCGGAACTAATGTAAGCGATGCCCGGAAAGCCTTGAAAATCAAGGGTTTCCTGGCATCTGGCATGTTAGGGGTAGCGCTGTGGTTATTGTAAGCGGGGCAGAAAATTAACGTAAGCGGCCATTCATCAGGTCAATCTTATATCCCCATACTACTGACAAACTCCTTTATTTCGGCATATACTGGATCATCTAAATCGGGGTACTTTTCAAGTACGGTATTTACCCAATCAGGTCCATGACCTCCAACCGACTTAATAAAGCATTCCAGCTCCCCAACAGGAACTATGAATATTCTTTTTTCCCTAAGCATGCTGTTCATGCTATCAAATGCCGTCCTTGCATCACCGCGTGGGATGGCAGGAATTCCGTACTCTTTAAGTGCAGACCATTTTGAAACAGTTTTCAGCGCATCCCTTATGGCGTCAATTTCTTTTCCAGATAACAGGGCATTCTGTGAAGAATTGAGGATTTGCTCGATGATAACTGCTGCATCACTCCGTTTTATACTTTCTTTTGAACTATGAAGATTGGAAACTATTGTTTTGTATTTAGCTGAAATGGTGCTCCACTCGAGCCCAACGGCTTCAACAATATCGCGGAACACCTTTTCATCGTTTAGTACATCAATATCCGGGATAAGTTTTGTGTCGACATTAAGCATCTTTAACGCTTTAATAATTTTTGCCATTCGATGCTTTCCTCCGCAATGGATATAAAGCGTTTCGGAGTATTTATTTTCTTTGCGTTTAAGGTGGGACTCAATAATTGAGTACATTTTGCAGTCTGAATCACTTTCGCAAAGTACGACTTGCTTGTGAAAAAGACTACTCATAATGTTGGAATGTTTTAAAAGAGGATCATTCCAAACTGCTTTAAAGTTTTCGTTACTTAAAACTGCAAAACTGTTGACATCCTTTTCTCGAGTGATCCTAATAATCTTTATTCTGTCAGGACAAACAGAGAGTAGCCCTTTAACAATATCTTCGCTATGGGTAGAAATAAAAGCTTGTTGGTTCTGAGATAGAGTTTCACCAATAATCTGTCCCATGATATTAGCCTGTGGTGGATGAAGAAATGACTCAGGTTCATCGATTAAGAAAGTACAATAATAATCGAGCATAAGGTATAACAATATGCCGGTAAAACTCTTGATTCCGTCGCCTTGATTTTGAACTTGCTTGTATGAATCAAGGGTTTCGGCCCCTTTATATATCGCTGTTTGTAAGTCTTCAATTCCGTTTAATTTGACAGTCTCACCGATACAAAGCGGTATTTTTCCGCCGAACAGATTGTTAACAATAATATTTTCACCAAATGCTTTCTTGTAATTATCAGATAACCATTTCCCGTACTTTTCAGTAAAGGCAGCATAATGTATAGGATGTTGCTTTGCTGCATTTCGAGCAATATTATCAGCTGGCTTACAAATGGATAAACGAGCAGCGGTATCAAGATTTGCGACAAAAATATCCCGAAGATTTTGATAAGTAGCATTGGCGTGAAAGACTTTTTCGGTGTAACTCCGTACCCTAATACTCTTCCCCATGATAGTATATTCTTTGTAATCACTTTCGGATTTAGGTGTATCTAATGTATCAAGAAGCGGTATAAGTTCTGGCGTATTTTTCGTTATCTCAATGCTCGTAATTACCGTCCCTTGTACAGGTTCTTGGGCTAAAGCATAAATATCTTTTAGAGATTGACTTTTGCCAGCATTATTAGGGCCAACAAAGACAACAATATCATTTTTGCTGATATCAACAGTTTCTCCATTATTGAATTGAAGTTTTGAAATAAAGCCACCAACTTTATCTGCCATAATACTATCCTCGCTTTAAAGGTTGTTTTATATAGGGAGTTTTTAGGGCGCTAATTTATATCTCCAATGACCACTTATGTGATATTTGACAAGTTTACTCTTTGTAACCAACCCCGCAAGAATTCGATTTGCCGTTGCAGCTGACACGCCACACAGGTTTCTCACATCCGCGTTCATAATAAACTCGTGCGTTTCCAGGAACTTCTCAATCTGCCGCCAGCGCATTGCTGCCTTATCCATCTGCCCATCACTCATTGCATCACTCGTATCGATGGCATCCATGAGCGATGCTTTGATCGCCGACAGCATAAACTCAATAAACACCGTAGACTCTCCGGCATCATTGGAAGCATTGATGGCTGCATAATACTCCTCTTGACGATCATGGATGATGGATTCCACCGGTAACCAGGCAAAGGCGGGATTCCATTTGGAAAGCAGCAGTGTATGCCACAGGCGGCCCACACGGCCATTCCCATCGGCAAATGGGTGAATCAGCTCAAACTCATAATGGAACACGCAACTGCGGATCAGCATATGCACATCGCTGCTCTTAACCCAGTCCAGCAGCTCCATGACCAAATCGGGGACATACTGCGGCAGAGTGCCAAAATGCAAGACATGCCCTTCCTGATCTACAACGCCAACAGGACGGGTACGAAACATCCCTGACTCATCCACCAATCCTCGTGTCATGATGCCGTGAGCAGTCATCAGGTCATCCACAGAGTAGGGATCAAGCTCATCCAAGCGCTCATAGATCTCGTAAGCATTCTTAACCTCTGCAATATCTTTAGGCGGAGCCAGAACCTGCTTGCCGTTGAGAACAGCGGTGACCTGCTCCAAAGTCAGCGTGTTCTGCTCGATGGCTAGTGAGCCATGAATTGTTCGGATGCGATTGGTGCGCCGCAAAGTAGGATTGGTAGAAAGTTGATTGGTAGAGGTCAGCCGCCCAACCAATTCCGCAATTTCTGCGACATGGTCGATCATCGCATTTGTAATTTCAAAGGGAGGTTTCTTGTTCCGCATTCTGCCACCTCATGTAAAAACTTATCTATATTATTATATCAAACATCACTCATTTCATCAATCAAAAAGTAGCTGAGATTACAAAAAGGTCGCCCTTTATGGCGACCTTAAAACATTTAATGAGGTGTAAGCAAATGGGAATTCGCACCGCCCAAATATTTCACCCGTTATTGGCGGTTATAAACAACCGTCAAAATCGGCGCAAAGCATTGAAATTACTGGATTTATTGAGAAATCAAAACCATCCCAAATTATCTTCCTTTATACGCTGTTACCCTTGACCGCGTGAGCTGATAAGGGCAAAATCAAGGGAAACCCCCGTGCGGGAAACACAATTATTTGACAAACGGCTGACAGTGATGTGTTAAGTCAAACTGAATAAGAATCCACCGGCAGGTCCGGTTGCGGTAAGGGAGCATTGCGTGGCAATGCTCCCTTTTACTATACCACAGACCGCCGTTGAGAGATAGATAAAATCTGTGGCAGAACGGAGGTGTCAGATATGCCGCAGGCGATCTTTGCGTACCATCTTGGCATGGACGCCGAGCAATACGCCTTTTTCCGCATCCCCAAGCTCCTGATCACCGAGCCGTACTTTCGGCGGCTCTCCACCGACGCGAAGCTGCTGTATGGCCTCATGCTGGACCGCATGAGCCTGTCCATGAGAAACGGCTGGATGGACGATGACGGCCATGTGTACATCTACTTTACGCTGGAGGAGGCGTGCGAACAGCTCTGCTGCAAGACGGATAAGGCGGTCAAGCTGTTCGCGGAGCTGGACAGTGCCAAAGGCGTTGGCCTCATTAGGCGGGTCAAGCAGGGGCTTGGCAGACCGGCGAAAATCTATGTTCTCCGCTTCATGGGCATGGAGGACGAACCAGGCGAGGATACACCGAAAGCGGAGCCTCCGAGCTGCCGAAATCCAGACTTCGGAAAAACCGAAGTCAAGAGTTCTGAAAAACCGAAGTCTGGACCTCGGAAAATCAGAAGTCAAGACCTCGGAAAAACCGAGTGTAATAAGACTGATAAGAATAATACTGAGTTGAGTAATACTGATTCATCTATCCATCCGGGCGCGCAGCCGGAGGAGGTGATCGAGGAATACCGAAAAGAGATTCGGGAAAACATCGAGTATGACCACCTGCGCCGGCAGCATCCCTACGACGACATCGACGAGATCGCGGACCTCATGCTGGAGGTCCTCTGCACACAGGGCAGCTTCATGCGGATCGGCGGAAAGCAGCTTTATACGGCGTTAGTGAAGGAGCGTTTTCTGAAGCTGGATTCCTCCCACATCGAGTATGTGCTGGACTGCCTGCGGGAGAGCACCGCGGACATTCGTAACATCAAAGCCTATCTGCTGGAGATGCTGTTCAACGCCCCATCTACCTGCGGCAGCTACTACCGCGCCAAAGTGAATCACGACTTCCATGACAGCGGATAGGCAGAGCGAACAGCTCTGCTTTTTTGAAACCCATTTTACGACTGAAAGGAGCATCGAACCCGTGAAAACAATCGCACTGGCAAATCAGAAGGGCGGCGTGGGTAAGACCACCACAGCCGCCAGCCTCGGCATTGGTCTTTCTCGGCAAGGTAAAAAAGTCCTGCTGATCGACGCCGATGCACAAGGCAATCTCACGCAAATGTTGGGCTGGCCGCAGCCTGACGAATTATCCCCCACGCTCTCCACCCTGATGGAGAAGATCATCGCAGAGCAGCCCATCGCACCCGGCGAGGGTATCCTGCACCACTCATCCGGCGTCCACCTTGTCCCCGCCAATATTGAACTATCGGCGTTGGAGGTTACGCTGGTCAACACCATGAGCCGTGAAACGGTGCTACGGCAATATCTGTCCACCGTGGCAGACCGCTACGATTACGCGCTCATCGACTGTATGCCGTCGCTGGGTATGCTGACCATCAACGCCCTGACTGCGGCGGACAGCGTGATTATCCCTGTGCAGGCGCAGTATCTTCCAGCCAAAGGGTTGGAACAGCTTTTGCGAACCATCACCCGCGTGAAACGGCAGCTCAACCCGAAGCTGGAGGTGGACGGCATTGTGCTGACGATGGTGGACAGCCGTACCACACTGGCACGGGAGATCAACGCACTCATCCGCAAGACCTATGGCGGTCATGTGTTCGCAAGCGAAATCCCCCGTTCCATCAAGGCGGCGGAGATCAGTGTGGAAAACAAAAGCATCTACGATCATGACCGCAGCGGCAAGGCGGCACTGGCGTATGAAAATCTGACGAGGGAGGTGTTGAGCCTTGGCAAGCAAATTAAGCGGCATCGAACTGACCCGGTACGATGACCTGTTCAAAACGGACGCGGAGCGTGAAGCCGACCGGCAGGAGCGTATCCAACTCGTTCCCGCAGCAGAGGTTTTCCCGTATTCCCGCCAACCGTACACCATTGACCGCCCCACGCCTGACTTGGTGCGCCTCATGGACAGCATTGAGCATATCGGGATTGCCGAGCCGTTAATTGTCCGCCCCCGTGATGCTGGCGGATATGAGATCATTTCCGGCCACCGGCGCGATTACTGCGCGAAGGCTGTGGGGCTGGACACCCGCCCCATCCTCGTCCGCAATTACAGTGACGAGGAAGCGGACATTTTGGTAGTGGATTATAACATCAACCGCGAGGACCTGCTGCCCAGCGAGAAAGCCAAAGCCTACAAACTGAAGCTGGATGCCATGAAACGGCAGGCTGGACGGCCTTCTAAAAATTCTGCCCAAGTTGGGCAGAATTTTCAAGGGCGCTTTTCTGTCGAACTTTTGGCAGAGCAGGTCAACGAAAGCCGTATGCAAATTCAGCGTTATGTGCGCCTGAATAAGCTGATTCCCCCGCTATTAGACGCGGTGGACGCGGGAACGCTCAAGTTCGTCCCCGCAGCGGATTTTCTCTCCCACCTGTCCGAAAAAGAACAGACCTACCTCCTGCTGGTCATGGAGCGCGATGAGGTATCCCCGTCGTTGGGACAGGCCCAACGGCTCAAGCAGCTCAGCGGCGAGGGTAAGCTGGAAAATAACATCATCGACCTCATCATGCGGGAGGAAAAGCCGCTGGAACGCAAGGTCACCATCCGCAACGACCGTCTGCAAAAATACTTCCCCGCCAGCTACACCCCAAAGCAGATGGAAGATGTCATTATCAAGCTGCTGGAGGGCTGGCACCGCAAGCGGCAGCAGGAGCAGAGCCGATGAAAAGAAAGCTGCCATTCAGAAATGACCTGCCGGAAACCTGTTTTTCCGTTCTGCCGTCCAGCGGTCAGCTTATTATCATCCGACATGGTGAGCGCGGCTATTATCCCTCTGAGTGGGACACCGGCAGCCGCGAAGAAAACCGCGAGATCGCCAGCAACCATAATGTTCGGCGCGGCATTACGGATATTCAGGAAGCGGCAATGCTGGCAGGCTCCATGTTCGGCTGGAATACACCAGGCGCGAACCCGCAATGGTATTTGGACAACGCAAGATATGTGAATTCCAACATCGTCCAAGGCCATATCAAAGACCCAATCATGAGCGTGTACTATCCCGTCAGCAGTTTCTTACTGTGTTATGAGATCATGGGCAAGCAGCACTTTTACTTGCCTATGGACAAACTGCCGCAAGAGCTGATGGGCCAAAGGTCGCAGTTCATCATGCTGCCGGATCTGGTGCGTGGAGTGCCGGTCATGCCGGTGACAGCGACCTTTGCACAAAACGGGAGCTGCACCGTCCAGTTAGAACACGGCAGCTATGTAGTGGGGGAAATGGTCAATCAGGAATACCACATCACCGCCCGCGTCCGCGTCGGCAGCGCCGAGTTTGTCATGGGCGAATGTGAAAAAGCCCCTGCCCCCTTTGTCACATGGCAGCGCAACTGCAAAAACGACGGCAACGGCCCACCCAATTTCTTTTGGGGGCATTACCGCTCTGACCGTTCTTCCTGCATCGAGGATTTCTGTGAACGGGCCGGAAATGAATACAAAAAGCAGATGGAGCGGCAGAGGTGTGTACCGCATGAGAGAAAATCTGGGGAGCATAAAACAGAGCGGTGACGATCCGGAAAAGGTGTGAGAAAGAAGTCGCATCATTGCTATTGACGGTAAGTCGGCACGCCGATATAATGAAAGTATCGCAAGAACCCTTCAGAACAGGAGGCGAGGAAAATGGACTTGCAGACTTTGCTCAATGAGCGGAACCTTTCAAAATATCAGCTATCCAAGCTCAGCGGCGTTCCCAAGACGACGATTATGGATATATGCGCCGGAAGAAGCGATATGGAGCGGTGCAATGCAAAGACGGTGCAAAAGCTGGCGCAGGCTCTGGGCTGCACGATGGAGGACATGATGAAACTGTCCTCCCCCTATGACGAAAAGGGCCTTCCCAAAGACCGCAGCTATCTGGAGTGCGGACTGCCGGAATTTTTGCAGGAGTCAATCCAAGCTATGGTCAGCGCATGGGATAAGCTGGATCGTGGTGAAGAATATTATCTCTGGGATTGCGATTATTGTTCTCTGCAAAGCGACATCAATAGCGCGGAGGTAAACCGGATCATCAGTCCTGAACAGGCATGGTATCTGCGCGAAAAGTATTTGCGAATGGAGCGTGAAGTCATAGAATGACCGCGGATCTACGCTGCCTGTTGGAACAGAAGTATCCGTTGGTGGACTGGGGTATCACCGAAGCAGAGGCTTTGAAAATATGTTACGACCGTGGTTATGATTGGAGTGGACTATATGAGATCTACCACCGCTGTTCCTGCTGGTGCTGCCCCCTCCAGCGAATCAACGAATTGCGAAAGCTGCGGCATCACCACCCTGAATTATGGAAAAGGCTCCGCGATATGGATCAGCGGGCCATCGCCCAATTCGGGCATAACCCTTTGGGGCAATTCAAACAGAATTGGACAGTAGAACGATTGGAACAGAGATTTGCGGCAGAAGATGCTCAAATCTCTGTTTTTCTATCTTCTGGAAAGGACGGCACTATGACAGAAAAGCAAAAGCAGGAGTGCAGCGAGTTGGAAACCATGCTGCAAGGCACACCGAAGCAAAATGTTCTGATCTCCTTTGATGGCAAACCGCCGAAAACGCTGGAGGAATTGGAAAAGGAACAGCAACGGCAAAAAAAGAAACTTAAGGATCGGGGTGAAGCACGATGAGTGACCGTGAACCGATAAACATCACAAAAGAAAAGATGACAGTTTTGTACGTTAAGCCAGGGGAGAAACCCAAACACATTGAAATTGAAAATGATCTTGAGGCATTGCAGCGAGCGGTTGGCGGCTATATCGAAGCCGTATACCCGTATGAAGATCCTGTGGCTCTGATTGTAAACGAAGAAGGAAAGCTGAACGGTTTGCCGTTGAACCGCGCGCTCCGGGATGAGGATAACGATATTTATGATATTGTGGCGGGGCCTTTTCTGGTTGTCGGCCTTGGGGAATCTAATTTTACGTCCTTAGCACCTGCACTGATGGAGAAATATAAAAAGTTATTTCATTGCCCGGAAGCCTTTATTAAGATGGGTGAACGTTTGACCGTCATTCCCATGCCGGAGCCGCAGGTGAAAAAATCCACAAAAGAACGAGGTGAAGCACGATGAGTGACCGTGAGCCGGTAAACATCATGGGCGTTATCGCCTTTCCAAACCCTAACAAGGATGAGCGCGTGATCCGCTTCATCGACAGTGAATACCACACGCTCTTTACCATCAAGGACGGAGAAAGCATCGTCATTACCCGCTTTGACGGTGAAAAGATGGTTTTGCCCTGTAAGTACATTGACGATTGCCATGTCTGCGTCGGCAACTCCGCCTATCATATTTGCGAGTTTGCAGAAATGCAGGAACGCAGCGGCAATACCTATGTTCCCAGAACGCCGAAAATCAGCGCCGAGATCGGCACCTATGAAATCTACCAAATCCCTGCAATCGCTGATGTAGACTACTGTTTCCGGCCTTATGCAGAGGCAAAGGGAAAACTCCAGAACGCTGATTATCAGCGTTCTTACGCCGGTATGTTCGCAAAGGAAAATTCGCTGGAGCATCTTTGGGAAAAGCACAACAGCGACCGCCGTCCCTTTGCCCGTCGGATGCGTTCTATGTCCGTAAGCGACATCGTGGTACTGACGCAAGGTGGAAGGAAAACCGCCTACTACGCAGATACCATCGGTTTCAAGGAGGTCCCGGAGTTTTTAGCACGTCAGAGAGTGCAAAAGAAAAACAGAGAGCGAGGTGAAGCCAGATGAGCTATGACGCGCAGAAAGTGACCTACCAGGAGGTCACGATTTTTGACCGACCGGCGTTGTTTACGGAATGCCGCATTGACCGAGCCACCGTACCAGAAGGCGTATATCGCTACGAGCTGCGCCATGGCGATGCAGATTGGGGTGAGCCGATAGAACTGTCACGGAGTCTCATGGTCAACTTCTATGGCACCGTTCTCACCCGTGAGCCGTTCCAGCTTCCCATTGATGGGTGGATTCCGCTGGAGAGCGACAGCCTTTCCTTTCAGGACAGCGGATGCCGTACCCTTGCGGAATTTCAGGAGAAATATCCCGCCAGTGATAAGGATGTCATTGACTTTTACAGCGTCAATGAGCCTGCGCTGCACGCTCTCTATTTCTCCCGCAGTGAGGAACAGGACAAGTCTGCGGGCTGTGTGGGACACCTGCGTGGTGATTTTGGCAGCGGCAAGCAGTTTTACACAACATGGTGGCCTCACCAGCAAGACGCGCTGAACACGCCGGAGTTTAAGGCCGATATTGACCGTACCGTAAACTGGCTGCGGGAACAGCCGGACTCCCCGCTGCGGGACTTCGACAGCATGAAACGCTACTGTAACCGGTATGAGCGGATCTGCGCCATCAAGGGCGCGTTGCTTCCCTCTTGCGGCTTCATGGTGAAAACAAAGCGGTATGTGTATATGCTCCGCTGTACGCCAGTTAAAGGTGATTACCAGTTTTATATTTATTGCTATCAGCGAAAACCATTTGAAAAGGCCCAAAAAGAACAGCAAAAGAATGACCGGCTTGCAGTAAAAAAGCGGGCGGAGCCGGAGAGATAGGAGGTGCCAACTTGCCTACCAAATTTCAGCTCATCACCGAGCTGTACGATCAGACTGTGCAGAGCGTCACCGGCAGCTATCAGAGCTGGACGGGCTTTCTCCGCGCCGCCTGCTATAACTACAAATGCCCCTTCGATGATCAAATTCTGATCTACGCCCAGCGCCCGGACGCCACGGCGGTCCTTGAGATGGAGCGCTGGAATCGTCAGTTTGGCCGCTGGGTCAATCGTGGGGCCAAGAGCATCGCCGTATTTGGTGATGACGGGCAAAACTGTCTGAAGCTCTACTTCGACGTGTCGGATACCCATGCGTCCCGTTTTGCCCGTCCGCTGCCCATCTGGACGATGCACCCGGCCTTTGAGCCGGAGGTCATCGAAACGCTGGAGGCCACCTTCGGCAACCTGGCCGAAAAAGAAAATCTTGCGGACGCCGTGCGCTCTG
>OHEZ01000253.1_pt1 | contig 42495 bp, 31 predicted proteins | sample 1567391 | NCBI WGS metagenome assembly OHEZ01 (sample SAMEA3879518, study PRJEB24766) | human gut metagenome | biome: human-associated habitat; feature: feces | place: USA | collected 1985/1987
GCCGGCGTCGATGGACTCATCCCAACTGGTGTACTGGAAGTTCTCCTCGATGGCGGTGTTCACGCCGTCCAGAACCCAAGTGTTAGGAATCTTGTAGGCTTTGGAGATGTTCATCTCAAAGTCTCCGGCGAGGGAGTGGTTGATGTATTTGCCTTCCCACTTATAGCCGTCGAGGTAGGATTCCTTTGTGACACCGTAAGGTGGCATAGAGATGATGTAACCCTCGAATCCTCTGTCGTGGAGGACCCAGATTGAAAGTGAGTAAGTAAACCAGATGTCAAGGTTCGGCACATCCGGGTTGTCCACATCCTGGTTGGATGATGAGGTGGACTTGTCATACCATTCGAAATCAGCGCCGCTCAGATCGAATGAGTTCGGATTGGTCGCCAGATGGTTCTGCGCGTTGTTCGCGATGATCAGGGATTTGCCAGGCTCCACAGGAACATCGTGTCCGCCGCCAGGAATGACATAGACGGTTCCCACACCACAGGCCTCTTTCTTGATCGGATCCAGGAACTCAAACGGAGTCTTTGTGGAAGAAGGGTACTTTGCCTCTGAGATCATAAGGCCGTCAAGATAGAGAAGCTCGTCGGAGTTGTTCGTGATCTTAAAATACTGGTCCCCGTGAAACTTGTCAGGCTGGCCGGTTGTAGGAAGAGCGTTGCTGGTGAAGAACACTTCCTCGATAAGAACCTCGCCCGGCTCGATGTTTCTCCAGCTTTGCTCCAGAGAGACTTTCTCCAATTCCGCTCCGGCGGTTGTCTTGAGAACAACATCAGCGGTACGGTAAGCGTCGGTCCTGTTGGTGTCAAGCTGAAGGACGACACTGTCCTTTCTGGTCTCGGCCACGGAAATCCATTCCGGAGTCTCACCTACTTCATACACATAGCCCTGAACGGCAGGGAAAGCGACTCTGCCACCTTTGCCTCTGACCTTCAAAGCGGAAGACTCAGGCTGCTCCGGCGGAACAGGACCGTTCTGGGTGATCTTGAAAGATTGCAGTCCGAGAGCCGTGTCGAATGTAAGCGTAGAGGTTCTCGGGGTAGCGTCCTCGTAAGGCTCGACCGTGACGGTGATCTCTGTGTCGGAAGTTCCGCTGAGAGCTGAGAGCGTGTACCAAGTGTCTGTCTGCGGCACCTGTGCCGTCCAGTGGCTGTTGGTGGAGATGAAAACTTTCTGCTCGCCTCCGTTGGCGTCAAACTTCAACTCCTCGGTTGAAATTGTGAAGACAGGATCTTCATCTTTTTTGCAGGCCGCAAGCGCGAGCGCTGCCGAAAGGATCAAAAGTAACTTTTTCATAATCTATCAGTTGTTGACAATAATTAAATTCTGTCTAAAACGCCAGTCCTATCGCGGCGGTCAGAAACCCAGCGTGCCCAAAGCCGTCGATGGCTCTGAACGTGAAATCCGGCCTGAGGAAAACGGCGGTGTTCTGCCCGACCTTGCGCTGGATTCCAAGGCTCAGTCCGGCTGTCGTCCTGTCTGAGGTGATCATCGAATGAAAATGCTCGTAATGATCCAGAACCCTCGCTTCAGTGCACTCCGCCGGAATCGAAAGCGTCCCGGCCATCCCGAATGCGTGGTTGAACCTCACCTCGGCGCTGAACAGCCACTCCTTGCGCGACTTCCTCAAACCCGCGTTCAAACCCGCCTCCGCGAATCCGAAGGACATCTCCCTTTTCGGGAATATGTATTCGGCGGACGATTGGTAATATTCAAAGTCCGGCGCCACGCTGATCGTTCCTGCGGCTGACGGAATCTCCACCGCGCCTTTAAGATTGGCGGACAGAATCCGGTTCCGGTACATAGTCAGGGAACCTAACACAGCATATTCCTTGTTCTTGCCCGTGTCGATGATGTTCTCCGTGCTTTGCCGCAGCTCGTAGCCTATCCCTGCGAGAATATTCCACTTCACGGAGCCGCTGAGCCGTTTGTAACCGACAAGACCGTCCACTTTCTGAATCCACAGATCCGAGATAGGCACTCCATTGTTGGCGACCAGCAGACATTCGATGCCCAAGCTGTTGTAGGACAGCAATCCGGTCCAACCGTCGGGATGGCCCGGCGTGACCGTCGCGGAGACTTCCCAACCGTGGCCATTGTACCTGCTTGAGGTAAAGTCTCCCGCACCGTCGAATCTGGCGAAATGGCTTCCCAGACCTGTGAAATGCAGTTCCGAGGTGTTCGCCCCAAGCGGATCATAGAAACTGACATCCTGCGACTGTTTGTAAACCCTGAACGCGGCGTTAAGGTCAAAGACATAGCCTTTGGCCGCGATTCCACCGGTCAGCGCTGCGTTCAGGTCGGATGTGACCGATCTTGGACGCGGATCCACCTGACGGAACTCGTGCAGTGCCCTGTAACCACCGTAAACCCCGATGTGCGCCTTCCCGATCAGCCCGGACCAAGCTCCGTAGCATGAATATTGCTCCTTCTGGAGATTGCCGCCGATCGTGTCCACCATCACGTCCGGGTAGAGCAGATCAAAATCCGATGTGGAGTTCCAAAGGACGTTCCTTTTCACCCCTCTTGAATATTCCGCCCCGGCCCTGACCGCCGAATGGTTCTGCAATCTGATCAATGAATATACCTTCACCGAACCCTGATCCAGCCCATCGCCTTCCTGTGGCAGTAGAGCGTCATCCTCCCGGCGCAAGTCATAGACCGCCTTGATCTCTGAATATGTCGGGATGTCCCAGAGCAGGAAACTGCCTGCGTTGTGGCCGGCGATCTCGCTTCGCCCCAAGGCACGGACAGGGGACAGATATCTCTCCGAGGCCGAGTTGACATCAGATTTATCTTGTCCGCGGGCCGGTGTCATGGCTGCCAGAACTGTGAATATTATGCAGACGATCTTGTTCATTTCAGTACTGTCAATTCAAGGTTCAAAGTCTCCTTGTCGTTCAGCAAGGTCACGGAGGTCATCGGCGAGTTGTAACCCGCGAAACGTACCTTCTTGCGCTGACCGTCGCTGAACACAGCCTTGCCGTCGAAGGAGATCATATATATTCCTTTCCTGAGCTTGACCGTGGCGGTCCCGACCTGAAATGTCGGAATATCATATTCCTGCCTCGTGTTGAGGTCTCGGATGAATGACCCGTCAAGGGAATTGTCCACCTCGACCCTTTCAATTCCGGCGCTGACGGACGGGCAGGTCACGTTGAGGGTCACAATCGAGAATACGTTCTGGCCGGAGTCTTTCTCGCAGCCGCAAAGGACGACCGAAAGCATCAGGAGAATATTTCGTATGGTCTTGTGTGTCAGCATATTCATTAAAGTTTGAAGTTAAGCTCCATTCCGAAGTACGGCAGGACGGAGCGGCGGACGAGGATGCCCATATTCGTCCTGTAGTCAGGCGAGACATCCAGAATCTTGTTCACGAACAGGGCGCAGGAAATCTTGTCGTGGTAGATCTTCTTGGTGGCCTTGAGGTTGATGTTCATACTGAACGGGATTCTGAAATAGATGGACATCGAAGGGGTATATTCCCGGATCATCTGCGCCAGGATTCCGTTCGCGGCGGATTCGTCCGTGAAAGGGTGGCTCTCCAGATTCTTGTCGATGTAGGATAACGGACGGGCGTCTTTCGCCGTGTTCTGGCTTCCGATGAACCATTGGCACTGGAACGAGGTCGAGAAGATCATCCCAAGCTTCGGGATCTGGGTGTCGAACATAAAGTTCGTGTTGAACACCTCGCGCAGGAAACCGTCCGTGTCCTTGTAGTAGCCGACGTAAGGATAGGTCTTGCCGGCCACGACCACCGAAGGCCTGTAATATGTCGGCTGGCTGTTGCTGTACCTCGTTCTGAACCAGGCGCCGCTGACGGTGAACTTGGTCCTTATCGGGCGGATTCTCGGAGCGGACAAGGTGAACTCAATGCCTTGCTTGAGGGTGCGGCTGCCGTTCGTGTTGAATGAATATCCCACCAGAAGCGTGTCCGGAATCCACGGGGTCGTCTCCACGGAAGGCGGGCCGGTAAGTGTGCTCTTGTCGATCGTCTCCTCCTGGTAGTCCTTGTAGATGAGCCGCGTGAACTCGCTGGCGTACCTGAACCCGGAGGTCATATCCTCCCTGAAATAGTCGATGTTGAACGAGAACTCCCGGCCGACCTGCACATCGGCGGCGATTTCCCACTTGAAGTTCCTCGCCGCCTTGAGACCGAAGTTGGTAGGATTAATCTTCAGCACATAGACGTTGATCCTGCGAAGATTCTCCTCGACAGGCCAGTAGTTCATCTGAGTGACATCGTAATAGATAGGATCCGGATAAAGCTGATCCATCGTCGGGAACTTCGTGTGCCATCCGGCTCCTCCGGACAGTCCGACCTTGACATCCTTGCCGAGGAGCTTCTCCAGCCTGAGGTTCAGCCTCGGGTCGAAGTACGGCTTCATATTCACTGAATATTCCTTTCCGGCTCCCGCCATCGCCGCCACCCTCACTCCGGCGAGCCATTCGGCCTTGAACCCGTTTCCGAAAGTCCAGACGGAATTGTCTTCGATGAAAGCCGACATCTGGTGTGTGGCCGGGATTGAGGAATAGTCTCTCGGGCGGACATTCATATCCACGGAGAACGGCCTCTCGGGATCGAATATGGTGCCTTTGCCGAAGTTCTTGTTGACATTCCACTGGGCACCGGTCTTGAATGTGTTTGAGATGCTCCCTAAGTCCTTGCGGAACTTCGCTATGCCGTTGAGGTAGGAGTAGAACGGCTTTCCATCCACTTTCAGGGTAGCCTCGTACTTGTAAGGCACGATCGTGACATCGAACTCGCCCTCCTCCAGACTGGTCGAAAGCGGCATCGGTGAACTATATTCCACAAATTTCCATCTGTCGATCAGGTCTTTCTCGTAGGTCAGGGACATTGTGATGTCAAGGCTCTGGAAGAACGATTTCAGGCTCTTGCTCCGGACTGTATATTCCCCTCCCAGCGCGAAGCGGCTGTAGTTGGACTTGTAGGTCTCGATCGGACCGCAGTCGCCGATGTCCAGATTCTTGTCGGACTTCTGGTTGTCGAACGAACCGGTGTAGTCCAGGCTTCCACTGAGGGTTCTGACAAGCTCCCCGGTCCAGGTCTTGCCGATCCTGTAGCTTCCGGTCAGACGCTTGTAGTTCTGTCTCGTGTTCCTTGGATCCGCCCTGGAATCCAGAAAGTTACCGCTGAAGTTCATCGTCAGCTTGTCGGTCTTGCCCCACTCCAGATCCTTGCCGAGGTAAAAGAGCTTGCTCTTCATATCGGCCTTGAAGCGGGCTCTGGTGTCGTTGCCGCCCTTGCGCCGCTTTATGTTGACAAGGCCGCTGGTGAGGTCGCCATATTCAACTGAAGGGATTCCGCGGATGATCTCGACGGATTCCACATCCTCGGTTGTGATTGTGCGCATATCGACACCGGCGTTGACGAATGATGATCCGTAGTTACTGTAGGCCGGTGTGGTCTGGAGGTTCGCGTCGTTGTTGACCGGAACTCCATCGATGAGGAAACGTGTTCCGAGGGATGAGGTGTTGTAGTTGTCACCGGAGACCGAAACAGCTCTCAAATCTATGGTCTTCGGAGTTGAGAATGAAGGATCTACGGAGCGTCCGCCTGGCAGCAACTCCAGCAGGTCAGCGAAACTTGACGGCTGGATATGCGCGATCGCGTCCTGCCCGATCCGTGACGAGCTTGTCAGCCCGTGGCTCTCGGTCGCCGTCACCACCACCTCGTTGATGGCGAATGAATCTTGGGCTAATGAATATCTTCCGTCTTTCCTTACCGCTGTAGTCAGCGTTTTGTAACCAAGACAAGTGATCTGAAGCGTCCCGCCGGTGGCCTTCAGCGTGAACCGCCCCAAAGAGTCAGTGACATCCCAGACCGCCTGGTTACCTTTTATGGTCACGGCGGCTCCGGAGACCGGCGAACCGTCCGCCTGATCGACAACGGTGCCGCCAATCTGGGCGAACGCGCTGATAGACAGCAACGTCGCCGCCACGATGATGGTTAATGACTTTATTTTCGCCTCGAACACTTTTTGTTTTTCCTTTTTTTCAGGCTGCAAAATTATCATCAAACCAATCTTTGGTCAATACCAATAAATTGGGAAATATTCCCGCTTCTTGTCCTCTCTTTGTGATGGTGACCAGCACGGTGATGCGCCCTCTCTTTTTAGTGCCGTGGCACTTAACTGCTTGTTTATAGCTAAATGACCGATATCCTGGTCTTGGATTTGACACCAGGAGATGGCTCTTATAGTTGATAATCAACTTCTTGCCTGCCACGCTGGCGAATACCAACAGTTAGCGATTGTGAAAATCTTACAAAATGAATATTTTTATATCGTAATTTGAATATTAAGTAAGCCTTATAAAATCAGGGCATAACTCTCACAGGACTATCTTCTGGAACTGCTTAGGGCGCTAGAATTTGATGCGGTTGCCCTGCTTGAAATGTAAGGCGGTTTTTAGTAACAAGAATAATTTAGTAAATTTGAAGTTTCAAAAAATGAATCAAAGTATATGGAAAAACAGATACCTGGGCAGAAATTCACGGTAAGCCATGATTCTCCCCTACTCAAATACTTGTATGAAATATTCCCAGAGCAGAGCAAAACGGGCGCGAAAGCATATCTGACCAATGGTCAGGTAGTCCTGAACGGGCATAAGGCAACGGCATTCGATATGCCTCTGCATGAGGGCGACACATTGATTATCTTACCCAAGAAGGTTTCACTTTACAATGAGGTTCGTCATGCTGCGAGGGTAAGTCTCCAGGAGCATGGTGTCGAAGTGCTTTATGAAGACGACGCCATCATTGTCGTGAACAAGAAAAGCGGTCTGCCGGTAGTAGGTACGGGAAAGTCTGCCGGCCGCGCGGTCAACATTGACAAGAAAGGTTCGAAAGCGAGCCTGAACAGTCAGAGAAAGGAAGTTACGGTTTATTCCATCCTTTGCGACTATATCAGGACGAAGAACCACGCTGACCGCATGAGTGCGAGTGAACGTCTGCCGTGGCGTCCGAATAATGTTTTCGTAGTGCATCGTCTAGACCGGGATACTTCCGGAATCCTGGTATTTGCAAAGACTGAGCAGATTCAGCAGATTCTTCAGGACGGCTGGAACAACACCGTCAGAACTAGAGTCTACATAGGAATTCTCGAGGGAACACCGACGCCTGCACAGGGAGTGATCAAAAGCTGGCTGAAAGAGAATCCGAAGTCAATGAAAATGATTTCCAGCAAGAATCCTGATTTCAATGACAGAAAGCCTACCGGAAAACCTGTCAAGAGCACAGAGGAGTGGCAGGAAGCCATCACCAGGTACAATACGATTCAGTCGGGCATCCGCCTCAGGGGCAAAAAGACTTCTGATGCTGTAAATGAGGCGCTTACTTATTCTATAGTGGAGTTTGACCTGGAGACTGGACGCAAGAACCAGATTAGAGTCCATGCAGCAAGCGAACTGCATTGTCCGATAGCCGGCGACAAGAAATATGGCGCTGAAACTAGTCCTATAGGAAGACTGGCGCTTCATGCCGGGACATTGGTGTTCAGGCATCCGGTGACGGGAAAGTACATGACTTTCACGGCAAAGCCTCCTAAGGAGTTCGGAATCTAGCCCGACTGGCAGTTGTATCAATAATAATAGGGTCAATGAAGTTTTGATTTCATTGACCCTATCATTGTATAAGGTGATTCTTTATTTTCCTTCTTCCTCTCCCTTTCCTGTAACTTTCTCTTTAACAGCCTGGAATCCTTCGGTAAATCCTTCTTTTATCTTCTTCTTGGAGTTGTAGAATTTTGTAGGGTTAATCTCTGCAATCGTGCGATGGAATGATGATGCCCAGTAGTTGCGGAGTCCGAATCCGCCAGCCTGTCCTTTAAACGGCATACATGAAACAATCTCTCTTTCAGGTCCCTCAAAGAAAACGTAGTAGAAAGTTCCCATCTTAGTTCCCTTGTTGAGTTCACCAGCCATTACGACGAGGCAAAGTCCGTCATATTCAGGCAGTTCCAGTTCCTGAAGCTCGAATTCAATATCCTGTTCCGTCAGTGCCTCGGGAGTCTTGTTCTGGATGAGGTCAGTCTCGTCGATATCCTCGACTCTCTTGAGTGTAGGTTCAATGTCAACTGACTTGATTGCCATTTTCAGCCTTTTTGCGAGCGGAGTAACGTACTTTTCTTCCTCTGACAACATGAGCCTGTCGATTTCCCTGAATGCGGAAATAAAATCACCCGGTGTCTCTTCCGCACCGACAACCTGCGCAAGGGCAAAGTCAATGCCATAGAATTTCACAGATGTGTAATCACTCAACTGCTTGGTATCCTGTGCTTTCAATGAAAGGCAGGCGATGCCGGCAATGGCGGCCAATACCATAAAAATGCGTTTCATATAATTTTAAATTTGTAGTTTACATAAATTGTCCGGATGCTTTCCGGCAAAAAGTTTGCCGAATTCCTCTTGCAAACTGAACTTTTACTTAAGAAGAGCGTCTGTCAATGAATTTGACCGGTTTTCTGCTCATCGGAGGAAACATTATCTTAGACACTTCCTCAGGTGTCCTGAATTCAACTTGTGGAGCCACTCTCACCTTTGCACGGAATATATCCTTGATTTCTTTTTCGAATCTATCTGAGCCACAGAGAGTTCCGACAATCACCTTGACATCGTCAGTACCGAGTTCATTAGTGAACACCTCTACCGCATAGTTCTTCACTTCCGGAATATTGTCCAAGATATCGAAGAGTGCGGGCGGATAAAGTGTGGTTCCCTTAAATTTGATCATCTGCTTCTTGCGTCCGACAACCGAGCTTACACGAGTCGTGTTTCTTCCGCATCTGCATGGTTCGTCATAATGATATACGATGTCTCCGGTCTTGAACCTGAGCAAAGGCATACCGGTCACGCCAAGAGTCGTGATTGTGACTTCTCCCGGTTCGTCCGGGCCTACCGGATTGTTGTCGTCATCGAGGAATTCCGCTATGAGGAGTTCCGGCTGGAGATGTCCACCATTGAAGTACTCACAGTCCGTGAAGGAGTGCTGCATTTCTGTGGACGCATAAGTAGTATATAACTGGAGTTCAGGCCATTTGTCGTGAATAATCTGCCCTAGGGTGTTCAGCTCGAATGTGCGCGGGTCGCGAAGAGCCTCACCTATGCAGACGCATTTTTTCATTGAACAGTTCCTGTAGTCAATTCCATGTTCCTGCGCGAATGCTATAAGTTTGACAAGGAATGAAGGCACGGCCATGCCGACAGTCGGATGAATTCTGTTTATGGTGTCCCACTGAAGTTCCGGTATTCCGTTACCGACTCTAACGACTCCCATCCCGAGTTCCCTTGCACCCAGAAAGTAAGCGAGTCCGGCCATGAAGCGTCTGTCGATGGTAACCATCTCCTGAAGGATATCGCTCTTCTTACATCCGGCCGTTTGAAATGAAAGTTGTTCATTATAAGCAAGATGTCTGAGGTCACCTTCAGTTTCGGTAAAGGTTACCGGGTCACCCAGAGTTCCTGATGTGGTAGAATAGTCGATGATCTCCTCCGGATTCACACAGCAGAATTCGGAGCCGTGAACCTGCAGATCCGACTTTGTAGTTACAGGAATCTGCCTCAAATCTTCCAAAGTCCTGATTTTGTTTATGTCAATGCCATTGTCACTGAATTGTCTCTGGTAGAATGGTGACTTGGCCGCCAGATATTCCAATGTCTCTGTCAGTCGTTTTTCTTGGTATCGTTTGATTTCTTCTTTCGGAAGAAACTGAATTTCCGGATGTTTTTCCATACATTTCACACTTCAATCTTACAAATATACAGATTTTCTGAGTTAAAGCAAGGTGGATTATGGGGTTTATGTCCACATGTCCATATTGTGCAAAGACCTTCACCGGACCAGCTCCAATGTTATGGCGGGGAGGAGAATCAGATGCTCGCTGTATTTGGGCGGGGTGATGTCTTTGTCCTCGTGATGCCAGAAAACTTGGGCCCGGACCTTGGAGGATGCAGGGACATAACCCTTGGACAGGATTGAATTGTAGGCATTGACAAAGGCACTTGAAAATTTCACGACTCTGACAGGCTTATTGTCAATTTCCGAATATAGGCCTTCCGGCTGGACGGATAATGGACTACCCGAATGAATGGTGTCAAACGGAATCCATTGGTTCATGAAGGCACTCAAAACCACATCTTTGTGACCAAGTTGGAGAAGTATGCGTGATGGCCTGCCATAGTCGGTATCGTCTGTGGAGTAAGATGCACACGAAAGCACATCCTGGCCGAACAGCGTGCGGTTGTCGTAATGAATTGACAAGTTGTTCTTTGCACGTGTCATGGCGACATAGATGGCACGGCGCTCTTTGTCCGTTATATAATGCAATCCCTTGAGCGAGACATAGACATTGTCATACTCACGCCCTTTGGCTTTGTGGATGGTCGAGACTATTATCTCAGAGGCGTTGCCCGGAATGAAGGTCTCGAGCTGGGACTCGTTCAGATAGGTCTCGAAATCAGACAGATAGATTGTATGACGACCTTCTGATTCAAACTCTGAAATACAGTTCCTGAACACTTCAAGATATTCGCTGTCATGATATTTACTACCGACATCATCCTTGGCCTGTTCCCAGTCAGTTGCGGAAATGACCGTTGTTCCGGGCTTCTTCACAAGAGAGAGGAAGTAATGCATTTCGGCAAGGTCCCGCAGATTGAAGTCCTCCCTTGACTGGACAAGACGTGCTTTGTGGCCTTTCTGCTTTAGCAGCGCCGAAATGACCAGAGCGTCCTCATTGGTAAATGTCAGCACGCATGTCGAGCCCTTATGCGCATCGGCAACCAATTCATTGACAACGGCATGCTCATAATTTGGAGAACGATGGAAAGTAACATTGACCTTACCGTGAGACTGCTTCACCGCATTGATAGGAACTATTTTCAGTCGGTTCTGGATCGTCCTCACGAAGGCATTGGAAATGTTGACGACCTCGTCGGAACTGCGGAAATTGTCCGTCATGTTATAGACTGTCGCCCCATATTCCGATATAATAGACCTCATATGGACCGAATCCGAGCCGCGGAATTCATAGATGTTCTGGTCATCATCACCGACAGCTATCACACGCATGTCTTCATTGAACTTTATGAGACTCTCCACAAGGGCGAACTCGTCGGCACTCATGTCCTGGGCCTCATCAATGACAAGAATCGACTTGGTAATCTGGCTGCGCTCGACGTTGCCGGCAGATATGGCTTCCACTGCATTACTGACCACATGGTCGGAATCCTCGACCGTCCCGATTTTACCGAGAAGGTCGAAGCAATACGAATGGAAAGTCTTGATTTCTACATATCTGGCCGCGCCTCCAATGAGATCTGCAAGGCGCTTGCTGAACTCCGTGGCTGCAGCACGTGAAAATGTCAACATTAGCAGCTGTTCGGACTTGATGTCCTCCATCAATATCAATGATGCCAGCTTCCTGACAAGGACAAAGGTCTTTCCGCTTCCGGGGCCTGCCGGAACGACTATGAAACGGGAATCTCTATCATTGATAATACTGTTCTGCACCGTCGTCAGGCTTCCGAAGATTTCGTCGAACTTCTTTTTGCTGACATTGCGCTTTATCTCCTCCGCTTCCTTGCTGTCGAAATAACGCTTTATGAAGGCCTTGAAATCCATTGTGAAATAGTCGTGGACATACTCCAATGCCTTACTTTCATTGGCAACCATCATATTGGCATACTTGCCGACTATGTGAATCTGCTGGATACGCTGCCTGTAGAAGTCATCAAGGTTCTTGTAGTCCTCCTTCTTGTAACGGCTGCGGTTGTCCATGTTTAGCCTCTCAAGTTCAATCTTGTTATACAGCACCATGAACCCGCCTTCGATGCTCAGGATACCAGTCTTGGCCAGGAACAGGAGAGCCTCTTCGACAGCATTGACATCAGCAAGTTCTGTCATGAACAGACTGCTTGCATTGTATCCCATGACAAGTTCGGTCAATGAAAAGTTGACCATTATGTCCTGTTCACCCTCATGAGGCAGCGACTTGAATTTGCCAAGGATATATCTTGAAATTGCAGCCCTCTGTTCAGCAATACTCTTCAGGTCCTCACAGGAAACCTTAAGTCTTATGTCAATATGTTCGTCGGACAATGAGGTCTTTATCATATAATCCTTGATGCTCCAGAAATATAAGATAGTCCTGATATCCTTTACAGTAGAACTTGAGATGTCGTCGGCTATAGCCTTTTCATTCAGTTCTTTAAGACTGAACTTGTATTCGTCTCCAGAGATGGAGTCAATGATGCTTCTCTCAAGTTTTCCATAAAACTCCAGTTTTCTTATCTGACTGATTCTGAGGTATGCGGTCATGTCATTGTCCCTGGCGAGTATGCCGTTCATACGCATGCTCTCCACAACGTTTATGACTTTCCTGATTTCAATCCCAAGCATGTCAGAAAGATAATCGACACGGGATTCCGCCTCTGCAGTTCCTGCCTTTGCACGGCTCCGCTCAGAAATCAGGGACTTGATTATGCGTCTGGCATTGACCTTATCCTCAGTGGTGAGTTCGTTGCAGCTGAGAATTTTCTCAACAGCTTCATCCATCGTCCGCGGGACAATGCTGGTCGCGAAGATTCTCGGGCTGTTCATTCCGCGCCTGATGAATCCCGCATTTTCCAATGCCGCTATAGCGCTCTTGACCTTGGTTTCTATATCCCGAATCTCATCCCAGCCGGCTTTCCGGGCTATCTCCAGAGCGGAAATCGTAATTGTCGAACGCTTTGAAGTGAGGCTTTTGATGGCTCTCCAGACCTGATTTATCTCGCTGAGTGTCAGCTTAGTCTGGTTCAGCAATGTAAAGTGTCGGTTCAGGTCATCGTCATTGTAAAGGACATAGCAGTCGGCATTGGAAGTCACATCCCTTCCGGCACGGCCTGCCTCCTGAATATAATTCTCCAGCGAATCAGAAATTTCATAATGCACGACAAGGCCGACATCGCTCTTGTCCACACCCATACCGAAGGCGGAGGTTGCTACAATAATCCGTACTCTGTTATTGATGAAATCATCCTGAGCTTTGACCTTTTCGCGAATATCCATCTGACCATGGAATGCCCTCGCTTCCAGTCCGTCCCTATTCAGGCGGCCGGCGATTTTCTCTGCAGTCTTCGTCCTTGTAACATAGACAATTGCGGGCGTTTTGCAGTCGAAAAGAAGATTCCTCAATGTCGGATACTTTTCATCTTCACTGCGATGCAGAACAGTGTAATGAAGATTCGTCCTGGTCGCGTCAGTCGTATATAATTTCAGTTCCAGCCCGAGATTATCGCGGAAATAATCGGTAATGTCGCTGACGACCTTAGGTTTGGCGGTCGCCGTAAAACACGATACCGGAATAGGTTTGTCAATGCCTTTTTTAGCCTGCAGCTGCCTGATGAAATCCGCGATATGCATATATTCTATGCGGAAATCCTGTCCCCAGGCAGAAAAACAATGGGCTTCATCAATGACAATGCGGACGACTGTCCTGCCCATCAATACCTTTTCTATCGTCTTGGATCTCAATGATTCAGGAGCGATATACAGAATCGAAGCTTCTCCGGACTCGATTCTTTCCAATGCATTTTTGCGCTCTACCTGAGACAGAAGGCCATTGATATAGACCGCATCGGCAATACCACGCTTTTCCAGATTCTCGACTTGGTCTTTCATCAGAGACTGCAACGGAGAAATGACGACCGTAAGACCCCGCAGCGACTCCCCCTCCATCAATGCAGGAATCTGGAATGTCAATGACTTTCCGCCTCCTGTCGGGAATATGGCAAGTATTGACTGGCCCCGAAGCGCTCCCTTGACTGCATTTTCCTGCAGAGGTTCTCCTCCGAATTTCCTGAAATGGTCATAGCCGAACCATCTTTTCAAGGCTACCTCAGGGTCTCTTTTGGATTTGCAATAATTGCATCTTCCGCAGTCGCACTCGCGGAATTTCCTCATAATCCTCTCAGTATCAGGGTAGTTCTTGAGCACCCAAGGTGAGAGTATCGAGTTTCTGTCATCTGTCGAAATCAATGCTATAGAATAGGCTGTTGCGGTTTTGGAATTCCGCACGGCATCATTGACATCAGCATTGGCACAAATCTTTCCGTCGAGCGCCTCTTTCACATTGTCGGCCGTAGATTTTTTCAGGAAGAACAGGCGCCTTTCCGGCAAATAACCGACATAGTCGAAAAAGCCGTTGAAGTGAATGTCATCAGATGTCAGGTCATAATAAATCCGCTGCATCCGCTTGTCGATGTCACGAAATGCATTGACCTCATCTTCAAACAGTTCCTTTGCCTTTACGGCGTCATTGAGAGGATTGTTCAGTTCATCTGAAAGCAATTTGTCGTCCTTGAGCAATCTATGATATGGCTTTCTCGGGAACAGCAGCGGCGACAGATACAATGTGTCTATAAGTTTGTAATCCCTCGACAGAAATGGCCTCAGGTACTTATAGTCATGTTCTGTTATATTGTGTCCGCACAAAAAATGTGCATCGCTGATGAAGTTCACAAAATCCGCGATGCGTGATGTATGTATTGATTTACCGGCTTTTACGGCTCCGGCATCTACAATTTTGCCTCGGCCGTCGATTTCCAGATCGATAAATGCTATATTATTCATTGGTTATTTGCCTTGCAATTTGACAAATATAATGAATAATAATGATATTTAATTTTTTCGACGGAACAACCTGCCGGTGGCGATAAGAATGAAGGTCAATGCTTCTGAAACGGGCAGGGCCAGCCAGATTCCCGGGGTGCCTGCAATGCGCGGCATGAGGAGGAATGCCGGAACGAGGAAAACAAGTCCTCGTGCAAAAGAGTAGATGGTAGCAGGAATAATCCGCTCAATGCTCTGATAGTATCCGATTACGGTAACATTGACAATGTAGAAAACGAATCCCGTCGCCATTAGCGGCATTCCGGCGGAGGCGATGCGGTAGCCGTTCGCGTCGGTGCTGAGAAACAGCGCTGCAACGTATTTCACGCCGAAGGCGAGTGCGGACGAGAGGAGGATTCCGGCGCCGATTGCGGTGATCAATGCCACTTTGCGGGCCTCCACTACCCTGCTCCTTTTGCCTGCGCCGTGGTTGTAACTGATAATCGGCTGGGCGGACTGTGAAATGGCATTGCCGGTCATGAAGATGAAGGGCATAATGTAGCATGCGATAGAGAACGCTGCCACGCCATCTTCGCCCAAGTATCTCATAAACACGTAGTTGCCGATGAACATAAGGATAGAGATGCTGCATTCTCCCAGAAATGCTGAGAAGCCGAGGCGGAACTGGTAACCGATATTTCTCGCGAACAGGCAGAGGCTCTTGAAAGACCATTTCAGCCGGTACAATTTCATTGACCTGGACAGGAAGAGTATATAGAAGATGACCATGCCTGCACCGAACCATAGAGCTATGAACGTGGCGAATGAGACGCCTTCAAGTCCTTTGTCGAGGATGAACAGGAATATGTAGTCCAGGACGATGTTCAATATCGCCGGTATCGAGGATGTGAACATCGCGTAGGTCGGCGAGCCGTCCAGGCGTATGATGAGGAGTCCCACCGACTGAAGGAACATGGCGCAGAAAGCCAATGACAACCAGCGCTGATAATCAAGCACATGCGGCAGGAGCCTGTCCGAAGATCCGAGCAGATAAGCGGTCTGCGTGCTGAAGCACTGTACCAGGATGGTTATGGTCAATGTCAATGCCAATCCGAATATGATGGTCTGTGTCATATTGATTCTGGCCGCCTTGGCATTGTCCTGGGACAAATGGATGGACGAGACGACTGAGCATCCAATGCCGAGCATCAGTCCGATGGCGGTCATCAGGAGCCAGAATGGCGAGAATATATTGACGGCTGCCAATGCGTCACTTCCGACACCGTGTCCGATGAAGACACCGTCAATTACTGTCATCAAGGAGATGCAGAGCATTCCCAAAAGTGTCGGCGTAAGCATTTTGCCGAAGAGCTTCGGAATGTTGTCCGAGCCGAAATCGATTGCGTCTCTTTGCATAGCTGTCTGGTTTAAAGAACGCGAAGATACGAAAATAATGATAGTTTTTATGTAACTTTGTTTGGTATAAAATATTTTCGCTATGCTTGAAACAGGTAATCTGATGCCGGATTTTTCGGCGCAAGACCAGAATGGTAACATTGTCTCATCACGTGATCTTATCGGGAAAAAGACCGTCGTATATTTTTATCCCAAGGCCAATACTCCAGGTTGTACTGCGGAGGCATGCAGCCTGAGGGATAATTATGAAAGGTTTCTGGCATTGGGTTACAATGTCATTGGCATAAGTAAGGACAGCGTGAAGGCGCAGAAAAATTTCAGTGACAAATACACATTGCCGTTCCCTCTGCTTTCTGATCCGGAAGCATTGATAATCAAAGCTTTCGGCGCATGGGGAGAGAAGAAGCTTTACGGGAAGGTTTATGAGGGCATTCTGCGTAAGACTTTCATTTTCGATGAGAAGGGCATTCTCGTCGAGGTTATCGATAAGGTGAACACCAAAAATCACGCTGAACAGATTCTGGGTTAGTTATTATGGTGAATTATCAGTTTACGGAAGGAACCATTTGCGCTCCTGCCACGATTCCCGGCACGGGTGCGATTTCTATTATACGTGTAAGCGGGAAAGAGGCATTGGCAATAGCGGACAAAATCATTGACCTTAAGGGTGAGTCTCTTTCTGAAACCGAAGGTTACAGGCTTCGCTACGGGACGGTTTTCGCGGCTGACGGCAGCGTGCTCGACAATGTGATTGTCAGTGTGTTCTGCGCACCGCATTCATATACCGGCGAGAATTCGGTGGAGATTTCCTGTCATGCGTCCAGATTTATCGTCAATGCGATTCTGGAGCTTCTTGTCAATGCGGGAGCGCGTATTGCCGCTCCTGGTGAGTTTACGCGTCGTGCTTTTGTCAATGGCAAGATGGATCTTGCTCAGGCTGAAGCTGTTGCGGATGTCATCGCGTCTCAGAGTGCGGCTTCCCACAAGGTGGCGATGAATCAGCTGAAAGGTGGCTTTTCGTCTGAGCTTAAAGTTCTAAGGGACAAGCTTTTAAAGATGACTTCCCTACTGGAACTCGAATTGGATTTCAGTGAGGAGGATGTGGAGTTTGCCAGTCGTTCCGAACTGGGAGCTCTGGTCAATGAGGCATTGTCCCATATCGGTCGTCTGACTGATTCTTTCAGTCGTGGCAACGCCATCAAAAATGGTGTTCCGGTCGCTATCGTTGGTGCGACCAATACGGGCAAGAGTACCCTGATGAATGCGCTTCTCGGCGAGGATCGTGCCATCGTTTCCGATATTGCCGGCACGACGCGTGACACCATAGAGGAGATGCTGAATCTTGGCGGCGTAATGTTCCGTTTCATCGATACTGCAGGTATCCGCGAGACTGACGAGATAGTCGAAAAAATCGGTATCGAGAGGACGTTCAAGAAGATGGATGAGGCGTCTATCGTATTGGGTATGACCGATTTGTCCCGCGGAGAGAATTCTGTTCTGGCCGATGCGGAGTATATTTGGGATAAGGTCAATGCATGTGGGTCCGGGCGTGAGTTTTTGCTGCTGGTCAACAAGTGTGATGTGGGTGAAAGTGAGTCAGTGATGGCCGGTGAAGGTCATGTCGCAGGTTATGCCGGGACCGGTTTTACCGAGACAGGTTCTGGGGATGGTTCTGCTGACAAGACCGGAAAGATGGCGAGAATTGAAGCCGCCTTGCGCGAGAAAGGCATCTCAGCCAAGCTGATTCCGATATCGGCGAAAACTGGTTATGGTCTAACTGGGTTGACAGAAGCTCTGGCGGAAATCGGCAGACGGATTACTGGTGACACTGACGAGACCCTGGTGACGAATATCCGTCATTATGAGGCGCTGGTACGCGCTGCAACGGCTCTCGGGCGTGTCCGCGACGGGCTGCAGGTGGCTACGCTGCCTCCGGATTTGATCGCGCAGGACCTTCGCGAGGCGCTGTATCATCTCGGGGAGATCGTCGGGGAGATAAGCACGGAGGAAGTTTTGGGGAATATATTTCGGAATTTCTGCATCGGAAAGTAAGTTTTTGCCGATTTATAGATGATTATCCCGTAGAAAAGCGTATATATAACATTTTAAAAGCAGGTATATATCTTATATGCAAAAGATTATGTCAAAGGATTTCCCGCCAAAACCATTTGTGAAATGGGCTGGAGGAAAGGGTAACCTCTTGGGTCAATTGGAGTTGCTTCTTCCAGATAACTTTGAGACTCAAGAAGATGTGACATATATTGAACCTTTCGTTGGTGGCGGTGCAATGATGTTCTATATCTTGAGTAAATTTAAAAATATTAAACATGTAGTAATCAATGATATCAACACGGATTTAATTAATTGCTACAGAATAATTAGGGATAATCCCACATTGCTTATTAAAGAATTAAAATTACTTGAATCCGAGTACAGCAAACTTGAATTGACACAAAAAAAAGTGCTATACTATGATATTCGCAGAAAGTATAATTCTCGAAGGACATCAGAACTAAAACTTGCAGCATATTTCCTATTCTTGAATCACACTTGTTTTAATGGCCTGTATAGGGTGAATTCAAGCTCCGAGTTTAATGTCCCTTGTGGAAAATATTTAAACCCTAAGATCTGTAACGAAGAAGTGATCATAGCTGATCATAAACTCCTCAATAATTTAGAAATTGAGATTCTGAATGGTGATTATCAATGCGTGAATGATTACTTGCCTGAGCATGGTAATATTTTTGTTTATTTGGATCCTCCATATATGCCAATTAGTACAACCTCGTACTTTAAGCAGTACTCAGCATCACCTTTTGACGAAAAAGAACAGCAAGAACTTGAGATTTTCTGTAAGAAACTTACAGCTAATGGTTGTTTATTCATGTTAAGCAACTCAGATTGTAAGATTGAAGATGGCAGTTCATATTTTGAATCATTATATTCAAACTTCAATACAGAGCGAATCTATGCAAGAAGATATATTAACGCACATACATCCAAGAGAGAAAAGCTCTCAGAGATCGTAATTAGAAATTACACAAGCAAATCACCTGAAATACTTTTATAGCAATCATATAAGTCATTATCAGCATGGCAATACTAACAGAAATGCAAGTTGCTGAGATTAAGTCTCACATAGCAACATCTGAAGATTTGCTCTTGAAAAAATTCAAGGCAAAAAACTCTAAAACAGAGAATACTACTGTCCCCATTGCGGAACGGGAGGCTTATGAATCTATTGGTTTTTCAGCTGTCGCAGTTTTGAAGAAGAAAGTTAAGATGAGTCGTCCTAAGGACGCTGGCCGTGAGTTTGAAGATGATATTTGGTGTATGTTTTATAAACTCGGATTTCGAACTTTGAATTCAGACGAGAATCTTACCATTCAATGGGGAGATAATCCAAGCGACAAACACCAATTAGATGTTGTGGCTATAGGAGATGATGCCATCTTTGTTGTTGAATGTAAAGCTGCAGAAACTTTGAAAACAAGGCAATTTAAAGATGACATAAACATTATTTGTCAGTACAAAGATGGTGTTACTAAAGCACTTCGGCAGATCTATGGCACAGATAAGAAAGTCCGTTTCATTTTTGCCACAAGAAAATATAGGATACAGGAAGAAGGAGAAGACGCCATAAGGATGAAAGATAATCAGATCTTCCATCTGAATGATAACACTTACGAGTATATCAATAATTTGATCATTTCTTATAAGAGCTCTGTGATATATCAGTTCTATGGATTAATGTTTAAGGATCAACTTATCAACAACGATAGGATTACAATTCCAGCTCTGCAAGGGACAATGGGAGGACAGAAATACTATCTTTTTTCCATTGAACCTAACACATTATTGAAAATTGGATTTGTTCTCCATAGGACTCGTGTTAATGATTCAATGGCACCAACATATCAAAGATTACTTGTTCCAAGTAGATTAAAAGGAATTACAAAATTTATTGATGAGGGAGGATATTTCCCGAACTCAATAATAATCAACTTTGCTGCCGTCTCAAAAAAGATGCAAGTCTCCTTCGAGGCTGCTAGCAAGCTTTCTAACTCGAGAGCAAAATACGGAGTTCTCTCCATACCGAACGCATATGGCATAGCATATATCATCGATGGACAGCATAGAGTATATGGATATGCGGCATCAAAATTCAAAGACACCAATACCATCCCCGTGGTCGCGTTTGAAAATATGCCATCAGAAGAGCAGCTGAAGATTTTTATGGACATTAACGAAAATCAGAAAGCCGTGAAACCAAGCCTGAGACTTGATCTTGAAGAAGACCTTTATTGGAACGCGGGACGACTTGATTCTCGAATGAAAGCATTAAGATCTTCCATCATTAAAAATCTTGCTGGGGATATAAACAACATCCTGTACAACAAGATTTCAATTGGAGAAGATGGGGCAGAACTCGCATTTAAACCATTTGACAATGCTTTCAGTAAATCAGGATTGATACCTAGCGCGACACAGACTCATTGGTCTGGAGATACAGACATCTATATATACGACACCGATGAAACTGATTCCGATAAAGCTATGAAAGATTCCAGGAAACGTATCACACAGTTTGTAAATGGTGTATATTATTTCATGGATGAAACCCTTAATGAGGAAAGGAAAAACGACTATCTGTTTTCAAATAGGGCTACTTTTGCTATTATTACATTAATTGGCTCCCTACATAAGTATCTGATAAAGCTTGATATAATCAACAAGAACTCTCCAATCAAGGAAAGACTATCAGCGATTAAACCTTATATTTACGCACTTACTGAGGCCATCAATAATATCAGTGAAGAGGATAATGCTTCCCTAAAAGGGTATTTGGGACAAGGAGCCGATACATTCTGGCTTAGAATGTTCCAAAATATGGTTAATAGAAAATTTCCTGAGTATGAACCAGAAGAACTTGTATTATTCAAGGAAACTCAAGACGAGACTATCCAGAAAGAGGGAAGAGAACTCAAAATAGAAATCAAGGAGCTTCTAAAGAAGTCTGTTTTCATTGCACTAGAACAAATGTATGGTAATAATTGGGAAAATAGTCTTGCTGTAGCTAGTATTAAGAAAGATTGTACTGCAAGAATGATTAAAGACCTTGAAGGGAACGAAGCAGAGTCTCTTGATAATTACGACTGGAAAGATTATTTGGAAACAACTGACTATAAGCAGATTATTAACAAAAATTTTCAATCGGAATATATTAATCCACGTTTCGCCATTGATCTAGGAGACGGATTTAAGACCAAAACAGAAAAACTTGCTTGGTTAGCAAAAATTGATTCGCCTAAGGGAAAGAAGCACGATGCTTTAACAAGAAATGATATAAACAAACTGTGGTTGATAAGAGATTACCTAGCAAATAGCGTAGAATAGATAAGTTATGGAAGTGAATTATTCTGAGATATCAAGGGTTGACAATTCTCTGCGTCCTTACCAGCAAAACGCAAAAGAGTCAATTTTCACTTCATGGAATGAGGTGGATGATATTCTATTCCAGATGCCAACAGGAACTGGAAAAACACGCTTATTCACATCCATTATTAGTGATATAAAAGCGTGGAGTGTACTGAAAACTATCAATTACAAGATTCTAATAATTGCCCATCGAATTGAACTGATCGATCAGATTAGCGAAAGCTTAGATAGATATAAGATATCACATGGAATTATTGCAGGAGGACGTGAGAGGGACTTAAGAAAGTATGTTCAAGTAGCTTCTATCCAGACTATTACACACCATACAAACATAGACGCGATTTCAGATCTAAATATTGGCTTTATCATAATAGATGAGGCACACCATTCTGTCGCGAGGTCATACAAAAAGCTGTGGAAACTTTTTCCTGATGCAAAAAAGCTAGGCGTGACTGCAACCCCATGGAGAATGAATAATATCGGCTTTACTGAGATCTATCAGAAACTGATTACTTCTAAACCTATAAAGGATTTTATTTCTGAAGGATGGCTTGCACCATACAATTACTATTCCGTTCGAGGCAATAGTATTGAACAAGAAAAAATATCCTCAATTACAGAATTCGATGTAGAAGGAGACTATAAGACATCCGCTTTGGAAAGAGAAATGGATACAGTCCAGATCCGCGCAAGACTTCTTGACAGTTACAAAAAAATAGCAAATGGTAAAAAGGGAATTATCTATTCCATCAGTCGGAAACATAGTGATCATATCTGTGAAGAATATAAAAAAGCAGGAATTAACATTGTAAAAATTGACAGCCTAACGCCTCGGGATGAAAGAAAGATGTATGTGCAACGTTTCAAAAACGGTCAAATTGATATTATTGTTAATGTCGATATCTTTTCAGAAGGATTTGATTGCCCCGATATTGAATTTATCCAGTTGGCAAGGCCTACGAAATCTCTTGTAAAGTATTTGCAGCAAGTTGGAAGAGGACTAAGGCCAACTATGGGCAAATCAAATTGCATCATTCTTGATAATGTTGGTTCTAGCAATGAGTTTGGCCTTCCTGACTCTAATAGAGATTGGAATTTATATTTTATTGGGGATAGTTCAAAAAAACAAAAAGCGTCAACAAAAACATCAAATTCGTCATCAACAGTAAAAGAGCGATCTATTGAAGAGGGCAATGACTATCTCTATCTCGTAGAAAGTATTGATTCAGAAAATGCTTCCATAAATGCTTTATCGTCCGATTGGAGCAACGCTGACGACGAGTTGTTAAAACTGCTGTATCAAGATCGTAAATGTGGCCCAGAGATTATTTCTTTGGTGCTAAAAAGAGGAATAGACGAAATTAACCAGAGACTTGTTGAACTTGCAATCTTGCCGAAATAATCACGTCATGATGTATATTATGATGTACGATTTCCTAAAAGTGTCGCAGCATGGCTATAACCATTTGATTCATTGACATTATGCAAAGGACAAGGAAGGGTACAAGTTCAACGGAAAAAGTTAAGATGTAAGCCTCCGGAGTCGTGAAGATTAAAAGGCGAAGTTTGGTGATGCGACAAAAAACGCTTAATTTCGTCGCAGAATTTGCGACGTTATTTGCTGATAACCGCCGCATATTAAACATCAAATGCCATGTATTTACGCGAAAGGGACAATTGGACTGCGTTCAAATGGGACGCTCCATCGCTTACAACGATATTGGAAGAGGTCAGCAGAAAGCAAGGACTCCTCTACGGTAGACTCTCATTGCTGGGCTTCGACAGCAAGCTCAAGGCTATGGCGGAAAACCTCACCTACGATGTTGTCTATTCATCTGACATTGAGGGCGTCCGTCTCAATGTCGACGAAGTGCGCTCTTCCATTGCCAGAAGTCTCGGCATAGAGAACGTGAAATTCTCAGCTCCCTCGCATTATGTAGACTCGGTTGTGGCTGTATTGCTTGAAGCAATGAGGGATTACAATCAGCCGTTGTCCAAGAAGAAACTGTGTGCATGGCAAGCTGCGTTCTTCCCGTCAGGATATAGTGAGGGGTCTCAGATCGAAATTGGCAAGTATCGCACCCACGAGGAGCACATTGTTTCCGGGATGATGGGACGTGAAAGGATTCACTATATTGCTCCCGCGCCGGACCGTGTAGATGAAGAAATGAAAATATTCCTGGATTGGTTCAACTGGGACGCAGAAGGAAGTTCTGTGGTACTCTCCGCAATCGCACACCTGTGGTTTGTGAGTATACACCCGTTCGAGGATGGCAACGGCCGCCTTGCGCGCATTCTGTCCGACATTCTGCTGGCCCGTGCCGACAAGAGCGAGTTCCGTTTCTACAACATCTCCTCACAAATCAACAAGGATAAGAATCATTACTACAACATTCTCGAGAAGACGCAGCGTGAAGATGGCGACATCACTGAGTGGATTCATTGGTACGCCACTACCCTATCCCTGGCACTCGATGAGGCAGAGACCGTAGCAAGCACTATTCTGAACAAGAGTTTCTTCTGGCAAAAGGCTGCTACTATTGTCATGAGCCAGAGGCAGAAAGATGTCTTGAATATGTTCCTGGACAGATACGAGGCCAAAATCAGTTCTAAGACATGGGCTTCGCTTGCGAAGTGTTCAAAGGATACAGCAATCCGTGATATCCAGGACCTCGTTGGGAAGAATATCCTTCGTGAGGACATTCCTGGAGCCAAGCGACCAAGTTATTCCATCATCTATGATCCGGAGAGTCTCACGATGTTCTTTACTGACGTCAGAATTGAGGAGCAGAATGGTTCTCCGTACCTTCTTGCCACCTATAAAGGCAAGTTGCCAGTGCGTGAAAGAATCCTTCCTCTCGATGCCGAGAGATTCCGAATTGGGAATATGCCAGTAGAGAGCCTGCTAGCAAAATACTGCTCATATATCAAAATTAATTGACCCCTTTCCGCCTTGTCGATTTCCATTAGAAACTGTTTTTGTCTATCTTTGCATACACACTTGTCGCAGAATAGTCTTGGAAGAGCAGACTACGAGATTTGGCACGCGTGCGTACCAAATACCCATTAAATTTCAATAAACTTGGCCGGATCAAATCCATTCATCAGGTGTTCATCCTCAAATACATATCCCATTTGATTGCTGATTATACGGGTACCGCCAATCTCAGTGCCAATGTTGGTGTGCGAATGCCCGTAAATCCAGGCATCGATCCGGCTGTTGGGAATCAGGTTTCCGTATTCTTTATAAAACACCTGTCGTTCTGATCAATACGAATCTGCTATTTATTTTTTTAGCAGTAAAATCAATACACAATAGCTGCACATTGCAATCATTTTGCTATCTTTGTGAAAAACATTAAGAATTATGGCACAATCAGCACTTACAATTAGATTGGACTCCGATTTGAAAATGCAATTCGACAGTCTTTGCGAAGAATTCGGTATGAGCACCAACACGGCGTTCAACATTTATGTGCGCCAGGTGGTTAGAAGCCGTCGTATTCCATTCTCCATTGAAGCTCCTGCAAAGGGTGACATAATGGACAAAGGACGTGCAGCATTCTATGAGATGAGACAGACTGCTGCGGATGTAGGCCTCCAAGATATGCCTCTTGACGAAATTAATGAGGAAATCAGACTTGCACGGGAGTCAAAGTAATGAAAGCATACGTCGCTAAACTTTCTTGACGACATCACATAATATGCATATATTTGCATTGTCCATCTCCGTTATGGTGACGACCGCCGGAAATGGTGCGCGTTTTTGTGCAACTTTGGCGCCCAAAATAGGCCCAAGAAAATGCTTTATATTGACTCTCAGACGATTAAGCGTTGCGCATTGGAAAATAGCTAACTATCTGAATATCAGATAGTTATAATAGAAAAAACCTAAAATACCGACTTTAAACGATTTAATTACGGCAAAATAATAGTTTTAGGAAAGGTATTTTCTTTTGTTATGCCTATTTTTTCAACATTTTTGTCCCCGTTTGTACCCGAAAAGTCAAGCGAGGGACAAATTCTTGTCCCTCATTGCAAATTGAGCATTTATTCCTGCATAATCGGGCGAAATCATATGAAATGGACATTTCACAAAAGCCAGTTGGATTTTGTATTTGTGAGATATAACTACGCGATAATATTGATCTACAATAATATACAAATCAACTATGCCATATCATAAATTACCACAGATGAAACATCATTTAGAATGTCTGAAAAAATTTCATTATATTCTAATATACATTTATCCCACTATCTGAAGAATCACCAATATGCAAATTATTGGCACTAATTCGAAATAGTGCCGATAATTTGCATGATTTTGGTATTAAGCAAAATTCTTATCAATGAACAGTTCTCATCCTCAGCTTATGCATTAGATCTCAGATATTGCTTCCACCGTTCTTTTAGTAAAATTGGAATATTGCTTTCCATAATATATTTATCTATAATAGCATCATGAGCAACAATATATAAAAACATTTCTTTATCATCCTCATTGCTGCTATCCCTACCAAAATAGGATGCCAGCATATTAACCACAACACGGTCACCCAAGCCAGAATCAATTAGCCAGAGAGCCTTTTTATCAGAAACACCACGTTTAACCATATCTGGCCAAAGTTGCATCAAAGTAGATTCAATCTGATAGGTTTCTTCGATGTACGACACGACAGCTTGCGCCTTCACAGCTATAATTCTTTGAATAAAGTCAACATAGAGTGCTGCTTGTTCAATCGAGCATCCGCACTCAACAGCAATCTCCACATATTGTTTTCCACATATCCAGCACGTAAGAATTCTCTCAACTAATGTTAAATCTTTATGTATTCCGAACAATGGCTTCGATTTCGAAACATAAGTTAAATCATGTTTCACTGATTCCAAAGCATAGATTGTTTCTATTATCAGGTGAATCCATCCTGCATCCATAGGATTGTGTATTTCAAAATCTTCAGCCGTCTTGTCGGAAAATAAGCGTTTCAACACATTATAGTCAGCAAGGGGCATCCCGACATGCAAATACTTGTCATACTCATCATTGGGTAAAGTATTTCGTAGATGTTCATAACGAATAGTGAAAATCTTTTTAACCGCTTTCTTTGTCCCTTCATCCCCTAAATAATATGCAAGAGAATCTTCTATTATATTATCCAAATTAATCTCAATAAGCTCTGTATCATCTTCATTGAGATTGATCAATTTATCTATTTGTTCTGCTACTCCCTCCGACTCTAAAAAGGCATTGATTTCTTCATCGGTTACTAATCCCTCATTACGTATTTGCTGTACTATATAATAAAGTGCCCCATTTGCTCGCTCCACATTTATTTCATTATGAATCACTTGTATTACCTTCTTGGCAGGTACTATATTATCGCCGTTAATAGGTACAAGTACAAGACCATATGGCTCCTTACCAGCCCTGCCGACCCTTCCTACTATATTCCTTAAGTCTCTCAATTCAAGAATATTCTTGAAAGTTCCGTCAGCAGGATTCGTTATATTTGCAAGCACAGCAGTCTTAATGGGCATATTGATACCCTCAGAAAGTGTCTTTGTACATATAATAAGTTGTAGAGATTTCTTTGCGATAGATATCTCTATTAATTCTCTAATGTCCTGAGGTATTTGTCCATGATGGTATGCAAAGCCTTCTTTCACGCATTGAGTAAGACGGTAATTATCACCAAATTGAAATGTACAGTATTCAATAACTTTTGATAACCAATCCACATCCTGAACGAAAGAAGATGGTTTCTTGAAAGCTTTATTACTTAGTATATTAAGAACTTCCTCCGCGTGTTTTATACAACCACGTGCGCCATCCTTCATAGAGCAATAAAGCATTACCGGTCCTGCCTCCATTGCCTTTAGGGATAATGCACAACTTAATGATTTTTGGGTAGCACCAACCTGTTTTGCCTGCCTATCATTTAAAAAGTTATTAACTTCTACCGACCAGCCGTCTATTGCATCATTTGCATATTGCACTGCGATATTATCATTTTCTTTCATCGCCAGTGCAAATCGTATTTTGCACGGTCTATAAGTACTGTCCCCCACTTCGCCAACTGCCCCGCCAAGCCATTGATTTATATCCGATATATTAGGTATAATTGCAGAGATAAAAAGGAACCTAGTATGCTCATTTCTCTTCAAACGAGTCAACAATAACTCGTAGTTGACCCCCCCTGTTCCTATCTTCTAACAGCTGTCCTTCATCACATATCACCAAGGTATATCCTTCTGTAAGGTCATCTATTGTTCCTTCCAAAGTAGTAAAAGTCTCAGGCGTAGCTATTAGTAATTTAGCATTCTCAATAGTTTCCTCTTCAGCAGATGCAGTACAACCACCATAAGCGGCACGAAAATCAAAACCAAATTCGTGTGAAAGCCTGCCATAACGTTCTTTCAACTCACGACTTAACGACCGCAATGGAGCTAAGTATAATATTTTTGCATTTGGATTATTCCTTAATTCTTGAAATACCAATAACTCAGTAAGAAAAGTCTTACCTGCACTAGTTGGCATCTTCAAGCTAAACGAATGTGTATAGTCTAAAAGCCCATTGCAGATAGCATCTTCTTGTGATGGTAGCAATGCATAGATATGATGCTTGGCAGAATAAGCTATATATTCGCCCCAAATTTCTTTACCACCATGAGGAATTAAGACCTTCCATAGGTTGCTCTCACGAAACCGTTCTATCACCCACGCAGCCACATGTGTATCAAAGAAATCATCCAAACTCAGATAAGCATTTTGTTCTATCTTCTCTCGCAACCTATCATCTATAGCATTTAGTGCATCTTCATTCCCCGTCAACATATATTTTTTCAATAGCAAACAGAGTTTATTCTCTTTATTTGCATACTTCTCAGACCCAGCCATTATGCTGTAAAGCAATTGAGCAGATTCATTTTCAAATTCATATCCCTTAGCTCTCCACATAAACAACTGCGACAGTGCATTATACTCACATAGATAGTAAATCGCTGCAATATAAAGAAGATTATTATTTCGGTTTACACCATTAAAATTGCTTGCTGTTGTTTCTTCAGAATAAATCAATAAACCTGTTACTATCCGCAAAAGACGTTCTTTCTTATCTTCCGACGTCTGTTTCCTATTCCTCATGGTAAAGAACATCCTGTTCAACAATGAGATATAGAAATCTTCACTTTTATTTACAAATGGATATAACTCCTGCTGCTCAATCCTGTAGGTATTGAGTAATTCGTACGCATTTGCATCATTAATCCAATTTTCTAATATGTCTGTCATCAGTTATTCGGAATATTGAGGTAAAGTTGATTATATATATCCTTTAAATCAGCAATAGGGAGCAAATACACAGGGATATTAGTGTTTGCTGCTTGCAAGACCTTATCAAAGTTTGCAATATGATCATTCGCTTGGGTTGACTCAACTATTGCTATCGCAAAATGCTCCTCAATATAAGGATAGTTTACGGGGTCACCAAACCGTCGAACTTGATCTGCCAAATCGTATTCATCATCTCGCTCATATTGTGTCACAAGATAAGGTATTGTTTTTGCAGCACGTTCTGTCTTATCTTTAATAGCATCGCTTAAAGCGTCCGTCAAAGAACTATGACCTTCTTTCATTGTCGATGTCCACACTTTAGATTCAATCGTGTACATCTTATCATCAGGGCAGGCATTGTCTTCATCTACACGTCTGAGGAGGATAACATCTACCAAATGACCAGGCATGTCTGGGTGCTCTTTCCACCTGATTTTCATTGGGCGTATATTTGCATCACTTGCAAACGTCTCTGTCCATAGATAATATGATAGAATCTCGCCAAAATCACCTGCTTTGTTTGATGTCTTTTGAGGCAGTCGTCGTTCTATGGCGTCTTTTCTTGTCGTCTTTTTGGACTTTAGAATAATTTTTTCAAGCATTTCTTCACTTATATAGGCCTCACGAAAACGCTGCACGCAATCCTTCACAAAAACAGTAGGATCACCTGTAAAATCATATATCTCAAGTCCCTCACTCGCACTCAAAGCATCATTTTTCGTAAAATATGAAATTAAGTTAGCCATTATCGTATTTTCAATATTTTAAAATTAGCTATTACATTATACTCTGGTTTTTCATTAATCTCCTCCACTCTTCTTTCCTTTTTACATATTCAAAGTACTCATTGGCGTTATTATTCAACGTATCAACAAGGTACTGCGCCATGTAGTGCATTTGTGTTGCATACAATAAAGGAATTCCATTATCATCCACAGCATAATGAGCAATGCTGTGCTCAATACCAGTTACCATGTGTTCAAATGCCAGACGTGGGTTTATGCCTCCACTTATGAGAGTATTGCATATGGTTTTCATTTTTTTGCTCCGTGTAGCTACGGGTTCTGATTTCAAACACATAAGATCTTTCTCCGGGTTATTCATATAACAATAATACAACCAAATCTCAAAGCAAGGATTGCTCACTATCCATTGCTCTTGGGTCCCAGTTAAATTCTCTTTGAATATTTTCTCCAATTGATCATAGAATTCATCTACGTCTGAAAGGAGAAATACTTTGTCCATAGCCTCCAAATGAAAAAGTTGGGATTCTATTTTTATTTCTCCTGTCAGTTGGATTTGCGCCCACTTATCCTGCATCTGATATGGCTGCAAACCTTGTCCCTTTTCAGACATGAAAGCAACCTTCAATGAGCGCAGTTCACGCTGCCGTATCAGTTCCAGAAGAAAATCCCTTTCCCGTTTCTCACCTCCAGAAAGCACGAAAACAAGGTTCGTTGAAAGAACTCCTTCAGTTTTCCGGTATGCCAACGGCACTTTTATGGTTTCAGACATTCCGCTTCCATCCTTATTTTCCGTGGTAGCTTTATTCAATGGAGCATCAGCAGGAGTCCGTGCCGAATCTTCTTTTGAATATGTCAGCTTTGATAAATCCATAACGCATCTTACATATTCAGTTCGCCAATAAACGGAATAGCACCATAACGTCCTTCCATGTATCCATTCTCAATATTGATTGTGTTATGGATTTTGAAGTCATTCAGTGAATACATGCGACTGCTTCCATTCTTTTTCTCAACCATCCAGACCTCATCGGTGCGCAGGAAATCTTGATTAAGCAGGCAGGTCTGATGAGTAGTAAAAATAAGCTGGCCATTTGTTTCATATGAAGAGAAGTAACGGACAAGCTTGCGTACCAGGTGAGGATGTATGCTATGGTCAAGTTCATCGATTGCAACAGTTTTGCCTGACTGCATGGCTGCATAAAATGCCGGCACAAGTGATAATAGGCGCACTGTGCCATCAGACTGCGCCTGAATATCCATCTCCTTTGAGAATCCGTTCTCTCCAAACTGACGGAACATCATCTGACTTATCTTCTGCACTCCATCTTCAACACTGATATCTCTAGTATTTCTGAAATCAACAACCTCTGACAGCACACCTGAATGCATTTTCCTGAGTTTATCCACCGGCAGGTTGCTAACATCATGCGTACTTATCCAATCTTCGAAATTCTCCGTCTCTACCCTCACGCCATCAATACCCAGGTCAATAGCTTTAAAAAGTTCAGAGGCAAATTTATTAATGTTTTCATCGTTTCTGAAGATTCCTATCAAGGCCGGGTTAAAGGAATGCAAGCCAATTATTGTCAGTTCATCATCAAACCACTTTTGAGCAATATCAATATTGGCATCAGCCAGCACAGGCATATCATTGTTAATGGTCAGCAAACTTGCGAACGGATTTTTCTCAATCCATCCCAACACCATTTTGTTGACCTCAGCAGAAGGAGCAATTGAATATTCAACAGCACCATCTTTACGAGTGAAAATATTTTTATTCTCCTCAGCTCCTAAGCCGGACACTTGCAGAGTCTCGAAAGTAATCCCCGTCTTAGCAATTTCCACAGAATATATAAATGGAATTCCGGATTTAGTCGCAAATTCAATAGTCAGTTCTATAGGCTCATCGCCAGCATCTTCCTTCAACGCAAACATATATCTTCCAACACTATCTCCATTCAAGAAATTCTTATTGGTAGCTATGGCTTTCAGGAAATTTATCCCTTTCAGGAGATTTGATTTTCCTGCTCCATTTGCGCCATAAACAGCTGCCATTTTCAACACTGGCAGTTTTCCGTCAAGCATAGTAATATGGTTTGACAAAGTAGTCCTTTTCATGTTAGGAAACATATCAAACTGGACCTCATCATTAAATGAAAGAAAATTCTTCAGTATAACCCGGAGTATCATATTTTTATCAACTATAGTACGTAAAACTTCTAATTAGCAATTCTATAAAAAGGAATAAACCTTCAATCACTTGCAAAGATAAAAATATATTTTTATTGCGTGAATATTTCACGTGATTTTTTCACACATTAATCAATACTCGTAATTTGCTATCTAAATTCGATTATCAGGCCTACCAAAAGAAAAGTCTCTGTTTCTTTTGGCAAGCAGATAGTTTGGTTTAGAACTTTGATAGATATACAGTTAAAAGATAATTATGGATCAGATAAGGTTAAAATCGTTATACTCAATTTGGCAGAACATCGTCTTTTTAATGTAAGCCTCCGGTGACGCCCGTATTGCACAAATCGGACTTTTAGCACCGACTCGGTACGAGTTGGTGCTATTCGTTGACTATTGGTGACGAGTTGGGGCAAGTCGGTCACGAGAAGGACCTATTCATATCTATTTTTCCAATTGAAAGGCAGGAGTTCCGCCAGATCCCTCTGGTCGCGCTGGTAGTATGGGATCTTTCTCAGCACGTCCTCCATCCAGGTCCGAGGGTCAACGTCGACAGACTTGCAGGTGCTTATGAGCGAATATACGATTGCTGCACGATACGCAGATGCGTCATTGCCACAGAACAGATAGTTCTTTCTGCCTAAAGCTAACGGCCTGATGGCATTCTCAATTAGGTTGTTGTCAATGTTGATGCGCCCGTCGTTCACATAGCGCGACAGCCTGGGCAGCAGGGAGTATGTGTATTCGATCGCGTCACCCATCTTGCTGTTTGGAAGAACCTTCAGATATGTTTCTTTCATCCACGTCTCAAAGAGCCGTATTGTCGGATACGATATCTTCAGGCGCTGTTCCTTGCGTTCATCCGCATTTAAGCCAGCCTTGTCCGCATCAGATTCCACTTTGTAGATCTTGCGGATAAAGCACAATGCTTCTGTCGCCAGCCGATTGTTCTCATTGAGAGCGTCAACGAACTTGCGGCGTGCGTGTGCCCAGCAGCCATAGACGGTTATATTGTCATTCTTTTCGAACTGGTCGTAGGCGTCATAACCGTCACATTGGACAGCGCCTTTATAGGCGCCCAGTATTTCACGGGCGACTTTGCTTCCACGGCTCCCACGGTCATAGTAGAACATGACCGCACCGCGTATCGCATCGCGAACGCACCATTCATAGCCCTTGCGGGCTTTATGTTTCTCGCTGTCAATGACAGGGAGGACACTCTCATCTATCTGGATGTACTCACTCTGCAGGATGTGCTGCCGCAAGATGTCGTACAGGAGTTTCAGTTTCTCGACAGCGGCTTCATACCAGCCTCCCATCGTGGACTCACTTATCGTGATGCCCGATTCCTTGTATTGCTGTATCTGGCGATAGAACGGAAGATGATACATGAACTTGCCGATTATGATGTCGGCCAGCACCGACGCGCCGGCCATGCATCTGCTTACCGGTGCAAGAGGAAGCCTGGCGCCGATGATTCTCCTGTCCTCAGGAGCCTTGTCGCTGTCGGACTTGAGCATGACCTTATGGATGACAGTCTTCTCGATGTATGTCTTGGCCGCAATGTGCTCCAGGCGGGACGACTCGTCAGTGCCAATCTCGACATATTCATCCTTGAGCCTGCCGTTTTCATCGGTCGTACCCTCCGGATAGATGTCGACAACCTCCGTAGGAAGACCTGTAGTGTCCAAGTTTCTGCGGGCAGGTTTCACCTTGACGGTTATGGTTTTGGTCATCTGCTGCTCCGCCGTTTCAACATCCTTGTCGAGCTGGGCGCGCTCCTCATCAGTCAGGTGCTCCTGCTCGAAGAGGAGAAGCTGGTCTGGATCAAGAGGCAGATTCTTTTCCGACATACTGCCGAAGACTTTACGGCGGAGCCACAGGAGAGTGTCGCTGAGTTTCTTGATTTCCGCATCCTTCCGGGATATTTCGGCATCCTTGCCGACGACGGCTTTACGAAGTCTTTCAACTTCGGCAAGTGCTGATATCAGTTGCTCTTCCACCGTCATCTTTTTTTACTTTTTTCAATACTTAAAGTTACGAAAAAAGTGCCATGTATGCAAGTCTACGGCTGATTTTGCGATATCATTTCAGCAACTTTTTCAGGCTCTCAAGACGTTGCCTGCGACTGTCCGGTTTCTCAATGATACCTTCAACCAGAAGGACCAGATCGCGCCATTCGATGATGCCGAACAGGTTGTCTCCACCAATATCGGGCCCTCGACCAAGAGTGCCTGCTTCAAGCAGCTTGGAGTAGATGACCATCCCTCCCGGCTCCCAATGAAGAAGCTTGATGCGGTTCCGGTTCTTGTTGATGAAGATGTACACATCGCCATTGCAGGGATCACGGTCAAGGATGTTGGTCACTATGCCGCTAAGAGAATGATAACTCTTTCTCATGTCGGTCGGCTGATTGTACAGCAGATACCGCATGCTGTCGTTCAGGCTAAACATGACTGCTGGATGCCCTGATTACGCTTTGGATAAAGTCCTGGTTCATCTCTCCCTGGATGCGCATCATCGTGCCGTTGGGCGTGCGCAGTTCTATGCTGAGCATCTGGGATGCCGAGGCCTCCTTCCTGCCTTTTGCCTTCCTGCCTGACGTTGCCGCAAAAGATGGCATAGGCACAGACGAACCGCCGTCATACAATTGCAGGAACTCACCCTTGGCTTCTGAAGATTCCTGCTCGAGGGCATACCGGGACTTGCTGTCGTAGAACTTCCATGCCGGGATACCAAGTTCCGCCAATCTTGCTTTATAGGAGATGTCGTTCTTCTTGCAGTAGGTTATAACCTCCGCAACTTCTTCGCGTGTCATCATAAGAAAAAAATGTTTTCCGCGAAGGTAAACCTGAAGTTTCAGGATTCAATGACGGGCATCACCGGAGGCTTACTTTTTAATGGAAAGAGAATGCCTTTGATTGCAGGCGGTTTATGGGATGCTGCTTTCGAGGAGGTAAATTGTAAGCCTCTCGGCATGGATATCAAAGGTACTCCGTTTGGTGATACTCCATATAAAGATCCTGCTTACAATAACTTGAAGTGGGAAAATAATGCAGATGGAATAATCTACTACAAACCTTTTTATGAGACCATTCTCACTGTGGGAATACACAATATTATTGACTCCAGCTTTGAGTCTGAGTTTATGAGAAGAAACAGAATCTATTATGAAGCGATAATTGGTATTGCAGTTCCTAATTTAGATGAGGCAAAATCCTCATATGACGGCTTTATATCTGTACCGGGAACATATCCGCAAGAACCGGTCAGTATTAAAAATATCATTCGGGATGTGCGATTAAATAAATAACTCCTCTCAAATTTCAAGTAATTATCAGTATCGGCCGAATTAACAGATGTAAATGTAGAATACGAGACTCTTTACGAATCTCGTATTTTACATTTGCACAAAATTATGTATAGATCCTTATTTTTCTCTAATATAGTACTTAAAGGTTATGCAACTGTTCTTCTATTATAAAATCACATCCATCTAAATAAGTAGGAACAGGCAATGAAATAGGATGTGGTTTGTATACTTTTACGCTCTTAGATGCGTTCTTAAAATACAGAACCTCTCTTTCTGTGCATGGCGATTTAATGCTATTATCAGTCATAACATAAAGTAACATCTTAGATTGATCCATTCTTAGTTCTAGAGCTTTCCATGTATCTTGATTTTGATTTTGGCGATTCAGCATTACTCTATCGTTTACCCAATCAATATATACAGTCTTTCCTTGCTGATTAAGTAGAACCTTAAGTTGTAAAAGTTCATTAACATCAAGCGAACTATGAGAAAGAAAAACATCATAATCCTGATACAACATATGTTGATTGGTGTATATAAGTTGTATTAACTCTGTAGGATTTTTCTGTACATCAATCGGCATTAGCATTGACAGACGTCTTTTACCTTTACGTTTCTTTGACAACCATGGATTTTCTCCAAGTCTCTGAAGGGAATAAAAGGCCATTTCTCGGAGATCATCATTTTTCTCGCAAGCATTTATCTTATACAGGAATTCTATCGTTTCATCACATCGGAACTGAGTTGCCTCTAGAAGTATCAAATAACGCGCATTGATGTCAAGAGGAGATGTTTTACGCGTTTTGAAATATGATTTGATAAGTTGTTTGATATATGATGGACAAACCTCTTGAACAAAAACAAGATTTGACGCAAGTTTATCATTACGCCGCTTTTTTTTCTCTTGTCCTTTAAAAACTAAAGATGCATACTGATTATGTCTATCCTGTTCATTCAAATATTTAGATAAAGAGCGCATATGAACAGCATGTTTTAAATACTGTTCTGGTGTATAATATGGAACAACACGAAGCCCTTTACGACTTCTTCTATAGAAATCATTTTTCATTCCATTACAATAACGTACAATATCCTCCCATTGACACGGATAGCACTCTTTAAATGCAAGCAAGAAATCCTTAAAAGAGAAATTCTTTGGCATAACCTCAAACAACTCTTCAGAAATATGCTTTAGATGCAGATTTTTCCTGAAAATCATATCCCTATAATTCTGCTTGCGGTAATAGATTGACATATATTCAAATGCTTATTTATTAACGCTAAGGTGCAGATTATAAGAATCATTTTTCTCATAATCATCTTTAATTCTTTCCGCACGCTCTATTAATGAGGTAACATGAGATTTAAAATAATCCCATCTGACCATAGGAATGTAGCTATATTCACCATGCCAAATTCTGGTATTATTTTGACAACTAACAATCTTCGCTTGTTTTCGATTAAATAGATTCTCTTTGATTATAGTAAACATCCAATCTCTAATATATGTCGTACAACCTGTCTCACAGCATGTATTTGACTTTAATGCATATTCATAATTCCCTTGTTTATCAGGTAATACGACTGCGAGTATTGCATTTCTATGACTCTTCATGTCACTACGAACCGTTTCTCTTAATGAATAACAAATCTCCCATGGAATCCATTGTGATCTGTCATACTTTCCATCCTCTTTCATATTTGGGGAAATTAGAACAATAGTAATCGTCGTGGGAAAGATTCTGTCTTTTAGCTCTTGCCAAATTTCATCTTCTGACCAATCAGACAAATCTTCTCCATCATGCTCTCCATAGAATATATGTCCCTCTGCTGCTAATAGCTTTTCTATCTCGTCCACATAATGACGTGCCTTGGTAGGAAAATGGCCAAATAAGTGTTGAACATTTTCATCTGCATACTTGTAGGATACGAATACGTTTCTTGCCATAATAAGAAGTATATTAGTTGCACATATTTGTAACAACTGTAGCAACTATAATCAGGAATAGCATAATTAAATAGACAGGATATACAGACTTGTTAAACATCATACACTTTGTTTTCTTTAGTTTAAGATCGTAATCGTCATTGTCCATAAATAATGGACGAAAGTCAAAAAGAGTATTCTGTTTTTCGTCTATTAAATTGTCACCTGTGCTCTCTAATGAATTCATGAGATTGATATATATCTGCTCTCTATTACGCAATGCACGTTCTAAGCTTAGATAGTAAGCATCAATATACCAGAACACGACTATAGGAATTATTGCTAAAAGCAACCACCAATCTAAATCTTTAATACTACAACCAATTGCAAAAAAACCTGTAACAATAGTAACCAACCAAGTTTTAGCATTAGCACTATTTCCTGCCATTCTTGTAATGTTTTCCTGCATCATCTGAAGATACTGGAGATCTTGTGTTTCATAATTTGCCATAAAACAGAGTATTTAATAATTCCATCTATTGTTTATTGCATCTTCAATCAAATCTTCTATATGTTCCTTTATGTCTTTATAAACATATTCGCTTGAGTAATAACTCGATTTGAATAAAGTAACGTAGTTTGACAGCCTATGTCCTGACGGAGTGATTACATTGAAGAATGGATTACAACCTTCATAATCTTGATTCCCCGATGCATTTTTAAGTCTATCAATACGAATCCCAACAATACCTTTGTGTAACTCCATTGCCTTTTCAATCTCATATTTAACCCACTTTCTTTCAGATGTTTCATAGCCGACTAGAACAACTAAACATGAACGCATAGCAAGTTGTTTGTCTATCCATTCTTTTATCTTTGTGTCTGACTTATAGCGGACTTCTTCCCAATCATTGTCACTAAAGGTCGAGTTTCCATCAACTTTTCCCATGTTGCGAACCTGAGACGCTCTCCACGAATCACGATTATAGTGAAAACTAAAAAAAACTTGTCTTTTTGCCATATTACAAATCATTTAATAATTCAATCACCTTATGAATTTCCGAATAGCCCTTCAAGTCTTCTGGAGACTCCTTGCATAGTTGGCATAACTTCTCTGAATTCTGAACAGCACGTTCTAAATCACCATTTTCTGTAAGATACCTGTAGAGGTTGGTGCGGATGAAATAACGCTTTGTCTTTTCATATCCTGGCATATACTTCTGTAATTCCGGAAGTAGCTGCTCATAACTTTCATAGTGTTTGCATACCACATTTGGCAAGAAGTGCAACAAGAACCAAAATTCTGTACATGGGTTAGTCTCAATAAACAAGACTCGTCCAACATACTTCTTTGTACTATATTTCTTCTTTGCGATTTGGTATTGTTGCATCTCAGAAGGATATTGATACAACCTATCCATGTCAAACAGACAGACGATATAGTCATACTGTTTGGCTATATATGATTCTACCAACTTTAAGACCTGCCGGATGTCGCTATGTTGCGGAAAGTCCAGAGCCACCTTGAATGGGAAACGGCAAGCAACACGTAGGGAATCAAAATAGAACCATTCCGTTTCCCCTTCACCAATGATGGCTATACTCTTACTTACTACTCTTGCCATATATTATTCGTTTAAGTTGAAGTATTGACTACCCAAGAATGGTAACTTAACCAACTTACCTTGCTTGTAAGCATTGTATGGAGACAGATTCTTGTGTAAACCTAGAGATGAAAGACGAAAAACCTTTGTTTCACCTTGTTCGTCTTTATCTGTAAACCAGATAGTGTCCCTACGGATAAATTCTTCATTGAGAAGATTGATATCGTGCGTTGTCAACAGCATTTGGGATGTCCCGTCACTATTAGCCAGGAATACTTTGATGAAGTATGCCAACAATTCATAGTGAATACTTGTCTCAACCTCGTCAATAGAAACAAATTGATTCTTCTTCAAAAGGAAATTCAGAATTACAGCCATTCCCAGGAATCGCATTGTACCATTTGACTCATACTCTTCTGACAAATCATACAACTTCTCTCCTGCTTTATGGATGAAAGTTAATTCCGTATTGGTAATTTTCCCTTTCTTTAGCATTTCTGCTTTAGCATCATCATCAAAAGGTGCTTTCTGGATTAATTGCTCCAGTTCAGGGGTTATTAATTCCTCTTCTTCATGCAATGCCACATCTTCGATATTAAAGTCGGATGCTTTTAAGAAGTTCAATATAAATTTCTTGAGTTCACCATCTTTGTCCTTATCGAGATGTTTCTTTACGTATCCCGACAACAACATGCCTGGAGCCAATACATCCTTGACCTGCATAGCGAAATAATTATACACGTCATTCAATTTTGTTTTTTCAACGTTACTCTTACCGAATGAAGCCAACACGCTACTATTATTAATAGTATTACCGAATATGGCATCTTGTCCCTTTTTAGAAAGCTTTAGGTTCGCTCCAAATTCAATTATTGAAGAATCTGTACTTTCTTCATAAGTGCGGCCATACAACTTGGTAGGACGAATTGATTCATAAACCACTAAAGACTCTGAATAAATTCGCTTTGAATCTAGTTCAAAGCTAAGGATGTACTTCAGTTGATCTATATAAAATGTCATTGACATCTTTGTTCTTTCGTTTCTGGAAGTATCATCCAAAAGAAAAGGAACAATACCTGTCTTCGCATTGCGATCTTTAGGCATACTCAAAACAAGCATTCTAAAAAACTCAACAGCATTCAATATATTGGTTTTACCAGAAGCGTTGGCGCCATATATAATACCTATCTTAAGCAATCGCACTCCTTCTTTCACTTCATAAGAATATTCATCAGACATAAACACATCTGATGTAGGTTCAAAACTTATCTTTTGAGACGACTTAATAGAGAAAAAATTCTCAATTGAAAATTCAGCTATCATAGTTGTACTATTAAAATTTCCACTTTTACGATGCAAATATACTTATAAAATCAGATAAAAACAATTTATAAACCATTATTTTGTTGTTATGTTACGGATTTGGTGATTAAAACCAAATTTTACCTATTATAGCTTTTGAATTATCGAAGAACATATTTTTATTGTCAGAGATAAATGATACAAGCAGGGATTAATGGTAACAAGTACGATAATATGAACCCCAAAATGAACCCTAAAGAGAATCCCAAAACAATGAAAATGATACGCTAAATTATGAAGATGGTGGACAGAAAACCCCGAAAGTAGACAAGAAACGTAAAAAAAGTAGACAGAAAATTCAGAATGACACCCAAAATGGCAGTTAAAGTGACACCCAAAAGGCAAAGAATGATACTCAAGAGGTAAAGAATGACACCAAGAACGAAACTCTTACAGCTGATTTACAATAGGTTATCAACGACGCGATGAATACCAGTGATACTAAGAATGGCACCAAAAAATGACACCAAAAAAAATAAAGAATGAAACTCTCTGTTATTGAAGTAAACTTCAGAAATGACTGTATGGGTTCAATAAACGACTGCTTTGGAAAAGAAAATAAAGATGTTATACCACACCTATGAGATTCCTACTTCTCTCTTCTTTTAGGAAGCAAAAAGAGTATACTTTGGTACTTCTCAGAAACTCCGACTAAAAGGTAGACGGATATAAAGAAACACATAACATCTGCAAATGAGAGGTACAAAGCCCATTTTAAAAGAGTGCAAAGCTACGGCTATAATAGATTTCTTAGATTTGCCGATAAAGGCAGTTTAGTTTACTCCTATTCTATATATACATTGGACTAAACCAAACCACTAAATTAATAGCAATTGCAGGTGCAATTTCAGCTCCATTTACTATGCAACGAAATGTAAATATGCTAAAAATTCTAAAAAAAGTGCGTTTTGCAGATTTTATGGGGTTTCTATGTAAAAATGCAGTCCCCAGTCTGCCCCCCCCGAATACACTTTTGCCCTTCGGAGAGACTTTATAAGATACTGAATATTAATTATATATAGTATGTATTTTACTTTTTGCCTAGAAAAATTATCTCGAACAACTTACATCCTTCTCTGCAAATTAGATATTAATCTTCATTGGCTGAACCATAATACTCCGCGGCAAATAAAACGCATCTCACGCATTGACGAAGACCTCTTATAGATTCATAAAAATAATAACCATAAAGAAAATACAGAAGATTATACAACATATGGCTATCACTACTCTCTGATGCTTATCGTCTCCGGCAACCCTATTTTGTGATATATTAAGCGCATTCTCCGCTTTTTGACGATTGATAAACTCATCAACGGGTTCATCCTTCTCGCAACTGATCAAGATGGTCTGAGGTGTTTTCGAGTCTACATCCCAAAAGTTTATAGATACATATTGAATCGGTACTCGCTTGGACCTCGCCTCAATACTGGACAGCCCGCCTAAAATCGCACCACGCGTCCCCATAAGCATTCCTCCCGGCAGGACACGCCCAAGATTGGATTTATATTCTTATCTCAGCTCTGAGGATGATTCCTTGTCAATGCTGATTATCTGTGAATTATGAATATCATAAGTCACATCATCAACAGCAATCCTCAGTCCATGAGTATGAAGTAAAACAATAGCTTTTCCGGTAGGAAGAATACCATCAAGTGTACTCCACTCTTCATCGAAGAATCCGTCAAAAAAGGAATTGAGATTACAATCAATTATCTCCCGCCCGATTCTAAGGTCATCTGGAAACTTTGGACAATTTATTTGATCCATAAAATATGTATCTAACTGATTATATTTAAGCAAAAGTACGAAATTTCTTGCACATTGTTTTTCGCTTAATATATTGAACTTGTCGTTTAATGTTTTCTTTCTTGACGACATCACATAATATGCATATATTTGCATTGAACATCTCTGTTCTAATGATATTTTTCCACATGAATCATTTATAATAATTTATGTATGAAAACTTTTGAACCTAAGCCGTGGGCAGTACCACAGCCTGTGCTGATTATCGGCACATATAATAAAGAAGGAGTTGCCAATGCAATGAACGCCGCCTGGGCAGGACAGTGGGACGCGAATGAGATTATGATCTCGATGGGGAAACACGTCACCACAGACAACCTGAAGATCAGCGGCGAGTTTACCGTTGCCTTCGCAACCAGGAAAACCATGGTGGCCGCTGATTTCGTAGGCATCGTTTCCGCAAAGAACGACCCGAAGAAAATGGAGAAGACGGGATGGAACATCGAGAAGGCGACGAAGGTCAATGCTCCTGTGTTTACCGATTTCCCGATGACCCTTGAGTGCCGCATCAAGGAGAAGTTCAATGAAAGCGAAACAGGTTATTATCTCGTTGCAGAAATCGTCAATATCCTTGTAGATGAAAAGTATCTGGCAGAAGACGGAAATCCAGACATGGAGAAAATGGAGCTGATCGTCTTCGACCCTATTCATCATGGTTATATCCAGTTGGGCGAGAAAGTCGGTAACGCTTTCTCCGACGGCAAGGCATTGAAAGAATCGATAGACATTGAACCATGCC
>OHEZ01000275.1_pt1 | contig 40030 bp, 35 predicted proteins | sample 1567391 | NCBI WGS metagenome assembly OHEZ01 (sample SAMEA3879518, study PRJEB24766) | human gut metagenome | biome: human-associated habitat; feature: feces | place: USA | collected 1985/1987
CAGCCATCTCATCGACACTCAGGTGGACCGGATGCAGATAGCTTACCTTGTCCGGAAGGTCTCCCAGCACCTGTTCCTTGGTCCGACGGAGAATGAACGGCTGGGTAAGCCCCTTGAGCAGTTCCCTCTTGTAATTATCCATTTCAGGTCCGTTGATGTATTTGTCCCGGAAACTGGCCCAGGCACCCAAAAGCCCAGGATTGATGAACTGCATCAGGTTCCAGAGTTCTCCCATATGATTCTGCACCGGCGTTCCCGTAAGAATCAGCCTGCTTCCGGCCTGGAGAGACATCGCAGACTGTGACATCCGCGTCGTTCGGTTCTTTATCTGATGGGCCTCGTCAAGGCACACCACGTTCCAGCCGACAGACTTGAGCAAGTCAATGGATGTCACCATTACGCCATAACTGACCAGGAACAGGTCCCCGGCCACAGCACTCTCTATCGCAGTTTTTCTGTCCTGCACCTCATTTAGGACCGTAACATTCAGCGAAGGAGCGAAGCGCTCGGCTTCGGCAGCCCAGTTGGGTACAATGGATGTGGGCGCAACCACAAGGGATGGTCCCGTATCTTTCTTATGAAGCAGAAATGCCAATGCCTGTACGGTTGTCCCAAGGCCCATGTCATCGGCAAGACAGGCTCCGGCACCCCAGCTGTCAAGACGCACCATCCACTGGTAACCCTGCATCTGGTAATCACGCAATGTCGCACCAAAACCATCCGGAAGTACCGGCGAGGACTCGTAAGCCGACTCCATACGTGCGAGCAGGTCCTTGAATCCTTCATCCATCTCCGCATGAAGACCTCCGTCTTCGCCCAGCACCTTTGCCAGGGCACCTACCTGAATAGCAGGGATACTGATGCGTCCTTTCCTGTCAGTTTTGCCGAGCTCCGAAATCTCAGCGAGATGTTTCTGTAGAGTCTTGGACATCTTGGCATATTCCTTCTCCCCTACTTTGATGTATCCCTCTATATCAGAGTCCTTCCACATTGCAAGAATTTCCTCCAGAGTCCTTTTCTTGCCCGACACATTGACGCTCCCTTCAACCTCGAACCAGTTCATGTTGGTGGACACGGAAATGTCCACGTCCTTCGATTCCGATATTTCCGAGAATTTCAGAATCTCGCCTTCCGGCCATTCCATAAAGTATGACTGCGGATTGTCATGGACAAATGACATCAGCGCAAGCAAGTGCTCAGGAGCAGAGAATCTGGCCGTCTGGTAGTCCTCATAAGGGATTCCAAGCTCCACCTCGAAGAATTTCCGGAGAACGTCATAGTTCTCATACTCACTGAAAAGGTCTCTCCTGACGGCCACCGTGTGACCTTCCAATGTGTCATATACGTTCTCTCCTCCTTCACCCGGTGAAAACCTGGACAGTCCTTCCACAATCGGCACCGCCTGGACAGTCATCTCATAATCATCTTCCACAGGCCGGACGCGGACAGCCAGAACCGGCGAGCCGTCCTTCTCCTCTATCCTGCCGAGATCCGCAAGATCAGTATGCAGTTCTACAATCCCGTCCAGTTTCTCAAGTGTCTGTCGCAGCCCTGCAAGTGCCGACGAGGGAATCGCCCCCATCTTGAGCATCCTGTCTATGACCGCCCTCTGTTCCGGGCTCATGACAATGACATGATATACACCATCTTCATCAATGGTCACCAATGATTCCGGAACGGATGCACCTGCGGATTTCGGAAGGGAGACATTAGACTCTATCCTGATTTCCATGCCATCCGCACGGAATGACAGCCAAGGGGATTCCACTTCCACAGTGGCCGGAGTGAAGTTCTGATTATAATACTCCCCGACGAACACCCTGTCGCTGCCGAGAAGCAACGGAAGAATCTCCGGCACCTCAGGCTTATTGCCAATGCGTCTTTCGTCGAGTTTCCGAAGCGCCGCTGCAACCTTGATGTCCGTAGGAGTCATCTCCTCATATTTCAGGTCAATGAAAGTGCTTTTCTGATAAAGAGTCCCACCATCCCAGCTGCCGTCAGGCCGCTTCTTTTGGCCAATGATTGCTTTCAGGCGAAGTCCCTCCAGAAAATAGACAATCCTCTTTGCAGAACGGGGCTTTCTCTCTGCGGCTTTTTCCCTTATATCGGAGAATATTATCTCCCATTTATCCCTCCGGTATATTCTCCCCGTCATGCCGGAGCCGCCAAAAAATTGCTCCAGCAGGGCCTTCCTGTCGGCAGACATCGGCAGATAAGGTGCCAGTTCATTCTGCAGTATTGCGGCCGACGGAGGTACCGACAGACTGTACTTGTCCTTGATGCCGCCAAAGTCAATGCACTTGAAGAAGTTAAGGAGAATGCAGCAGAACGCCTTGGTCTCAACGGTACTGCGCTGGGCCAGCAGTTTTGCCACTTCCCCTTCCACATGGTTGGCACACACCTCTTCCTCATTAGAGATGTAGGTAAACAGGATCCGCACCGGTGCCATGATGGGAGAATAGAGGTAATGACGGTGGTTCCGCATCAGATCCACCGATTCCTTTATCCTGCGGCTGCCTGCAACGGATGGCCGCACGGTACAAAGATAGAGCGTGATACCGTAGAACCATCCCAACAGCGGATCAGAGAACATCCCTTTACATTCGGCCGTCATGCCATGCAGCCGGAGGGATTCCTGGAACAGTCCATACGCGTCATCCGTACGTCCTTCATAAAGCGCCTTGATGGCATCCGCCCCATGAGACCACATCGTCGGATAATAGCATTTCCTGGCTTCCGGCCAGTTTCCGAACCGAAACAGATGATAGGCCGACACCATGTCATACACCTCGTCCGTTATATACTTGGAACTGTCGGCATAACTGGCAAGCTTATTCCAGAATTCTTCTGTCAATGTCCCATCCACAAAGCGCATCCGGAGCAACCGTCGTATGGACTGCAGGACTTCCTTTTCGGTCAGCAGCCTAAAGAGGCTTCCGTAATTTTCCGCATCAAGGAGTCTCTCTCCAAGGTACTCTCCAAGGTCCGCCCTCAGGAAAGACGGTCTGGCGATTCCGCGGAGAGAGGCGGCATCCTGCCCGTGAAGAGCCGTTCCCAATTTCCACAGCCATGATGCCGTGTCCGTGCGGAACTGGCAAGTCTTCTCCACCCAACGGGGAATGTCGAAATTATCCAGCGCGACAGCCACCACATTGAAAAACACCCGAGGAGACACTCTCCCATCCTGTATGTACTGGGAATGCTCCAATATGACAAGATCAGTCTTAGCTTTGGAACAGTTCCTTCCGTACAGCTGCTTCAGGACATAGTCCCCGGGAATGTCTCCAAGATATGCCACCAGACAGAGCAGTTTCACCTGCTCCGTCTCCAATCCCGGCAAAGCCGCATATCCTGTATTTCCATTTACTGCCTTCTTTTCCATTGCGTCAAATATAGCTCAACAGAATGCCATAATCTGGCACCTTGCTTCCTATTCTCAAATCGAGTGTTCAACTTGTCCACAATCGTCATCGCGTCCGTTATACTATACAATTCAAATCCGAGATTCTTACACTTGTTTTTGAAAAGATCTTTTGGGAATGCAATTCGGATATTTTTAGAGAAGTTTTATTTTTTGGCCGCAAACGGTTATATTTGTATTGTTTGCCAACATTGGTTCGATTTGTGAACGGATATTGTATTATGGAGGACGGAATATGTTATACCCGATAGGAATACAGAGTTTTGAGGAGATTCGTAATGGTGGTTATGTTTATGTGGATAAGACGGCGCTCATCTATAAGCTGACTTCCACCGGCAAGTATTATTTTCTGAGTCGTCCGAGACGATTCGGAAAGAGTCTGCTTGTATCTACTATGGAGGCGTATTTCAGTGGTAGAAAGGAACTTTTCGAGGGACTTGCGATGGCGTCACTGGAGAAGGATTGGGTGAGTTATCCTGTTCTGCATCTTGATTTGACGGGAGCTGCATATTTGTCCGTTGATGAACTTTATTCCAAGCTCAACTCTTTTTTATCCAAGTATGAAGAGCGTTATGAGATCCGGACAGGTGAACATGTCGCAAGTGTCCGCTTTGAAAATATTATAGATGTCGCATACCGAAAGACCGGCCAGAAAGTCGTCATCCTCATTGATGAATATGAAAAACCAATAATCGACAACATTGACAATCCTGAACTTATGGAGCAGTTCAGGCGCGAGCTTCAGGGATTCTACAGCGTCATAAAGGGTAAGGACAATGCCATCAGATTCGCGTTCATGACGGGAGTGACCAAACTTGGCAAAATGAGCATCTTCAGCGGTCTGAACAATTTGAATGACATATCGATGGATGCTAGATATGCTGACATCTGCGGAATATCAGAGCAGGAATTGAAGTCATATTTTGGTGAAAGCGTGAGGATGCTGGCGGAAATGAACGGGCTTTCGGAAGAAGAATGCTACAAGAAATTGGCTTCAATGTATGATGGCTATCATTTCCATTATAGAACGCCTGGCATATACAACCCGTTCAGTCTTCTCAATACATTTAACGCCAATGAGTTTAGGATGTACTGGTTCGAGACTGGGACGCCGACATTCTTGGTAAGATACTTGAAGCAAGGGAACTATAATCTGGACAATATCTCGAAGAATGACGTAGCGGTAGAGACATTGACAGGAGCGAACTATGTAAGCCCGGCTCCGATAACATTGATGTATCAGGCTGGATATCTCACGATAAAGGACTATGACCAGAGATTCAACACCTATAATCTTGACTATCCTAACGAGGAGGTAAAGAGCGGATTCCTGAATTCGTTAAGTCATCTCTATGCTCCGGCATTGGCAGGCGGCGAACTGTCTGTCTATCAATTTATCCGTGATATTGAAAAAGGTAACACCAAGAATTTCATGGAACGTCTCACGGCGTTTTTCGCAGGGAATAGCTATGAGATTCAAGGCGATCTGGAACTTTATTTCCAGAACGTCATGTCCATTATGTTGAAAATGATGGGGCTCTACGTGAAAACTGAGTACCAGACATCAAATGGCAGGATAGACATCTTGTTCGATACGGACAAATATGTCTACATCATTGAGTTAAAGCGTGATCAGTCCGCCGATATCGCTCTGAAACAAATCGAGGAAAAGGGTTACGACAAACCGTTCCTCGCCAGCGGAAAGCAGATAATCAAGCTCGGCATCAATTTCTCTTCTGAAACCAAGACGATTGACGGCTGGGCTGAGGCGTGACACCCTCTACCGGATCACTCCAAGAATGAAGTCCGTCGAAATCTCCATAAAAGATGAAGCGCAAAAGCAAGTCGCCGTAACGCTCGAAACGAAAGCGAAGGATTCGGAAATTGTCAAATACAGCCCAACAAAATGCCAGTCACCTAATATCCTGATCTAAATCGAGCGCTCAAACTTGTCCAGAATCATCAGAAGGTCCGGGGAGAGAATATCATACGCCTTGCGGGAGATGTCTTCTGGAATCTGTCCTGCAGCTCCGGCGATTGCTCCAGCCATACAGGCGATGGTGTCAGAATCTCCGCCGATGGAAACCGCCAGCCTGACGGCATCTTCAAAGTCCATTCCTTCCAGGTATGCCCGGATAGCCCGCGGACAACTGCCCTGACAGGAAACGTCAAAACCATATCCTGGACGAATCTCGTCAATGGTGAAATCAAGACCATATCCGAATTTCTCTTCTACGAATGTCCTGACTCGCGACTTGGTATCTTCAGAGAATGCGTCGCCGGACTCCCGAACAATGAATACGCTTGAGGCTATGGCCTGAGCTCCTTTTATGCCTTCAGGATGGTTATGGGTTACCTCCGCACTTATCTTTGCAAGATAAAGGCATTCCTCCATTGAATGAGCGAACAATCCCACCGGGCTCACACGCATTCCCGCGCCATTTCCCCAGCTGTTGTATGGTACCGCCAACTCATCAGGCACATAGAGCCACTCGATAAACGTAGGGCCATAGCCGATGTAGGGATTAGAACGGCCAACCTCGCGCATAAGTTTCACCAACCCGGCCGGAGAATGCATATGGTCCTCCGTCAGCCACTTGGCATTGGCCAAAGTCATCATCGTGTCATCCGTGAAATGGCTGGATGTCTGAAAGAGCGGGAAATCCTTCCGCTTGATGTTGTGGAACTCATAAGGAGAGCCCACAATGTCTCCGAATATCGCACCGATCATATCTCAGTATTATTTCTTTTGTCTTTTCCGAACCACTAGTATCCGTTATACTATACAATTCGGAGGCGTGATTCTTACACCAAATAATCAGAAATTTAAGAATTTCACGTTTTTCGTTTATGTCAGGCCTATGGTGCCAGATGATTATTTCATTTTCTGCAGCAGGGTGATCAGTTTCTCAAATGTAATTCCTTCCACATCATCCTGCCCATGTTGATATTGGTCAACTGCTGCCGCCAGCGCTCTTGCCCTATCTATAAAGTTGCCGGTCCTCACATGTTGCCGGCCTGCTCCGCAATGGCAACATTGATAACTGACGGACGTAGTCCCGGTCATCGGATTTCCTGCAAATGAATATATGCAGGCATCTTCCCCGCACTCGTCACACTTGACACATAGCCATCCGTCGCCATGCTCCCATAACTTCAGCAGGGTGCCGACGGCTATCGGCCCCTTTATGCCATATACCGAAACCGGCGCCGGCGACGAGAACAGCTCACGATGACTGTATATATACTCCCGGTGTCCGACAATGAGCTGCAGATTGTCGGACAACATCAACAGCGAAGTCATTTTTGAACAAACATCACAGTTCTCCAACATAAAAATCCATTTATCAATTCTGGTTTTCAATTATGTATACAATAAAATGGTCGTATTCTTACATAACCTTACGTAAAATAGAAGCAAAAAAAATCATTTCCGATGAAAGAATCCTTTACTTTCTCGGTATATGTTATCAAACTCTATAATTGAAATGAAACTCAAGTATATCGATGGTCCCTATGGGTATGCCCGTGATGTAAAGGCATTGGAAATATTCGAAAATGCGGTAAACAATTCCGAGTGGCTCGACGAAAATGATTCTCTTGTTTCAGGAGATATTGTGGGATTCAATTTCGGCGATGACGAGGTAAGGGCTACAGTCGAAATCGGAAAGGAAATCATTAAAGTTCATCTAATTTCTCCTCTCAAGTACAATTATGTCAGGTCATTGCACATGTCATTCTTCAGCCGGAACAACTGGATTAAGGATGAAAACAAAGTCAAAGCCATAGTCCATAGGATATTGACAGAACTGTACTACGACTACGCAATGGTCAAATTGCGCAAGGACGATCTTGTGGCTCATTCCCGGGGTTACAAGTCCTTCAGAGAATCGTTCCTGGAGCAGGAAGGGGAAAGGACTCTCGAGGCGAGAAAGGAATGCGCCATGGTCTCAAAGACAAGCGGACAACTGAAACGGGACATCAAAGCAGGGAAATACACCGAGAAGGAGTACGTCGCCCTGAGAGCACCCATCCACCAGAAAATCGTAAAACTTCTTGCAGAATCGGAGATCAGGAATCCGTTCCATCAATACTTCAGGGAATATCTGGACCTGTGTCAGTTCGCATCGAATCCGGAATTGATCATAAGGCACTTCATCGGTGACATGGACGTGACTGAAGATGACGGGCTGTCATGTCAATGATGGTCGGTTCTTTGAGCCGCACACTTATAATGCCTGAGGAACGGCGGATAAGCCGCAGACAAAGATACAAGCTGAGCGAAATGGTCATGAACAGGCTGTCCTTGCTTCCGGAATCCAACAAGATACTTATAGATTGCCTGTTATATTCTTTCAGTCATCCGGACACCAACTACATTGACCTGTACATCGAAAAGATGGGGCTTACCGATGTCAAAAGGAATGCGATTGAGGTCAGGAAACGCAGGGCTCTCGACAGGCTCAAGGAACTGCTTGGCGGCAGACGGCCCGACTACCACGACATTTATGTGTCACTGCGACGGTCCTACGACAATGCCGATGACACTTCTGACACGATGCCTTACCTTCCCGAAGACGGCATGCTCGGTTACAATGGCATGCGCAAGCGCATGTCTTCAATGAAATCCTCCTATTCGGCATCAGATCTCAAAAGGATTGCCGACGACATCGTCAACCGCTGTAAGGACCAAACAAGATAATCCATTTTTCCTTAATGCCATTAACGAAGTAAGCGGAAACTATATGCGTATTTTATTGTAACCTTCTTAATCTTCGTATGTTTAAGCACGCCTTCAAGGTAAGCCTCTTGTGACACCTGTATTGCACAAATCGAACTTTTAGCACCGATTCGCCGGTCTTGTCCGCATCAGATTCCACTTTATAGATTTTGCGGATAAAGCATAATAATTCTTTCGCCAGTCGATTGTTCTCATATTACCGAATCTAGATCTCAGAGTCTGCCAGAGAGAATAAATTGACATACTTAATCAGAACAGGCTTACCTGAGAGTTCAGCATCTTGATATCCTGAACCAGTTTTACCCCGTATTCTATGTAGTCAGTCTCATCCGGAACTATGACGACATTACCGCTCACGGTGTATCCTGATGTTTGCAGCTGAGGAATAATCACATCTGAGAAGGCTTCGTTTCCGATAGCCCAACCCCCCTGTATGCCATCAATGGTGAATCTGTCCTCAATCTTAATTTCTGGGGCAGTCTGACGGTTGCCGATGCTCATATGAGACCATTCAACGATCTTTCTCTCATTCAGCTTCACAACCAGGAGCCTGTTGAGTAGTTTCCACATCACATTATCGTCAGAGCAAGAGGTGCTCTGGAGGATATATGCTTCTAAAGGTCTAGTGGAATCCTTGATATAGTAATATCCGTAAGCTGGGCCGTTGTATGCCAGATTTATATGAGGGAAATAATCCTTTCGGGTGGCATAGTATCTCCATTCTCTTGTATCTAGTGGTCGTATTGAAAGTGGGCTGCAGATGTCAATAGAATCAAGAGCTTTGAGAATTCCATCCTGCTTAAATCTTGAGTTTTTAGTCATGAGTAGTCTCCATGATCCGCTTTGATGGCCTACCATTCGATTGTTCTTGTTATACTTCAAGTCAGAACTGTAAACCTGTCCATAATCGCAGAGTGACAATATGCACGCACGTATGAATGCGTCATCGTTCTTCAGGCTATCTCCAAAGAAACGTTCAATTTTTTGAAGACGAACGAGAAGCCTGTCAAATATTTTCTGATTGGCAATATTGAAATCACTATCATCGGATTCTTGTGAATCGTCCTCCGTCATAAGTGACAAAGCCCCCCTTAGGATGTCGTGGTTTTCATAATGGTATAATTGTCTCCATAGTTCAGGGTGTGATGCCTTCTCCTTCTCCTCTATGAACTGGTTCGTGTTGAACTTGGATTTTGAGAGGGACATTATGTTTTCGTCAATTATGCTCTCGACCTCCTTGAGTATGTCATGTATGAAATCTGGACGGGAAAGTTCATCATCACTGTTCTCGACAAGATTCCTTATATGCCTAAGCGGAGCCATAGACTTGAGCCAAGCGCTCTTGTCCTCATTGAATAACCGAAAGGTATTCTTCTTGAGAGCGTAGTACTCTGCGTACAACATGACCCTTTCCGCATTGTTCAGTTTCTTTGAGCATGCTGTCCTGAAGAGGTTCGCAGATGTTTTGAAGAGACGGATGCGCTCAGATCTATTATCCGAAGGGGTTTCTCCACAGATGCTGTCGCTCGTATAGAACAAGGTATTCCACATGGGTTCGCTACTCTGGATATCAAAAACACTGAAGAAATCAATGATGAAATTAATGTCATCATCACTGATGTACCAAGAAGGCCGTGCTTTCCTTGATTCTCCCTCCTTTGGAGGAAGGTAGTCGCCCAGGACTTTCATCTCCGCAAGATAACTTGTATTGTTATCTCTTGTGAAGTTCCTGATGGAAAGGATGTTCCGGAAAAGCATAAGGAAGGCATTGTCGATGCCGTTCTTGTCCATTCCCAGCTCTCTCCAGACAAGATCTGTGAAGGCAGTATCGAATTTGCGGCCGAATTCATACTTCAGGTCCTTCTTGCCCAGGTCTATGTCAATGTACTTTTCCAGTTGTGACTTGAAAATTTCATACTCAGTAAGCGGTTTTCCTCGGGAGTTCATCTTGATATACAGATCATCTGAGAGCCCAAACGTGCCGAAATCAAGGCAATAGAACCTGATTCGACAGTCATCAGTCAATAATCTTGTCAGGTCTCCAGACTGGCAGAGAACTTTGAATATCTCTTCTATACGGACGAGTACCGCAAGCATCGAACGGATGGATGGGTCATCATTAAAAGAAGCACGGAAGAATGCGCAGTCCTGAATCTGCTCGTCAATTCTTGTTCCATTGAAATCATAGGTGAATTTCTGACTGTCTGTGATTGATTCGCAGAATGAAGTTGTGTTATCTCTGGTTGAATAATTGAACTTGAGATCAGGCATATTCCCCTGAAAACCCCATGAAGCGTAAAGGTGAAGGAGGAATAGCGTGGTTAACCGTTGCTGCCCATCAAGAGGTTCGAAGTTGTTGCGGTTATTCTTACTACCATATACGAAATCAAGGATGAGCTCTTTAGTGGGGTCAACCAACGCATTATAAATGTCTGAAAGAAGCTTGCATAACACTTCCTCAGTCTTCTCTGTCCCTGAACCGTAAGTGTAGTCCCTCTGGATACGGGGAATCTCCACGTCATGTATCCTGACGAAGTCGCAGAATGTAATGAGTTGTCCTATTGTTGCCATATCATCAGAATTTTTCAAGTTCGAAATAATTTCCAAGAACAAACTTTATGTCCTCCAGATAACATGCTCTGTCCTGGTCATCCCAAGTCATGAACTGTTGTTGTAACAGTTCGGATTGTTCCGAATCTTTTGAAGCAGGGTAATAATGCTTGAGAAATACTCTTCCGGTACATATCGGAATGTATCTTCCGTCAGCAAGACACTTGTTGATATATTGCTGCTTCAGACTGAAGGAACCTTTGCCTATACCACTATTGATGTCTCCGCTCAGCAGTGCCAGATTTGACAGCTGATGCATGATGGTATAAGCCTTGTCTCCGGACCAAAGATTAAGGTCGCGCTTGAAGAGATCAACAATCTTCTCGTAATTCTCTTTTGCAACCTTGTTTTTGATCTCCTCATCAAGGATTCCTTTCTCCTTCTTGAGATCGTTTATGAGGGCTTTCATTTTCTCATTCTCGTCTGAGTTGAGCATCTTCTCTCGTACCGCAATCGTGTATGCAATCCAATCCCTCCACTCAGTCCTCTTGTTTTTGTCAAGGCATTCCGAGTTTTGCGCGTGGATGTGTTCAAGGGTCCACGTGTTCTTTTTCTCAACCGCCTTGTATAGTGAGAATGGGAACCAGTCTCCAGCCGATGTAGCATGAATACGGGTATACTCTACATTATATAGCAATAGAAGTGTCTTTAGAACTTCATAGTCTCCGGACGTGTCATCATAAGACAGTTCGGAGAACTTTTTCTTTTGATTTACTGTTGCTCGAATTTCGTCGTCGAGTTTTTTGTCGAATTCCGACTTCTTGTGTTGGTCAGAATTCGCATATTCCAGAAGACTGATTAGTATCAAATCATGCTTTTCATGGATGAGATATCCAATCTTGTGGTAGTAGTCCTTGTTCTCAAACCAGAAACGGATGGTGTCATAGTATTTCACGACATCCAGCCATAGTTCCCATAAATCCTTCTTTTGGTTTTCGAAATACAGGTATGTGAATAAACGGTCAGAGGCTGCAGTTGAATTCTTCGGCTGAGCATACTTCTTTGACATAAAGTCAAAGAGAAGTTCTATGCGGTTTCGGTACTCACAGGCATCCTTGTTGGTGACAAAAGCCCATAGACGATCATTGTGGAAGAAATGCTCTATTTCATCCCATTTAGCATTGATGCTACTCTGTTTCCGACGGCGTTCTTCTTCACAGATTAGTTCCTGCTCATTTGCCATGAGCGATTGCTGGTTCGGTGTAAGCGTACAGTTATAATATGCGTTGTCAGAGAGGAATATGGCGCGGATTAGCTCTGAACTTGATAGAGGCACTTTGAGATTATTGAGCCTCTCAAATATATCACGCGCGTCGGTGCGCTCCTTGGTCTCATACCAGATAATCTCTACGTTGACATCCTTTGTTGCGTCATTGTAGAAGTATGAAAGGAAATTGCCTATCTGATTGAACTTGTTGCTCTCAACCTGAGTGTCATCCGTGAACCACTTTATGACTAGCTCAGAACAGTTCTTAACATACTCTACGTCGATGTTGTGGAATGTAAATTTTGAATTGAGAGTGATACTGCGTTGCTTAGGATTGATCTCGATATTGCTGAAGATATCCTTGAACTCCGGCCTAGTGGCGTAACGAAGCTCGTATAGTTCGCTCGGGCTGAAGAGATTGACTGCATTGTAGAAGGCGAGCAGGATTCTTATGGTCGTAAGTCTTTGCTGGCCGTCGATGATTTCATACCATACATCATTGCGCGGACCCTTCTGAAGAGCTTCGTCATCCGTATCGTATGGAGGAATTCCGGATAAGTCCGGAAGGTCATACTTTGCGATGGTCTCCTGGGTGCACTGCTTTGCGACAATTGGCTGGAGACAGTAAAACCCAAGAGGTTTCTTGACTCCTTCTTTGAAGTATTTCCACAGATCCTCCAGAAGCTGATAGATCTGCTTCTCCTCCCAACGATAACCCCTCTGGTAATCAGGGATGAAGAAATGCTTTTTTGTCAGTTGTGGGATTGCCAGCAACTGAAGGTCATTATTTGGTATTATAGATTGTTCGGCCATTAGTTCTTCTCCTCCTTAAAAATTTGCTCAAAATGAGCCAATGCCCTATGGTTATCTTCTATGCGGTAGCAGCGATTGTAGGGCGCATAATAGGTTACTTTCTGACCTCAGTAAAGATCACTCGTGGCGGGATTAATGGTATGTTCGTATGTCTCAGATATTCCTGAATAGGTCAGACCATCATCGCTCAATGTGCCGCGCATTGCTTCCAATATCCTACGTTCAAGACCCACTCTTTTCAAGCCGGAGTTCACAAGAAACACAATATTCCCTTTCTGGTCATACCAAGTGTCATTTTCATACTTCAGTAGTACACCGAAATTAATATTGTACATTGTTTCAAGATCCTTTAACCTGAATTATTCATAAAAGAAAGTAAATGAGTCTTCATAATCACCTAGTAATCATAGAATTAAATAATATTTTTGTAATACTAAAAACAAGAAACATTTTTCCTTTACTTCATGAGCAAAATTACTTCATATTCCGCAGATCACCAAACTTTTCATACACCATCTGAACTTGAGCCCGTGGGCGGCAAGAGAATGACAGTGGATTTCTCCACACCCGAACTCTCCTCGCTCGGCGGAATGCCCCTTGTCCGCGAATATGAAAAGTCATCGAACCGCATCATCGAACGGCTTTGATCAGAAAGACCATGTGGTGCCGGAAATGCGGACCAATCGGACAGCTACTGCGAAGACAAAACGTGGTGGCTATTAATAATGCAGGCTATGATTTTCAAATACCCATCCGATAAATTTAAGAAAATGTGCATCATCAATGCCTCCGGATGATGTATAATAACCTTTGTCCTTCAAGTCATACAAGGCCTGCTCGGTGTCATCAATCTGATAGGCCTTTGGGAAATCTTTCAAGAACTTGTCTTCAATCGGCACTCCTCTATATGCGACATAACCAAGAATCAGCTGTTGTGACCCGGAAAGCCTGTCGAATTCAGTCTGAGTGCTCATTTGTTCAGTTGCTTGATTAGTTTCACGATGCTGTCATGACCGTTGACGAGACTTGTATAATCCACTTGAATGGCAACCTTTTTGCCGCTATCGAGGATAAAATACAGAGCTACACGGTTCTCAAGGTATTCGCTCTCGACTTTGAATCCCTGATTGACAAGGTCCTGTACGACGGACTCTGCCCCGGAGATTTCCAGCTGTCTGATCTTTTCGTCCTTCAACGACTGCTTCTTGAGTTTGTTATGGAGTTGCTGTTTCATATCCCGTTCAAATATATGAAACAAAGTTATACTTCCGGAATGCCAAACAAAGGTAGTGCCGCAGAGCCCTCACTTTTTGGTGGAAATAATTCACTGCCGAATACCCTTACTGCCACTATTTTTCAGTGAGGGTTGTTTCCTTTGCATCAGTAAAGGAGGCAGCCATGACAAAAGACACTCTCATTTCAAATTTTAGTGAACATACAACAGAGGACATGTTCCAGCAATTGAGCGCACACATTAGTGCCAATTTTAAGACAATTGCCGTCAAAGACGACAGTTTCCATCTGATCGGCGCCCTCAATGAAATACGTGATGGACTCATGCTTCCCCAGGGATGCAAATTCAGGTTGCAGGGTTACGACCTGTTCCTGGATACCCCTTTGCCGTTTTTCATCAAGTTCGGCTGTGGCCAGCTGTGGATAGGAGCCAGGACAATCGCTTTACGTTTCAAGGAAGAAGTGGTACGGGCCTTCCGCTTTATCATCACGAGTCTTCTGTATCCGGCCCTTGAGGAGTTCCGCACAATTACGTATGAGGCAAACCTCAAGTATCTGAAAGCCGAGAAACTCCGGTCCATCCTGGAAGTCAACGCAGAGCCAATGATCAAAGCCGCGCTGAGGGGTACCGGGATGAAGTTCGAGATAACGTTCCATCCCCTAAATGCGAGGTTGAAATTCTGGAAGAGGAAACGGGACGCGGCCATGGCCGTCCTTCACTATGATTCATTCGAAGAAGACTTACAAAAAACAATATCATATGTCCATAAACATCAACACAAAAGAACTCAAGAATCTCTTGGACAGCACTCCGCCCTCACATAACATCATGCTGTCCGGCAAACACGGCATAGGCAAGTCCAAGATAATCACAGACCATTTCTCAGCCAAGGGCCAGAAAGTGGTCACCTTATTCCTGGGACAGATGTCCGACCCTGGAGACCTTATCGGTTTGCCGAACAAGGACGAGAAGAGCGGCAAGACCGTATTCATGCCACCATACTGGTTCCCGACGGACAACCAGCCGGTGGTGCTTTTCCTCGACGAGCTGAACCGCGCCCGCCCTGAAATACTCCAGACCATCATGGATCTGGCCCTGAACCGCAAACTCGCAGGACTGGAACTGCCTGCCGGCAGCAGAATAGTGTCTGCTGTCAATGACGGCGAGGAGTATCAGCTTACAGACCTTGACCCGGCGCTCGTTTCACGATTCAACATCTACAATTTCCGCCCCACTGTCGGAGAATGGGTGTTGTGGGCGTCGAACAACGGCATTGACAAGCACGTAATCAGTTTCATTGAAGGGAACAACCGGATGCTCGACGGGGACGGAGCCGCGACGGACACATCCTCCTCGCTAGAGAAGACACCGGACCGACGCGGATGGGAGCGTGTTTCAGACATCATCAGAAACACTCCGAACATCACGGCAACGACAAGAAAAGTGATTGCCGGCATCGTAGGAGCAAAGGCCGCATCCGAGTTCTTCGAGAGCTTCAATCAGAGCGGCATCATCAGTGCCGAATCCGTCCTAAAGGATTTTGACGGGCAGAAGTCAATGCTTGAGAAGTATCAGGCCCACGACCTTGCCATTGTCAATGAGAGCATCTTCCGCTGCATCGAGAATGCCAAGCAGGGCCCCGAGCAGGTCGCTGCAGACAATCTCATAGACTATATGAACTGGCTGGCATCAGGAAACAGACGCGAATCGATGGCTCATTTCTGCTCCGTATTCGAGGGCGCCACCTACACAAAGGCCAATCTTTTCATGATGAGCAAAGCCCCAAAATGCTTCAAGACAATAACCGAATTCATCAAGAACCTGTAATGGAAGAAACAATCTCCAAAATCGTCGAGGAATGGTTCCTGACCGAGCCTCTCCTGTTTTCCGCCTGGTGCACGCATACACTGGCGGAGAACACCAAGATGAATGTGCCGATGCGTACCGGAAAAATGCGGATAGAATACAACCCGGACATGATAAAGGATTGGGGAAGGAGACAAATCGAGGAACGCCTGCGTTTCGAGGTCATCCGCATCCTGTTGGGGCACCCGTATCAGAGACAGCCCTACAAGGCAAAGAAAGCAACACTCGGCATAGCAAGCGATGTAACATTGACCTCATCCTACCACAGTATCAGTACAATCTCCCTTCCGAAAGGATTGAGGTTCGACTACGGTCTGTGTTTCGAAGAGTATTATGCCATCGTGAAAGACTTTCTCGACACGAATGTGCAGTCTCCGCCCTACGATATCGTGGGTGAGATTGATGACGGCGGTGGCGGCCAAAGCGATAACGCGGAATCCGGCGGAGAGTCTGACGGCAGTAATGAGCAGGAGAATGATGAAAACGGGAGCGGCCAAAATGACGATGCTGAAAATAGACCATGTCAAAGAGATGAACCGGAAGAGGGCTGCAAAAAGAATGACCGGGAGGAGCAAGATGAACAACCCGAAAGAGAGGACGATACGCTCCAGCAAATGGCAAATCAGGCGGCAGAGTCCGCAGAACTCTGGGAGGAAGACCAACTGGCCTCGGAGCAGTTAAAGGAGACTGTCCGTCGGGCACAACGCTGCAGACAGTGGGGATCCATCGGAGGCAAACTGAAGGACAAGATCGGGGCAACCACAATCGTCCGGATAGACTACAGGTCAATACTTTCCGGGTTCAGAGCCTCTGTCTTGAGCAGCAAGCGCAGCCGTACCAGAATGATTCCGAGCCGCCGCTACGGCTTCCAGTATATGGGCAGCAAGCGGGACTTCGCAACCCGGCTGCTGGTTGCCGTCGATGTGAGCGGATCAGTGGATAACCGCCAGGTGTCGCAGGCCCTCTCTATCATCAACCGGTTCTTCAAGTATGGAGTAGAGTGTATCGACATAATCCAGTTTGACGTCGGACTGCAGGGTGACGTCCTCACGATGAAGAAGGCGAGGAAATCCCTGAAGATTAGTGGGCGTGGCGGCACCGATTTCCAGGCTCCCTTCGACTTCTTCTTCGAGAACCGGTACGACGGACTCATAATGATTACAGACGGATATGCTCCGAAACCAAGTTTTCCTAAAAGATTTCATGGGAACATCCTCTGGATGATATATAACGAAGATGCCTTCGGTGGGCAAGACTTTTATGACCTGAACGACGCCCAAAGATGGATAGCCAGCATGCCCAGGTCCAAGTATACAGTTTTACCTCCGATATAGATGCCTGGAAAATGATGATGGAATCCAGTCAATCTAGACATAAAACAAAATATTAAACACAACAAACATGAAACAAGACAAAGAACAGGACAACAGAATAGTCCTGAACCAATGGAATGAAGAGCGTGCTGAAGACATCTTTTTCCCGGAGATAGTCTACCATTTCAAAGACAATGACGGAAACAATTGGATTATTCTTCTTACATTGAATGAGTGTTACTGTGGTAAGGAGCCCTGGCATGCTTGGCTGTGTCGCTGTGACGAGAATTGGGAAATAATCTCCGACAGTCCAGACAATATTTACGACCTGCTAGAAGAAAAGGAACACACGCCGGGAATCGTCAAAGACCATTTCTATTTAGAGGAATACAAATTCCTGGAGGAGCGTGTCCTCGAGATTGTCCGTGAATTGAAACCTGAGCTGAAAGACCAACTGGTTTAATCACGACAGCTTTAACTCCAATGATTTTTCTCTATGTTCACACTATGTCAGTCTTTTCATAAACGCGTCACTGCCACACTTTTGCAGTGGCGCGTTTTAACTTTGTCTGCAAGAAAAGGAAATGAAGTATGAGAAAGACATTGCACATCATACCTTCGGGAAACATCTGGCCACGCATCGTCGGGAAATGGATTGGCGAGGGGCCTGACTACGATGAGGTGTTCGTCTGGCACGCCGAGGATGCCGACAGTCAATTCGAGGATGTCAAAGGCTATACAGACCGTAATGTCGATATAGACTCGATCACACGCGATTCTTTCGAAGTGGGAACAGCCAATAAAATTCTGCCAAGTTTTGGCTGCGCAACAAACTTTCTTTGCAACCATGAAACGAGAAATTATAAAAATGCGTGATATGAAGTTCGATCCGGAACTATTCCGCAATTATATGAGCGGAACGGTTCTGGATGAACTGTTATGCAGTTACAAAGGACTTCCCAAGGGTGTCAATTACATGATCATCGGAGACCCTGGAGTGGGTAAGACCACCATCATCCTTGACCTTCTTTCGAATATCCGCAAATGCAACACAGGCGTCCGCGTACTTTTTATAAGCGCAGAGATGAACGAGATTGACCTGGCCATATACGTCCAGCGTTTTCCAAAGTTTCAGGACTTGGACATTCTCTTCATTGAAGCCAATTTTGATGAAGAAGATAATTCCCACAATCTTGAAACCCTCAAGAGCACATTGGAACAGGGCTGGGATATCGTTGCCATTGACTCTTTCTATGAGTTACAGGGCATCATCAAAGACGAAGAAAACTACACGCTCAAGAAAGCTGAAAGCGTGTTGCTTTCGATTATCAAGCAGCAAAACAAAGCCGCCAACGCTCGTGGTGTCAACACCACGTTCCTGACCATCCAACAGGTGACGAAAACAGGCCACTTCATCGGTTCCAACAGACTCAAACACGCCATCACAGCGATGCTTGAACTTCGACTCGAAAATCCTCAAAACATCTACTCGGACCGTTATGCAGTCTTCAGCAAACATCGTCGCGGTGATGTGGGAGTACGTCTGTATTACGATTTGTCCGTGACCGGCGACGTCTATTACAATGCTGACAAATTCGAACAAGATCGCAAACTGCGCAAGCTGCAATCCACAGCATCCGGCAGTCTCCGCAAATTTGCCGATCAGTTCGACAAGATATTTAACAACCAAAACAAAACTGGAGCATGAGTGAAATCAATCTGGCAGAATTGCGACAGAAAGTTGACAGGTCTGCAAATCCGTACAAAGTCGTCCGTCGAGACGCAATCGAATATATCGGACGCCTTGATGACAGTTCGAATGTTACTGCCCCATACGAAGGCTACGGCAAGAACGTATATCGGGTGGATGGAACAGAACTTCTAGTGAACGACTTGGTGTCTAAACAGTTGGACAAGATCATAGGACTTACACCCATGCAGGCAAAAGTTGTCAAGAATGCATCAGGAGAAGCCGGAGTCAGGGATTTTCGCAATTACTTGGCTACGGCAGGTTCCATGATGAAACCAGTCTCAGTTGCGCTGATAGCCAATCCTTCAAGCCGCACTGTAAGTGGGCTGGTTCCCATCAGTGAAGACCCCATCACATCCGACGCCTTTTTCGACTTCCTGGAACTCTTCCTGGAAAAGAACAGTCTTTATCCTGTCGACTATCAAATGGCGTATGACATCTCTGCCGGATTCACCTTGTTTCTAAACAGCAATAACCCAGACGTGCGGCAGATAGCCTCCAATGAGGACTTTCTGGTCAATTCTTACTACTTGAAATGGAATCTCGGTCAAATCGAGTTGGGACGATATTACGAACGTCTTATCTGTTCAAATGGCCAAACTGAAACCATAAAACATAAGGAAGCACGAATCACTACCGTCAGGGAAGACAAAATCAGCGGAATACTGGACCTCCCGCAGAACTCCGGATTATTGACCGATTCCTTCGATAAGTTCCGAAGCAAGGCCCTTGAGTCGATGGAAGTCAATGCATCAATCGCCGAGCTGAAAACAATTTCAGACAAACTCGACAATTACATGATTGACAACAAAATTGCCAAGGCAATCGCTCCTTACAATGAGGAACTTCAGCTGTATCTTAACGCAGGATATGACGGCACAATGGTCCAATTGAAACAGATGAAAGCCAGCATGACAGTATGGGAACTTTACAATGACGTAACCGATTACGCATCAAACAATACGTTGTGGGACAAGGATGACAACCGACGGGGAATGCTTCAGGGAGAAGCTCTCAAATTCCTGATGCGCGAAAGGGACGTCAAGAATTATTCCGACATATTCTCACAAATTCACAGTTATTAGTATGATACAGTACATCGCGGACGAAGCGCACTTCCAGGAAGTCATAGCCCGCGTTGCAAATGTGAAAGAACATCTTTGGATCGGGACTGCCGACATAAAGGACTTGTATGTCGGCGAGCGTCCTCTCCTGGGCGTACTTGCCGACCTGATCAGCAAAGGGCGTGAAATCCGTCTCATCCATGCCAAGGAACCAGGCCCGAAATTCAGGGAGGATTTCGACCATTATCCAGTACTGTTTTCCGGACTGGAGCGGGTTCTGTGCCCCAGAGTACACTTCAAACTGATTATCTTTGACTTCAAACTTGCCTACATCGGCTCGGCAAACCTCACCGGCGCAGGCCTGGGAATGAAAAGTCCACGCAACCGCAACTTCGAGGCAGGCATTCTGACAGATGACCCAGCTCTGGTAGAAGCCGCAATGAACCAATTCGATACCATCTGGGCCGGCTTCAAATGCAAAGACTGCGGCCGCAAGCAATACTGCTCTGATCCCGTCGATTGCCGCACTTTGGCAGTTTCAAGCAATATCTTTACGGCATGAAAAGAAACATTGACAAACCTGACTATCGTTCGATGGACGAGGTCCAGCTCAAACATGAACTCGCTGGACTCGAGCAGCGGATTCTCGGAATCACCGGCGATTCCCTCGACTACCAGCACTACCGCCGGTTCCTTGATTGGAGCCGGAACGAGGTGAAGGTCAATGAGATTGAGGAGCTGATATCGGACCGCTGCCTCATCCTGAATCTCCTCTTCGGCTGCCATTGCACCCCTGGGGAGGTCGAGAGGTTGGAAAAGGTCAATGACCTACTTCTGGAAATGACCAACCGGGCATATCATCGCACGGCAGACCTCGTACGGGCGCTGCTGGTGATGAAGAAAGACGATATGGATGACGACTACATGATTGAAAGCAGACTGGTCCCGATATTCGACATTCCGTACTCAGTGCTACGTCTGGAGGATGACGAATACTATGGTTCGGATTTCATCCGTATGGCAGCCATCCTACAGGAGACGGAGAAGAACAAACCCGGCATGGCCGATGTATTCTGCAATTGGTCGCTACTGAAAGACAACTCCCCGTCAGCGACAGACGCTGAACTGGAGTGTTCAAACGATATGGATGACGGAAGCACCTGGGCTGAAGGGCCTTTGCGCAATCCCAAACTGGAGCATATCATTGTCTGTCATGCTCTCCATGCGTTATGCACACACATGAGTTGGTCCATTCCTGATGTGCTGCGTATCAATGACCTCTCCATAGAGGTCAAACTCACCATCCAGCAGTTCTCAGACCAGGAAAGGAACCGGCTCGACTGGTGCCGCAATTATGATCTACAACACTTCAAGGAAGTCCTTCTGAAGGAAGCTGCGGATCGTCCTGAAGGAATATCGCTGGAGAATGCGCTGCTGCAGCGGTGCAGGGACCACTTCGAGGACATTACGGATGAAATTCTTGACAAAGTCGGAATCTCGGACATTGACCTTTACCTGAAAACCCTCAAAAATAGAATCGACAAATCCTGAACAACAATGATACTCAAGGATCTTATACTCAAATATGAGTTCGATACCATGGTGTCGGACCTGACCGACATTGAAGAGCTGGTCAAAAGCAACCTGTACGCATTCAAAGAGGCTTTCGACACGCTCCGACGCATGACTCCGGGTGATGCTGGAGGAGAGCAGATAGTCGTAAGTGAGCACGTAGAGACTGATGATGACGGCTGCGAAGTGGAAAGGTACCTGCACGCGTCCAACTGTGAAGGAGAAATCTGGGAGTCGGCTCTTGCAAAAGAGGTGGTCTTGCAGGCTGACGTCACGGAAACCAGAGCGCTTGCGCTGATCCTTTGGCATATCACCTTCTATGGTTTCACTCCGGAAGGTGAATACTTCTCCAGATATGACAGACCGAAGAACAAGTATGAACTTAAGGCCTCAATCCTGCAATATCATCAGTTCTGCAACTATGCCCGCGTCAGGCGCGAAAAGATTATTTCGGGTCGTATCCCCAGTTGCGCGCCACCGATGGATGAATGGGACATCTACCATGCCCGGGAGGCACGCCGCAACAGGACGAAGCGGATGCGTGACGCCAGACAGGATCGCCAGATCAAAAAGTACGAGCGGCTCGGAAAAATCCAGAGACTGATTGACAGCATCGTGCCGTTCAGCAGCGATTCTGACTATTCGGACTACCATTATCTCTTCGGCACCAATGAAATCCGCGAATTTGAATTCTACTCGAGAACGGCAGACAAGGATTCCAGGGCACAGTATATTGCCGACAATTTCTGCAATTATTTCAATGAAGATCTGACCGGATATACCCGTTTCTGTATAGTCATCTCTTCATCGGAAGAAAGTGAAGTCACACGTCCTGAAACACTTTCCATCTGCAGGGCCATGTGCCAGCGCATCGGATTGGTTCCGGATGGAAAGGAAAATCCGGCCTGTTACTTTACCAGTCAAAAGCCGGAATGCCATGTCCATTTCGTAACGGCCCCCGGACTCGGCGAAGACTTGCGGGTACGGTTAGTCTGCAGCAGATAAGGACATAACGAATCCCGACTGCTGGATTTTTTCAGCAAGTCTTCATACATTTGCATTGACAAAAAACAAAACTTTATGGCAGTGAATTTCTTAAAGCGGTACATCTGGCTGATTGACCTCATCAACCGCAGGGGCTACATCTCTTTCAGGGAGATCAGCGAGGCATGGAGCAGGAGTCCGCTCAACGACAGCGGGTCCGCATTGAGCGAAAGGACTTTCTTCAATCACAAGACCGCCATCGAGGAGATGCTCGGCATTGAAATAAAGAACGACAGGACCATGGGATACTATATCCGCGGTGAAGAGGTCGGGGACAATGCTACCCTGAACTGGATGCTGCACTCACTTTGCATGAACAACCTTTTCCAGGAGAATTCTGACATGAAAGACCGCATACTTGTGGAGAACGTGCCTTCCAGCGAGAAGTTCCTCTCCGACATCATCAGCGCGATGCGTTCCGGGAGAGTAATCCAGATTTCATACAAAAGTTTCTACCGTCCGGAAGCCACTTTCTTTTCCATCGAGCCGTATTGCGTAAAACTCTTCAAGCAAAGATGGTACGTTCTGGGAAAATCGGAGCTCGGACTGAGGATATACGCCCTGGACCGTATCGAGGATATGGAGGAACTCGACGAGCCGTTCACCTTACCGAAAAAGTTCGACCCTGAAGAGTATTTCAAGAACTTCTTCGGAGTAATCGTGGGGAACGATCAGCCGACGCAGGATGTGCTCATACGTGTCGTTAACGACCAGACAAAATATCTCGACACCCTGCCTCTCCACAGCTCCCAGCAAAAGATCGAGGAGAAATCGGACGACACCCACACCGTCTACAGGTACCGACTGGTCCCGACCTTCGACTTCAAGCAGGAACTGCTGAGACTCGGGCCCTCTGTAGAAGTGCTGGAGCCGGAAGATCTGCGCGACGAAATGATTGATGACATCAGGAGGATGGCAGAGAACTATAAGATTTAGTTTACAGATTTATCAAATGCGGCTCAAGCAGCATGCCGTAATGCTCGTCCAATGATGAAGAATGTTCATGTCAATGCAGGTTTATCATGCAACAAAAATACGCCTCGACTCCGTCAAAAAGCGGCAGCCGAGGCAATCATTAATCCTTAACGCGTACTAAATCGCTGATATAACCAAAAATGTCAGCCAAGTTTTCGCACGATATTTTCAAATTCCGATGAAAGCTGTGAGACTAAAACAGCATCAGCACTCTTAATTCTCACTGCATGCAAGTTCCCAAACGTCATCATAGGTGCAAAATAGTTCATTATAGCGAACTATCTTTTTCTATACAAGAAAAAGGACTTATCTTATTATTTCAGTTTCATTCAGAATCTGTTATAATTTGTCTATATCGAGAATCCTATCGGACATTGCTGACGTAATATAATTTATAGCCGCATCCTTCGCCTCCCTTGTTTTCGGCTCATACTTATAATCGTCTTCCAAAAGATCCATTTGGAACAATCCAAAATACGTTTTATTATCTTCAGTCGTACAGACAATACCTCCTCTTAACTCCTTCATATTTCTTAAAAAGTTAATCGAATCCGCATCCAAAGAAGAAAAAGTCACAAGTCGAAAGTTCACGCCTTTTAAGAGAAAATTTGCTTCCCCTATGTGCATGTCGCAATCATCGAAAATGCAAGGGAGAATTACTGTTCCCGTCCTTGAGAAATAGCCAATTTTTCCATCGCTGAGGCTTCTTGCAACAAACTCTCCATCATAAAACCGCCCACTATGAGTAGTGATTTCCCCTTCTTTAATTAACATTTCTCCATATTTGGATACTATGGCTGTACTAGTATTTCCGACATTAACCATCAGCAAATCATGATTACATGCTGACCATGAGACATCTCGACAAGGCACATCATACATCTGTGAAATAACAACACCCCTACAACTCATTTGAACGGATTCATCTGTCAGTTCGTCCAGTTTATGAAGGAACGCGATGGAATCTTCACTTGAATCCAACATATTCTCGATGTCATTCAAGACTGTCTTGAGTTTTGTCAATTTAACACAACTCAAGCCTTGCATTTTTTTAAGAAATTCCTCCTTTCTGAGGATTGATTTTTTTACATGCAACATAATATCACTAATTTTAAGTGTTTTAGACTTGTTTTAGAAGAAAGACATATCCTCCGCATACAACCTCGACTTCATATTCCGGAAAAACTTGATTAATCATGTTGACAAATTCACTGAACTGAAGGTCATTAGTTTCACCGCCATTACTCCATTTGTTCGAAAGATAGTATTTCTGGGCATAACAGTTTTTGCAACTTTTCCAAGGCAAATCTATGCTATTTATGCAACTTTTCCAAGTATTTCATCTTTTCAGGATTAAATGGAACTACCATCAACCAACATACATGAACCTTACTTTCGCATTATCGCTTATTTGCGATATGTCCACAAACAAGGTAAGGTCGATTGACAATGCGCAGAAGCAGAGTGCTATTAATGCTGTTCCCATATTTTATTCTATACCGATAAGACTTTCACGGTCATACTCTATTTTGTACTCCAAGATGTAATAACTTATAGTTTCGGGATAATCATAGATGAATCTTCGGCAAACTTTCTTGTACATAAGCAATATGCGTTCGTCTTCGGCAAACTCAAACAGATAGTCAAGCATCCGGCCTACTTCATTTGCAGTTGCGTGTTTCCTCGCACAGAACTCCTCCACAATGGGAGCATACTCTATGGCTGCTCTCTCAAGAATTTGCATAAGTCCCTTTGCCAATTCATTTATTCCTGCAAAGAATTCCTGATAATCCTTGTCCTTACTTAAATCATTCATAGCCTGTTTTTTAATCTTTCAAACAAGCAAGTGGTATGACTTTGACACCGTCTGGGCGTGTGTAAGCCATATATCCACCTGTTATGACAATCATCAGGTCGGGTTCGCGTAGCGGCACCTGCTTTTCTGTCTCATTATGCACTTGAATTAGTCGTTTTATTTCCAAAAGATGTTTGGCTCCTTCTTCTATTTCACGGCTGCCAAGCTTACATTCTATAAGAGCGTAGCGTCCATCGTCAAGATGAAGCACCAGATCGGCTTCCAATCCGTAACGGTCACGATAGTATGACATATGATTGCCAAAGCCTGGAGTGTAAGCCCGAAGGTCTCTTGCACACATCTGCTCAAAGATGAAACCAAAGGTCTTGAGCTGTGTCATCAATGCTTCAGGGGAAAGTCCTAATAATGCAATTGCAATGGACGGGTCTACGAAAGCCCGTTTTATACCACTTCGAATTGCTGTCTTGCTTCGGACGGCAGGACACCAAGCTTCGATGTTGTCAATAACGAACAATTTGTTGAGAGAGGTTACATAATCCTCAAACGTACTCATAGAAAGTGAAACATCCCCAGAGGCTGTTACATCAGCTAACAGAGCCGTATTCTTTGCCAATGTTGAGATGTTACGGGCATACGAACGCAATATTGCACGAGTTGTCCGTTCATCCCTTTGTACGCCATCCACTCTGGAGATATCGTCACGACAGATGGCATCAACGTAGTTGCGTGCAATAAGTAGCTTTGCCTTATCACTCTTCATATTAAGAAATGCAGGCCATCCACCACGACAAGCAGCATAAATCAAGTCTTCAATCTTCATATCTGAAGTAATACCATCTATGTCCAAGTCTTGATTATCGAACAAGTCCTTTAGTGAAATCTTCCCATTAGACTCTCTAGACTCCCATAGACTCATTGGCAACATCGTCATTCGTGAAATCCTACCCGTACCAGAATGATGTATTTTACTTCTGTCTACAACAGTAGATCCAGTAAGAATGAATTGTCCAGGAACCTGACGCTTGTCCACCATAGTACGCACGGCATCCCAAAGCACAGGAGCATCCTGCCATTCATCTATTAGGCGCGGTGTCTCACCCATCAATAACAATGATGGTTTTGAGGCAGCAGTTGCGGTGTATTCTTCCTGCATCTCCGTATCCTGCATCTTTATGGCACTTTTACTCATTTGCTCTGCAGTTGTTGTCTTTCCGCACCACTTAGGACCCTCTATTAATACAGCCCCAAAAGCCTCAAGACGCTCGGCCAGTTGAAGGTCTGCAATTCTATGTGAATAACTCATATTGTAACTGATATTTAATCATATATGCAAAGTTGGTGATATTCAGTTATATATGCAAGCAAAAACTAATATTTGTGGATATTTAATGCTATGAATTGCGCTGTTTTATTGCTAATTTTTGTGGTAATTTAGAACTAACTTTCTATCTGCGCGAGCACAGGCCTTAATGAAGCGCTTGGCGGCATTGGGACTCTTGCGCGTACCCATTCGACAGGATCTTCGCCGCATAGCTTTTTAAGAAGCTCCTCGATTGGTACCGAACTTCTCGACAACCTTAGTAGTACACTTTCCATTTTCCTTTCTAAACGAACTCTATCAAATATTTTTAACTTTTTCTGATTTTAAAGTGTCAAACTATCGGTTTGTCAAGAAATTTGCTAAATTTGTGAGATTAAGCAAAGATTACCCCTACAAAAGACAATTATTTGTTTACATCTTGTCTGATTGACAAGAGTTGTCACAGGAGGATGGTATTTTCGTGGGATTGACTAAACTTAAGTAAAACAATAATCTTATGGCCCAAATATACGACAATATCGATGTTAAGTTTACGGATGGCCTTCAGGGTATCATCTCCAGCCTTGGCGTTAAACGAGTAGATTTTTGCGTAGGCTATTTCAATCTTAGGGGATGGAATCTTGTCGTTGATCAGATTGACAAACTCCCCGGAGATGTTGTCTATGAAAATGAAAGTAAAAAACATCGTACTTGTCGACTCCTGATTGGAATGCATCGACCACCGGAAGAACTTATCCGGCAGCTCTATAGCGGTGAAGAATATACACCTGACGCAAACGATGCTCAAAATGCCAAGTTAAAGATCGCAGAAGAGTTTCGTAACCAGTTGTTACTTGGTTTGCCTACGAATACTGATCAAGCAACACTGCGTAAATTGTCCCAGCAGTTGAAAGATGGGAAGGTTTGCGTTAAATTGTATCTAAGAGAGCCTCTTCACGCAAAGCTGTATCTTGCGTATCGCCCAGAAGATCGTTTCAATCCTATTCCGGCAATCCTCGGAAGCAGTAATCTTACATACTCTGGCCTAACAAAGCAGGGAGAATTGAACGCAGAGTTCGCTAATAGCGATAGCGCAAAAAAACTGTCGGCTTGGTTTGAGGACCGATGGAATGACCGTTTCAGTATAGATATTACTGATGAACTTATTCACATCATTGATGAGAGTTGGGCAAGTGAGAACGAAATACCGCCATATTACATCTATCTCAAGACTGCCTACCATCTGAGTGAAGAAGCAAGAATGGGTGTTAAGGAGTTTTCCTTGCCACCGGAGTTTCGCAAAGAATTGTTTGATTTCCAGCAGACGGCTGTGAAAATAGCTGCCCGTCACCTACATAACGAGAAACGCGGAGGAGCAATGATTGGTGATGTGGTCGGTCTTGGTAAGACAATAACTGCATGCGCTATCGCAAAACTGTATGAGAATACATACGGCAGTAACACACTAATAGTATGCCCAGCAAACTTGCAGGAGATGTGGAAAAAATATCGGCAAAAATATGACATGAAGGCTGATATTATATCCATGTCCAAGCCGATTGATGTGTCTAATGCTCGGTACTATAAACTCATAATAGTCGATGAAAGCCACAACCTTCGCAATTCAAACGGAGTCCGTTATCAGAATATCCATGAATTAATTAAGAAGCAGAATAGTAGTGTTCTTTTGCTCACTGCGACTCCTTATAACATGGATTTCAGGGATCTCAGCAATCAGTTGAGATTGTTCCTTGAAGAGGATCAAGATCTCGGCATACGTCCAGAAATGTACATCAAGGAACTTGGTGGCGAGCGAGAATTCCTGATGAAACATAACGAGATATTCATCCGTAGCATTAAGGCATTCGAGCAGAGCCCGTATGTTGAAGATTGGAATGAACTGATGAAATTGTTCTTGGTCCGCAGAACAAGAACCTTCATCAAAGATAATTACGCGAAATATGATCCGGAGAAGCATAGAAAATATCTGGAATTCCCAGATGGAACGAAGTCATACTTCCCGGACAGGATTCCAAAATCTGTGAAATTCCCCACTGTTGCTGGAGATCAATATAGCCGTCTGTATTCAGAGGAAATGATAAACCTGATGGAGAGCCTTAAACTTCCTCGATATGGATTGATTCATTATATTAGTGAAGAACGAGCAGTATCTGCTTCAAAGCCTGAAAAACTCTTGATTGAGAATCTGTCTCGTGCTGGAGAACGAATGATGGGTTTCTGTAAGAGTACATTCTTCAAACGAATGGACAGTTGTGGTTATTCCTTCTTGCTAACCCTGTATCATCACCTCATTCGTAATACAGTTTTTATGTACGCCATAGACAATGGACTTGATCTGCCTATTGGTGATGAGAATCAGCTTCCAGAGGACTTTGTTTTTGACGATGATACCAATGTATCGGTATTTGCCAATAACTCTGAGCAATTGAAAACTGCAGGAAAGATTATGGCGGCCAAAAGCATTCCTACCGATCTGAAAGAATATGAAAAAGTTGCAAAGGAGTATTACGAGACAATAAAAGCTAAAAATAATGTCTCTTGGCTCAAGCCGATATACTTTAAGCGTACTTTAAAGCAGCAGTTGAAGAAGGATTCAGAGGTCATAATTAACATGATAAAGCTCTGTGGAGTTTGGGATCCAAAGAGTGATATGAAGGCCAAAGAATTGTATGACCTTTTGAATAAAGACCATGGAAAGGACAAGGTCATAGTGTTTACGCAATACTCTGATACGGCAATGTATCTCTACGCGCAACTCTATGATATGGGCATGAAGGATATCTATTATGTCACCGGTGCAAGTGACAATCCCACCAAGATTGTTGATAGGTTCTCCCCAAAGAGCAATGGGCAGAGTATTCCGGTAGAAGAACAGTATCGTGTTCTCATTGCGACTGATGTTCTTTCAGAAGGTCAGAACCTTCAGGATGCCCATGTTATTGTCAATTATGATATGCCTTGGGCTATCATTCGATTGATACAAAGAGCTGGACGTGTAGATCGTATCGGACAAACCTTTGACAAGATTTTCTGTTACACATTCTTTCCTGCAGACAAGATTGAGGAAATCATTAGGCTTAGAGGTAGGTTGAACGACCGTATAAATGAAAACGCGAATGTTGTGGGTTCTGACGAAGTGTTCTTTGAAGGAAACGAACAGAATCTCAGGAATCTGTACAACGAGCAGAGTGGAATTCTGGATAAGGAGGATGGTGATTCAGACGTAGACCTTTCATCACAGGCCTACCAGATCTGGCAGAATGCTATCAAATCTAATTCAAAACTGAAGGAGATTATTCCAAATCTTAGTGATATGATTTACTCCACCAAGGCAGCATCCGATGATATGCCGGATGGAGTAATCACATTCTGTCGAACCCATAATGATTATGATATATTAAGTTGGTATGATTCGAACAACCAGCTTGTGTCTCAATCACAGAAAAAGATCCTTTCTGCTATGGAATGTGGTCCTAAGGAGCCTCGTCTACCTCAGATTGAGAAGCACTTTGAACTCGTTAAAAAATCAGTTGATGATATTGCTGACGATAACGCCAATAACCCGATGGGTGTACTTGGAAACAGGTTCAGTACTCGATATAGAATAGTGCAGTTGCTTGAAAATTTCTATAAGCAGCAGACAAATCTGTTCTATGATGAGGATTATAAGCAGCAGGTTAAACTTGCTACTGACGATATCTATAACTATCAATTTATTGAGACGACAAAGACTGTTCTTGGCCGAATGCTCGCAAAGGGTGAGACTCAGGAAGATATTGTGGAGGCAGTACTTGATTTTCGTAAGAAAGGAGTGCTTTGTCGAAAACAAGATAATAGCGCTAAAGATAAATCACCTAAGATCCTGTGTTCAATGGGACTTTCAAGAGAATAACCAGATATGGCACTTTCTAAAAATAAGTTTATTCAATACTTGAAGGAAGCTAATTTCCGTACTTTGTTCATCGAGGAAATGGGCTGGAACAAGTATAATGCATCGATAGCTGATATCCCAACGTTTTATGTAGAGGGCAAGTCCTTCGATATAAAGACTATCGCTCATCGTAATGGTTTCCAGATTCTGCAGTGCTTTGTCGATGACTTGCCGAGTAACTCTGTATGCAAAAAACTGGATACAAAACTACGAAAGGCAGCAAATGACTATATCTGCATTTTTGTTGTTTCCGGGACCGAGCATCATGAGTGGGTGGCTCCGGTGAATACAAACCAGAAACGGGATATCGTTATAATTGAATATGCTGAAGCTAAAAGGGCTGAGTTCCTTTTTGAAAAGATATCAGGTCTGTCATTTGACATTGACGAAGTCACAACGATAGTGGATGTCAAGGCCCGCGTTCAGGGAACTTTTGCGGTGAATTCAGAAAAGATTACAAAGGATTTCTATTCTGGCTTTGCAAAAGAACACAAGTCATTTGCCGGCTTCATTACAGGAATTGATGACCAGATTGCTATCAAAGACAACAAGAATAAGCAGTGGTACACATCGGTAATGCTTAATCGATTGATGTTCTGCTACTTCATACAGAAAAAGGGCTTCCTTAATGGAGACGAGAACTATCTTCGAAATAAGCTGCGCTGGGTACAGGAAAAGAAAGGGAACAACCAATTCTTCAAGTCATTCTATAAGGGATTTCTTGTTCAGTTGTTCCGGGGTGGATTAAATTCTCCAACTCACGATGAGGCGTTTGAGGATATATACGGCCGTATCCCTTATCTGAATGGCGGAATGTTCGATGTTCACCAAATTGAACGCGACTATGAGGGGATTGATATTAAGGATGAGGCTTTTGAGTCGTTATTCGAGTTTTTTGATAAGTGGCGCTGGCATCTGGATACACGAGTAACAGCTTCAGGTAGAGACATTAATCCTGATGTTTTGGGTTATATCTTCGAGCAGTATATCAACGATAGGGCTCAGATGGGCGCGTACTATACAAAGGAGGATATTACAGAATACATAGGCCGTAACACAATCATCCCTTATTTGTTAGATGCTACTTCCAAGAAGTACCCTGAGGCTTTCAAGCCGGAAGGTGAGTTCTGGCAGTTCTTTAAGGAGAGAGGAGATGAGTTTATCTATGATGCAGTCAAGAAGGGTGCCGGACAAGCAATTCCTGATGAGATTGCACGAGGAATTGATACCTGTGCTCCAGACCTTCTTGAAAGACGAAAACTCTGGAATAATACAACTCCTAAAAACTTCGGACTTCCTACTGAGATTTGGCGTGAAACTATTGAACGACTCCAGCGATATCAGGATGTTAAGAATAAGATAGAGTCTGGCGAGATTTGCGCGATCAACGATTTCATAACCTATAACCTCAATATTCCAAAGATTGCGTATAACTTCTTGAACTCGACAGACGATAAGAAGTTTATTGAGGTATTCTATGCTGAGTTACGGAAGGTTACTATTTTGGATCCTACTTGTGGATCTGGTGCGTTCTTGTTTGCAGCACTGAACCTTCTTGAGCCTTTGTATGAGGTTTGTATCTCAAGGATGGAAGAGTTCAACGTTCAGGACCGTAATTGTTTCAATGAGCAGCTATCTGAAATCCAGAACAAGTATCGTAGCAATATTCAGTACTTTATCTATAAGAGCATTATTCTGCGCAATCTTTATGGCGTGGATATTATGGCCGAGGCTGTTGAAATCGCAAAACTGCGTCTATTCCTGAAGATGGTAGCTGTTGTTGATGTAGATAATCGTGCAGAAAATATGGGCCTCGATCCGCTTCCGGATATCGATTTCAATATTAGGTGTGGTAATACTCTGGTAGGGTATGCGAACGAGCACTCTATAGAACTAGATCTATATGGAGCCAATGCTAATCTATTTTTGGCCCAAGAATCATCTGGACGTATTTCTGAGCAATTAAAACTCGTGTCAAAAGCTTATTGCAGCTTTAGAGATGAGCAATTGAAAGCTGGCGATTCCGTTCATGCTTATAAATATGCCAAAGAACAATTGTCTAACGCTTTGAGTAATCTTAATATTGAGTTAAATAGTCACATATTCAAAGCTTCTGGCAGTGATTCTTATGATGAGTGGATTAAAAATCACCAGCCATTTCATTGGATTTCAGAATTTTACCAAATAATCACTGAGAATGGAGGTTTCGATGTTATTATAGGGAATCCGCCTTATGTTTCAATATCTAAAATAGACTATTTATCTCTATCTGAAGATTTTAAGTCTGGTGATTTATATGGATATGTCATAAGAAGGGTTTACGATATTCTATGTCCAAGGGGACGTCATGGATTTATTGTAATGCATAGCCTTGCCTTTAGTGGCAATTATTGCGATGTGCGGAAAATCATCAAGACACAATCAAATAGTGCTTGGTTCTCATCCTATGGTAGAATTCCAGCTGGGCTTTTCTCTGGTAATGTTAGAGTTAGAAATACAATTTATCTTACGGCTCCTTCAGGCAATAACTATTTCACAAGTCGGATGCATCGGTGGTTTACAGAGCAACGGCCTACTATTTTTAACACGTTGAAATATAGTAGTTTTCTTTGGACGGATGAAATTCCTCGTTTGTATGATGCTTCTCTTCAGTCTGTTTATGAGAATAAACGTGGCCAGCATATCTCATCTTACAAGTCTAAAATGGGAAATAATTTTTTTTATAAGAAAGTAGCCTATAATTGGTTGTCGGTATCACATATAGAGCCACCTACACAGGATTTATTAGGCACTCAAATACCTCAATCATCCTCATCCATTGGGATAATGCGAATTGATAAGCAGTATTATGAGATAATATTATTACTATGCAGTGGTAAATTATATATGAGTAAATGGCTGACGTATGGAGATGATTTCCATTTAATGGAAAAGGATCTGACGAACTTCGTATTTCCTTTTGCCTCAATAACGGATGAAGATAAAATGGCGCTACATCAAATATATCTTGAATTCACAGAAGAATTGCCAAATACCGTTCAATTTAAGTTAAACGCTGGTATTCGCGTAGGTACTTTTAATACAAAGTCATTATGGCATATAACGGATAAGAGTGATATGATTTTTTACAAATATCTTTCCGAGCAACCAATATTATTAAAAGAGCTAATTGAAAATCATTTGTCTGTTAGTATCTTGACAGATAAAGGGAATGAGCCTTTTGATGAAGAATAGAAGTGTAATCTGCATCATTTTTACCTTTGTTTGAATTGTTTATGGTTATGTCTAAACTTGAAGAATTATACCAATCAATTGAAACGCTGAAAAAATTAGGCGTTCCAATTAATGATGAGCAGCTCAAATCACTTGACAGTTTTGAAGAGGATCTCATCAAGAATGAAGTATTACCTGCACTGAGTCAGGATATTGCTCCGAGGCTCAATCCTATCAAACGAGATCTTGTGCTCGTTGTAGAGTATCATCCGGGGCAGCCTATTAGTGTGGCGTTATCTCGAAAGGTTAAGATTCGGGACTTCGTGGGCGCAAAAGCACTTACTCCTGTTAGTGTCACGGTGTCTGATCCTATTAAGCCAGCATCTGGTCGAGATGGTTCTGGCCCAAGTAAGCACATAGAGAACTTTACAAAAGGCCTTAAAGTATCTTTCCCTGACGGAACAGTTATCTGGAAGAAATCCGCAATCGAAACTTACATCGCAACGATTAAGCAAGTCGGCTATGAAAGGGTGGCTGCACTGAATATAAGTCATGGAGGATTCAATGCAGTCTCCCGCACAAAAAGACCGACAGAGCCTGGCCGGATATGGCAACATGAAAGTGATGGATGGTATATCTACTCAAATATCAGCAATAGGCTGAAGATAGATGACTTGAATTTCATCTCTGAAAAACTTGGCTTAAGGTTGCGGATTGAAGAGAAAAAACCAGCACAGAAGTAGCCGCCCGCCCACAAAAACCGCATCGCGATTTTTCGCCCGTAAACAATACGGTCTACATCGCATTGTTTACGATTTGCATAGAAAATTTGGCAGGGAAATGGCTGCAAAAGGTAGTCAAAACATAGACAAAAATACGCCTCTAACTCTTTGAAAATTTGGGGTCAACGTAAAAAGTCTATTCTGTGACCTCTTCCTTGACCTTAATCGCCATACATTCATCAGTGGAGAGGAACGTGCCCTGCACTCTTTCCACATCAGGCCCACGAAGCAGAAGCATGTCGCCATTTCCGTCAAGCCGCTCCGCTCCGGTCCTATCCAAAACGACTATGGAATCGCGCTTGTCCAACATTTGGAATCCCATCCTCATAGGGAAATTCTCCTTTATCTCTTTGGTTATCACTTTCCCGGAAACGCGATCCGTCGAAATGACCAGATGAATCCCCACTGCATTTCCCGCTTTGGACAAGCCTACGATATTCTTGAACGCGGCAGTCTTCTTGAAGCCGTAATCCATAAGGTCCGCATACTCATCTACGAACACCACTATCTTCGGATACTTTCTCCGAGAATCTTCTGCCAATCCTGAAAGACGGCTGTCAAGTTCGACCGTCAGCCTGTCCAGTTCAGCATAGGACTCGAATTCTCCACCAGCATATCGGCTGCCGGCGGCTCCCACCCAGACCGCAAGTTCCGCCATTTTCGGGTCAATGAATACGAACTCCTCTTCTTCCTGTCCTTTAAGCAGCATGAGCGAAGCAATCATCGCATTCATTGCCACGGACTTTCCCTGTTTCGTGCATCCCGCCAAAAGGATATTGGGAGCCGCGGCAAGGTCCAGCCACAGAGGCCTGCCGTTCTCGTCCCTGCCAATGACCAGCGGCAACGTCATCTCTCCATTTTCCCCATTTCTGCAAAACAACATTTCATCCATATCATATAGTTTTTAGTTTGCCATCGACAAAGTCCCGAAAATCATCCGAGAACGTCTCATAGCGGAAATCACTGTACGTAAGATACTTGGCATCTCGATAGACCAGCAGTTCGATGCCACTGTCCCTAAAACAGAGTCTGTATTCCAAGCCCTTCTCCTCCAGAACGGTCTGAATCAGAGATTCGGCACTGTTCTCCAGAATGTTACGGATTTTTTCCCTCTTGAGAAGATCCATTTCCACATGTTCCATCTTCTCTTTCCATACTGAAAGGCAGCCGGGAAGGATATTGTTGATAAAATGTACCAGGTAGTTTTCAATCTCTTCCTCATACCTTATCAGTATCCCGCCGATCCAGAATTGTCCCATACAAAAACTGATGCCGAGACCCATCTGTGTCTCCACCACAATCTCATATCCCCGGAGTGCGAGCATTGTCTCTTCCGGCATGTAAGCAGACGCCCGAACCGTGCTGATAACCTCCATAAGGGTATAATCCACATTCCGCCCCGTTATATCAGCTCCATGATTGTCAATGTAGTCGACCATTTCATGGTACATTTCCAGGGCAATGCCTTCTGCGTATTCACGTATGAGTTCTTCCATTTCCATCGTGCAACAAAAGTACGCCCCGACACCGCCAAAAAGCGGCAGCCGGGGCTATCAATTAATCCTTAACGCATACTAAGTCGCCGATGCAACTCAAAATATGTCAGGCAAATTTCGCACAATATATATATATTCATCTGAAAGATTTGGGATCAGAGTACACGAAACGGCATCGGTATTCTTATTCTCACTGCATGCAAGTTTCCAAATGTCATCATCTGGAGCCAGCAGGCTCGTTTTCCCGGACTTCGGATATTTCCATGCTGCAAACCGCCCAGAGTCCGTTTTCCAATCCTTCAATTTCTTTTTCCAATCCTTCAATGCGGACTCGTCCACCGATTTAAGAGCTATGGCAAAATAGATGTTCTCCTCCACCAGCCGGCAAACATGACTGTCATTTTGCAATTTCACGCTTATGCCGAAGTACCGGTTGTCTTCATTAGGTCTGTCGACATATTTACGCACTAAAACTTCGATGTCCCGGACAGTCATTAATTTCATATTTGCATCAAAGTGGCAAAACTCCGGACGCAAGCCATCTTCCTCAAGCTTTTTCTTGATTGTCCGCCAAAAAGTCGTGACCGCATCAATTTTGATTTCATCAAGCGTCAGGAGTAAGATACAGAACGGGAAATTCCACGCCGCCCCTATTCCGCAGCCGGCCTCTCAGGAACTCCACATAACGAAGTATCTAATGTTCCTGGTCGCCCGCGAAAATCTTGTTTTCAATGACGATCATCTGCCCGCTGCTGTTTTCAATGCAGATGTCGACCCGGCCTCCCGAGTCTTCAGTCTTCTGGCCAATGTCCCTTTCACAGGCAGTCCGTGCGCCGGAAGCATCAAATGATTTGAACCGTTCAGGAAGACATCCCAAAAAGAGTTCCAAGAAGCGGCATTTCTGTCCATGAGAACCTCGGGTATCCAAAAGAGAAGCGATTACGGATGAGTGCATCATCTCCTCGTTCCCTTTAATAGCCGTCTCAAGAACGCTGTAGTCCTCTCCTGAGGCAATTCGCTGGCCTATGCACAGTGAGACTTCATTCAACAATCCGCTGATATCGTGGCTGTCCATATAATTATGTTTTCAAAGCAAATATAGGAAAAAACACACAAGAAATGCGAAATAATATAGAAAAGCCATGTAAGCCTGACTTTCCTAGAGTGGTAGTCATATTTAAATACTATCTTCACCGACAAAGAGAAATATTTTAAGTAATATATCACATTTATTACTATCTTCGTATATTTCACAATCTACTCGCCATGAAAAAGGCAAAGATTATCGCTATTGTGAACCATAAGGGAAGCGTTGGAAAGACAGCTTTCGAGTTCACCGATGTAGTCAGTGCATAGCCTGAAGCCAACGGGTTAAAGAATTTCCAGGCACTTGCAGACGAGATTATGGAAAGGTTGTAATATAGTAATAAGATGAATAGCAAATTACCAATAGGGATCCAGGACTTCGCTAAATTGCGCACCGAGGGATACAAATACATTGACAAGAGCGAGAACATCTACCGTCTTGCCAAGTCGGGATGCTACTATTTTCTCTCCCGTCCGAGGCGTTTCGGAAAGAGCCTGTTCCTGTCAACACTTGAGGCCTATTTTCTTGGGAGGAAAGATTTATTTTCAGGCCTGGAGATTGATAGCATGGAAAAGGATTGGATTGAATATCCTGTGCTGCATCTAGATCTGAATACACAGAAATATGAGAATTTGGATGCCTTAAACTACATTCTTAACGATTTTCTACAAAAAGAAGAAGTTAAGTATGGTTTGACGTCCCAAAACAAATATTATGGCCCAAGATTCTCTGCTGTCATTCAAAAGGCTTACGAGCATTCTGGGAAGCGAGTGGTCATCCTTGTGGACGAATACGATAAACCTGTCCTGCAGGCAATCGGCAACGATGCTCTCCAGGATGAATACCGCTCCACTCTCAAGAGCTTCTATAGTGCCTTAAAATCTTGTGATAGATACATTCAGTTCGCTTTCCTTACTGGAGTCACGAAGTTCGGCAAGGTCAGCGTATTCAGCGACCTGAACCACCTTAATGACATCTCAATGGATCCGAGATACTATGATATCTGCGGGCTGACGGAGAAGGAACTCCGAAGCAATCTATCAGGAGAAGTTGAAGACTTCGCCAGGAATATCGGCATACAGCCGGAAGATGCCTATGCCATGCTGAAGGAGAACTACGACGGATACCATTTCAGCGAAGATGACACACCTGGTATATATAATCCGTTCAGCATCCTTAATGCACTTGACAAGAAGAAGCTCGGCTCGTACTGGTTCGAGACCGGAACCCCGACATACCTTGTCGAACTGCTCAAGAAACATAACTACAACCTTTCCGATCTCGAGAAGGAGGAACCGACAGCCGATGAACTGAACAGCATCGACTCGGATTCCACCAATCCAATCCCAGTGATATATCAGAGCGGATATCTGACGATAAAAGGGTATGACAAGGAGTTCAGCCTATACAAACTGGGGTATCCGAACAAAGAGGTGGAAGAGGGTTTCGTGAAGTTTCTTATTCCGTACTATACCAATGTCGAGAAAACAAAATCCGGATTTGAGATTAGCCAATTTGTACTGTGTCTCAGAAATAAGGATATCGAGGGATTTATGGTCCGCCTGCAGGCATTCCTTTCCAACTGCCCTTATGAACTCCAGCCGGACCAGGAGAGACACTTCCAAAGCGTGATGTATATCCTCACGACACTTTGTGGCTTCTATGCAGAAGTGGAGGAACACACCAGCAAGGGAAGGATGGACATGACAATCCGGACGGACAGGTACATCTACATCTTTGAATTTAAGTTCAATTCTTCCGCCGATATTGCTCTTAAACAAATTGAGGACATGGGCTATGCTGACAAGTTCAATGATGACAGTAGGGAGGTGGTGTGCATAGGAGCAAATTACTGCAGCAAAGAAAGGAATGTTAACTCTTGGCGAATCAAGTAAACTTATTTCTAAAGCGCAGTTTATAAAAAACTATGTTTTCCGCTAAAGACGAAAAAATCATTAAAGGCAGGTCATCGGAATTGATGCCTGCCTTTTTCAGACGCTTGCGGTCATAGACCTTCTTGGATTTCTGAGTTGTCGTACGGAACATTATCTGCTTGCCGTACTTTGCGATTTCCTCCTCTCTCGAGGCCTTCCGGTTGGCAAGGAGGAAGTCTTTCTCCGTAATCCGGAACCTTTTCTTTGCCATTGGTTTATGTATTCGGGCACAAATTACGTTCAAATTTGCCGAAAACACAAGAAAAGTGAAAAAATATAAGAAATCCATGTAAGATTGGTGAAGAAGTATTGTATAGTATATAGCACATAGAAAACTTGCGAACAATTTACATTTTAAAATAACCAAAGTCATGGGATATAGAACATTTGATTCAGCTATCGACGAGCGCAAAAAGAAGAACGCCGCCATCTTTCGTCAGACCGCAGACTGCATCCGCCGCGGAGAATATACGACACCATCCGGAAGAACCGTCCAGCTCGATTTCACCGACATGCTCAAAGGAAGCAGATGCTACCAACAGGAGATCCAGGCGATTTCGGCACCGGACGTGGCAGGAGAGACCAGAGTGCTTGTCGAGAACAATGATTGTCTCGTAACGGCAGAACGCCTTGTCTCCGAAGGATATAACCCTCTTCTTCTCAACTTTGCCAGTGGCGGACATCCCGGCGGGGGAGTTGAGAATGGTGCCAGGGCTCAGGAAGAGACCATCTGCCGCAGAAGTACTCTGACCCGTTCTATCTATGCCTTCCATAGAGGCAGCGCGACCAAATATGGATACTTTCTCATTCCAGGAGACAACTATCCTATAACAACGAGAT
>OHEZ01000291.1_pt1 | contig 38269 bp, 25 predicted proteins | sample 1567391 | NCBI WGS metagenome assembly OHEZ01 (sample SAMEA3879518, study PRJEB24766) | human gut metagenome | biome: human-associated habitat; feature: feces | place: USA | collected 1985/1987
GAAGTCTATCAAATATAGCCAATATCAGACTTCATTCTGTCTCAGGACACACTTACCGCTGCAAATATATAACTTTTTTTTTGTATTTTAGCCCCATTGGTCAATTTTTTGCAAATATTTTGTTCTGAGAACACCAAGAAAAACATAGGAAATCTTTCATATTTATCTTTTCCACACCAGTTACCAACAGGAAAAACATCTGATAACCAACGGAATAACATAGTTATCAACACATATGTGGATAACTTTTCTATGAGAAGTGAATAAGTGTGGAAAAGTTTAGAGCATAAAAAAGACATCAACTAAAAAGTTGATGTCTCTCATCTTGTAGCGGGAGGGGGCCACGATCCCTCGACCTCCGGATTATGAATCCGACGCTCTAACCAGCTGAGCTATCCCGCCATCCAAGCAATTGATTTCTCATTTGCGGGTGCAAAGGTAATACATTTATTTGAATTGAACAAATTTTTCGGCAGAAATTTTCAAAAAAAATTTTATTTTCTCATTTTTCTCACATTCCAGCCCCACTTTCACCTAATTATATATATAAAAAAAACCAAAAAAAAAGGTTTTCTTATTTTTTTATATTACCTTTGCACGCTGAATAACAGACCTGCTATTATTTTAAATAAAGAAAAGGTCTGAAACAACAGAATATTGAAATGCTTAGAATTAAGAAATTAGACATATTTATTGCCAAGCAGTTTGGTCTCCTTTTCATGGGAACTTTCTTCATCTGCCAGTTTGTGCTGATGATGCAGTTCTTATGGAGATATATTGATGAACTCATCGGTAAGGGACTCACGATGGACGTGATGGCTCAATTTTTCTGGTACATGGGTCTGATGCTCGTACCACAGGCCCTGCCTTTGGCTATTCTCCTGTCTTCACTCATGACGTTCGGTAATCTCGGCGAGAGTTCGGAACTTACAGCCATCAAAGCTGCCGGCATTTCACTGATGCAAGCTTTCCGCTCACTCATCGTCATCACCGTCATCATCATGTTTGGCTCATTCTATTTCCAGAACAATGTGGGACCTAAGTCGAACATGAAACTGGCACAACTTCTGATTTCCATGAAACAGAAAAGCCCGGAACTGGAAATTCCGGAAGGAATCTTCTATGATGGTATTCCAAACTGCAACCTTTATGTGCAGAAGAAGGATTTGAAAACCGGAAAACTTTACGGCATCATGATTTACCGCATGACCGACAGCTATGAAGATGCCGCCATCATATTGGCAGATTCTGGCATGCTCCAGAGTACAGCAGAAAAGAAGCATCTGGTTCTGAGCCTCTACAGTGGAGAATGGTTTGAGAACATGCAAAGCAGTGCACTTGCCAATACTGCTGCCGTACCATACAGACGAGAGACTTTCGTTTCCAAGAAAATCATTCTCGACTTTGATGGAGACTTCAGTATGACCGATGCAGCTTCGCTTTCAGGAAATGCAAAGGGTAAAAGTCTGGAAAAAATCAACCACGACATCGATTCGCTCAACCAATTATATGATTCTATCGGAAGAATCTATCTGAATGAAGCCAACGTGAGATTCTATGGAGGTGCACAGAGCATCAACAAGAAGGACTCTCTCAAAGAAATCAAGAAGGGCGAAAAACTCATTTTCGACACCTTATATAATAAGTTGCCACAGGACAAGAAACTCATGGCGGTAAACCAGGCACAGTCTACCGTACAACAGGAGCTTTCTGACCTTGATTTCAAATCGATGTCAACGAGCGATGCAGACTACATGATAAGGCAGCACAAGATTGAGGCTATCAACAAGTTCACTCTAGCCCTTTCGTGTCTCATCTTCTTTTTTATCGGAGCACCATTAGGAGCCATCATCCGAAAGGGAGGACTGGGTTTCCCTGTCGTCATCTCCGTACTTGTGTTCATCGTCTTCTTTATCCTCGACAATACAGGATACAGAATGTCAAGAAGTGGCATGTGGGCCATCTGGTTCGGTAAAGGTCTTGCACCGGCAGTATTGACGCCTTTGGCTATCTTCGTAACCTACAAGGCAACCAATGACTCTTCCGTATTCAATATGGATGTTTACAAAGAGTTCTTCATGAAACTGCTCGGTTTACGACAGAAACGCCATTACTTCGGCAAGGAAGTCATCATCACCGACCCGGATTATCAGACGGATGCAGAGAAACTGGAAAGAATCAACCAAGACATCACCTTATATAATAAGGAACACAAACTGGTTCATCTTCCAAACGTCATCAATGTATTCTTCAAATACGAGCCTGATCATGAGATAGAAAGAATCAATGCAGAATTGGAAGAGGTAATAGAAGATTTGACCAACACCGCCAACAAGTATATCCTGCACGACATGAACCAATATCCGGTTCTTTCTGTCAAGGCACATACACGCCCATTCGAGCGGAAATGGCTCAACATCATTGCAGCCATCATTTTCCCTGTGGGCACACTGCTATATTTGAGAATGTGGCGATTCCGACTGCGCTTGTTCCGTGACCTCAAGGTCATCAGTCAGACCAATACGGACATCATCCAACGGATTAAAGAACAGAAAAAGTAAAATGTAACTATATAATAAGGTATCAAACATGTCAGAAATCAAATTAAATAGCATCGAAGATGCAGTAAAAGACTTCAAGGAAGGAAAGTTCGTCATTGTTGTTGATGACGAAGACCGCGAAAACGAAGGCGACCTCATCATTGCCGCAGAGAAGATAGACGCAGAAAAAGTAAACTTCATGCTGAAACACGCAAGAGGTGTACTCTGTGCCCCTATCACCCTGAGCCGCTGCGATGAGCTCGATTTGCCTCATCAGGTTTCAGAGAACACCTCAGTATTGAGTACACCATTCACCATAACCGTAGATAAACTGGAAGGCTGCTCTACCGGTGTTTCTGCACACGACCGTGCCGAAACCATCAAAGCACTTGCCGACCCGAACTCTACTCCACAGACATTCGGCAGACCGGGACACATCAACCCGCTCTACGCACAAGATAACGGAGTATTAAGAAGAAGCGGACACACAGAAGCAGCCATCGATCTTTGTAAAATGGCAGGCCTCTATCCAGCAGGCGCACTTATGGAAATCATGAATGAAGACGGCACCATGGCACGCCTGCCTGAACTGATGAAGATGGCAAAAGAATGGAACCTCAAGGTTATTTCTATTAAAGACATGATAGAATACCGACTCAAGAAAGAATCACTCATCGAAGTGGGCGAAGAGGTTGACATGCCTACAGAATACGGGCACTTCCGCCTCATTCCGTTCCGCCAGTCTAGCAATGGTCTGGAACACATGGCACTCATCAAGGGAGAATGGAAAGAAGACGAGCCTATCCTGGTCCGTGTTCACTCTTCTTGCGCTACTGGCGACATTCTGGGCAGCAAGCGTTGTGACTGCGGTCAGCAGCTCCACAAGGCCATGCAGATGATAGACGAGGCAGGAAAGGGAGTTGTTGTCTACATGCAGCAGGAAGGACGCGGCATCGGTCTGATGAACAAGATTGCAGCCTACAAGCTTCAAGAAGAAGGCTACGATACCGTTGACGCCAATACTCATCTCGGTTTCAAGCCAGACGAGCGCGACTATGGTTGCGGTGCACAGATGCTCCGTCATCTCGGTGTACACAAAATGCGTCTGCTCACCAATAATCCGGTAAAGCGCGTAGGTCTCGAAGCATACGGTTTGGAAATCGTAGAAAATGTACCTATCGAAGTTGTACCAAACAAGTACAATGAGCGTTATCTCAAGACCAAGAGAGACCGCATGGGGCACACTTTGCACCTCGGATAATAAAATTATGTTATTATTTCAATACAAAACATGAAATAATGCTCAATTTTCTTCCGAAAAAGAAATAATTTGCTTACTTTTGCACACGATAAACAAATATAAGAATAAAATTATGGCACAATTATCTGATCGTTTAAACAGATTGGCACCTTCAGCAACGCTGGCGATGTCACAGAAGAGTAGTGAAATGAAAGCTCAAGGTATTGATGTAATCAACATGAGCGTAGGTGAACCAGACTTCAACACTCCTGACAATATTAAACAGGCAGCAAAGAAGGCTATTGACGAGAACTATTCCCGTTATTCACCAGTACCAGGTTATCCTGACTTGCGAAAAGCAATTGTAGCCAAATTAAAGAACGAGAATGGATTGGAGTACACTACCAATGAAGTAATCGTTGGTACGGGTGGTAAGCAGTGCGTCTGCAACGCTGTATTGGCACTCGTAAATCCAGGCGACGAGGTTATTATTCCTGCACCATATTGGGTAAGTTATCCACAGATGGTGAAATTGGCAGGAGGTACTCCGGTCATTGTGAATGCCGGTTTCGATCAGGACTTTAAGATGACCGCAGAGCAGTTGGAGAATGCCATTACAGAGAAGACCAAGATGCTCATTCTCTGTTCTCCAAGCAACCCTACCGGTAGCGTATACTCTAAGGAAGAACTGGCTGCACTGGCAGAAGTACTCAAGAAGCATCCAGAAGTATTTGTGTTGGCAGATGAAATCTACGAACACATCAATTATATCGGCAAGCACCACAGCATTGCTCAGGAACCGGGCATGAAGGAGCAGGTTATCATTGCCAATGGTGTATCTAAAGCTTACGCCATGACAGGATGGAGAATCGGTTTCCTGGCTGGTCCGGAATGGATTATCAAGGGCTGCAACAAACTCCAGGGACAGTATACCAGCGGTACATGTTCTGTCAGCCAGAAGGCAGCAGAAGCAGCCTACACACTCGACCAAAGTGCAGTAGAGGAAATGCGCGTGGCTTTCGAGCGCCGCCGCAACCTGATTGTAAAGTTGGCTAAAGAGGTTCCAGGCCTTGAGGTAAACATGCCACAGGGTGCCTTCTATCTCTTCCCTAAGTGCAACAGCTACTTTGGCAAGAGCAATGGTGAGAAGACCATCAACAATTCAACCGACTTTGCCATGTACCTTCTCGAGGAAGCACATGTAGCCACCGTAGGTGGTGACGCATTCGGTGATCCAGACTGTTTCCGCATGAGCTATGCAACAAGCGACGAGAACATCGTTGAAGCTATCAAGCGCATCAAGGAAGCTTTGGGTAAGTTGAAATAAAAATGGCTTAAAGACCATTTTCAAGGGTCAAAATGTAAGAAAAATGCGAGATAATGGTATAAAATAAGCCAATATCTCGTTAAAACTTCTTAATTAGGCTGATAGTAAACTTTAATTTATTATCTTTGCCAATGCAAAATAGATAACCCAACTGTGTTTATTGACAAACGACACATTCAAGGTCTACGAAGCGAGAAAGAAAAAAGAAAATATTAATAATTTATTAACTAATAATTTAAAAAAAAGTAAAATTATGGCAACTACAAAACAAGCAGCCCCAGCTAAGAAGTCTGAGGGCTTTCAGGGAGTAAGAGGCGCATTCTGGATCATCGTGGTATGTGCTATCATCGCATTCACATTGTTCTTCACATGGTTCGGTAATGACATGCACTTCCAGGATCCAGGTGTACAGGATCACCCAGCAGACATTTGGGGTACTATCTACAAAGGTGGTGTAATCGTACCAGTTATCCACACATTGTTGCTCACAGTGTTGGCTATGACAATCGAGCGTTGGTTGGCTCTTAAGACCGCTACAGGTACAGGTGCTCTTCCTAAGTTCGTTGCAAACATCAAGGCAGCTTTGAACGCAAATGATTTCGCTAAGGCTGAGCAGCTCTGCAACAAGCAGCGCGGTACAGTAGCTAACGTTGTTATGGCTTCTTTGAACGCTTACAAGTCTATGGAGTCTGGTGCTAACGCATCTTTGAAGAAGGCTCAGAAGGTAGCTAAGATCCAGCAGGCTCACGAGGAGGCAACTCAGTTGGAGATGCCAACTTTGACAATGAACTTGCCTATCATCGCTACAATCGTAACACTTGGTACTTTGACAGGTCTTCTCGGTACAGTAACCGGTATGATCAAGTCATTCCAGGCCATGGGTGAAGGTGGTGGCGCTGACTCAGCAGCACTTTCTGTAGGTATTTCTGAGGCGTTGATCAACACCGCATTCGGTATCTTGACATCATGGTGTGCCGTTGTATCTTACAACACATTCACCAACAAGGTAGATAAGTTGACATACGCACTCGACGAGGTAGGTTACTCAATTGCTCAGACATACGAAGCTAACCACGCAGAAGAGGCTTAATTTTTGCTAACCCTTTAAAATTTTATCGCTATGGGTAAAGTAAAAATTAAGAAGAGTGACATCTGGATCGACATGACGCCTATGTCAGACGTTATGACCCTGCTGCTTACCTTCTTCATGCTCACCTCTACTTTCGTAAAGAATGAGCCAGTTAAGGTAAATACACCAGGTTCTGTGTCTGAGATTAAGGTGCCAGAGAACGGTGTCTTGACCATCTTGGTTAGTCCTGAAAAGGACAAGGCTGGTAATCCTACCGGCGAGGGCCAAGTATTTATGAGTATTGATAATACTGATCAGTTGGGAGCTACACTGAGCACAATGACAGGAGCATTCGGCGTGTCATTGAACCCAAAACAGATTGAGACATTCAAGAGCGAAGGTATGTTCGGCGTACCTATGGGCGACTTGAGTACTTATCTGACAATGAACGCTTCTAAGCGTCCACAGTATCTCCAAACTAAAGGTATTCCTCTCGACAGTATTAAGGGCGGTATGAGTGAGTTCCAGCAGTGGGTTGACGCAGCTCGTAACGTAAACGAAGACATCAAGATTGCCCTCAAGGCAGATGCTTCTACACCTTACAAGACCGTTAAGAGAGTGATGAACGAACTCCAGGATATGGACGAGAGTCATTACTATATGATTACACAGTTAAAACAACAGGGGGACGAATAAATGGCAAAGAAAGAAAGCAAACAAAAGAAAATGAATGTCCGCGTAGACTTTACGCCTATGGTGGATATGCTCATGCTGCTTATCACGTTCTTCATGCTGTGTACATCTTTGAGCAAACCTCAGACTATGGAGCTGACTATGCCAAGTAATGATGAGAATACTCAAGAAAATCAGAAGAACGAAGCTAAGGCTTCTGAAACTGTGACACTCTACGTAACAGCAGACAACAAGATTTATTATGGTGCTGGTATTCCTAAGTACGATGATCCAACATGGATCAAGGAGACTACATGGGGAAGCCAGGGCATCCGTAAGGTCTTGAGAGAGCACGCTACAGAAAACGGCACACGCCCTGTAGAAAGAATCGCACTTGCTGTCAAGGAGTTGAACATGGACCGTCAGAAGAATCCTAAGCAGTATCCTGATAGCATCTATCAGAAGAAGTTGAGCGATTTGAAGGCTGGTAACTTGAAGGACGGAAAGATTCCTACTCTTACTATCGTCATCAAGCCTACAGATAATGCTTCATATAAGAATATGGTTGATGCACTCGATGAAATGCAGATTTTGAACATTGGTACGTATGTCATCGATAAGATTAGCGGAGACGATGAGAAGCTTCTCAAGTCTAGAAACGTTAAGATGTAAGATGTGTACTAACAATTAAAACAAGAAAGAAATGGCAAAAATTGATCTTTACGATCCAAAATGGGTCGAAATGGTTTTCGCCGGAAAGAACAAGGAGTATGGTGCATACCAGCTCCGTAAGGGTACTTCTGGCCGAAACATCAAGGCTCTGCTTATCTTGGTCATTGCTGCAGCTCTCGTGGGTGGTTTTTTAGCTTGGAAGGTTATCGAACAGAAACAGGCTGAAGAGCAGCAAGCATATATGGAAGCAATGGAGTTGGCTAAACTCCAGCAGCAGGCTAAGAAGGAAGAAAAGAAGAAGGAGCCAGTGAAGCCTAAGGTTGAAATGAAAAAGGAGATTCCTGTGGCTCGCGAAACTCAGAAGTTTACCGCACCTGTCATTAAGAAGGATGAACTCGTAAAAGAGGAAAACCAGGTTAAGCAGATGGATAAACTGGATGACAAAGTTGCAGTCGGTACTGAAAACAAGGAAGGTGTGAAGGACCGTACAGTTGAAGCTGTAAGAAATGATATTGCAGTGGCAGCTCCACCTCCACCACCAGCACCAAAACCTGAGGTTGCTACTAAGGTCTTCGACGTCGTAGAGGAGATGCCTTCATTCCCTGGTGGACAAGGCGCCCTGATGTCTTATCTTGCAAGCAACATCAAGTATCCTGTCGTTGCACAGGAGAATGGTGTACAGGGCCGTGTTATCGTATCATTCGTGGTAGAACGTGATGGTTCTATCTCTGATGTTAGGGTAGCTCGTTCCGTAGACCCTTCACTTGACCGTGAAGCACAGCGTGTCGTTAAGAGCATGCCTAGATGGAAACCAGGTAAGCAAAACGGTTCAGCTGTACGTGTTAAGTATACTGTACCGGTTGTATTTAGATTGCAGTAATAGAATGAAAAGAACATCTTATATTTTTTTAGGTATAGGATTAACAGTACTATCAATGGCTTTCTTCTCGTCATGTGGCGAGAAGAAAGCCAAAGATGGTAGAACTGATACTCCTACTTCAGGCACAATTGAATTTGTGGCTGACGAGAGTTTGAGTCCTATCATTGACGAAGAAAGAAGTCAGTTTGAGTATGAGTTTCCAAAAGCTAAACTCAAGCCGAAGTATACAGATGAAGTCACCGGACTTCAGATGATTAAAGATTTCAAAACAGCGCTTTTATTCACTACACGTAATTTGAAAGATAGTGAAATAGCCTACTTGAAGTCTAAAAGCAATGTAATTCCTTCTGTTTTCCCTATCGGTTACGATGGATTGGCATTTATTGTAAACAAGCAAAACAATGATACTTGTATTACGGTAAAAGATATCAAACGTATCCTTACAGGTAAGGCAACTAAATGGAGTGATATTGTGAAAGGTTCAAAGAGAGGCGACATCGAAGTCATTTTCGATAATACCCGCTCTGCAACAACCAATTATGTAGTAGACTCTGTACTGCACGGAGCTAAAATGGGTGCAAAAATCATGGCCGCAAAAACTAGTAAAGAGGTTATCGACTATGTGGATCAAAACCCAGGCTCAATCGGTGTAATTGGATCTAACTGGCTCAACGACCGCCGTGATTCAACCAACACTACATTTAAGAAGAATATTCATGTCATGCGAGTATCTATCAAAGATGTGGCAACACCATATAACAGCTGGCAACCATATCAGGCATACTTGCTGGATGGAAGATATCCGTTCGTCAGAACATTATATGCTATTGTAGTTGACCCTCACAAGGCATTGCCTTGGAGCTTCGCAAACTACATTTCAGGCCCAAGAGGTCAGCTCATACTGTTCAAAACCGGATTACTTCCATACAGAGGTGACATCACTATAAAGACCGTTAATGTAAAACGCTAAAGAAAAAGCTAAGAAAGAGGCACATAAAAAAAATTGAATTATGAAAGCAATTAAATATTTAGTAGCAGGTTTGCTCGTCATGGGTTTGGCAGCACCTGCAATGGCACAGGATGTCAACTATAAGGACATGCTGAAACCTATAGAGACTACATTGAAGGCTGGTAATGCAGATCCTAAGGCTTTTGCCAAGGAAATCAAGGAATACCAGAAGGAGTTCAAAAAGGATCCTAAGGCATTGGTAGCTTTGGGTAATCTTCTTGCAATGAACAAGAACTATGATCAAGCTAATGCCGTTGCAGATGCTGTCATCGCTAAGTTCAAGAACTATGGTGACGCTTACATTCTGAAAGGCGACATCTATGCAATGCAGGACAATGGTGGTGAGGCTGCTACATGGTATGGTCAGTGTATGACAATGGATCCTAAGAATCCTCAGGGATATATCAGCTATTCTAACGTGTACCGTAAAATTGACCCACAGGCTAGTGCGGAAGCTTTGAACAAACTGAGAGAAATCAACCCTAACTACCCTATCGAGGCAGAAGCTGGTCACAACTTCTTCAGCGCTGGCAACTACGAGAAGGCTTATGAGTATTTCTCAAAGGCTAAGCCAAACACACTTGAAGAGTATGCTCAGTACGAATATGCTTTCACTGCTTATATCGTTGGAAAGAAGGAAGAAAGTTTGAGCCTTTGCGAAAGTGGTATCCAGAAGTTCCCTAAGGATGCAGCTATGCAGGTTTTGGCTATGCGCGCTGCTGTTGACGTAAAGAACTTTGAATCTGCTCTCAAGCATGCAAACATCGTAATGAACACCGATTCTATCAAGAAGAATGCTAGTATCATTTCTTATTACGGTATGGCTTTGGCTGGCAACAAACAGTATAATGAGGCTATTGCTCAGTACCAGAAGGCATTGGAGATGAAGGCAGACGATCCTAAGCCATTGCTGTATATCTCTGAGGCTTACAAGGAGTTGGGCGATGAAGACAAGGCATTGGAGTACAACCAGCAGTACATGGATAAGAATCCAAATGCTGCTCCTACAGACTTCATGAAGCTTGCTGAAATCTATGTAAACAAGGCTAAGAAAGATCCAGCCAAGAAGATTGAGAACATTGACAAGGCTATCGGCGTATACGCTAAGTTAGCAGAGAAGTATCCTACATTGAAGCCATTTGCTAAGCTTCAGGAGGGTAACACGGCTTTCCAGAACGAGTTGGACGACAAGGCTATTGCAGCTTATACAGAAGTAATCAATGAGTTGGAAGCTAAGCAGTGTGATGAAGATGAGCTCAGCTACCTGAAGACATCTTACCAGTATATGGGCTTCATCTATACCTACGACAAGCAGGATTTCAATACAGCTAAGCCATACTGGGATAAGCTTCTGAAGCTTGATCCACAGAACAAGTTAGCTAACGATGCTTACGAGAAGGCAGGTCTCAAGCCAGGCGAATAAGCATAACATTATTAACTACAACATATTGGGGATTGCATCAGATATTGATACAATCCCCTTTTAGTTTATATGATTTGTACTATAAGCAAATAAAAGGATATAACGATAAAACAAAATCTTTAAAGAATAGAAAAAGAAAAGAGCGATTCCAAAGGAACCGCTCTCAATGTTTTATGTAACTAAAAGTATCTATCCTTATAGATTAAGGAAGACTGATTGCCTCGTTAGGGCAAACATCAGCACAAGTACCACACTCTGTGCAGAGGTCTGGGTTGATTGAATACTTCTCGCCCTCAGAGATTGCACCTGATGGACACTCATCAATACATGTACCGCAAGCGATACAATCGTCACCAATTACGTATGCCATAATTATTAATGTTTAAATGTTTATAATGTTTTTGTATAATATGCTTTTAATTTGTCTTACTTCATAACATCAGGTATATTACCTAATAATTATGGTGCAAAGATAATAATAATTTCTGAAATACCTACAATTAGGTATAAGAATTTTCAAGAATTTGATTAATTTATACATAATCGAAATAAAACGGAAAGCAATATGAAGAGGAATATTCCGTTATAAATATATGAAACAGAAACTATTGACATTCATCATAAGCCTTGTCATCACAATCCAGGCTGGCGCACAGGAAAGAACGGTAGAAAACCGTCCTTATACCGATTTGCGCCCATTCCACTTCGGTGTATTAGTAGGCACCCACTTCCAGGATATAGAATTCCAGAATGCAGGACCGATGACTTATCTTGATGCTGACGGCATTGAGCAGCAAAGCTGTGTAACAGTAGACCAGGACAGATGGGATACTGGATTTACAGTAGGTGTACTAGGAGAATTCCGCCTCAACACCCACTTCCAGCTACGCATAGCACCAGCCATGTATTTCGGTACCCGACATCTCTCCTTCTACAACATGCTGGAAAAAGATGGTGCAGGCAATCCGATCCAACAGAAACAGGAGATGAAGACGGCTTACATTTCCAGTGCCCTCGACCTGATATTTGCAGCACAGAGATTCAACAATCACCGCCCATACATCATGGCAGGAATCAACCCGATGATGAATCTGAACAGCAAGAACGAAGATTATATCAAACTGAAGAAAACAGATCTGTTCCTAGAACTGGGGTTGGGGTGTGATTTCTATCTGCCTTATTTCAAACTTCGCCCTGAATTGAAATTCATGTATGGAATAACAGATACATACGATAAGAATCACATCAAAAATATAAAAGACAAGAGTACACTCCCATATACACTATCAGCTAAATCAGCACATAGCAAGATGATAGCTCTCACATTCTATTTCGAATAATCGAACAATACTAAGAAAAAGAGGCAGACTCCCCACAGCGAGAGTCTGCCTCTTCTAATTTATTAAGAATAGATATCTTTACTCAACAACTTCCCATGTAAAAACACAGCCGTTCTTCATGCCGGCATCAGCACCTTGGTAATCTGCAGAATAAGGACTTCCATCCACAGGATTCTTACCCACATAACGCTGAGTCTTCAGAGAAAGCAGCATGCAGCGGTTATAAAGCATATCCTGCCATACAAACTCCTCTGCCTTGGAAGAGTCGGAAGTCAGACGAACATCACCAGATAAACCAGCACCAGCAATATAAACATATCGTCCGTCAGCTGTCTTCAAAGCAATCTTTCCCTTACCTCTATCCTCCACAACAAACTTCACCTGATTTCTCATGTCCTTTCGGTTACTAGAACTATGCATCAACCCATGTCCGGTAGCATCCATTAAACTTCCATCAGCGAGATTAGAGAATCTTATGGTCTTTCCGATAGGCAAAATGGCTGTTCTGTCTGCCATCGGCTCCTCCACCTTGAAATCATCAAAATCAGCCACACCGCCACTCAATTCCTTCTTGTTGAATGCATAAAGTGCCACACGAACACCCTGGAAGGTCTTCAACTGATAAGGTGAAAGCATCTGCTCACCGATATTCTCCCAGTTCTTACCATCCAGAGAGTAGGAATATTGCAACTGGCTCTTATCGTAATCACCCCAAAGTCGCAACCATACTACCTTACTTTTAGCCAACGGCTTCAACACTTCCTTGTTGGTATTCTGGTCATAACATCTCAAGTTCAACCCCTTATCCGTCTTGACAACGCCCAATGAAGCGTATGGCGTATTGATGGCACCCAAACCAGCCTCATCACCTACCTTCAAGCGGGAAGCATCCAACTTAACAGATGTATAAGAAACAGGTCCGATGGCACGCTGCGTCAATGTATTCTTTGCCCAAAGCAGTTGCTTGGCAGGCATGGAATGCAAACGGAGCCATCCTTTTCGCTCCTTATTCAGCGACCACATCTTGTCATTCGGATTATGATTCCACTGCCAAACCGGCTTGAAAGTCTTGCCAGAGAAATCATCACATCTGTCGTATGGAGCCTGTGGTGTCTTTACCATATCATTCGGTTTGAACCAGGTACGAGGCGAACGTCCCAGGTTCTTCTCCAATCCGAAGTAAGGCCAGCCGTCAACCCAAGTGATAGGCGACAGGCACACCGTTCTTCCCACGGCATTGAAGTCCTGCATCGAAACGCCCCACCATTTTCCGTCAGGAGCCTGCACGATGCCGCCCTGATGAATGGTAGCACAGCCCAGGTTCAGACCATTAGGTTTGTTGTTCTGGAATTTGAAACCATCTTCCGGCAAAGGCCGACCGATTCCCATGTTACCTACGCTCCATCCCGCAGCATAACCATACGATTCACGCTCGCTGATTACGCAAGTTTCATAAGGTCCCCAAATGCTCTTGCTTCGGGCACACTGCATGCGGCCCATCGGTGAATAATCTGCAGAGAGGATGTAGTACATACCATTGATTTTATAAATATGATGTCCCTCACCCATCGCATTGCCTTCCGGAATCACCACCTTGCTGCTGCCCTCTACCGGACCACTCAAATCGGGCTTCAACTCCGTAATGGTCACGTTGCCATACTTGTGCACGGCATAAATCTTGCCATCCTCATCGAAGAGCACAGAGAGGTCGTAGATATCGCCATTAACTTTATGATGCGTCCAAGGACCCTTGGCACTGTCCGAGATATACACCTGCAAACCATGCCCGTTGATATTGGAGAAGATATAGAACTTGCCGTTGTGATATCGGATGGCAGGCGCCCAGATACCCTGTCCGTAAGCCTCCTTGCCATTGCGGAGATTGAAATCATCAGAATCATCAAAGCGGTCGAAGCAATAGGAAGAGAACTCCCAATTTACGAGATCCTTGGAATGGAGCACCACCAGTCCCGGCACACTGTGCATCGTGGTACCCGCCAGATAGTAATCCTCCCCCACTCTGATAATATCAGGGTCAGAAAACTCATCATAAAACAAAGGATTGGTAAAGGTACCATTACCATTATCAGCCGACCAAGACTTCCCTTTCAAAGTCTGTGTCAGAACATTCTTGGCTGCAGATTTTTTCTGCTCCGCAGCTCCCAAAGAACCGCTCAAAAAAGCGATGCAACAGGTTGCAAATAATAATTTCTTCATTCTCATTGATAGGTCTAAAAGATTATTATAAAAAATATTGCCACAAAAGTACGAATAATTATCCAACCAGAGGTGGACAAAATGATACTTTTATGGCAACAAATGTAATTTTAGAACATTATTTGATCAGATAAGTCTTTCCTGGTTCTGTTTCCAAGTCATATTCATATACGTCAGGAATAGTGACCTTCACTCCTTCTGCTATCCGATGCTGTTCCATTACAGGCTTCACTTCTGCAGATGCAAAAAGGATATTTGGACATTTTCCTTCTGCCTTCTTCAGCTTTTTCGCCTTCAGCGGTACGTATGAGCGGAGACGCAGAATGCCTCCGATGGTGGAACGAATCTTCGCCTTCATCAGTCTTCCATTCTTCCAGTCCATACTCACCACAAAGCCGCCACGGGCACGAAGTCCCTTTACGCTTCCTTCTTTCCAGGCATCAGGCAAGGCTGGCAAGAGATGCACGGCTCCATCATGACTCTGCAGGAGCATTTCGGCGATACCGGCTGTTACTCCGAAGTTGCCGTCTATCTGGAATGGCGGATGGGCATCGAAGAGATTCGGATAGGTTCTGCCATCAGGATACTCCTTTGCCTGCGCATCAGATGGCAACAGGCGAAGCATATTGCTGATGATTCTGAAAGCATGATTGCCATCGAGCATACGTGCCCAGAAGTTCGTTTTCCAACCCAGACTCCAGCCCGTAGCCTGGTCGCCACGATGCTTCAGGGTGGTGGCTGCGGCATGGAACAGTTCCGGATGAGAGAAAGGAGAAATCTGATTGGATGGATACAATCCATAGAGATGCGAAATATGGCGATGCTCATTCTTCGGATCATCCGCATCCACAAGCCACTCCTGCAACTGTCCGTACTTTCCTATCTGCATTGGCGGAATCTGAGAAATCAGCTGCTGCATCTCCTTGCGCTCTGCCTCATCAACTCCCAATATTTCAGAAGCCATCACGGCACTGGTCAAGGCATCGAAGGCTATCTGGTTATCCATTGTACATCCCGCCGTTACGGCAGTTCTCTTACCCATAGGTCCCTGTTCCGGACTCACCGACGGCACGGTTACCTTCCATTCGGTGCCCGGCAACTTCTGCATATAGTCAAAATAGAACTCAGCGGCACCTTTTATTACCGGATACCACTGCTTGAGGAAAGCCTTGTCGCCCGTATAGAGATAATGCTGCCAGAGATGGGTGGTGAGCCAGGCTCCGCCATTCGGGAACATGCCCCACTGCGCACCGTCCACCGGACCTGCTATGCGCCAGATATCGGTGTTATGATGTGACATCCAACCACGGCAACCATACATTTCCCTAGCCGTCTGTGCTCCCGTTACACTCAAATCCTTAATCAGCGAATACAGAGGTTCCGTGGTGTTACCAAGATTCGTTACCTCGGCAGGCCAGTAGTTCATCTCTGTATTGATGTTGATGGTATATTTACTGTCCCAAGGTGCATTTTTGCTGTCGTTCCAAACGCCCTGCAGGTTTGCCGCCTGTCCACCAGGCTGGGAAGAGGAGATGAGCAGATAACGACCATAGTTATACATCAGCGCCACCATCGCCATATCCTTGCTACCCACAAATTTCTCCAGGCGCTGGTTGGTAGGCAACGAAGCATTGATATCGGTTGGCAAAATGAGAGAAGAAGTAGCGAACTGCTTCTGGTAAGCCTCCACATGGCGCTTCTCCAACTGTGCATAGCTCATCAGTTTCACCTTATTTATATAGTCAGCATTGCTCTGGGCTGCATTGCCCGACACATCGTGATAGTTCACAAAATTGGTGGCAGCACTCACAATGATGGTTGCCTCGGTGCCATCCGTCCTTACATCTGCCAAACATTCGGCAGCGAGAGCCGCCTTGATGCCTTCCTGATCTTGTCCCTTCACCTTCAGCATAACCCCTAAAGGCGTTTTCTGAGTCTGATGTTCAAAAGGCGAATCCAGGGTAACATCGATATTCAAAGCCCCCTTTCTACTCGCCTTGATGTGGCAAACGATGACGCCATCAGCCAGCGAAGCAAAGGTAGTACGGGTATATCTTACGCCATCCATCACGAAAGAAGTCGTAGCAATTGCCCTCTTCAAATCCAGGTTGCGCACAAACTGCTCAGCCTTTCCTTGATTCTTCATGGTGATATGCAGATTTGCCATCGGCAGGAAGCGCATGCCATGAGGACCTGGGATGAAGGTCTGGTTGATGAGAGCGGCGGCCTCCTCTTCCCTGCCATTGAAGATGAGTTCCCTCACCTTTGGCAGATTCTCCAGGGATTTCTTGCTATTGTTGTTATGAGGACCTCCACTCCAGAAAGTCTCCTCATTCAACTGGATATTCTCGTCCGTGGTTCCGCCATACACCATACCTCCCAGATGTGAGTTTCCGATAGGCAGAGCCTCCAGCCACTGCTGGGCTGGGGCGTTATACCAAAGAAGAGTACTATTATCAGAACTGCTAGCCTTAGCCATCATCTTTACCGGAAGAAGAAACGCCAAAGCCATAGTTCCCACTATGATTCTATTTCTCACTACTATTCTGCTTTTGGTAGTCAAAACTATCCACATCCACATATCCGCCAGCAGCCTTTGTGGCATAGTTATAGATGGCGATACGGGTGCCCATGAAGAAGCGGCGATAATCATACTGCATCTTGAAATCCTCGATGGCAGGAATCCAAGTCTTGCCGTCTATACTATATAATAAGGTGGCGAGATCCTGATGAAGACGGAAATCGCAACTCATCTTCAGATAGATGATGCTTGATTTCGTTGCCTTATCCTGCTTCAGATTCAAAAGCTGGCGATACACCTCCTCACGCTTCACATCGGTCACAGCCTTTTCCTTTTCAGTCAAAGCTACACTCTCCTTGGTACCTACCACAAAGAGTTTCTTGCCTTCCTTTACGATAGAAAGCAGGGCTGCATCACCCTGAAAGGCTGACAAGCCAGCCACATCGCCATCCTTCATCTTGCTTACATCCATCTTGATGATTCCCTCGCAGGTTGGTCCTTCGGTACGGGTACTGATGGTATTAGGAGCCAGGAAGATGTTAGGAACAATACGGGATGTCTTCAGGCGGAGCCAGCCCTTGCGCTCTGTGAGCGACCAGGCATTATCCACAGGATTGTGGTTCCACTGCCACTGCAATTCCAGTTTATCCTTCGAGAAATCGTCGCTATACACGAGTCCCTTGCCATCGTAGCCCAGCACAGGCTTCTGCATCTCGGCAGGAATATTGCCCTTCTCATCGGTCAGCATAGGCCATCCGTCCTTCCAGGTACATGGCTCCAGCGTGAGCACTCTGCCCACACCACCACGGTCTTGGAATACGATGCCATACCAGTTGCCATCCTTATCATCTACAATCGTACCTTGTCCCACGCCGTTGAATCCGGCAAACTCCGTTTCCAGAATCACCTTCTTTTCGTAAGGACCCGTTATCTTATCAGCACGATAACAAACCTCACGACGAGGATGTCCCTGTGGCCACGAAATCATCAGGAGATAATACTTGCCGTTGTGCTTGATCATGCGGGAGCCTTCGAGCAAACCCGTTTCATCAGCATCACGTTCAAAGAGTTTGCGATGGCTGCCCGGCACCACATCCGTCAGGTCGGTATTCAGCTGCACCATCTCTCCCGTTCCATAAACCACGTATGCTTTATCGTCGTCATCGAAGAAGAGAGCGGCATCATGGAAATGCTGCAAACGGCTGTGGATAGTCCATTTGCCTTCGATATCATCGGCTGTACAGATATAAGTCTCTCCACCGGGATTATCGTTTGGAGCAAAGAGCGCATAGAACTTGCCACGATGATACTGCAGAGAAGTGGCCCACTGACCACGACCATACACCGTACCCTCCTTCATGTCATACTTAGGTGAATCGGTAAGTTTAGGGAAGATATAGTTCACGGTTTCCCAGTTCACCAGATCCTTCGATTTCATGATAGGCGCACCTGGCATCAGATGCATGGTGGTGCTTACCATATAGAAGCTGTCACCCACACGGATTACATCCACATCAGGCACATCAGCCCAAACCACAGGATTGGCGAAATTCTTCTCAAACTTCCACCAGTCGAAATTGAAGAGTTTGCTTCCCTTCAATCCCTTGAATACGAAGTATATATCATGCTTTCCTGTCACTTTCTTTAGCATTTGTGCTGAGAAAGTCTTCCACTTTTCCCAGCCACCCGTCTTGGTAACATCAAGTTTAGCTATCAGTTCGCCATCTTCCTTATCGAGATGAACCTCCAGCGAACCTCCAAGCGAAGAGCACGCTGCTGAGATGGCAAATGCATCCGGACTCTCCTTTCCGAAATCCACCTCACGTACCTTGATATAATCGCCTTCATGGATTTCAGAGATATAAACACCCGTCTCGTCGGCCTGCTCCGACTTCACTCCCTTAGAGAAAGCGATGGTTTCAGCCTCCTGACGCTTGTAAGGATTGAGGGTTGCGATAGGAGCCACTCCTTCCTGAGTATGGTGGATAATTGGGAATGTGCCGTCGGCATTATATTTGAATTCTTCCACAGCCACACTGCGTCCGAATCCGCCACCCAGTTTACCCGTATGATAGAAGAAATAAGACTTGCCCTTGAAGTCGGTCACACCGCAATGGTTAGTAAAGGAACCCGTATCTTCCAATGGCATGATTTCGCCCATATACTTCCATGGTCCGAAAGGCTTCTTGCTCATGGAATAAGCGATATGCTCAGGCACTCCACCTGCAGCATAGAGCATATAATAGTTCTTGCCACGCTTCATGAACCAAGGTCCCTCTGTGTAGCAATCTTTATATTTTCGGGTAGAATCACGCTTCTCCACATCAGGCGAACCGAATCCCTCCTCAGTCATCACGATTCTGCCCACTTCACGCTTTTCATCAACAGCTGACTTAGCATCTATACCACCCTTGAAGCTGATCATATCTTCATTCAGTTTGGCATAGTAAAGATGCGGATTACCCCAATAGAGATAAGCCTGACCATCCTCATCCATCCAGACGGTAGGGTCGATATTGTCCCAACTTCCATTATCGAAAAGCGGTTTTCCCAGCGCATCCTTGAACGGACCGGTAGGAGAATCAGCCACAGCTACGCCGATAGCCATTCCGCCCGTCAGTTTAGAGTGCGCACAGATATACCAATAATACTTACCATTACGTTCGATAGTCTGTGCTGCCCAGGCACGGTCGTCTGCCCAGGAAAAAGAACTGAGGTCGAGCGGAGAACCATGGTCTGTCCAATTCACCATATCCTTGGTGGAATACACACGCCATTCGTTCATCCAGAAGAAGTCAGCCTTATCTTCATCATGACCGGCATAGACATAAAGCCGGTCACCGACAGGAAGAGGAGCTGGGTCTGAAGTCAACTGTGTTTGTATGATAGGATTCTGCGCATTCATCGTTGCGCTCATACTCATGCACAAAGCCGAAGCAATCAAAAACTTATTGTTCATTGTTTATCTAAAATTATTAGTTTCTATTTTTGAGTGCAAAGGTAATAAAAAAGCAGAAGATTCACTTTGCTGTATGTTACAAATACTTTGGCAAGACAATCATGGTGTAAGAAAAAACGGTGCATTTCAAAAGAAACACACCGTTTTTACATCTTTACCTATAAGTTTTGTCCGAAATAAACGAGGGTACTTCTTGCCGAAGCACCCTCGTTAACAGGATTTTGTATGAATTCTTATTCTTTACTTTTGAATCATCTTCTTACCATTGCATATCACTACGCCCTTGTAGTTCTTGCCTACACGCTTTCCAGCAACATCATAGGTTGCCGCAGCTGAAGAAGAATGGGCATTCTGAATCTCATTGATGCCAGTTGTGCCACCGAAATCGATGTCAATAGAACGAGAAGCTGCAGTAGAAAGAGCCGGAGTTGGAACAGCGATGTATGCTCTGAAGGCATCAATGCTAGCCTTATCGCTTGCATGTACAAACTTGCCATCTTTTGCACTGAATCCATAAATCTCCATACCTTTTTGCTTGACAGACTCCTTAGCCTGAAGCGTACCTACGAAAGAATAGCTTCCAGATACAGATGTCTTAGCCTCAGTAGGAGCAGTGATGTCCTTGGTAGTTTCAATCTCATTCAAGAGCTTGCCATTAACGGATGGTATCAAGAGGTATGGCTTATAAGCCTCGATTGCAGTAACTGGGGTAAAGGTTGCCTTAGAACCATTAACTGCAGACAAGGTATAAGCCTTACCTACGTTAGTCAGTTCCTCTGCCGTCAAAGCAAAAGGCAAGCAAATGGTGCATGGCTGGTCCTTGGTGAAATTACGATCGTAAGAGACATTAGAACCCGTGGATGCTGCGATAGCAAAAGGAGACACTGTGTTGTCAGCCTGATACTCACCGATAAAGTCGATGGAGGTGATTTCCTGTTCAACCTTCTTATCCCATCCACCACTTTTCAGTGATGTACACTTAGAGACGTTGAAAGAAACCAATGTCTCATCGCCTGTCATATTTATAACGGCATGATTATTGTCCGCACTCATTACACGGAATGTCTTTTCCTTGGTAGCATCAAAATTGTTAACCTTCACACGGAGAGCACTATAACCATTCAGACTGAAATAGCCGTTATCCACACTGTTTCCAGAGCTATATCCCCACAAAACAGAGCCTCCTGTCTTACCGAAATTATTCTCCACTCCTTGGGTTCTAGGCTCAGTACCCTTGTACCACTGGAATGGGGTGTTAATACTAGAGTTTGCATCCACCGTGGTGGTAACGGTCAGAGTCTCAATGTCATCTGTCTCAAGGGTGACGTCAGCTGGCATAATAGTAAAGGAGCCAGTGCCATCTGCTGCACCAGCTATACAGATTCTATCTATGTCATCGATGGTACAATCTGCGTTCAACTCCAATGTCGTAAGATTCAACTTATTAACCGAAGTATCGTCAGTTTCCATATACTTGGTTGCACTTGGTTCACTATTACCCTTTTTATAAAAGAGCAAACGATAGCCCTGGGTTAGATCTGTGAGTTTGATATTCATATACTTGTATTTAGAAACTTTACCTTCCAAGTTTGTGAATAACTCCATCGCGTTGTCATATTGCTGTGACCACGCAAATTTGCCAGTCTCTTTATCATAGGTTGCACCAGCACTTACTGTGCCGAAATTGCTCTCCATTGTAAAAACCTTAGCAGATGCCCCCCCCACAGAAAAGCATAAGGGCAGCACATACAGAAAGTATAATTTTTTTCATAATCAATTTTATTTCTAATTAATAATTCCAATAAACAAATTACTTATTATCTACTTACCAGACATAAGTTTATCCAAGCGGACCATCATAAAATTCATCATCCTTTGGAAGTTCAAGCTCCTTAGGATCGGAGGCTGCCAACAATGCACCCTGAAGTTGCATTTCATACACCTCCACTACTGGTTTCAAATACTTTTTCTTCATAATCTTTAAGTTTTTAAAAAAATTATATGTTAAATTATACATCTATATTACTAGACATCAGATTCATTCTTATACATTTGTTTCTGTTTCGGCTGCAAATTTACTGCAAAAAGAGAAACAAGGCTTTGGTATATGTTCCCAAAAACTTGTTTCATGTTCCAATACTCTTTCAAAGTCCTCAGAAAAGCATATTTAAGACATTATACCTACAAGTTTTGCCCGAAATAGCTATATCTGTTGTTGTCTGGATTGGCAACAATGGAGAAGTTACTTCCTAGCACCCGGAATAATACTTTCTCCAACCCGAGAAGATATTCTTTCCGACATGGAGTATAGAGAGCGCCCTTACTTCACGTAAGGACTCTCTAGCATTCCTAGATGAGTAGGTTTATACCCGCCAAGATTGATGAGTATTTTCTCAAATACAATACCAGGCTGCATAGGACGAAGCCTCAAGGTATGTTCAGCCTTCCCCGTGTTTCCTACAGCCATCCTCACCTTCTTCTCGATGATGCGCGATGCGGCTGTAGGATACATCAAGTCGTACTTATGCTCCCAGTTCAGATTCTGATTCAGCCCTACAATCTCTTCCTTGCCACCATCCAGCGACACTGCCACATAATGACCGCCCAGCACAAAGGGCATCACTGCATCGGTAACAAGATGTACATCCACCGAATCCACATCTGCCTTAAATCTCATTTTATAGGTAAGGTATGCTCCTGCTGTTGGCTGGGTATATGGGAAGAGAGCTATACCCGACTTCGTTCGTCCTAAACCTGGGATGAGTCTCCACTGCGACTTCTCTGATTCAGCAGGTGTCAGTGAGAAGAGATGCTCTGCCTCCATCACCACCATGCCGCCATCTTGCTCGAACACGTAGCCTGTACTAGGCTGCGTAACGGCAAAAGGGGTACTCTGCTGAATGCGATATACCATAGGCATAACTTGATGCTGCGGAGCATGCCAGTTTTGATAGCCGATATGCACTTGATCCATCATGTGATTCCACTTGCCATTGGCGATATGGTGATTATAATTGTCGCAGAGCAAGGAGTCTCTCTTGTAACATTCCTCCACCCTATCTGCCCATGTATTAGCCTCAATACGTCCCTCACGATAGAGTTGCTTGTTCATCGCCAAAGAGTAATACATATCATAGAGATTTGCCATGCCTTGTATTGGGAAGAGAACCAACTCTTGATAGGCATCCTTCGCAGTCTCATCCAGGGTGAGATACTGACGCAGGGCTCGTGCCTCCAAGGCCAGGAATTCATCCCGTACGCCCTTAAACTCTCCCGTCTGCAAATTGTATGTCTTGTCATCCAGCAATTCGGCTTGCACCCTAGACGCATATCTTCCATAGCTCATCAAGAGACGAGCAGCCTCTTTCGCCTCTTTATCACCAAACTGCTGGGCACAGAATCCCTGTGCATATTGCTCCAGGTTGCTGGCATCGAAGGCATCGGGATTCCATGCCATGTTCATAAAAAAGTCGATGGCAAACTCATGGGGCTTGATATCACCGACATTGAGCATCCAGAGTTTATCCACACCATGTTGATAAGTGGCTTGCAACTGCTCCCACATCTCGGCGATATGCGACATGGTGAGCCACTTGCTGGCTCTCGGCGCACCATAATAACCTACATGATAATACATACCATAGCCGCCCTTGTGGAAATTTTTCTTTCTATCAGGAAGTCGGCGCACATGACCGAAGTTGTCATCGCAAAGCATCACGATGACATCATCGGGCACCTTGAGTCCCTGGTCATAATAATCGAGTACCTCACTGTAGAGTGTCCAGACCTGTGGGGTCTCGGAGGCTGGTTTTCTGGTGACATCAGCTATGATTTTTCGCTGTTCCGAGATGATCTGTTCCATCAGCCGGAAGTTAGCCTCTCTACTACCTGCATCGGTCATCGGACGGTCTTCGTCACCTCTCATACCGATGGTCACGAGCTTATCATAATCCTTGCTATTCCCGATTCCCTCTCGGAAGAAACGCTTGATGGCATTCTTGTTGGTCAACCAGTTCCATTCACCGTTGCCATAGTTCTTCTTATGTCGAATCCACTCTTGCTGCGAGCGTTGCATCGGCTCATGATGCGAGGTACCCATCACGATGCCATATTCATCAGCCAGTCGGGCATTCTCCGGATCATCCTCATTGAAGCAGTTGCCCTCATACAATCCGTTCTCATCCTTCAAGATAGGTACCAAAGGCTTGTATTCCTTGAACGAGCCCCACATGGCAGGCCAGAGGCAGTTTGCCTTGAGACGAAGGAGGAGTTCGAAGACATGGGCATACATCTGGCTGTTCATGCCCCCAAACTTATTTCTAGCCCAGGTGGTCATACAAGGGAACTCATCATTGATGAAGAAACCACGATATTTCACCTTCGGCTCTCCACTCTCCACGGAGCATGGCTTGGCAAAGACCTCCTCATGCTTGACTATCGGCGCATCCGCCCACCAATACCAAGGCGACACCCCCATCTGTCGGGAAATCTCGTAAATGCCATAGATGGTGCCACGCATATCGCTACCTGCCACCACCAAGGCACGCTCCATGCCCTTGGCAGGATGATCAATGGTCTTGATGACAAAGCTCTCCCACTTGCCCTTGAGCGAACGCTCTGGCAAGATGCCTTTCTTGGCAAGGCGAGTAATAGCTTCACTCACTCCGTATGTACCAATGAGGATGGGATAACGAACCACATCCTCGTCCTGGCAGCACACTCTGGGTGAACGACCCGACACGGTATAGATATCCTTACGCAGGTCTTCCGCTGCTCTTTTCACACCTTGTTTTTCGTGAGCATCCATGCAGATACCAGACATCTGAGAGGCGGTGGAAATAGGAAATGCTCCCCCTTGCTGTCGGAAGCTGATAAAGGAATCAGCCATTGCAGTGAGGGCAAACATCACAAAACAACAGACCAAGAGAGGCCTTGACCATGGAAAGTTGATTTTCATTTGAAATTTCATACTGTAATATTATTAAAATAGAGAAATTATGAAAAATAGAGAAGAAGGGGATTGCCCCACCTATTCCCTTTTTTATGCAAAGGTACAACTTTGCTCCAAGAACAACTTTTCTCCATGTTCCAAACACTTTGGCGTACATTCCCACATCAACAAAAATATGATAAATACTGCCCAATTAAGTCAACATCTAAGACTAAAGCGCTAACATGATGACCTGCCATCTTACCATTAACATAGATCACCTTTCTATATGTTGCAAAAACATCGCAAATTTAAACTTGTAACAAAACTATATATTTAAGGAACATACGAAACATCAATTATATCATTATTTTTATAACTTTGCAAGCACAAACATATAATAATATATAGCAATATGACAAAAATCAAAAATCAGTGCATGGGATTCATGCTCACAGCCATCCCATTGCTTTCGCTCAGCACTCCTTGCATGGCACAAAATCCATATCTCCCACTTTGGGAGCATGTGCCAGACGGAGAACCTAGAGTATTCGAAGACCCTGACAACCCAGGGAAGTACAGAGCTTACATCATAGGCTCTCACGACACATCCTTCAAGTCTTACTGCGGATCAGACATACGCATGTGGTCTGCCCCAACAGAAGACCTCACCCAGTGGAGAGACGAGGGAGCCATTTTTTCCTATCACATCAACAATCAATGGGACACCATGTTTGCTCCCGATTTGGTAGAGATAAAACGAAAAGATGGAACAAAAGATTACTATCTCTATCCTCACTCCCGAGGATACAAGCGTGTGAGAATGGTCTGCAAAGGCAAGCGACCTGATGGTCCTTTCACTCCCATCAACCTCAATGCAGATGGAACGGAAGAGCTGCCAGGCAGCATCCTCGACTTCGACCCTTCCGTATACATCGAGAATATCACTGACCCAAAGGATCCAGATTACGACACAGGATTCAGAGCATACGGCTACTGGGGATTCCAACATTCATCAGCCGCACAACTCGACCCTAGCACCATGTACTCGCTCAGACCAGGTACTGAGCTCATCAAGTACTCGCTGCCAGCTTGCGACGCACAAGGCAACGTAAGAGACCCTAAGGGAACAACCTACCCTATCATCAAGGGACAGAAGCCTACAGATTTCAACTTCTTCGAGGCATCATCCATCCGAAAAGTAGGCAACAAGTATGTGATGATTTACTCCGGCTATTCCGGAAAGGAATACGGATTAGGCAACACCAACTCCACCTTGCGATATGCCTATGGAGACACCCCATTAGGTCCATGGAAGAATGGTGGTGTATTGGTTGACTCACGTGGAGTGGTTCCTAACGAAGACGGCACCAAGTTAATCACCAGCAATGCCGCCCATAACACCCATGGAAGCCTACAAGAAATCAACGGTCAATGGTATGTGTTCTATCATCGCCCACCACGTGGATTTGGGTTTGCCCGTCAGTCTGTCGTTGCTCCCGTTACCATCCAATGGGATAAGAAATCTGTGGAAGAAGGCGGAAAAGTGGTTATCAGGGCATACGATCCATACAACAAGAAAGGCATCTGGACCGCCAAAGCATCCGACAACACAGAATACACGGGAGCAGAAGTCACTTCGGAAGGATTCCAGATATACGGCTTGAATCCATACCACTACTATTCTGCTGGTATCGCCAGCTATCTGAGCAACAACCAAGCCATGCAGGATGCCTGGGACGTATGGAACAACCACATGCCTGTAAACATGAACGCTGGTGACATCGTTGGATTCAAGTATTTCGGATTCGGCGGTCTCAGCAAAGCACAGAAAGGATTGCAACCTTTTGAGGGAACAAAAAAAGGAAACGGCACCCAACTTAATATCTTTGTGAAGGCAAAAACGCAAAAGAGCTTCAAAATCAAAGTAATGATGGATGGTCCATGGGCAAACAAGACATGGAAAGGCAAATTGCTTGGTGAGCTAACGGTTCCTGCCCAGACTTCAGCGCAGGGAATCCAAAAGTTGACACTGGACGTAGCAGACAAGGTAGATGGTATCGGCAAGAAACATGCCATCTATCTCATCGCCGAAGGTGAGGGCAAGCAACTTTGCGAACTGGAGGGCCTCGGATTCACCAAGAAGGGCGAGAACATGGAATGCCCAATATCGCCTACCATCGAAATCAAGATGAACGGCAGAAAACTGGATGTTCCTACCATTCCAACGAGAATGACCAATGAGAATGGCAACTTCGGTTACAATGAGTATGATGTCATCGCCGCATTGCAAGATGGTGAAAAGACCGCTCCTCATATCACAGCATCATCCACCAACAAAAATGTGGAGATAGAGATTCTTCAGCCTAAGACCTTGCAAGACAAGGCTTATGTGAAATGCACATACAAGGGCATCAGCAAGAATTACACCATCCACATCAAATAATACATTCAATACATTCTAAAAAACGCTTCGCACTTTGTTTGGTGCGAAGCGTTTTTTGGATATCTAAAACAGAAAAGCTGACCTCGCAACATGCGAAATCAGCTTTTCTGATATAAACGTTCCTTATCAATTAATTCTTCACAAGTCGAACTCCATAAATCTGACCAACCTGTTTTCCCTTATGGGCCACAAACTTCACTCTTACTTCCTCCTTGCCCTTAACAAACTCAGAAGGAATGGCATAATCAACGGTCTTAAACTGGGTGGTGCGCCAACGATGACTGTTGTTTACACTTGTCAGAAGTTGATTGTCAATGTAGATATCAAACTCACTAGTGCGCCACTCATCCTGCCCCCAGAACTTAAGTTGGAGACTAAGATTACTCTCTCCTTTAGTCTGCATCAGATAGCTGAAGAAATGTCCATCCTTCGCATCACGGAAGAAGATACCTTCTGTATTGCCATGCTCAGTAGCATCAGCCTCCATGCGATGGTCAGTCTCAGGCTGCTGCTCTCCCGGACTTACCTTATCCACAGTTCGAGCCTCCAATTCCTGACTTTCCCTCTCCTCTGCAGCCAACTTCTGCATATAATTCCTATATTCATTCTCACCCAGAGCCAACCAATACATCATGTAGCGAGAATCATGAATCTCGAAGAAAGGCTGTAATTCACCTTCGATGGCATTCTCCATATGGGTACCAAGTTTAAAGTGTAATGGCTTGCCAGAAATAGGCTTCAAGTCCTTCGCAATATCGTTGAGATGTTTTGGCAAAAGGATTGGAGCCTTGTTTAGAGGCAACTTTTTTCCACCGGCATACTGTCCGAAACGACTGTCATCTGCTATGAGCGAACGCATATCCTCCGTTCCAGTCTTCATGCCGAGCAGGATAGGACCATACATGATTGCCACATACTGAGGCACATTGACCATCGGTTTGATGGAAGCGTGCATAGGCATAGAGATTTTTAACTTATCTCCTTTCTTCCATTTTCTTTTGATACAAACAAAACCATTCTCCTCATAACTGTTGATATCGAAGCCAACACCTGTCACGGCGAAGTTGTCACACCAGAATGGCTTGCGAACTTTCAGGATAAAAGTCCCCTTACCCTTGGTTACTTCTATGACAGATGTTTCTGCATAAGGAAAGGCAGTCTGCTGGCGAAGAATCATTTTTCGATCCTTCCAATTCAATTCGGAAGCCACGAAGAGATTCACGTACAGAGCATCATCCTCCGCCTTCACACCCTTATCGTGCGTCCAGACAAACTGTCCATACTTTCCATGGTCTTCCATGCCTGTTCCCACACAACACCACATTGCCTCATTAGGGGCAGAATAGTTGCGATAATGGCGAGGACGGGCGGAAGTGAAATAGACATAGCCGCCATGTTGCGGATGCTGGGCAGAGAGGATATGGTTGAACATCGCAGTCTCGTAAAAGTCGCCATACATACCATCGTGCTTTACTCGGTTCAAATCCTCGGTAAGCTTCAGCATATTATAAGTATTGCATGACTCAGGACCATCGATGTCGTTGATATAGTCTATGCAAGTTTCCTTGGTTGGGAAATGCTCACGACGACTGTTTCCACCCAAAGCCAGCGAACGCTGACGTGTCACGATTTCCCAGAAATACTCGCTGGCATTGTGATATTGTACATCATGAGCCAACTCTGCGATGCGCTGATAGCCGATAACCTTCGGAATCTGCGTATTGGCATGCATATTGTCAAGGCAGTCCTTGCCGTTTTCCAAAGGCCCAAGCAACTGTCTGTGGGAGAAGCGGCGGGCACAACTCAAATATTTCGAATCATTGGTCATAGCATAGGCATCAGCAAGCACCTCGTTCATGCCTCCATGCTCGTTGCCGAGCATTTTCTCCATCTGTTCATCGCTCAAATCACGTGTTATGTCCACTGCCCAATCGCAGAACTTCAGAAACAGATTCTTTGCCTGTTCATTTCCGCAATAGAGCCATGCATCACGAAGACCTGCATACATCTTATGAATGTTATAGAAAGGTGCCCATGTTCCGAAGTAAGGTCCGAAATCGCCTTTACTGAAAGCCGTCCACATCTTGGCACTATTCGGAACACCACCGATATAGTTATGACACCAGGCATCAGGACGCTGATTGTTGGCATCAAGCACCAGCTGGAGCTCGGATATCATATATTCCATGCGCTTGCGGCATTCCTCATTGCCTGTGGCCGCATTGATGGCAAGAGCCGACAGATAATGTCCGCCCACATGTCCGTCCAGTCCATCCCAGTTGGGATAAGAAGGTTTACGAGGCTGCAAGCCAGCCTCCTTGCGATAAGGGGCCAGCATGCGGTCGCAATCATATTTCAGGAGCACCTGCACGTTCAAGTTGCGAGCATGCTTCAATGGTCCGTCAAGAAGGGTGATGTCGCCCAGCGGGAACTCATCCTTATAAAGTTTATCCTGCGCCACAACACCCAAGGCTGGCGCAATGCTCAGCAGAGCAATCATTAGTTGTTTCTTCATATTTTGATATTATTTCTAATTAGTTTTACCCATAACTACTTTCAGAGCCTTTCCCTTATATGTAACCGTATTCTTGGTTCCGTCCAGGAGTTCGATGTCGAGCTTTCTTTCCTTCACCATATTCCTGTAACTTCCCTTTCTCGCTGAAATTTCCAGGGTTTTAGCCTTGTCATTCCAATGCAGACGATAGGTGGCAAAGGCTTTCTTCTCGTAGGCATAGCCATCACCGGCATCCTCGTAGATTTCAAAGTCGGCATCTGCTCCAGGATATATCTTGATAGTGTAAGGTGCATCAGGCTGCTCTCCTGTAAATTGCTGGCAGACTGCAAACGGAATGATGCTGCCTGCTTTCACATAGAGAGGAGAATGCTCTATAGGGGCTGCCGCTTCTATCCATCTGCCTCCAGCCTCATGCTTGCCGGTCCAATAGTCATACCAGCCTGCATCTGTTTTTGGAAGATACACCTTTCTGCTTGCCTCGCCATACTGCATCAATGGTCGGGTCATGGGAGCTACCAGGAAGGATGGTCCCGTCATAAACTCGTCCTTGATATCATGAACGATGGAATCCGAAGCAAAGTCAAATGCCAGGGCACGTGTCAGGGTGTAGCCTTCTCTTGTCACTTTCGAAGCCAGCGAATAGGTATATGGCAACAGTTCGTAGCGTAACCTGATATGGTTGACTATACTCTCGTAGAAAGGTTCGCCCGGATTGCCGAATCGCCATACCTCTCGGGGAGTATCAGTGCCATGACTTCGAAGCATAGGCAGGAAGGTGGCAAACTGGAACATTCTCGTGTACAGTTCACGATAGGCAGGGTCGTTGCACCCCTTAGGGAACTCACCCTTATAGAACCATCGGTTCCATTTGTCAGGACCTACGAAGAATGCACCAACATCAATCGTCCAATAAGGACATCCCGTAGCCATGAAATTCAAGCCTGCAGGAATCATCTGGGCAAAACTCTTCCATGAGGCATAAGTGTCTCCGTTCCAGGTGATGGTAGAAAAACGCTGCTGACCGGCATACGAAGAACGGGTCAGATTAACAACTCGCTTCCCATCGGTCACCGCTCTCTGATGTTCATAGATTCCCATTGCATGATAAAGAGAGTAAGTCTGGCTGCGCTCTGCCCCCAGCATATCACTCAAAGCCCGAGTGTTGAGTTTCCATCGCTCGGCATGGTTCTGATAGCCATAACCCTTGCGCATCGGATTGTTCCAGTCGCCATCCACAGGTTCAGAGGAATCGCACCACCACGCATCAAACCCATTCTTGAAGAACTCGTTGTTGGCATAATCCCAATAGAGCGAACGGGCCTTCGGATTGTAAGCGTCATAAACAGAACCACCCGGCAATATCCATCCCCTTTTCTTGAAATCATCGTTCTGAGGACAGAACTGCGCATTAGGCCAAATAGAAATCATCAACTTGCAGTTCATGGCATGGAGCGAATCTGCCAAAGCTTTCTTGTCGGGATAAAACTTCGGGTCCATCTTCATCTCTCCCCAATGCCCTGCAGACCAGTAACTCCAATCCTGTACGATCATATCAAGCGGAATCCTGCGCTGGCGATATTCCCTGACGATGCTCTCCAGTTCCCTGGAACTGCAATAGCGTTCCTTCGACTGGGTATAGCCGAAAAGATACTGCGGCATCATCGGGCACTCACCTGTAAGCTGGCGATAATTGGCAACCACCGCATCCATGTTGTGTCCCTTCATCATGTAATAATCAATTTCCTGCGCAGCTTCCATTTCCACATAGCTGCTATCTGCCACATTATTATATATCATGGCACAGCCTGCATCAAAGAGCAAGCCATAACCAGCCGTAGAGTTGAGCACCGGTACCATCGCCTTCAGGTTGTGCTGACAAAGCCACATCTTCTTGCCACGCAGGTTCATGTAGTCCTCTACATGGGATCCCAAGCCATAGATAGCCTCATCCTTCTTCCAGCTGAAGTTCATCTGATAGCGATAAGCCGAGCCCAGCGTATCCCGCTTCAGCACGTCCATTTCCTCAACATCTCCATTTGCCGTATGTACCACTCTACGGGTTTTCTCGTCAAAAGTCACCTTTTCCTGATAAACTTTCTGTGAAGAACGGGGATTCTTCAGGTTTTCTGACAGGAGCAGATGGTGCTGATGGTCGAAATAACTGATGGCTCCCGAAGACTGGTCAATCTTAACCACCAGACTATCTGATGTCATGGAGAGATAATCCTTTCCATAACTCAGTTTTATTTTCTTATCCTTGCGCGGCACACACACATCCGTACCATTACCGGCAAACTTACCCTCTGGCTGGAATCTAACTCTCACCACATCTGGCTTGACAAACTGCACCAGCAACTTGCCATTTCCCTTTTGCCATTCCAAGCCATTGAATACGGCATGAACCTCTCCTGCACCCATATTCCCTGCCGAAGCAATCACGCTGAAAGGCATGAGACCTACAACGGCTATAACTTTACGAAATAACGAATTCATCATTTTCTTATTTACTGATTACATTTACTATTTGATAACCATCACAAAGCCACCACGAGGCTGTGCATTGATATAATCTTTCATACCCCTAACCTTACGGTATGAAATTTTCCAAGGATTTTTTGCCGTTCCGCTATCCTCAAACAAAACAACCCGTGAGTTTTGCTTTGTCAGAGAAGATAAATTCAGGGCCAGTTTCAGGGATTCATCCTTGCCATTAATGCCAGCCACATACCAGGTGCTTCCCTTTCTGCGAGCCATCACGACACTTTCGCCCGGATAACCACTGAGCAATCGCGTCTCATCCCATGCAGTCGGCATGTTCGAGATAAAATCCTGCACTTCCTTTGGCTGGGCAAGATAACTCTCCGGCTTATCAGCCCAATGCATCAAAGCCGACTCGAACACGATTGGCAAAGCCAACTCATGAGCATGGGTAGTGATATGCGGATGCTGAGAATCAGAAAAGGTGCAAGGCGTATAATCCATCGAGCCCACGATGCCGCGGGTAAATGGCAAGGTAGCATTATGGCAAGCAGCCTTTTTTGTCAGCACAGATTCATTATTATACCATTCCGCTCCATACACACCCTCGGTAGAGAGCAGGTTGGGATAAGTGCGCTGCCAGCCTCGGGGAACAGTAGCACCATGAAAGTTAACCGTAAGATGATGGCGTGCCGCACACTCCAAGAGGTCGATGCAATACTCCATCGTTTCCTGTTTATCGCCAGCAAAGAAGTCAATCTTCACTCCAGCTACGCCCATTTTCTCCAACCAGGCAAACTCCTTCTCCCTGTTTTCCGGAGCATTCAGTCTATTGTGAGGACCTGGTGCACCCCAAGCCTTAATCCATGCAGTAGAAGAATTATACCAAAGCAAAGGCTTCACACCCCTATCCTTAGCATATTTCAAAGCCTCCTCGATGGTGGCTCCATTCTTCATCTCATCCCATTCTGCATCAATCAATACGTATGGCAGATGCAAGGTCTTCGCCATATCTACATACTTTTTAATGATATTCAAGTCGTTTGAGCCATGGTTGTAAGCCCAATAAATCCAGCTTACACTTCCCGATTTAATCCATGCAGTATCTTTCAGACGACAAGGGGCACTGACATCAGTTACCAGGGTCGAAGCTATCAGATCCTGCTTCTTTCCAATGACAACCACTCGCCAGGGAGATTTCCAATTACCCGAATAATGCTGTGTGTTTTCATCCAGGAACACATGATAGTCCTCCGGATTCTGCCCATTCTTCAAGGAAGAGGCACTGTTGATTCGTTCTATACCAGCTTCAGTAATAAGAGAGTACACACCATTCTGCTCAAGCAGACAAGGATAGCCCCAATGTTGTTTTCCACCTTTACCGGTAGTGGATAAAGGGAAGAAATTCTCATAAGACTCCGTCCATTCCTGAAACCACCGGCGCGTGCCTTCACTGATATGATAAGTAGTCAAATCCTGCTTGATTGCCGTATGCTGCAAGCCCTCCAACTCATAACGAAAGGCTACGCCATCATTATAAAGGCGAACCACCATGCGCAACGGGCGCTTCAGATCATCCTCAAAGGTATAAACTATTTCATTCGCCTCGTTCTTGCATTCACTCTTCTTTCCCATGAGCATCTGATAATGCTCCGAAATATACTTGGGTCTGGAAATGTTTTTCAAGATCAGATTTCTTCCTCCACCATCACCGGTAGTCAAGCCATAACCAGAAATATGAAGCACCTGGCTTTCCTTATTTCCTTTACTAGCATCGCGATAAGCTACATCAAAAGCCTTCACCTTATTTTTCTCACCCTCTGCCTTCCATTCTATCTTTCCATTGGGAGAAGAGAAAGTTTCCCGCAGATTCTGCGCAAAAGCTGCGCCCTGCATGGCAAGCAGCCATACAATCATCAGTAACGGCTTTCTGAAAGCCAGGATTTTCGTTGTATTCATCATTATGATTGTTTATTCGTTTAACGCTGCAAAATTACGAATAAACAATCATAATGACTTTTTTTAATGTTTCAAATACTTTACTCAGTATATTTTGCCGCATATTCTGTAGGCGACATACCGAAATATTTCTTAAATGCAGTGGAGAAATGACTATTATTGGCAAATCCCACCATATATGAAACCTGCGTAATGTTGATTTTATGCTCTCTTATCAATCGGGCAGCCTCATTGAGACGGATGTTTCTCAAGAACTCGCTAGTAGGAACACCGGTCATTTCCTTCAACTTACGATGCAGCTGAGTACGGCTTACGCCCACCTCATCACACATCTTCTCTACATTGAAGTCAGAATCGCTCATGTTCTCGTTCACTACCTTCATGATACGCTCCATCAGCTCCTCATCGTTGCCTTTCACCTCTATCTTCTCCACCTTGTCGTCCTGCTTCAAGGCACCGCTGAACTTACCTTTCAGGCGACGCACATTATCAATGAGATTGTCTATCGTGAGATGGAGTTCCTCCAAACTGAACGGTTTTGCCAAATAAGCATCAGCTCCCAGCTTGATGCCCTCCAGACGGTCGCTGATTTCCGATTTGGAAGTGAGCATGATGACAGGCACATGACTGATATTGGCATTACCCTTGATGTTCTTAAGCAGCGTGATACCATCCATCTCAGGCATCACCACATCGCTTATTACCAGGTCGAAATCGTCAGAAAACAACTGGTTCAATGCTTCCTTGCCATTGTGGCAGATTACAATGCGATACCAGTCGCTCAGTTCCGACTTGAGATAACGGCAGATTTCGATATCATCATCTACCAGCAGGATTTTACAGTTTCTGCTAGCCGCATCTCGCTGCTGTTTCTTTTTGGTTTCCCCGTTGTCCGAATAAATCTGATTATTCTTGAGATGCTCTTTACCCAAAGGCAATTCTATGATGAAACAGGCACCGCTCGTTCCGTCCTCTCGGTTGCGTGCTGTCACATCGCCACCATGAAGCCTTACGATGGATCGGCATAGATTCAAGCCGATGCCCGAACCTCCCAGGTGCATATCAGCCGAATTCTTTCCCTGATAGAAGCGTTCAAACAGGGTTTTGGCATCATCGTTCTTTCCCAATCCCTTGCCACTATCAATTACATACAAGAGCACCTTCTTATCCTGCTTCTCAATGCGGAAGATGATTTCGCCGCCATTAGGCGTATATTTAAAGGCATTAGACAGCAGATTGGCTATCGCCTTATCCAGCTTGTTGCGGTCTATCCATGCATTCACAGGCGTCTCCGGTATCTCCAGCCTGATATTAATACCACGCAGGTTGGCATTATAGGTGAAGAGCGAAACCAAACCCTGCGAAAACTCCACCAGGTTGGTTTCCCTGCACGAGAGGTTCATCTGATGCTTGTCCAGGCGTCTCTTGTCGAGAATCTGATTCACCAGGGTGAGCAGACGCTGTGCGTTTCGGTCGATGGTATCAATATCCGCCTGATATTCCTCAGCATTTCCCAATCGCTCCTTCAATTTCTTCAGAGGCTCCATAATCAGAGTAAGCGGCGAACGGATATCGTGGGTGGCATTGATGAGGAACTGCATCTTAGCCTCTTCCATATCTCTCTTCTTCTTGCGCAGAAAAACAATGATAGCGGCAGCCGTGAGGCCGAGAATAAGGAAGAGATAGATGAGCTTCGCCCAAACGGTAAGAAACCAAGGTGCCAGCACATCCAGGTTGATTACCTTTTTATATGTGGAGTACTTGCCGTTGCAATAGGTACGCACTTCTATACGATAATGTCCATGCGACAAACCTGTGAAGTTGAAGCTATTGTCTCCAGCCGCATTGCTGATCCATTTGCCCCCGTTGATGCGATACTGGAACACGATGTTACCCACGCTCTGATAATCAAGCTGGGAGAAGCTGAGCACTATCGACTTGAAATCAGACGGAACACTCAGATTATCTCCAATAAACGGAGCCATCTTTCCATCAAGCAACACACCCGACAGATAAATGGCAGACGTTTTCTCATCATAATTCTTTACCTGAGAAGGCCTAAAATAAGTCAATCCTTCGGAGTTTCCATAACAGATAACCCCATCAGATGTAGAACCTACTACTCCAGCCAGATATTCCTTGGTCAAGAGTCCGTTTCCCTTTTCAAAAGAGAAAAACGACTTAGCTTTACTATCATAACACCAGATACCCTGCGCAGTACTCATCCATAGGTTTCCCTTGGCATCCTTCTTCAGCGAATAAATTCTCAATCCGCTAATACTCTCGGAATGAGGCCAAGGGGTAGTCTGCTGTTTTTTCCTGTCATAGAGATAAAGCCCCATCTCTGTGGCAATAGCAATCTTACCATCCGACAGTTCTAATGTAGAATAGCACGTTTTACCCTCTAACAAAGGCCAAGAAAGAATGATGTCAAAATATCCGGTTTTGGTATCCATGCACGACACACCATTGGCTGTTGCACACCAGAGCCATCCCCGGGAATCTAACCTGATCTCCGATGTCCAGTTATTGCAAATGGTTTTGTGTGGACGCTTATCATCCATCAGATATTGCGTCATCTTGCCACTCTTTCTATTCCATACATAAAGTCCGTTGCCCGGGCTCGTAAAATAAATATTACCAGCAGCATCTACCTGCATACCATCTAGAGAAAGTCCATTGGCAGGCAGCAACAACCGGTAAGTCTGATGCTTCCAATCATACTCATAAATGCCATCACGGCCATATACATAAACATTCTTCCGAAAATCCGAGAACACTTTGATTGGTCCTGCAGGACTTTGTAGCAGCTTGGTATTGCCCGTCTTCTCATCCAAGAGATACAACCCATGATTTTTGACCACAAAAAGCATCAATCCGTCAGCAACTCCCACTACAGACGAAATGGTTTCCATACCCGCCCCCAATTCATCCAAAGAAACCGGATGGAACACATTCTTATCATTATTCGACAAGAAAAGTCCTTTCATATAGCATCCATACCACTGATTACCATCTCTATCTATCAGCAAATCGCTGATATGCGCATTATCAAAGATAAACGATTGGTTATTCAACTCCACCCGATAAGCCTTTCTGCTTCCATGCGGTATCTTGAAAGTTCCATCTCCCGAAGTACCCAACCATAAATTGCCATACTTATCCAAGGTAGCTGCGCTGATATATCCTGCCCCCTGATGAGCTGAAAAATCGAAATCGTAGCGTGAGAAGCTATGCGAGGCATAATCATAGCGCATAATGCCGCCCGTATGCGCCACAAAGAACCCCTTCTTGTCTGTGGCATATAATTTACGGATGCCAAACAGATCTTTAGGTTCATATACACTTACCAGTCGGATAGACTTGCCATTGTATTTATATTTTCTCAACACCTTTGTATGATTAGCCTGCCACAGATATCCCTCAGCATCAAAGAACAGCATAGCAAAGAAATTATCCACTGAATTTGCAGATTTCCTTGAAAGGCGAGTAACTTTACCTGTAGTCATATCCAACCTATAGGCACCATACCCAGCTGTACCTATCAGGAGATTATGCTTTCTATCCTCAATAAGAGAACTTACTCTTATCTTCTCATCTTTCTTTTCCAATACGATATGCTGGAAACTATTGGTAAGATAGGAATATTTATAGAGTCCACGATTTGTTGCCACAAAGAGGAACTCTTTGCTGTAAGGATAGAGCTTTACGATTTCATTATCCTGGATGGTGGTGGTATCAGCAGGATTGCAAAGATAGGTACTGAATTTATAGCCGTCAAAACGATTCAGTCCATAATTCGTACCCACCCAAATGAAACCATACTTATCTTGTATGATACATCGAATCAGGCTACTCGACAGGTCGTTTGATGTATAAAGTCGTCCAGAGTTGGCATAAGAAAAGGTTGCCAACATTTGCACGAGACAAAGAACTCCAAAAAGTAAAAGACGCTTCATAGGCTTATGAATGAAATATACAAAATTGTTGTTTACATGATGAATGATGCAAAATTATACCTCAGTTCGGGATAACGAGCTCTATCTAAAGGCTTTATAATGTTTTTATATAA
>OHEZ01000296.1_pt1 | contig 38016 bp, 25 predicted proteins | sample 1567391 | NCBI WGS metagenome assembly OHEZ01 (sample SAMEA3879518, study PRJEB24766) | human gut metagenome | biome: human-associated habitat; feature: feces | place: USA | collected 1985/1987
AAGTCCAGACAGCTATAAAACAAGAGCAATTTTAATATGAGGCGGCAGACGAGGATGTTGAGGTATCCCGTCGCTGCGAGTCTTTCGCTTGTAGTGGTCTTTCATTGTCTACAGCAATTTTTAAAATTATCCATGAACGGATTCGATTTGATTATCTGCTTGAGTAAGTGTGTATCTACCAAGGCTGATTTCTGGCCCTGGTATTAACAGACAAACAGTGGCTCAAATATTCGTTGACATTCACACCATGGAGTCCTCCTTGTAGTGCTTTTGTATTTTTCAGATTGCTCTTAAAAATACATTTTTCCATGGAATTATTTTCGCACTTCAGACGAGAATGGAAAAGCACATGATTTCGTTAGGCAGGTACTAAAAACTTTTGCAAAAAACAAAGCGAGTACAACACTTCACATCAAAAGCAAAAATTTTTGATGGAGTTGTGATGCACTCGCTTTTTACATTATTCAGTTATACGCTTGACTTTAAAAATTTTGCTGTCGAAGCTGCTGCACCATTTTGCAACAGCCATCGCTTTTCTTTATGACATTGAGCTTTCTCTTGAGGTGCTTCCCTTTAGTCATACAGCATCTCATAGTTCGAAATAATGCTCCGAACTTCGCCTTGCCAATTTCCTTGATGCGTAATACGCTTCATATATGGTTTTTCTCCATACAAAAGCTGACGCAACTGTTGGTTACTTTTTGTTACTGCCAGTGGGCCAATTGAAGCCTTATAATAATCTTTCTTGTAAATATAAATCGGTCCCATTGTCTTTTGCATAAACTCTACAACGCAGTACCTTGGAAATGCAATTGTAACAGATTGACTATATTTGTTTATGATGAATTCACCATACTCAACGTATTTATCCCAGAAAATAATACGTTCATCCTTTTCGTCGTTTGAAAAGCTCTCCCGAATTTTTGTCAAATTCAGCCAAATGCGGTACTTTTCTGTTTGGATATTTTGAAACCCTGAAAAATACTGTTTATATTTTTCAGTTCCATCTTCTCCTGTTTTTCGCAAAAAGGCTTTTCCAAGATTAAAGTATGCCTTGAAGTCATCTCTCTGCAAAGCAAGTAGGAAGTTCGATAAAAAAGCCTTTTGGCTTTTTTCGTCTAACGTCTGGACCAACTTGCAAAGCTGCAAATCATCAACCTGAAGATAATCAGCTCGTGCGCAAAAAGTATAAAATTTCTTCTTACATTCTTGTCCCAAGACACTTGTCGATTCAATATGCACACCCTGCAGCTTCTCATCGAATGTGCATCTGCCACTCGCTACGATTTTCAAGCAATCGCACCCTACCTGATACGCTGGATCTCCACTTGCGACCCAGCGTACTAAATAGGATTCCATTGGAACAAGATATCTATTTTTGAGTGTACGGTTGACCAGCTCGATATGGCGCTTTATAAGCTGAAGAAAAATCTTTTGAAACTCAGCATTACCGTATAGGTGTTTCCATCCATGAAAAAGAATTTCGAATATCCGTTCGTCAAGCTTATAATTCAAAAGTTCCCTGAGATTAGAGTGGTCCACTTGGTAATAATTTCCGCTTGCAAGATACACTGCTATTTGAATATATCGACGATACGGCAAATAGAGTTTTTCTATATTAAGTTGTTTCTCAGACAGAGAACATATATCTCGAATAAACTTTTCCGAATCAGCCAAATGATTTTCTTCTGAAATTTCATTTGTCATTGGATGCTTTCTCTGAATATCTTTTACAGTTTTATGTAGACGATGGGGTTCATAATCGATTTTCACAGCATTATTCTCCCAAAATCTCGGCCATTTCTTTTACCATTTCATCATCTTTTAACCGGAACTTGATTTCAACGCGGCGCGAAGCATTCTTATCAATATCTCTTCCATCTGATGAATAAACCGGATCGCTCCAAGATTTTCCATTTGCTGTAATGATTTTCCTCAGTTCGTCTCTCTCTTGCGCTGAAAAAATGTTTTGCTCATCAGACAAACAATAGGATGCTACAGCAAGTGCTCTGTTTTGCGAAAGTTGAAGATTATACATATAACCACCATCTGTGTCGGTATGTCCTTCAATGATTATTTCTGCGATATAATCTCTAAACTCATCTGTCAGAATGGCATCAAAATATTTAGGCAAAAATTCATGTAAGAATTGTTTACCTTCTGGACTCAAATCATACTTATCCGTTTCAAAAAGCAGATTAGAATCAAATGTAATAGAGCCGGTCTGGCTATCAACAGAGATAGACAGATTTGTTCCTCCAAACTCCGTTTTCAGAGCATCAACAATGTTCCCACGCACACCTATGATCTTATTAAGCTTATCCTGCTGCTGTTCAATAAGCTCCTCTTGTGCGTTAAGTTCCTTCTGTTTTTCTTCAAAGACTTTTTGGGTCTGAAGCAGTGTGCCTGACAAGACCAACACAAATACAAGTAGCATTGCTGCCATCATGTCCGAATACGACTGCCAGAAACTTAGTTCATGATTCTCAGATTGTGAGGCATTATTTCTCCGCATGGACTATGAGCTTCCTTTCTATCATTCAGACATTTCCGTCTTCTTATTATCGACTTCTTGATAGAGTGCATCCAATCGTGTATAAGTTTTCTCAATTTTTTCAGCAACAGCAGTCGTTGTTTTTGTCAAATGATCCATTGCATCCAAATGTGCCTGCTCTGTCTCCGACAAAACTTTAGGAATCGCTTCTGTAATTTCGCGCATTTCCGAAATTGTGCCGCTCAGATGCTGTGCGATATTAGAAAGATCCCTATCAAACAAGTCAAATGTTCGATTCAGTGAATTTTCTAATCCAGTATCCAAGTTTTTCGTTTCTACAGCAAATTTCTTCGCTGCATTTTCAAGATCTTCGCTTAAAACTTTCGTTAATTCGTGTATTGCACGAATATCATTTTCAATTGCCGCATGAGATTCGTTCATCTGCTGGGTTGCATGTTTTGTTGTTTCATCGCATGTTTTCTCCATTTCAGATACAACAGCCTGCAGTTGCTGAACCATAGCTTCTTCAAAAGCTTCTCCTTGCTCTTTTGTCGATGCCGCATAGTCATCTGCAATTTGCTGCATTTTCTCTGCCTGTTTTTGTACACCTGCACTTAATTGTTCAACCTGTTTTTCTGTCGATCCAATCAAGCTTTCTACTGCAGTCTTCATTCCATCCGTATGCGCCTGCATCTCTGCATTCAGCTGATCCATTTGAGTTTTCACTTCTGCTACAAAGGATTCATTTGCGGAATACACCTGCTTGACAGCCTCCGAAATATCCTTTGTCGCTGTCTGCGCCGACTGAATTAAGAGTTCTTGCTGTTCTCTGCTCAGATCATTGACATGGTTTGTAGCTTCTTCCAACATTTCAAGCTGAGAAGACGCTTTATCCAAAACGATTTGGATATCCGCATCATGCTGCTGAATTTTCCCAAGACATTCCTCTTGTGCTTCACTGATTTCGTGCTGTTTTTCTGTCTGCTGCTGCACCATCTCTTGATGTTTTTCAACCGTTTCTTGGAAGCCTTTCAGCTTTTCAACATAAGCGCTAATATCTTCAATTGATTTTTGAAGTTGGATATTCACCTGATCCACATTAAGTGCGGAAGAGCAAAGTTTCTCAGTTAACTCTTTTGTACGCTCAGCAGCTTCCTTTTGCCAATCGTTGAGTCCTTTCATCGTCGTTGAGAGCTCATCAAATTGATTTCCCAGCGAAGCATTCATCGACGTCAAAAAGTATTCTACTACTCTGTCTAGTCCTTCCTTCTGCTGGGCTGCAGCATAATTCGTAAATTCTTCCATGCAGTGCTCCATGTGCTGAAGCATCGGACTAATTGCTTCTGTAATCGACTCACTGATTTGCCCTGAAACATTATCTGCAAAAAGTTGCAATTGCTTTGTCTGTTCTTTTTGATAGCCAAGCATTTGATTTACAGCATCAGCCTTTCCATTCGAAAGAACATGACTCCTGTATTGCGTGACGAAGTCATCCTGCGCATATTGAGCTTGCGTGCAAAGTCGCTTATACAACGCACTAAAAAGAAGTGAAAGAACAATTCCAACAATGCTTGTCAAAAAGGCTGTATACATTCCTCGCATTAAGGAATTAATGCTTTCAACGATACTCTCTGTCGTACTCTGGTCAAAATTATTCAATCCAAGAGTCAATCCAAGAAATGTGCCCAACATTCCAAGTGCTGTCATTGCGCCTGAAACTTGGTCACAGAATCGTCTGTTCACAACGACATCAATGTAGCCTTGGTTAAAATAATCTCCAATATCGCAAAATTCAACAGCACCTTCAGTCCGAGAGATCTTTTTCACCTCAGATTCGTACTCCTCGAACAGGTCTTTCGCTGGTTGATCAACAAATAACTCTTCATTTTTTTCATACTGAGATTTCTTTAGCATGTCCGAAGCACGCAAAAGCTGCTTTGTATATACGCTCAGCTTCTTCAAGCCGCATTTTCCAAACCAAGCACAGCACCAATAGCCAGCAGCAACGATAGCAAGTGCTCCATTAATAAGCCACATAGTAACACTCATGATTTTCCTTTACTCCGCTTTTAGAATATTTGCGATTTGGTTTCCTATTATTTGGGCTTCTTCTACTGTATTCTGCTTACCGAAGGAAACCCTTATCGTGCCCTGCGCATAGTCAGAAGGTACTTTTATTGCTCGAATCACATGCGACACCTGCGTATTTTTCGAATCACATGCAGATCCAGTTGAGATATAGATTTTCTTCAAATCCAATCGATGTAGAAGCATTTCACCTGAAACACTTCGGAAAGAAACACTGATATTTCCCGGAATGTGGCTGTGTACTGCGCCGTTACGGATAAAGTCCAGATTATTCTTGTTCAAAACATCTAAAAATGCTGCTTCAATCTCCATCAATCGGTTTTTTGTACTTTCCATGACAGAACAGTTTTTTTCAAGAGCCTTTGCCATTCCAACAATTAACGGAACATTTTCTGTCCCCGCACGCAACCCTTGCTCCTGTGCGCCACCACTCATGTATGGGGTGATTTTCGTTCCATTTTTTACATAGAGAAAGCCGATCCCTTTAGGGCCGTTAAATTTATGTGCTGATGCCGACATAAAATCTACGCCTAACTTATGAGCATTTATTGGAAGGTGCCCGACCGCCTGAACCGCATCCGTGTGGAATAGGCTACCATTTTGATGAGCGATTTCACACAGCTCACGAATCGGTTGGATTGTACCAATTTCATTGTTTACCATCATAATAGAAACAAGCCTGGTTCGACTGGATATGACCTTCTGTAACATATTCTCTAATATTTCGCCTTCCGAGGTAGGTGAAATATATTTTACGGTGCATCCCATTCTTTCAACCGCAGCACAGGAATTCAAAATTGCATGGTGTTCAATCTCCGATGTGATGATCTCATTAGACCCAACACATCCAATCTCTTTAATTACCCAGTTGTCACTTTCAGTTCCACAGGACGTGAAGTATATTTCGTCCGGATCTGCACCAATACAATTTGCGATTGTCTCGCGTGCTGATTTCAGTGCCGATTTTGGTGAACGTGACAACGAATACAGCTGTGATGGATTTCCAAAATCATCCCACCAGTACGGTTTCATTGCTTCAAAAGCGTCCTTATCCAATGGAGTGGTCGCGGCATTATCTGCATAAATCATTTTAACGCCTCAAATCATAAAAAAAGCTTACAGCCTTCCTCTTTGAATTCCTCGATTTTATCAAGAAGATCTTGGGTATCCACTTCCAGGTAATCTGCCAAGCAGTCTATACAATAAAAGCTGTCCACCTGCTCACCCAACAATTTTTTATTGATTCCAATCTCATCCTTTGTGAGCGGCTCTTTTCCGCATGCGATACAGTTTTTCATGTTAATTCCAATCTTTCACATTGATGTCTGGGACAGTCTTTCCGCCAAATTCGTCCGGGTCCAAAATTCCGAGTTGGATTTTGATGATGCTACGCATCTCTATTGCAGGTTTCAGGCAGTATGTCCGGAAGTCTCTCGGCTTCATATCTTCTTTCTTCTGCACATGAGGAAACAGCAGTTTCAAATATCCAGTTGCAATTCTTAAAATCGCTTCTGTGTCACGTGTATCCGCTCGCTCTGGAATCTCTACCGCATCATCTACAACAGCTCTATACGACGGGTCATCTCGGAGAGCATGCATAATCGTTGTGAAATATTCAGAGTTTAACGCCCATCCGCTGATTTTAAGGTCGTTGTTCATTCGAGGAAGTTCCCACCCCTTGATAAATCCATGAAAGCGATCAATCAAAGCACTTTCATGAAATACTTCGGGCAGTGTCGCAAACATATTCATGTACTCGTTCATGGCATTTTGCGGAATATTGCCCAAGAGGATAATTCCAGAATCTGCTGCTCCTTCGTGATTGCCAACGGTGTATTTTCCGTTTTCCATGTAGCCTTTTAGTGCGCCACGCATCTCATCTACATCGGAGAAATCAATGGTTTGAACTTCGTCCAAGGCAACATAATCATGCCCAAACACCAAGCCTTCTTGATGACGGCTCAAATCATAGAACATCTTTGCACGGGACATTGTCCCGCCGGACGAGAGCCATCCATACCTGCTTACTGCACCGAATAGATACGATTTTCCTGTTCCTTTCGGAGCAAGTTCAATCAGATTCAGCCGTTTTTCAACGAACGGTAAAAGTCTTGTAATCATAGAAAGCTTTTGGCGCTGACTTTCATATCCGGCAGCATTATAATCGATTGCCCCCAGCACAATATCGATCCATTCGGGCAACTCGAAGGACTCACGCGCCGCACGATACTCGTCTAAATCTACGATATATGGGCAGAAATCACGGAACCCCAATAGCTTAATCTTTCCGTTTTTCTTCTTTTCTGCTGGTGGCTCATAGCCGAGTTCAACGATGCCCCAGTTTTCCTCCGCTTTAAGAAGAGCTGTACTGCATTCATTCCATGTCATTTGAGGAATAACAGTTTCTTTAAAGCCAAGCCCATAATCCGGTAAAGCAAATGAGAGTGCCTGTGTTTTAATGTCGATGTTAACGGAGATCTTAGTCAAGAATTTTACATGCTCACCGTCATTCACAATACGGTTTACAATACTTTTCCAATCTTCTTTTTTGGGAATAAATTCTCGAATGAACTCTGTTGCCCCTTCAACGTCAATTTCTCCATCATCGTCTTCAAAACGCTTTAAAACCCAGTCACGCATAAATGAGGGGAGCTTAAAGGATGTAATGAAATTGCTGCGCTGCAAATCTTTGTAAACAACCATTTCATCAAAATTATCCTTGAGACGTTCTACCAACTCGTTTTGTTCCATCTGAATATCATTCATGTAATCACATCTCCGTTAAAACATATCAACTTCATGCGTTTCTTTTTTCGCAGTAAATTCCAAACTGATGCCCATTTTCTTGTCATCATCAAGAATATCCGCAGTATATGTTTTGCTCCGCTTGATCTCCGGTATCACGAATTTCGCATGTCGTTTATCTGCCACAAAATCTCCATCATAAGTTTTACCGTTAATTACAATCTGAGGCTTTTTCATCGGCACAGTACAATATAGGGTAAGAACAACTGGCTTCTTTGCAGAAAGTTTCACAACGGTTTCCGTAAAGCTGAATTGCACATCTTTTGGCTTTCTCGTCAGAACAATTACCGGGACAATGGTTTCTTCCAAGGACGCGCCACCATGAACCTCAACATTAGCTTTTCGGCTTCCCTTGAATCGTTCATAGTTTGCTAAAACCGAATAGCCATTTTCATAGGTAGCTTCAGGAATCTCGGGATCATAGTCTACCGGGCAGCAACGTCCACTATGTTCTCCCTTTTCATCCATCACAAATGCCGCATCTCGTTCCTTGCCGTACAAAACAGCCATACGGCTAGCACCGTGATCCGACACGATAACAGCTCTTTCAATTGTATCCTGAAGGAGGTTTGTTCGAATCATTTTTAGAACATTGTCAATTTCATGGAGTTCTGCAAAAAGATGAACGGGAAGTTTCTCGGTTGTGTACTGATAAAGCTGACTATGGTGTTTCAAGTCATCCAGCGCCTTGATATCCACCTGCTGCTCTACCGGGAACTGCATTTGAAATTCCTTATTGATTTTGGTGATTGAGGGTAACGCACAGTGTCCAATCGAGACATCTTCCACAAGTCCGTAACTTTCGCATTTTGCCTCAATAAAACCCATGTATTCAACACCAAGAGCATCTAGGAAATATAGCTGCGTGCCATCCTTTGGAACATTTTTCAAAATAGCACTGCGCATTTGAAGCTTATTAAACGGTCGTGTTTGTGCAAAATCATTAACTTTCTGTACAAACTCCGCTTCAAGGTGGTTTGTTATCTTCTGCCTCTTGTACTCCTCAAAATACTCTGTCAAAGTAGTTCTAAAAGACGAATCCGTCTCCGAGAGCTTTGTGTTTGTTGCATCAAAATCAAACCGTCTCAGATACTGCATCAAAGGCTCCGATATTTTCTCTACGATTTCTTTCAATTCTGCATCTGAGTAATCATAAGCATCCAGTAGCCTCATAATCTCATGACGTTCCAGTTCACTATGGTCTGTTAGATAATAAATTGCATTTTTTTCATACCGACCTATTTTTGCAATATAATTTGCCAGCTGTTCCGGTGCCTCATCAAATGCATCTAATAGTTGTTTGCGTTCATTATAGTACCTGAAGAAATGCGAATCGCTGAATTCAATGCTTGCAAGCTTCAAGATAACCTGCGCCACAAAGTCCTTATCATTTTCGCTTTCCTGAAGAATGATTGTTAGATATTCATTGCTCGGTTCGCCAAAAATCTTTAACGCAAGCCACAACAGCCAATGCAGATTGGCCTCTTTTGTCGAGAAAACTTTCTTGCATTGAAGCGAAAGATTACTTGTCGCACCAAAGATTTTCGTGATATAAGCAGAAAAACTCGCATAGTTTATCAGTTCGTCAAGCAGCCACCGCCACTGTTCCTCGGTTCCATAAGTCGATTTTGTCGCATTTTTAATATCCATAAACCGCTTACAAAGCGAATCATAGATTCCTCCTGCTTTTCGCACCGTACAGCCTGCCCCAGAGAAAAGTGACATCGGCCTTCCCGTTACAACAGTAATCGAGGAATATGCCACTTCCTCATGAAGCGGAAGCCGCTCAAGCCATTGCAGGAGCTCTTTCATTCCAGAAACGTGATACCCTAAAACTGCCGCCTCTTCTGTTGCAAAGTATACGATGGGAAGTGGAGTATTCTCCCCCTGAACCAAAACTGTCCTGCGCTCTAATCTTGGGTCTTTTCCACAGCAGTTTACGATGATTTTTTCGCAATGATAGAATACGACGACGCAGTACCCACGGATAGAGTAGGACAAAATCTCGCCCACTCTATCCGAAAGTTCTGTGTCACTATGTAGCATCAGCGCCTGAGAGAATCCACCCAAAACAAATCGACCATCTTTTCCTACGGACTGCTGCGCTTTCGGTACATTCGGCAGGCCGTCCGGCGCACAGTAATCCGACACAAAAACCTTTGTTGTGCTGGCATCCGCAGCCAGCCGATTCATGATTGCATTGTATTGGACAGCGTTTTCCGTATTAACTACCAGTGGAAAGCCAGTTTTCTCATGCGAAAAATATGAACTAATCTCCCGGAAGCAGTCATCGATCTCAGTACAGATGCTCATTTATGCTCTCCTTATTCGTTCTTCAGGATTTCCATCCCAACAATCATATTATCAGCAACCAAATCTCTCAAATACTTTCTCAGTTGGTCTGCATCAAGTCTGTCAATCACACTCATTGCACGGTCGCTACCACCGGTCTTGTATTTCTGGTCTGCCATTTGTTTCAGCTTATTTTGCACGGTTTGATTATCGATCCAATAATAAGCATCCTCGGTAACGAGGCCAAGCAATTTGTTTCGAACTTCATCCACATCAGGCAAAAGCGTAGAATAAGTCCCGATCACACGCGCCTTAAAACAATGGTCACGTTCTGCTGCATCATTCAAACGATCGTAGAACGTAGCCTTATCCAAGTATGCAAGTGCTTTGTTGGCTTCAGCTTCTGTGGGAGAATTTTTCTGGATAATTGCAAACATCTGCTTTGCCTCAGCACGATCGTTATCATCAAACATGCACAGGATTGGCGTGTTAAAGGTCGTAGACCAAGAGCGCGGATCCTTCGTTCCGGTTTTCTGAATCCACATATCCTTTAGCCGCTTACCCTGCTGCTTTGCAAGGAAGTCAGCTGCTTCTTTTTGAATAAAGTTGTAATATTCCGAACTACTCTTCAGGAACTGATTGGACGGAAGTTCCGCAAAGAAGCTGACAATATCCATATCGTCCATACCATCAAGGAATGCACTGCACGCTTCCTTAAAATAGCGGACCTGTGCGTTGATAGGATAAAACTTATCAAAGTTCTCACGTTGAGTTTGAAGCACATCCAAGAACTTTTGACGATTCTGCTCCAAAAGCATTCCGCTCTGCTTCATATTGCGCAGCTGCTCCAGCAGCGGTTCCAAATCACCAGTAATCTTGCGTAGCACATCATAGGGAATCTTAATATTGTTGGTACGGCGGTTCCACTCGGTGATAGCATCTTTCAGGTTATGGTTACCCGGCATGCTCTTGTTGGTTTCGGCAACGATCTTATACTCCAAAATTGCATCCGAAATTTTCTCGTCAGCCGTAACAGGGTTCCAAACCCAGTTTGCATCATCGGCGTTGAATTTTTTCTTTACCTGATCCAGATATGCGCCGCCATCGTTGATGTCATTTGCAAGCTGAACCAACTCTCCATTTTGGTAGTTTGTAATATAGGCCATCATGCCCTTGCGCGTATACTCGCTGGAAAGCAAATGCTCCAAATCAGCCGCAATAGAAGGCACTGCAAGCACTTTTTTACCAATAGCGTCAGCCAGCTCACTCTCGCTTGCGCGTCCACCATTTGCATTGTTGGCAATACCACAGTAATCCGTAATGACCTGTGCCAGCTCTTCCACAGAGCTTTCGGTACGTACCTGATCGGTGCCAAGGATCGACTTGATACACCAAATCGGGAAGTCCAATCCCTTCATTTTCACACGAATCTCATTCCGTGCCTGCTCGATGGAGCCGCACTGTGCCTGAGAAATGTGGAAAGCAGCTGCGGTGCAGTTCAGGAATGCCCGCTGCTCGGCGCTCATTGCAACAATATACTCTTCCTTATATTTGCTGCTGGGCGTTGCCACCTGATTGATTGCATTTGCAATGGCCGTTTTCATCTTATCAACCGACATTGCTTCGCTATTAGAGCCATTGCTCCAGAAATAATTGCTGTTTGCATATTCTTTCAGCAAGAAGCCCATCATAAATGCGGCCACATTGCTGGGCATATATCCATACGGAGCATTTTCCAGTTCATTAAAGATAGCCAGCAGGCTGACACGTCCGGACGGAGAAGCGAAAGACTTCTGCACCAGATCTTCTACTGCTTTTTTGGCGCGCACGACCGAAAGGCTCATCAGAGACGAGTCTTCCCAATACTTATACGTTTCATCATCCCGCTGCAGGTTCCAAACCCCAGACAGGGCCGTTGCAAGGCTGGTACGAGCATTCGAGGACTTGAAGGTGCCGCTCAAAACCTGATCAATGCCGCACTCTGCGCCCTGTGCCAGAGGTCCCTTATTGAACATGTTGTCGATCAGGTTGTACTGCTCCAGACCATCCGGGTATTCCTGACGGTCAATGCGCAGCAACTCCTGCTGCAAAGCATTCAGGTCTGCCATCCGCAGGCCGCTGGGCGCATCTTTAGTATAGAGCATAAATGCACCGGTGGATACCTTATGCTTCCAGTCCAGCAGTCTTCTCAACGCCTCATTCTGGTAGCTGGCTGCCTTGCTGCGGTCGCTCTGACGATAGTACTGGCTGTAAGTCATGCTATCAACATACTGTTCAACCAGATCTTTTCCCATCGGAACAAGGCTCTCAATGAAGAAAACATCATTCTGGCTGACAGCCATTCTTTTTGCAATGTAGCTCCGGATCGTCGTTGCCTCATCGTCATTCATTGCAAACGTACATACTGCTTTCAGGCGATTCGGTTTGGTAACACGCTCCATGTCATTCATCTTAGAGGTAAAATTGCCTGCACAGGCAGCCTCCAAAACAAACCGGTTGCGGATCGCAGCAGGCAGCTGGACGGCAGAGGTCAGCTCTGCATTTACAAGCAGCTCCTGTGTGCGCAGATTTTTCTGAATATCTTCTTTGATCTGCTTGACCTTCGCAGTATCACCGGCACTATTGGCCACGGTGTACTCGGACATACCGCCGCCCACAGAGCGGGTAAACAAAATGCCATCGTTTACCAGTTTCTGCGCGATGCTACCGCCCTTTCCCTTGGGCCAGTCGGTGCCCGCAAAGGCAAGGTCTACGTTCTGCTGGTTAGGACGAAGAAGTTCCACGTTCGCAACACGCAGAGAAATTGCTTCCAGCAAAAGAACTGTCTTGAAAACACGGCGCTCATCCGGTGTCAGGCGATCACTTCTTACGAGGTCGTAACTATCCAAAACAACACGAACGTCCGAGCTTAAGCCAGATTCACCTTTTCCAAGGAAAAAGTCCCACAACAGATCAATGGTCAGCAGGTTTTCGTCATCGGTCGGGCAGTGGGTCGAAATGAACCACTTGAAACCCTTTGCATCCGTCATGTCCGGCGAAATGATAAAATCAAACATACTACGCTGATTAGAGCTGAACGCCACGGACATATGCTTCAGCAGCAGTGCTGCATAAGGATGGATCGGGATAACTCCTGCCAAATCGCCATCCGTCAGCAGGGTTTTCTCACCGAGGCGAGAATTTTTCTTCAGAGAAGAAATAATGCTGCTGCGGACGCTGCCCAAGTTGTCATCCAGTTCTGTGCGCATCTCCTGCCACTCTTGGAGGACGACAGGATCGTTGGTGGTTTTCATGGCCTTAGCCATCAGGCGGAACGCCATATTATCGGGCAGTTCAATCTTGCAGGTAGGTGTCACAAAGCGTCCAAGAATCTTATTGCGAATCGTGGGGTCCTTTATAAGTGCGCCACTCTCATGGCACACAATCATCAGATAGAATGGCTGAGATTCGCTGATTTCTACTAAAGTCTGAAAACCCGTCAGAGAGTTCGGGTTGTTCAGGAAATACTCTGAAAATTCATCCCAGATAAACAGGATTGCCGACAAGCTATTTTCTGCGATAATGTTCTTAATCCACTTGGACATATCGTTCATGTCCATACGCATCGCATCAATATTATTATCCGCAGCAACCTTCATAATATTGCGCATGGTGGAGGCAACTTCTTCTGCATCGCCAGACTTCAGCTTTTTGATAACATCGTCTACCGTATCACCCGCAAAGTCCCATGCATATTTTTGCTCCTGAATCAGGCTATTAAAATAGATGCGGTTGGCTTCTTTATCTTCCAGCCAGCGCAAAGCCGCCGTGCTCAGGGACGCCTCGCCCTTGTTCTCAATACCATGCTTTTCCAGTGCCAGCATGATACTACTCTGGACTGCATAGATCAGATCTTGGTCCGAATGAATGGCACTGGAGCCGACACGGTGTACCGTAATCAGCTTCCCATTGTTTTTATCTGCAATCAGCTTGTTGCACAGGTCAATACTCAAGCCATAATCTTTGAAATACTCTTGCACCTCCTCATCGGGTGCTTCCAGCAGACATTTTACTGTCAAGGCAGCATGAGATTTACCTGTACCATAGGCACCTTCGACCCACAGAGATTTCGGCTCCATGCCGCTTAGAACCATGTGAGTTTTTTCCAGCAATTTCACAAAGGTTTCGTGAGGATAGAAACTTTTCCAGTCAACTTTTCCCTCACGAATCAAATCAGCGGTAACGGCGGCATAGTATTTGGGATCAATGTTGAAATAGTCCTTATAATATCTTTCACAAGCCATGATTCATATCCTCTTTTATGCTCAGAACAATTCCAAAACATCCTGCGCAGATTTATCCGAACGCAGGGTAATATTTTCCAAGTCAAGGGTAAACGAAGCTGAAATGAAATCAGGATAATTTGCGGTCAAGCCGTTCAGAAGCGGGATCATCGTTTCGCGGCTCAGTCCAAAAATCCGGGTGGGACTTACACCATCGCGCTCAATATCATCATCCAGCAGGGTAGACAAGCGGAACTGGTAATAGTCACCGCAGGCCTCAGCAAACTTGTAAAGGGAGTAGAGAATTACCAGCGGATCAGGATTTTCCCATGCGCACTTTTTGAAGGAGACCAATGTAAGGGTTTCGTTTCCGTTTGCGGAAACTTTTTCTGTAATCAAGCAGTCGGCAAAAATCCGTTCCATTCCGAGCGGAGTTTTCGCCATAACAACTTTCAGCGCATCCACCACATTACGCTTCCCCAGACCCTTTGTATCCGATTCCATCACACTGGACAGCATCAACTTGATTGCATCCGGTGAATAATCAACATCTTTTTCAAGATTATTGACAAACCAATTATAAGCAGGAGTATAAACCAAATTGCACAGCATCAGTGCCCATGCAGCCTGACTGTTAGCACCTAAACGCACCACTGCATTTGTGACAGCAGTCGGCAGGCACTTTGTATACTTATCTCCAGCCGCCTGCTTATTATATACAATCAGGCCGGCATCATCGGCAAAATTTTTGAAAGCGTCCTTTTTCTTGTTGGCAACCAGGCCATCACCATCAGAAATCCAAAAATCTGCACCGCCCTCATAGCCAACAAAGGATTCCATCCACTCTTGACGAACTCCAAAACTGAAATACCGATCTAAGCCAGCCATCTTTTTTCCTCCTGTTATCTTGTTACGAATGGAATTGTACCGTAAACAATGTTCGTGAATGTCATGGCATTTATAACAATGCTGACAATTATCGCCAATCGAAATTCCATTTTTCATGCTGATGCAGCCAAATTTACATTCAGCTTCGCAAACTCCGCATCCAACGCAATACAAACTTTTTACAATAACGCTCCGAATTAGGGATTCAAAGCGAATGTCTGCTTTCGTTTTCGAGCAATTCAGCAATGTAAATGTTGTTTTACTCCCATCATCCAGCACCTGAACAATATAATATTTTCCGGCAAACAGAATTGTATAAGTATTTTCTCCTGTTTTATCAATGTTTCCAATAGTTTTAGCCCATTGTTGCCATTTGAGATTTGATTTATAAACATCGATACTTGGCATTTTTGCCGTGTTTAAGATTTCGAATCTGTCCTGACCAAAATTTAGTTCGCGACCCGTTTTTCTTGTTCTCCAAAATCCTGCATCGATAAAATCTTGCATCTCCTTTGGAGAATAATTCACTTTACCGCTTGTTTTTGCTATTTTTTCAACAAAGGCATCAACATTTTCCGTATATGAGCATCGTTTAACATACTCATTTCGGCCACTGGAGTTGGGACAAACCAGACATCCCGCACGAGCGTTTCCTTTTAGATATGCTTCATTAAGGGTTAGCTTTCGCAAATAAATATAATTGAACAATTCTGCTGATGACCATTCCAAAATGGTATGACAGCTCATTTGCCCAGTATGTTTCTGTCCTTCGCTAATACTATCATATGTACTGCGAGCAACGCTCTCTTCAGCACGAACACCCGTAAAGGCCATGCCGGTAAAATCATGCTTTCCAGTTATTTCTCGCAATAGATTTATCTGTGGAGATGTTTTATGCACACTACAGCACCAGCGAATTGAGGTTGCTGGTGGACCAAAGCAATCCCATGTTTGACTTGGAAGAAGTTTTGAACGTGCAGTATAGAATTGTATCGAATTCTGTTCACAGAAATGCTTGATTTCCTCAACCACCTTGTAAGTGTCTGGAAACTCCATTCGGGTGTCGCCAAACATCACCTTGAATGCATCATGTGGAAGTGCACGCTGTACAATATCAAGGGCTACAACGCTATCTTTTCCACCACTGAACGCCACATAAAAAACATCCACCTTATCCTTATAGGCAAGGTACGTGTTGTAAACCTTTTGAATTGTCTCCTGCGCCAGCGTTTCCAGGATGTCACTGTTTTTTTCGACCATGCGGTCAACATCGACGAACTGCAAAGATTTGCCATCTGGTTCCGGGTCTTCCAGCGGGATCAGCTCCGGGGCTGTGTAAAGTGACCCGCCTTTTGTCCTCGCTACAGTCCTCCCTTTGTAGATATAATTGTTTGCTTCTGCCCAAAGCAACGGGGCATGCTCATCCTTTGGATAATTCCAGTATCGATCAAATCCCAAAACATCCAGTTCTTTATAATAAACAGGCCGGGGCTCCTTGCTGAACTTGGAAACCTCTGTGGTCAACAGCAGTCCTCCTGTTTCGGGGTCCCATATATACTGATACACGGGGCTCGTTCACTTCTTTCCTTTCAAATTTCCTCCTCATGGTCAGCATAGCATTTTTGCTGTCCCATTAGGAGGATTTTCAGGGTGTTTTTCTACTTTAATGTACTTCTTTTTGACGTTTTTCGCGTTTTAACCGTGCTTCTTTTGTGACCTGCACAATATCGGACAGCGTCCTCCGCTGCTGCAAACCCTTATCGACCAGCGTCTGCAGTGCACCTTGCTGATCTTTCCATGCGTCATCATTTGCCAAAACGTCAACCGCCAAATCATGGTAGTTTTTGATCTGCGAACTCTTTTTTACGATTGCACCACAGCAGTCATACGCAGAAAAGCTAGCATGAAGCAGCTTATATGTCGGGCTGTAACTGTTCACATAGCTCTCCAATAAGAAGCTGTTCCACCGATACCCGACCACCGGGAACTGTAGAAACAGGCAAACATCCTTTATAATAAGGTAGTCGCCTTCGCACATCTCATCCAGTTTAGCATCAATTGCCTCTGGTGTCCACTGAATATGATCTTTTCTCACCCAATCACGCTCAGAAATGCGAATCATTTCACTGAAAACCGAATCCCAGTAGATTACAGTGTCAACCTCGTCCGCAAAAGCCTGAAGCTCAGTCGTTGTCATGGTTTCATGTTCCCTGCAAAACTCACTAAACGCCTGCTTGGTATCAACCGGGGGCTGTGTCGTAATTGAGCTGATGATGTTGCTTCTGAAGTTGAAGTTCTTTCTCAGAAGGTAAGACAAACTGTTTCGTATCGTAAGCGTAGAAAGTCCTTCCGTATTGATCTCAACCGTCGGACATTTTTCATGAATCAGTTTCATCAGTTGCGCCGTTGTGGTATACGAGTGGTATCCAAGCTCTGATTCCAGCTCGCTTGCGATCACGCGCTGTTCCTCCTTGCTAACAGGCAGATTTGGCGCATAGAAGTAAGTATTGTCTCCAACGTTCACGATAGCAGGGTCATCCATAAGTGCTTTTTTGATTTTATCCAACGGGATATACCACAGTTCTTCTCGCAGGTCATCATATGTTGCCGGCATCGCGTGGCTTCTCATGCACATCAACACATCCAACGAAATGTCTGCTTCACGATCCGGCAGACAGAATGCACCATACTTTACACAGTACTGTTTACGCGCAAGATCAAGCAACGGATCGCGTAATGCATCCGAATTATAAATGTGCTGCTCGTCTGCAAGACGTTCCCGATAGCGATCAAAAACCGCATCACAATAGACACAGGTTGCTCCCTCGTTCAATAGACGAAGGATTTCGCTATTGATTTCAGAGAGAAGCTGACTTTGATTTCTGGGGTAAATTCGGCCATCGCGCAGTGTACCGATCTGCTGAACGATCGCCATAATTTCTTCTTTACTTTCAGCCGGTTCTTCTCCATACTTATTCTGATATGCAATCTGCATTTTTTTGGTTGCAATTGCGGAGCCAGCTTTAAATCCATCCGGGAACGCCTCCTTCAACAATTCAACATAGTGCTGCTGTTTCTCGTTCAACGAAGCATTCGCGCTATATGTTCCAGCTGTAGATACCTCAGAAGTCGGCATTGCTACCGTCTGGTGTGGTTGTTCCGCAACAGTTGGTATAGCAATCGTCTTTGGAAGGATCGGCACCGAATGCTTCGGCTCGTCTGCAATCGTAACCACATTCTTCTGTACGGATGGTGTCAAGTTTTGATGCTGTTCTTTTTTGAGTGTTTCCCATTTTTGAGTGCTTTGTGCACTGTGTTTTTCAGGAAGCTCCGCTTCATCCACATTGTTCTTTTCATAGCGGACAGTGAGCAAATTATATCCGCAGCCACAAAATTCCAAGATCTTTTTTAACGAATTCGCAATGCTGAATGCATTCTTATTCGTTTCCACAAACAATGTTTTTCCAAAAGTTGAGCGTGTCACTTGCTTTGGTGAACGCATCCTATACGCATTATTAGCTGTATCGAGGTATAGGCCTATACCGTTTTTTGAATTGCCCACGATTGAATCAAATTTGTTTGCATAGGTTTTATAAAGTTCCCTGATCGTCAGCACATAAACATCTTTCCACAGATGGACCTTATAATCTTGTCCCAGCAATTCCATCGACACTGGTCTCGTAAATGCCAGATCTGGAATGTTGGAAAGATCCAGGATGTATTTATTTTCTCCTAACGTGTGCGTTCTTTCACACTGCCCATCTTCGGAAACGGTTGAAGCATTATTCTTTTCCATGGCAGAAAAAACAGAACTGGCAACCGCCTTTATCTCTTCAGAAGATGGCTTGGAGCTTGCAGCCATACTGTTTGTTCCGCTCTGAATAAGATACCGTGTATATCGCTTTACCGCTTCATCAACTCCGAATTTCTCTCCGGCGGATAATTCTTTCCAGGACTGCGTGTTCTGAGCACTTTTCCAAATTTGAGCCAGCTCCATAGAATCGTCTATGAAAAGAAGCTCACTTTCTGCAATTTTTTCCTTTTCAGAAATCGCCTCCAACAATTCCAAATTATAAAATGTCATAGATGTCTCAGAATTGCCATATCCAAGACGTTTGGCCCACTCTGAAAAATCGTATTTCCTCTTTTGGGCTTTTTTCATGTTCTCTATCGACGAATTCACCGCATCAGTATGAGTCACATTCGATTGATACTCAGAAGATACATCATTTTTTACAGCCGCTGTCTGTGCCGTGGATGTCCCTTCGGTAAACGCCTGCCTTCCCAGATTGACATTTCGGCTTTTACCTCTGGAAAACACCTTTCCATTATTCGTGCAATACTGAATATAGCGGCCAATTGCATCTTTTGCTGTATATTTTTCCTCCAGAGTAAAGTCTTCCCACTCCTGTGTAGATTTAATCATATTCCAAATCTGATCTAGCACAAACACCTTATGGATTTCGGTGATTTTATGGGTTGACAGTTCGTCTTTTTCAATGATGCTTGTCAATTTTTGAAAAGCCCACAGGTCATTCTCAATTTCTTTGTCTTCGAAACCAGACTGTCTTGCCCATTCATCATACGGAAGCCACGCCTGATCCGTTTCATTCTTAATGCTCTCCGGCTGTGGATTTACATAAGTCTGCCACCCACTCCGCGTACTACGTTTAGGCACTTCATACTCAATTATCAGATTATCATAATCAATATTGCACCAGTCCATCAAAGTCTTGATTCTCAAAAGAATTTCTGAGGGACGAAAATACGTTTCCGCAAAGAACCACTCACCATTTTCCGTGCGATAAATCGACCGGGGCTGCCGCATTTGACGGATTCCAGGAGTCGTTGCCAATTCCGGCTTTGTTCCGGCAATGGATGCCCCATCATGCGCCAAAAACACAAATGGATAATCATCTGCAAGTTTTTTGCACACACCAATATACAGTGGTTGCCACAACGTTACATTTGTTTTTTCTCCAAAATATTCGAAAGACTTCGGCTTGATCGTATTGAATCTATCATATTCTGCGCAGTCAAAGTCTACAATACCGTCTTTCTTTACAGCTTTCGGCTGAACATTCATTTTTATTTCTGACGCAACTACAGGCTTTTCCTTTTCTTCTGCGGAAATAACATCCTCCTTTTTCGACTCCGCATCCATCTCTTTATCCGATGTCATTGGCTTTTCGTCTACCGTTGCTTCTGTTTCTAGACCCATTTCCGGCGTAGTGGCTTCTTTTTCCTCCACTCCCACAGGAGCCTCTTCTACTTTTGAGATTGGCGTTTGGATTTCGACCGTTTTCTTTCGATCATCCGCATTCTCCTGCATAGAATGTCTATACCGAATGTACTCTTCAAAGACTTCCTGCATTGGTTCCAGCATTTTTCGATATTTAAATCGAAAAACAACATCATGATCCAGCTGCCCCTGTATTCTCTGCAGCTCAAAAATATCCTCAATTTCATCTAATGGCTTCGAAAGAGATTTTCCATTACAGCCATATGTATTTAAATCATGATAACCAGCCCGCAAACGCAGCAACTGTTCATCGGAATTTCTGATTGACAACCACTTCCAAAAGTTGCTGTCCTCTGAGCTGATGTTACTCATTTCTTTCGCCTCCTGTACAAGCTGATTAAAGCGTCGCGGGTTGTTGCGATACAGATCGCATATGTTTGTCATCCATGCCGTTTTTCTCCCAATGGGTGTTTTTCCGTTTAACCATACGCCTTCCAGTCCATATAACTGAAAAGTTATCCCAGATTCATTTCTATATGCATCATCTATGTTTTTTCCCCGATTTCGAGCCATCGTTCGAAGCATCGCCGAAACCTCTCGTATGGCATCCTGACGGTTTATTTTACCTTCCAAGACATTCATCAGCATCCATAATAAAAGTGCCGCTTCATGCTCACTCCACCCAATTCGCTCGGCCATATTATCAGCTCCATAAATATATTATCTGCGTTTTCGCTGTATTTTTTTCGAAATCGGAAAACAAATCCACTATGTTGTATATTATAGCAACGTGATCACTCCAGCACAATAGAAAGTCGACAAATCTTTCAATCCGTACTTTTACGCTCACCATAATCCCTGCAAGCAGGGCGTTCGTATATACAAACGCCATTTTTGCGTTGCAAAATGCTTGTTGGGGTAGCCCCAAACCCTTTGTGTACTGCATCCGCTGGATGCAGGCTGCGCATTTGTACCAAATGCTTCTATAACGAAAAAGACCACCGAGGACTCTTCCCAAAAGCGGGAGCAATCCTCGGTGGCCTCTGTTTATCGGGTCTGCATTTTTTCCTCGGTAGCCTTTTCTTCAGCGAAAAACATCTCTACATTCTTCTGCGCTTTCATCAGTTCCTGCATCTCATCACGCGCCTTGCGGTAGGCTGGATAAGCGGCTTTCTTCTGAGAAAGCAGGGCAGAGTATTCCGTGTTCAGCTCCTTTACCTTTGGCAGTTTTTTCAGTCCGGCCTCGTCAAAAGCGGCTTTTGCCGCCTTGTGTAGCGTGATTTGTTCCCGGTGTTCTTCCAAAAACTTCTTGCTGTACCCAGCCTTACGGTAGGCATCATACACAGGTCGTGTCCTAGCGTAGTTGACGATGTGCGCCCGCAGGACAGCAATCTTTGCCATGCGTTGCTCTGCGGCCTTGATGGAATCGCCTAGCTCATGGTATCGTGCAGTCGCTGCATTTACTCGCTCCTGCATTTCTTCGATGTTGCCGATTTTATTTTCTTGCAAAAAAATCAGGGTCTTGGACATCTCTTTCAAATTGTAACATTTCGCCCACTGTGCATAGCCCTCGCTTTTGCCCTCGGAGAGCTTTGCCTGAATGTCCACCAACAGGTGGAACGGCTGCTCTTTCGGTGGCTGCTTCTGATGCGGGCGGTGTTCGACTTCTCCTGCAATGACCGCCTTGATTTCATCTTCGCTGTACCCTGCGCCCAGTGTCCGAAAACGGATAAAGCGTTTCTGCCGTGCACCTTTGACGGAGGTGTGCTTTCCTCGCTTGACCTCATAGCCTTCTTGTTCCAGCTTTTGAAGAAAGATTTCAAAGTCCAAAGGCTTCTCGTTCAGCAGGATGCCGTCAATTACAGAACACAGCTTGTCACGATTGCTTTCCTTGGGTGGATAAAGGGTGCGCTTTTGCCGCTCCCGATACGGCTTGATTTCAATGACGGACAGCTGATGTTCCAGACAAATCAAATCGCTCAACCGCTGCACCGCAAGCCCAGACAACAAAAAATCCCGGAATTTCCGGGTGCTATCCAGTGCAGTAGAATTGTAGATGATGTGATTGTGAATGTGTTCTCGGTCGGTATGGGTCGCAACGATAAAAGCATACTTGCCCTTGGTAAACCGCATGGCAAGTTCATAACCGACCTTGTTGGCTTCCTCGGCAGTGATTTCTCCGGGCTTGAACGATTGCCGAATCTGATAGGCAATCACATCATTTTTCTGCCTGCGCCCGGTCATCAATTCATACTGGCGTTTGGAGAGCATAAATTCTTCATCGACCGTCAAAGGACTGCATTCGTAACTGCTGACCAATTCGCCCTGCTGTGTCTTGTCCGGGTTCTGGGCGTAATCCGTGCGGCTTTTCAAGCAGGTGGCAACGGATTTTCCCTTGTTTTTGTGCACTGCAATCAATCGGGTTGCTGCCAGTTCTACCACCTCCCGGTAAAAAGAAAATGCCGCACAATGGCGGCATATAGATTTTATAATTCGGCAATCCAGCCGCTGAACCATTCCACGGCCTCCACAATGACCGTTCCGGCAGTGATGAGCAGGAAGCAGCCGAACTCTGCCACCAGCAGAATCAGGAACTGCGTCCACTCCCGGCAGTACAGCGTATAAAGTCCGCAGCCGAAAATATACATCATCGGCAGTGCAAGGATGAAAGCGGACAGATTCAGCGTCCACCGCAGCATCAAAGCCAGAAACGCACTCACCAGAACCAGAGGGAGAAGAAAAACTTTTGCCATGAATTTCATTCGGATGCACCACCTTTCTGTGTTCAGTATATAGAAGATTCTGCGCACCGTCAACGATGCCAGACAGTATGTACCCCACAGCCGAAGCCGTGGGGCGGGGTCAGAGGTCGGCCAGCCGGGAAAGAATCTGCTTGCCAATGGAGATCAGCTCATCGAGCCGGGTACGCAAGTCCTCCAGATCGGCGGCGTAGACCTGACCGTTTTCGTTGGCGCATTTGGCATACTGGTTGAGGTTGTTGCTGCACATCTGGAGCAGATACGCCATGCGGCGCAGTTCCTTCAGGTCAAGGTGCAGGCAATAACCATCCAGAGCCATCTTGCGGATATAGGCACTCAGACTGCGGATGCCCATGCCCAGCATCTTTTCATAGATGCGGTGCTTCTCCGTCTTTGTCAGGCGCAGGATAATGACCTCATCCCGTTTTTCTCTCACCGGGCATCACCGTCCTTGTCGAGATAGGATTTGAAAGGCTTGACGGGTTCCGCTTTCTCTGCCTTTTCTTCCAGCGCAGCCAGCACAGAGCGGCGCGGGGCATCCTCCTTTTTCGGCGCATCCGGCTCCGGCTCATGGTGTTTTTCGTCCACATCCAGCTGGGCATTCAGTTCGGCAAGCCGCGCGGATTTCTGCGCCAGTTCTTCCTCCTGCGGGAACGGCTTCGCCACCTCGACCTGTGCCGCCGCCTGCTGCTGTTTCAGGGTATCCAGTTCGTTTTCCGCAGAGGTGATGCGGTCGGCAAAATTACTCAGAGCGTTGTCCAAGCGGACAATGTTGCCATGCGGGTCTGAACCAAGAGGAACCGGGTATTTCAGCTTGCCTTTCAGAACTGCCTGATGCTCATTGCGGAACGTGTCGAACCGCAGAGAAAGTTCAAAGCCGCGATAGCTGCCCACTAACTGCTCCTCGGTGTTTGGAAGTTCCATGCAGGCGAGAATCAGCCGTTCGCCAGCGGTCTTTTTCTCGTCGTAGGTCATGCCTTTAATGACCATGCCGCAGAAATTCTCCTTGTCCTGCGGATGCGCCGCAGCGATTTCGGCATCCGATTTCAGGGCTGCAATTTTTGCAGTCTGCTCCTGAATCTCTGCCGGGAATTTCGTCAGCAGCTTGTCCTCCAAACGGAACTTTTGACTCTGATGGTCGGCTTTTAGAACCTTGAGTTTTGCGACCTGCACATCCAAATCCATCTTCTCCTTGATAAGAGGGTTTCCGGCGCACAGAGCCTTGATCTCCGCATAGGACAACGCCTGCTCGTCAACGTCGTCGCAGGAACGCACCGGGGATTTGGAGGTCATAATTTGCGAGATAAATCGCTGTTTATTCTCAAGAGTCTGATCGGGTAAGAGGATGGCATTACTGCCAGCCCCTCCCCTAAGAACCGTACGTGAGAGTTTCCCCTCATACGGCTCAAGCCTTTCATAAAGCTCCCATCAGGGAACCCGGCTCAACAAAACAAGAATCGTTTTTGTGCAATACGGCATGGCATTCGGGATGCACCATTTCCAGCCATGGCGACTTCCCGCTTCGGAACACCTTATGAACCTTGAAACTCGTTTCCGAGGTAATAGGCTCATTGCATACTGGGCAACAGCGGTGTTGATTTCTCCATACTTTCAGGAGTTTTTCGCGTCCGTTAGTGCTGTTCAACATTTTCTCACCATCGCGCTCTTCATAATAACCGCTCCATCGCTCATCGAAGGGATTTGCGTTAGAGACGATTTTCTTAAAGCGGATGATTTTGGTGTCCGTTGCATATTCAAGAGCAAAGTAGGATTGCTCACCGTTCTTCTTGGTGCGTTCCTCTGCGGCAAAAGTCCAGTTTCGGGTTCCGATGCAATGCCAGTATTTCACTGCTATCCACCGTCTGCCTTTGTTCTTATGCCTGCGCTTTGCCCACTGCCAAAGACAATTGTAAATCTGATAGTCGATTTTGCTGAATGTTTCAGCGGATACAACAAATCGCTGGTTATTGACCCATCCACGGATAACCGGGTTGAGCTGGCGAATCAGGGAATCCTGCTTTGCCGATTTGTTGCTCTTGACGATTTCACGCATCTTTTTCAGCAGAGAGCCGACCGACTGCTTCGAGGGCTTGATTAGAAGTTTTCCGTTATACTTACGGATGTTCTTGCCCAAGAAGTCAAATCCATCATCAATGTGAGTGATGACCGTCTTTTCTTCAGATAACTGCAACCCACGTTCCGTCATGAAATCTCTGATAATAGGGAGCACTTCTTCACGCAGAAATTCCGGGCTTTCTCCGGTTACGATAAAGTCGTCAGCATAGCGCACGAAGTTCATCTTATTAAAATGAGTTTTACCATTGACCTTTTTGCGGGTCGGCAGTCGTTCCTTTAAGAGCCGTTCCAGTCCATCCAGCGTCATATTCATCAGAGTAGGCGAGATGGCTCCACCTTGCGGTGTGCCTTCCTCAGTGGGGAAAAGTTGCTTTGTATCAACGTATCCACACTTTAACCACTTCTGTAAAACCTGCGTATCCATCGGGATATTCTCCATGAGCCATTCATGGCTGATGTGGTCGAAGCATCCCTTGATGTCACCTTCAAGAATCCACTGAGGAGACTTGCCCTTGTTCAGGTCGGTGAAACACTGCTCGATTGCATCGTGTGTGCTTCTTCCGATTCGGAATCCGTAGGAGTTGAGGTCACCGTAGGTTTCAGCAAGCGGTTCCAATGCAAACTTGTATAGGGTCTGCATAGCACGGTCTGTCATCGTCGGAATGCTCAGAGGCCGCAGTTTGCCGTTTTTCTTCGGAATATAAACACGTTTCAGGGGCTGAGGACGGTATCCTCTCCGTTTCAGTTTACTGATTGCCTTGAATTTTGCCTCAGGAGTTAGCCACAATTCATGGTCAACTCCAGCCGTATTTTTACCACGATTGCTTGTTACCCGCTTCACTGCCAAGGCTTTGGCGTAAAACGAGTGAGTTAACAGCCATTGCAGCGTTTTTACCTTGCTGTAATGACCTTCTTGTTGAGCCTTTACGATACGCATTTGCAGCTTTTTAACATAAGCACGAGCCTTGTTCCAGTCGATGCTGTCCCAATTTCCCGCTCTGCAAGTCGGTGCACACGATTTCTCGTTCATTTGCAATTCCTCCTTTTTGAAAAGTTCTGTAAATTCTCTCGTAAAGAAAGACCATAGATGGAAGTCTGCCTGCTTTCGCACGAGGTGATGTTGCAACCTCTATCCGTCCCCATTACAGGGTCGGCATTCGCTTTTTCCATCTTTCTTCTACCCGCATTTCATAAAGTCTCCTTACGGTTTCCGTCCGATTGCTCGGGGAAATACGGGCTTACCACGTTCCGCTTATTCAACAGTATGGGTTAGGTTTCACTTCTCCGCCAGCAGCTTTTGAATCCATGTGTTCCCACTCTATAGAGGAGCAACCAGCTGCGTTACCGTTTTGGTTCAGGCTTGTCAGCAACTTTAGCCTGTTCAGCTTTAACGACGTTTAACAGTGATTCACATTACATTAACCATACCATACAAGTCAGGCTCCCCAACCACATTGTTGCTTGCAGTTTATCGCTTCCACCTCGCGGTTTCGGCTTGAACCCTTTCGGGTGGGGCTACCCTTGTCCTGTCACGCTTCCTCACAGCCGTTACCAGCTGCTTTGTTGACAGTAGACTACTGCTAATGGAATAACAGGTCTGGTCATAGCCAGACAGTTGATTTAAGCGACTTCGTGTCGCACAAAGAGGTAGCTGTCAAACGTCCCCTCCGTGACATAGTTGAACACCTTGACTTCCTTATTCATGTTGCCCTGCCGGATGATACGACCGTTGCGTTGGGTCATGTCGCTAGGCTTCCAGCCGACATCCAGATGATGCACGGCAACAAGACGCTGCTGGACATTGGTGCCCGCACCCATTTTTGCGGTGCTGCCCAGCAGAATGCGCACATCGCCGGAGCGCACTTTGGAGAACAGTGCGGCCTTTTTCGCTTCGGTGTCAGCACTGTGGATGAACTCCACCTCGCTTTCCGGCACCCCGGCGGCAACCAGCTTCTTGCGAATATCATCGTAGACATTGAAGTTGCCATCGTTTTTCGGGGTCGAGAGATCGCAGAACACAAGCTGTGTCAACTTCTGATTTTTTCCGTCCTCCCAGAGTTGCAGCACGTTCTGCACACAGACGTTGAGTTTGCTGTTAGGGTCATCCGGGAGCATAGGGTTCATCAAGCGGACATCCAGACCAATTTTTCTGCCATCGTTGGTGACGCACAGCATATTGTCAACGGACGCATCCACATTGCCGGAGTGAATCTCGGCGGCGCGTTTGCTCAGTTCCTGCACCATTGCTTTCTGGATCTCGGACGGTTTTACGACCACAGTTTCAAACTTTGCATCCGGCACAGGAAGATGCAGCTGGTCGCTGGTCTTGATGTCTGCTACTTCTTTGAACATCGACATCAATTCGGGCAGATTAAAGAACTTGGCAAATCTTGTTCTGGCGCGATACCCAGTACCTTCGGGGGCAAGCTCAATTGCGGTGGTGGTCTCTCCAAAGGTCGATGCCCAGCAGTCGAAGTGCGTCAGCTTTTTCTGTTGGAGGGTGCTGTACTGCAAGTAGCGCATGACCGTGTACAGCTCCGTCATGCTATTGCTGACCGGGGTACCGGTCGCAAACACCACGCCGCGCCCACCGGTGATTTCATCCAAATAGCGGCATTTGCCGAACATATCGCTGGATTTCTGCGCTTCACTGGTGGATAATCCTGCGACATTGCGCATTTTTGTCGTGAGAAAGAGGTTCTTGTAAAAATGCGACTCGTCCACAAAAAGGCGGTCAACGCCCAACTGCTCAAAGGTGATAACGTCATCTTTGCGGCTGTCAGCGCGCAGTTTGTCCAGCTTTGCTTCCAGCGTTTTGCGGGTGCGCTCCATCTGCTTGATGGTAAAATTCTCTCCAGCATTGGCTTTCAGTTCGTTGATCGCCAAGAGCGTTTCCGCGATCTGATCCTGAATAATGCGCTCCTGCCGCTCAAAAGACAGCGGGATGCGCTCGAACTGACTATGCCCGATGATAACGGCATCGTAATCGCCGGTGGCGATGCGGGCGCAAAACTTTTTACGGTTCGCCGTTTCAAAGTCCTTGCGCCGTGCAACAAGCAGTTTTGCGTTGGGATACAAATGCAGGAACTCCGATGCCCACTGCTCCGTCAGATGGTTTGGAACCACGAACAGGCTTTTCTGACACAAACCCAGGCGTTTTGCCTCCATTGCCGATGCAGCCATTTCAAAAGTCTTGCCCGCGCCTACTTCGTGTGCAAGTAACGTATTACCGCCATAAAGCACATGAGCAATGGCATTGCGCTGATGTTCCCGGAGTGTGATTTCCGGGTTCATCCCCACAAAATGAATGTGCGAGCCGTCGTATTCGCGGGGGCGGGTAGAGTTGAATAATTCGTTGCGGGTCTTGCCAAATCCAGTTTGCAAAAGCGTCCTTGATAGCCTGCTGTTTCTGCTGGGCGAGGGTAGTCTCGTTTTTGTTCAGGAGGCGCTTTGGCTTGCCCTCGGCATCCTCAATGGTATCATAGATGCGGACATCTTTGAGGTTGAGCGTATCTTCCAGAATCTTGTAGGCATTGGCACGGTGCGTTCCGTAGGTTTCCGTGGACATAATATCGCCATGACCCAATGCGGATTTTCCCTGCACACGCCATTCTGCCGTATACGGAGAGAACAGCACATTCACATCACGGCGCAGATAGTACGGAACCTGAAAGGTCTCCTGCATGAATTTCTGGATAATTTCAGGGGCAAGCCACGTTGCACCCAGCCGCACATCAATTTCGGATGCTTCCAGTTCTTTGGGCTGCGCTTTAGTGAGCGCGTCAACATTGACTGCAAATTCGGGGTTCGTTTCAGCGGCAAGTTGTGCGATACGGAGTTTTGCACGGACATCGCCGGACAGATACTCGTCTGCCATCTGCCAGCCTGCTTCCGGGTCGGTGGAGTCTGCACTGGGGTCTTTGAAGATCACGCCGGAAAGTTCGGTGGTGATGCGGTCATACTCGCCGGGAGTGCCGAGCAGTTCTGCCATATAGGGCAAGTCCACTCTGCCATGTTCGCCCATCGACACCGCGAGTGCTTCGCTGGGAGTGTCCACACTGGTGACAGTGCGCTCCGGGCGGATAGTGCGCTTGGTGAACATATCCGCCTTGGACTTCAACTGCTTGTTTTCATCGAGATTTTCCAGAGAGCAGAGCAGATAATAGGAGGAATCCTGCTCAAACAGTCGTGCATTGCGACGATCGTTAAGCAGACCATGCTTTGCAGTGAAGGCATCGTAGGCAGCGTTCAGACGCGCCTGCGTTTCCTGCACAGCAGAATCCGGGTAATCGTCCAGCTGCTCCTGAATCAACTGGTTTACGATTTGCCGCAGTTCCACCATTCCGGTGACACGGGCTTTGGCAGTGTCCGATAACTCGATTTGCGTCATAATCGAATTTTCCCGGTAGTACACCTCACCGTCCACCACGGTATAGGAGAAGTTTTTTACATCGGGGTCAGCAGGGAGTGTCTTGCGTTCAGTTTCCGCATCCGCAATATCTGGTGTTTCCACCTCGACTTCGGTGTACTGCCCCTCAATATGCTGTACTGCTTCGGCAAGCTGGTCTGCCAGCACTGCGCCCTCAATGGGCGCAACGGTCAGATCGTGGCCGTACTGAGTGCTTTCCGTAGTCAGCTCTCCCAGAATCATCTCCGGGTTGTCTACGAAATACTGATTGATGGCAAATCCATCTTCCGTCTTTCCAAGCTGCACCCATGCCGGTTCCCGGTCAATCGGGCGGTCACGCTTTTGCAGGAAGATGATGTCCGAAACCACTTCGGTTCCGGCATTTGCCTTGAACGCATTGTTGGGCAAACGGATAGCACCCAGCAAATCGGCACGTTCCGCAATATGCTTGCGAGCAGTGCTGTCCCGGCTGTCCAGCGTGTACCGGGAAGTGACAAAAGCCACGATGCCACCCGGACGTACTTGGTCGATAGCTTTCGCAAAGAAATAGTTGTGGATGCTGAAGCCCAATTTGTTATATGCCTTGTCTGCAACTTTATAATTGCCAAACGGGACGTTGCCCACTGCAAGGTCATAGAAATCCCGGCGGTCGGTGGTTTCAAAACCTGCTACCGTAATGTCAGCCTGCGGGTACAGTTTTTGCGCAATGCGTCCGGTGATGCTGTCCAGTTCCACACCATACAGGCGGCTGCCAGCCATTTCATCAGGCAGCATTCCGAAGAAGTTGCCGACACCCATAGACGGCTCAAGGATGTTGCCCGACTTAAAGCCCATCTGTTCCACTGCATCATAGATGGCATGGATAACGGTCGGACTAGTATAGTGCGCATTCAAAACCGAGCTGCGGGCGGCAGCGTATTCGTCCTCCGAAAGCAGTCCTTTCAGTTCGGTGTACTCCTTTGCCCAGTTGTCTTTGTTGGGGTCAAAGGCATCTGCCAGACCGCCCCAGCCGACATACTGCGCCAGCACTTCCTGCTCCTCGGCAGAAGCACCACGGTGTTCTTCTTCCAGACGGAACAGCGTTTTTATGGCCTCGATATTCTGGGCGTACTTCTGCTTTGCACCGCCCTCGCCCAGATGTTCATCTGTGATGTGAAAATTCCCGGCGGGTTCAGGCGCAGGTTCTGCGTGGAGGGCTTCATCCAAGGCTGCGGCATTCGGGAAAGTCAGCACTTCGCCATCAATCACCGCAGAGATCGGCAGTTCATCCAGTTCCTCATCGGTCAGTTCAGGCACATCCGGCTCCTCCTGCCGCAGTGCATTCTCGAATTGCTGCTTGTTGATAACCTCATTGTCCCATGACTGCCCGTGCGCACTGGTGTCGATGCGCACATCGGTTTCGCCAACATAGCCGATAGTGCCCTCAATCGTTCTGGTGGGCAGGTCTACTACAACTTCATCCCCGACATTGTAGTTGGCTGTCTCTTGTCTGGCAGTGCGCTGTTCCTTTTCCGTATCCGTCAGATAGCGGTCGGACTGAATCATCAGGTCGATATATTTTTCCACCTGCGTCCAGCTCAGTGTGATTTTTGTGTGTTCCGGGTAATGGTCAAACTCCAGACCTTTGCCATCGTGGTTCACGAATCCGTTGCTGTCATCCAGAAAATCATGGGAATGCCCGCCGATACCGTACTCCTTTGCAAGTGCTTTGGCGCGGAGCTTTCGGTCGGGCTGGGTTTGGTAGAGCTCAATGATTCGCTGTTTGCCATTCTGATAGCCGGAGCCGTGCTGCCGCAGTTCGTTTTCGATCTCAGCCTGCGACAAAACAAAAGCGGAGGACGATTTCTCGCTCTCCGCTTTGTCGATGGCTTCGATTTGCTGGGCTTCGGTGGGGATGCTGGCGTTGAAGAAACTCAGCTGTAAATCAGTTCCGTCAGAATCGTTTCCTCGATCTGCGCCCGCAGGCTGTTCATGTGCTGCACCCACGCCATCTGGTTCGTTGTCTTGTCCGGGGCCGGGTTCGCTTTCAGCAATTCGGCCATCATCTGCTGCATCCGGCTTTCTGCCGTCTGCTCCAGCTCCGTCAGGTACGGGTACAGCGTTCCGTTCAGAAGCATCGAGTTGTACAGCACCGGACGGTGCTCCTTCAGGTAGTTCCGGCGCATCCTGCCGTACTTGCCCAGCGGGGTCTTCGGCTGGCTGAGGGTCAGGTTCGGGAGCTGGTAATCCCCGACGGTCGAGTAGGTTACGCTGTTGTTCTTCATATTCATGCTGACTCCTTTCTACGTTGCGGCGGCGAATGGTCGTTTTGACGGTGCGCTCGATGTTTCGCAGCACATCCCGACTGCAATCGCTGACCGCAGTACCCAGTGCATAGACGGCATCCGGGGTTGAAAAATTGTAGATTGCCTGAAAATCGTCCCGGTCAAAGTAGCCCTCCGGTTCAAAGCCGCACCGTTCCAGAACGGTGAACATGATGCTCATTGCGGCGGCAGATTTGAACTGGAGTTCCTGTCCGGCTTCATCATAATCCATCAGGAACGAACCGTCAACGATGGCGAGAATGTCGGAACTGTTGTTGTCCCAGTAGGATTCCGCCAGTTTCCCGGCAATGTCTGCGATCTGCTGACTGAGCCGTTCATGGTGGATGCCGTATTCCTGTGCCAGCATTTCCGATACCGGCTGGAACAGATTATCGTTGAGCTGCCACACCTCCGGGTCGCGGGAATTGCGCCGCACTCCGGTGTCCGATACGTCAAAGACATAGTGCAGGCGAGGGACACTGCTGGACTGGTCGAGCAGGGCGATACCCTTGGAACCGCGCCGGACATAACGGTTCATGCGATTGTTCCAGATGTCGTAATCCGCACAGGCCGTGGCATCAGGCCGCTGGGCATAGATCATCAGCTGGTCGGCAAAGCTGTATTTGTACAGCCGGGATGCCGTGGTCAGGTAGTCCGTCCAGCTTTCCCAGTACCGGGTCAGGCCGTTTGCCGTGCGCTGTGCAAGGGCAAGATATTCTTCGGTTTTGTTTGGCATAGCGTTCCTCCTTCCGATTTTAGGGTAAAGAAAAAAAGCAGACCGCCACTTTGGCAGTCTGCTATGTATTTGGAGTCACGTTAAATGGTGTTGCTCAATTACTTGATATAATTCTTGTTTGAACAGGTCGTGCTTGATTTTTTGATCTCTTGATGCGTCCTCATCAACACTGGGATTTAGCAAAAAGGGCAATTCTCCTTTCTCCGAAATACTTGGCTTCATCCCGGTTATTTCAAAAAGGATAGAAGATTCACTGGAAAGTTCTCTTTTCTCAAGTTCTTTATCTAGCACGAACATCCGAAACTGCTGTGTGTGCGAAAGCGATTTCTTCCATACATATCGAAAGTCAGAAAACATCAGTTGATCAATAGAGCTAGAGTAAACAATGATTGCTGATATTTTGTTGTATATGTCAGGGTTGAGTGGAGGATTAAAAGAAAGTCTGCCTGCAATTTTTGGATGTGTCAAAATACCATTCAGCTCATTTGAGAGAAGTGACCACGGCTCTAAAAAACCATCGAGTGGAAAGTCGCTATATGACCAGTTTATATATAAAATATTATATTGATTTTTCTTTGGAATTTCAAATTTTGAGGCGGCACTATTGAGGAAATCTACTAATTTTGTAATACGTGGCAGTAAGTCTTTTACATTATTTTGTTGGCACAACAATTGGAATTTTTGACGACCTTCATCAGACAGCAGAACGGTTGGTATGGCAACACGCCGATTTGGATTTTGTAAAAGGGGAAATTTTGGCGTTTTCACCTCAATATTTACTTGAATTTTTAGGGGGAGGTTGTCATCGAAAGAAAAAGTGCCTTCAAATCGAGCTTCTGGGTTTTTTCCGTGTGCGTTAAGAGGTGGCTCATAAATGTAATTGTCTCAATCAATGCGACAATAGAAACTTAATATTTCGATTTCAGAAAGTGCCTGAAAAAAATTATCAATGCTATAGTTTGTTTTTCCAGCAGATAGTTGATTGACAACGAAATTTTGAATTTGTTGAGTTCCAAAATGGAATTCCATAACAGCCAATTTTGTTGATAAATTTACAATGAAATTATATGCGAATTCGTGAAAATTGATTGTCCCATCCAAATTCAAGGGAGTGAAAAAGTCCATTGTAGTATTGGAAACAAACTGATGCTCCCAGTCAAAGTGATTGAGAGCGTCTTCAATAGCCATAATCAAAAAGTGATTATCTGCAAATTCATCAAGCCATCCATTTTCCCATGCTCTTTTCACAAAATCCATGGGAAGAAAGTCATTAAAGGGAAATGGATAATTGCTTCTCTTCATGGAAACACCTCCACAATATAATTTTATGGATGTCAGAAGACTTCAGTTACAGTTCTCTATCAAAATAGCGAGCAACCATATAGGTCACTCGCTATGGATTCCATGTGAAGTTGTTTTAGTGTTTTGCGGCAATCTTTTCAGCCAGTTCCAGCAGAGTGTTGAATGTCTGCTGTTCTTCGGGTTTTTCAATCAGCTTCGCCAGAAGCACACGGAAAATATCGGTACTGTCATGCCCGGTGGTTACGGCAATCCGGTCGATGAGACTATGCAGCTGTTTGACTGCGGCATCGGACGGCTTGGATTTTGTAAGGAGGTCGGATAGGTAGCTGATGAACGGGTAGGTAGAATCATCGTTGATGATCTCGTTGGTCTCGTTCAAAATTTTCTGGTTGTCCTCTGGGGTCATTTCGCCTTTTTCATCCAAAAGGTCACGAGAAAACGTGCGACCCTTCAGGAAGGTTGCAAAAAGCAGGCGGTCGATGGGAGAGCGCTTTTCGTTGTCCATTGGCTTTCCTCGCTTTCTGTTTTTGAAGCTAAAACGATAAAGTAGCCTTAGTATAGCATGAATCCAACTGAGCTATCAAGCCCATATTTTTGAGGGTTTCTCGAATCGGGAGCGGCACACAGCTTCACCTTCAGTGCGACAAACTGGAAGTTATCTTTCCATCGCTTTCTCAATCATCTCAGCTTTTTCTGTCCTTCCCATCAGCCGATAGTATTTACACCACAACAACGGTGATTGCAGCGGAACAACTTCTTCTCCCAGCGGCATTTTCTCCACGATTTGCTCTTTGCGTAGAGCGCAATCATAAACCTTTTCGTCTTTCACGATTGCAAAACCAGCCATCACATCGACTTCGACAGAATCAATCAGAAATTCCATAAAGGTCTTTGTCCGGTACATAGGGTTTGGAATCGAATCAGATGAACAGCTTTCACCCATTTCCGATAAAATCGTGCGGATGCATTCCGCATCACGGTCAGCGACCATTAAATCAATGTCGTGGAAGCCGGAGGTGATGCCTTTGAAATACAGCAGCATGGATGCACCCAAGGCCCATTCGATACCAGCCTCGTTCAACCGATGTGCGATCCTCAACAGTAACTGGATTTTTTCTTGTGTTCCTGCCATACCATACCTCCACAAATTTCGATTTGTCGAGACTATTATACCACCGGGCAAACCATCTGAAAAGAGCGTATGTACGCCGCCCGCAGGCGGCAAAAATCAGTTCAGAGGAAATTCGACCTCTGCAAACTGCGCATCGGTCATCAGCTTCAGCTTTTCGATGACCCCCTCCGACAGCTCCCGCAGGGCGGTCTCATCGGGCATCAGATAACACTGCATGAGCCGCAGTTCCTGCATCAGCCCCAATCGGGTGCCGGTGTTGTAGAGCATCATCAGCATCAGTTCTTCGCCATTAAAGTTCATGGGCATTCCTCGCTTTCCGGCACCCGGTAGGATTGCACTCCGGGGCATCACACTTTTCCTTGAGATTTTTCAGGACGGAAGGGCGTTCCTGCTCTTTCAGAAAGTCAGGAAGTTCCTTGAAGCCGATGCTGTCTACATAATGCACGGACACCTCGCCATCCCGCTTGAGCGCGATCACATCGCTGACAGACAGGCTGTGACCCTCAAAATCCTGCGGACGGGAAAGGTTGAACCTCTGGAATAGTTCTTCCAGAACCTCACCGTTCGGCATATCCTGCCACATGGCAGGCAGGTCAGCATAGTAGGTGACCTCGTAATGCTCCGGGTCGGGCGTTTTACCCTGACGGTGAAGTTCCCGCATGGACGCAAATTTCTCGTCGAGGAACTTCTCACCAGATCGCAGCTGCATCACCATATAAACGTCACAGCCGGCGTTCAGGAATTTCTGTGGGATGTCCGTTATGGGCTCGCCGTCAAAATTCTGATTCCATTTTTGCTGCATCGGACACCTCATCGTTCTGGCTCAAGGCGGACAGGAGCTTTCGGCGCAGATTTCTCGCTTGACAGCTCTGCCAGTTTTTCCAGCGTTGAGGGGCGGTTGGACAGTCCAAGTTCTTCGGCTTCGGCAACTTTATCCATGATGAGGTCATAGTCCTTCAGCACACGCCGACCCTTTTCCATATGGTGTGCTTCGAGGATTTCCTCGCGCACTTCCTGAATCGTCAGTTCCGGCTCGTCAAGCTGCCCACCGTCCATCACGGAAAAGTCGCTGTGATAGAGGGTATAATCCCAACCATCCTCACAGCTCTGGATGGCAAGATAGCCCTTGCCGCCCAATTCCCATGCTCCTTGCTCGTCCTGCGTCTGGATTTCAGGATAGGCGGTCGAGCCGCTGCGCTCCATCATCTCGCCGAACTGGGCGATGTGATAGACGTTGCCGTACTCGCCCAGATCAAAATGGTAATCGTCCAGATGCTCCACACGCGCCGTGTAGCTGCTGCCATCCGAACGGTCAATCTGAACTATGCCATGATTCGGTACACGGTAGAGATCATCGTAATGGCTGTTGATGAGCCGGACATCATCTCTGGGAATCGTAGGATCATCCCAGATGCGCCGCCTGCGGACACCGGACTGCGGAATGGTATCGAGGTGCTGCAAGCTGACTTCCTGCACAGCTTTACGAATATCATCCGACAGTTCAAACAAATACCAGTTCCGGGCGGCGGGAATGGCATTACGGCTATCCGGCGGCAAATTCTGCTTGGAGATTTGCCCGAACTCCTGCGGCTCACCGGTGGCGCAGTCGTAGGTGGCAAAACCGACACCGGCACCGTTTTCACGCAAATGCAAAAACCTGTCCCCGTTGATGAGATAGAGGGCTTCCGTTTTCTGTTCCATCAGCGGCCACCCTCAAATTCCAGAGAAAACTTGCTGCGGCCATCATTTTCGGTGGACAGCAGGACAGTGGCATTGTAGGTCTTGCCCTTGGCACTGCGGCAGTCCTTCAGGCGCACACGGCCATCCCGCAGCAGCTTGTCCGCGACATGGGAATCCAGACGCTTCCCCAGTCGCTTGAAGAATGCGTTGTCTTTCCACAGCACGAAACGGCACTCCCGGTTCTCGCAGAACCAGCCCTTTTCACGCTCGACTACATTTGCACCGCAGTTCGGGCAGACACCAATCACTTTATTTTTCATAAGCGTATTCGCTCCTTTCACGGCCTCGGTGGTGTTCACCAACGAGGAGATCATATCTTTGATTTCAGTCATAAAAGTTTCCGGCTCCATCTCGCCGCGCTCGATTTGCAGCAGTTTTGTTTCCCAATCGGCGGTCATTTCCGGGGATTGGATTTCTTCGGGCATTACGGTAATAAGGGCTTTGCCCTTGTCGGTAGGCAGCAGCACCTTGGTTTTCTTGTTGCCCTTGCGCTCCAGAAAGCCCTTCTGCACCAGCTTTTCAATGGTGGCGGCTCTCGTTGCCGGGGTGCCGATACCCTGACGTTCAACATCCTCCGGCATACTGTCTGCACCCGCTGCCTGCATAGTGGACAGGAGCGTATCCTCCGTGTAGGATTTCGGCGGGGACGTTTGCCCCTCTTTCAGTTCGGCACCGGAAACGCTGCACCGGCTCTGCTCCTGCACATCCGGCAGAACAGCCGGTTCTTTCTGCTTGCCCAGCAGCTCGCCCAGCATTTTTCGTTCCATGGCTTTCCATCCGTCGGACAGCACCACCTTGCCTTTTGCGGAAAACTCCTCTTCAGCGCAGATGGTGGTGAGCGTAGTTTCTGCATAGCAGTGCGGTTCGCCTACGGCGCAGAGCAGCCGTGCGGAAATCAGCCGCAGGACATTCCGCTCCCCGGCAGGGAGGGCAGCAAGGTCTGCTTTTGCCATGCTTTTCGTAGGCAGCAGCGCATGGTGGTCGGTGACTTTGCTGCCATCGTTGACCTGCTGCACATGGATGGGAATCGGCTCCTCCACGGCAAACGCCCTGCCCGTGTCCGTCACCAGCCCCGGAAGGGATGCCGCCATATCCTCCGTCAAAAAGCGGCTGTCCGTGCGGGGGTAGGTGATGAGCCTTTTTTCGTAAAGACTTTGGGCATAATCCAATGTCTGCTGCGCCGTAAATCCCAACAGACGGTTTGCATCCCGCTGCAATGCGGTAAGGTCATAGAGCTGCGGCGGGCTTTCGGATTTCTCCTTGCGTTCCATCTTCTGTACCGTGACACGCTCCTCCTTTCGGCATTTGGAAAGCAGCAGTTCGGCATCCGCTTTCTGGGCAAACCGCTTGCTGGATGCGGTGCCGCCGTCCGCAAGGGTCAGGGCAACCGTGTAGAATTTCTCCGGCACAAAGGCGGCAATGGCGGCTTCCCGCACCACCGTCATGGCAAGCACCGGGGTCATAACACGCCCCACCGCCAGCGGTTGAC
>OHEZ01000346.1_pt1 | contig 34022 bp, 35 predicted proteins | sample 1567391 | NCBI WGS metagenome assembly OHEZ01 (sample SAMEA3879518, study PRJEB24766) | human gut metagenome | biome: human-associated habitat; feature: feces | place: USA | collected 1985/1987
TCCGCTGGATGTCTCCCGTCGAGGTCACTGTCCAATATGTTTGACAAACCTACATGGGGGCAAAAAAGTTTTTTCTCTGTCCCTTTGTCCCTTTGACTTGTGCAAATCGCTATGCTATACTATGCTTGTATTGTTATCGAAAAGAGGCGGACTATGCAGATCGGAACCGTAAAAATTGAATCGAAGCTGGCGCTCGCGCCGATGGCGGGCGTGACAGACGCTGCATTCCGCCAGATCTGCTCCGAGCTTGGCGCGGGCTACACCGTCACCGAGCTCGTGAGCGCCAAGGCGCTGTGCTATCACGACGCGAAGACCGCGCAGCTCCTGCGCCCGTTTCCGGGTGAAAAGCCGTTTGCCGCGCAGATCTTCGGCAGCGACGAAACCTGCATGGCCGAGGCCGCGCAGATGGCGATCGAGATCTCCGGCGCGGACATTCTGGACATCAACATGGGTTGTCCGGTGGGCAAGGTCGTGAAAAATGGTGACGGCAGCGCCCTGATGCGCGACGTAGAAAAGGCCGCGCGCATCGCCGAGGCGGTCGTGCGCGCCGTTAAGGTGCCCGTCACGGCGAAAATGCGCCGCGGCTGGGACAAGGGCAGTATCAACGCCGTGGAGCTTGCCAAAATGCTCGAGCAGGTCGGCGTCAGCGCCGTTGCAGTGCATGGACGCACGCGCATGCAGATGTACGGCGGCGAGGCCGACTGGAACACCATTCGTGATGTGAAGCAGGCGGTAAGTATCCCCGTCATCGCCAACGGCGACGTATTTTCCCCCGAGGCCGCCGTGCGCATTCTCAAATTCACGGGCGCGGACATGGCGATGATCGGCCGCGGGAGCTTCGGCAATCCTTGGCTCTTTGCGCAGTCCGCCGCCGCGCTCGATGGGCGCGATGTTCCGCCCCCTCCGCCCTTTGCCGAGCGCTGGGATACCGCCGTGCGTCAGGTCGAGCTTTCCGCCAAGTACGGCACTGAGCGCGGCGCCATGCTCGAGGCGCGCCACCACCTGTGCTGGTACCTCAAGGGCGTCAGCCACGCCAACTATTACAAGGAGAAGATCGTGCAGCTCTCAACGCTCGATGAGCTGCACGCGCTCAGTGTGTCGATCAAGCGCGATCTGCGCTGAGGATAAAAGCCATGAACGAACGGGAACTCATTGCGCGCCTTCAAAAGCGGGATGAAACCGCCTTCGAAGAACTGCTGCGCCAATATGAGAAAAAAGTATATACGCTGTGCTTCCGCATGTGCGGCAACAGCGAGGACGCCGAGGAGGCTGCGCAGGACACCTTCCTCGCGCTCTGGCGCGGGATCGACCGGTTCCGGCAGGAATCCTCGCTCTCCACGTGGATCTACCGTTTAGCCTCCAATGCCTGCATCGATCTGCTGCGCCGGCGCAAGAAGCAGGGCAGCAGCCTGTCGCTCGATGATGAGGAGCTCTTTCTCGACGTGGTCGATCCTGCGCCCCGTCCACAGGATGCCGTGGAGCACCGCGAGGCGCAAAAGCTCTTGCAGGAAGGGCTCTCGGCGCTGCCGGAGGAATACCGAAAGGTGCTCATTCTGCGTGAGATCGAGGGGCTGAGCTACACGGAGATCGCTGAGAGCGCGTCGCTTGAGCTGGGCACGGTCAAGTCCCGCATCAGCCGGGGCCGCGTGCTGCTGCGCAATTTTTTATCCGGAAGCGGGAACTTTTTTGAAATTGCTTCGTCAAAAGTTACAGAATGTAATCAAAAGGAGATGAGCGCCAAATGAAATGTTGCGAAGCGTATGCCGCCGCGCTCTCTGCCTTCGTGGACGGAGAATTGGACGAACAGGAACGGGGCGAGCTGCTCGCCCACGTGGAGCACTGCCCAAGCTGCCGGGATGCTCTCTCGGAGCTGATGATCCTGCACACGATGTTTGAAGAGCTGCCGGAGCTTGACGCGCCGGATGGCTTTGCAGAGCGTGTGCTCGACCGGGTGCATGCAGAGGAGCGCGCAAAAAAGCGCAGCCGCCGCGCGTGGCCGCGCGTGCTCGCCGCCTGCTTTGCGCTCGTGGTGATCTCGGCCGCGGCACTGAAGATCCTGCCCGCGATGACCAGTAAAAGCGACAGCGCGGCGAACGAAGCCGCCGACAACAGCAGCGCCATGGACGATGCCGCCGGCGGCGCGGCGAACGACGGCTATTCCTATACCTACGCCGCCGTGCAGAAGGACAGCGCGCTCGCTGACGAGGACTTCCTCTACGAAGGCGTGCCGGAGGACAGCACCGCTGACCGTTCCGCCGACGCAGACAGCGATTACGCCGTCATCACGCTTGATCTGCCCGAGGCGGCGGATTTCCTGCGCGAACACGGCATGGCTGTATATGCCGAGGCGGAGGATAGTGTGAGCTACCTCGTCGTACCGGAGACCGCACACGAGCTGAGCGAGGCGCTGCCGCTTGACAAAGAGGAAAAGGCCGCGCTCGCTGCGGCAGAGGAGCTTGTGATCGTGGAGGTCGCAAAAGCGGAAGAAGCACCTGCGGAAAACAACGCCGCGGAGGAAGAGGGGAACACATGAACAACATCGGCGTGATCGGCGGCGCGGACGGCGAGACGGTCATCATGGTCAGCGGCAGCATCGCGCCGCCGATCCTGTGGAGCTTTTTCGGCGCGCTCGCGCTGATGGCAATTTTATATTTCTGCTTTTACCGGCGTGCAAAGGGCAAGGCGGTCTGCCTTGCCCTCGCGGCGGTTTTGTGCGTGACGGCGGATCAGGCCGTCAAATGGCTCGTTGTGAATACGATGACGCTCGGCCAGTCGCAGCCGCTGCTGCCGCCGCTGCTGCGGCTCACGCGCGTGCACAACTACGGCGCGGCGTGGTCGAGCTTTTCCGGCGCGCGGTGGCTGCTCATCATTCTGACGGCGGTGGGCATGTGTGTGCTCGCGTGGCTGCTTGTGAAGGTCGTGCGCCATCCGCTCGGCCAGTGGTCGCTCGCGTGCATCTTGGGCGGCGGCATCGGCAACCTCATCGACCGCGTGCGCCTTGGCTACGTTGTGGATATGCTCGACACGATGTTCATGGACTTTCCCGTTTTCAACGTGGCAGATGTGTTCGTCGTGTGCGGTACGATCTGCGCGCTCATTTACTACCTCGCCTTTTACGGAAAATACGACGAGAAACACCGGGAGAACAAGACCGATGGAACCGATCCTGCTGCAAACAAGTGAAGAAGACCGCGGCGCGCGGCTTGATGCCTTTCTCGCCCGCGCCATGGAGGATCTGACGCGCTCGGCAGCGGCGAAAGCCATCGAAGAAGGGCGTGTGCTCGTCAGCGGCAAAGTGCCGAGCAAGAGCCTCAAGCTCATAGGGAATGAAACCATCGAGTTCACCCCCGAGGAGCCCGCGCCCATCGACGCTGTGCCGCAGGATATTCCGCTCGACGTTGTCTACGAGGACGACGATGTGATCGTTGTCAACAAGCCGAGCGGGCTTGTTGTCCACCCCGCGCCGGGGCATCCGGACGGAACGCTCGTCAACGCGCTTTTATTTCACTGCGGCGCGAGCCTTTCCGGCGTCGGCGGCGCGCTGCGTCCCGGCATCGTGCACCGCATCGACCGCGACACGAGCGGGCTCATCATCGCAGCAAAAAATGACTATGCCCACCAGTTCCTCTCCGCCCAGCTTGCAGACCACACGCTCGCGCGCACCTACGAGTGCATCGTGGTGGGAAACCTGCGCGAGGATCGCGGTACGGTGGACGCGCCCATCGCGCGCGACAGCCGTGACCGCAAGCGCATGACGGTGGTGCCCGGCGGGCGGCGCGCGGTGACGCACTGGACGGTGCTTGCGCGCTACCCCGGCTATACGCACGTGCAGTGCCGGCTCGAGACCGGGCGCACGCACCAGATCCGCGTGCACATGGCCTACCTCGGCCACCCGATTTTAGGCGACACGGTGTACGGCGCAAAAAAGCCCGTCCCCGGCCTTACGGGGCAGTGCCTGCACGCGGTGGGGCTTCAATTCATTCACCCGCGGACAAAAGAGCTTGTTTCTCTCTCCTGCCCGCTGCCCGGAGAATTCACCGCAGCGCTGCGCAAGATCGACCGGTAACACGATATTCCATCGGCGGAGGCTGACGCTTCCGCCGCATTTTAAAGAAATACAGGTGAACAACGTGAAAGAACTGCAAACCATCGACGAGACCCTCAAATATCTGCAATTCGACAACTGGGAGCAGAGCGAGCCGGGCCTGTCCCGCTCGTATGAGCTGCTGGGCCTGCTCGGCAACCCGCAGGAAAAGCTCAAATTCGTCCACATTGCCGGCACGAACGGCAAGGGTTCGACCGCTGCGATGCTCGCCTCCGTGCTGCAAAGCGCGGGGTACCGCACGGGACTCTATACCTCGCCGCACCTGCTGCGCTTCCACGAGCGCATGCGCGTGTGCGGGCGCGAGATCGACGACGCTTCCCTCATCGCGCTCACGAACACCGTGCGCGCAGCGGCGGAAAGGATGAGCGAAATGCCCACGGGCTTTGAGATCATGACCGCCATCGCCTTCCTCTACTTCGTGCAGGAGCAGTGCGACATCGTCGCTCTCGAAGTCGGTCTCGGCGGGCGCATGGACTCCACGAACGTCATACCCGCGCCCGAGGTCTGCGTTGTGACGAACATCGGCCTTGAGCACACCGCCATTCTCGGCGACACGCTTGAGAAGATCGCGACGGAGAAGTGCGGCATCATCAAGCATGGCGCACACGCCGTGCTCTTCGGCCAGACGGAAGGCGTCGAAAACGTCGCGCGTGAGACTTGCGCGCGCGAGGACGTCCCCCTCACCATCACCGCGCAGAGCGAGCTTACACGCATTTCCTCCTCGCTCGACGGGCAGGTTTTCCGCTACCGCGGACACGGCCCGTTCCACCTGCGTCTCCTCGGCGAATATCAGCTTCTGAACGCGCTCACGGTCGTCGACGTAAGCTTTGCCCTGCGCGAGCGCGGCTGGGACAAGCTCACCGATGCGGCCATCGATCAGGGTCTCTCCACCGCACAGTGGCCGGGGCGGCTCGAACTTCTGCGCCGCAGCCCCGATTTCATCGTAGACGGCGCGCACAATCCCCAGTGCGCGGACGCGCTGATGGCGTCCCTCTCCTCGCTCTACGGGGACAAGAAGCTCATCTTCCTCACGGGCGTTCTGCGCGACAAGGACTGGCAGCAGATGCTGCGCCGCGCTCTGCCGCTTGCGAAGGCCTTTGTCGTCATCACGCCGCCGTCTGCGCGCGCACTCGATGAAAACGAGCTTGCCGGCTGGCTGAACGCGCAGGGCGTACCCGCCATTCCCGCCGCCGACACCGACGACGGCGTTCGCCGCGCGCTCGCCATGGCGGGCAAAGATGATGCCATCTGCTCCTGGGGCTCGCTCTACTTCACCGGCGAAGTCCGCCACGCGCTCTCGGCGCAGTAAAAGAAAAGCGAAACGCAAACTTATTAAAAATAAAGGACAGATGGCTTGTGCCATCTGTCCTTTGTTTTTAGCTAAGGTAGTTCAGCGGGTTCACATACGAACCGTTGCGCTGAATGCCGAAGTGGCAGTGGACGCCGCTGGCGACGCCGCTGCGGCCCGCCTTGGCGATCTGCTGACCCTTGTAGACGGTCTGACCCGCCGAAACGAGCAGCGAACCGTTGTGCTCGTAATAGGTCACATAGCCGTTGTTGTGGTCGATGATCACGACATAGCCCATCGCGCCCTTATAACCGGAGAAAATGACGCGTCCGCCGTCGGCGGCGTAGATCGGCGTACCGCGCGCGCAGGCAATGTCGATACCCTTGTGGTTCGTCGTCGCGCCGCGAATGCCGGTGTTGCGATAGCCGAAGTACGAGGTGATGCGGCCCGAGCACGGCCAGCGGAAGCTGCCGGTGGGATACCAGGTGGGACGCACCTTCGTGCCGCGTGCGCGCGTTTCCACCACGGGATCGGAGAGTGTGACGGAGGAAATGACCGTGCGCTCCTGCTCCTCGCCGTTGATATAAGTGACGTCGGCCACGATATCGGCCTTACCGAAAGCGCCCTTGGAGATCACACGCTCATCGCCCTGATACATGGACGCATCGTCCACATAGCTCACATCGTAGTTGACGTCCTCGACATAGTTCTGCCGCTCGGTGACCTTAACGGTCAGGTACGGCACGGCGTTTGAGAGCGTCAGCGCATCGCCGATGTGAATGCGGTTGATGTCGTAGCCGGGGTTCAGTGCTTCGAGCTCGGCGGACGACATGCCGTGGCTGTTGGCAATCTGACCCCAGGTGTCGCCCTTGACGACCGTGTAGGTCACTTCGCCCGTCTTGGTCGAATTCAGGATCTCGGCGATCTTGCCGAGATTCATCACGCTTTCCGTCGGGACATATCCCTCCGCAATGCGGACGTTTTCCACAAAGTCAACTGTCAGCGTATCGGCGGAGACATACATCTGCTTGATCTGCTCCAGCAGCTCATCAAGCGCGCCGGCGTATTCCGTCGAGCCGATCAGCTCATCGTCAACATAGAGAGAGTAGCCATAGGTCACCTGACCGAGCTCGTCGGCAAGATCCTGCTCGAAGGTCGTAGCGTCCGTCACATCGCTGCGGCGGACAAAGGCGGTGGCATAATGAATGGCGCCGTCCTCGATCTTGTAGACCGTGCCGAGCGTTTCGGTGGTAATGCTCTCCAGCTTCGCCGCGGCCCGGCGCGCCTGCGAGGCGCTGCCCACCGTATCGACTACATTGCCGTTGTACATCACGGTCGTTCCCATCGTGTAAAACGAGAAGAACAGCGCGATCGCGGCCACGGCGGCCGCGCCGCCGATGAAGTAGAAGGGATTCACGCGCCGTGCGTGCCAGTGCCAGCGCTCTTCATGCTCGCCGGCGGCATGGTTGCGCTGGCGGCGCAGCGCCAGCAGTCTTTCGTGCAGCAGTGCGTGCCACATCGGGATCATTCCGCCGATGACGAGAAACACCTGCACGAGAAAGCGGTTGGATTCGGGGAAGTTGCGCGCCTTGCTCTCGCGCATGACCGTGCGCGCGCGCGGGCCGATGCGGCGGATCCGCGCGCCGATCGTGGCGCAGACGATCGCAAGCTGCGCGATCCATTCGTGCAGCCACGGCGGCATACCGCCGCGCTTTGCCGTCTGTCTCTGCTGCGCGGTGCTTGAACGGCGGCGCTGTGAAGGCGCGCCGCTGCGCCGGGAGGTCGGTTTTTTCTGTTCTGACATATCAAAACTCCTTAGAGAATGGGCCAACGTAAAAAAGTTACATTTTGTAACCATCATTCAGTATACTTGCTTTTTGAGGCTTCGTCAAGCCTTTTTAGGGAAATGATACTGCTAAAGTGTTGGAAGAGTTTGGAAAATTTGTAAACTTTTGCATGAATTTTTGCGTTATTTTTCCTTGAGAGGGTGAAAAAGTGGGTGTATACTATATCCGTAAATCTGTGCCCGCTTGACCGGCACATCATATATCAGGAGGAATCAACATGTTTGCACAACTGATCAGCACGCTGAAAAAGAGCCCCAAAACGATCGTTTTCACCGAAGGTACCGACCCCCGCATTCTCGAAGCGAGCGCCCGTCTGCTGTCCGGTAACTTCTTAAAGCCCGTGCTCGTCGGCAACCCCGATGAGATTGCCGCCGCCGCTGAGGACATCGGCTTCAACATCCGCGGTGCCGAGATCATCGACCCCGAGAATTACGACGGCATGGACGAGATGGTCGACAAGATGGTCGAGCTGCGCAAGGGCAAGATGACCGCCGACGAGTGCCGCGCCGCGCTCAAGAAGAGCAACTACTTCGGCACCATGCTCGTCAAGATGGGCAAGGCCGACTGCCTGCTCGGCGGCGCCACCTACTCCACCGCCGATACCGTCCGTCCCGCGCTCCAGCTCATCAAGACCAAGCCCGGCAACAAGATCGTCTCTTCCTGCTTCATCATGGTCCGTCCCGCCGCTTCCGGCGAGAACGAAGTGCTCGCCATGGCCGACTGCGCCATCAACATCAAGCCCAACGAGGACGAGCTCGTCGAGATCTGCAAGGAGACCGTTTCCTGCGCCAAGATCTTCGGCGTTGACCCGAAGGTCGCTTTCCTGAGCTACTCCACCCTCGGCTCCGGCAAGGGCGAGGACGTCGACAAGATGCGCAATGCCTGCGAGAAGGCCAAGGCCCTCATGCCCGACACCCCGATCGGCGGCGAGTTCCAGTTCGACGCGGCGGTCTCTCCGGCTGTCGCCAAGACCAAGCACATCACCGACGCTGTCGGCGGCCACGCCAACACCTTCATCTTCCCCGACATCAACGCCGGCAACATCGGCTACAAGATCGCCCAGCGCCTGGGTAACTTTGCCGCCTACGGCCCGATCCTGCTCGGCCTGAACGCCCCGATCAATGACCTCTCCCGCGGCTGCAACGCTCAGGAGGTCTACTCCATGGCGATCATCACCGCAGCGCTTGCGTAACGTTTCTCACGATAAGGAAGGACAGCTAAAGCTGTCCTTCCTTTTTTGTGCGCAGCCGACTCGTACCGCCTTACCTGCCTGTTTTGCAGGATAACCGTCATTTTCATCGCCAACCGTGCTGTTTTATGCACAAGAACATGCTTCAAATGTTTGAAATGTATGGAATATTTGGAGAAGATATACAAATATTTTTCCTTGTTTTTGGATATTATGCACATATTTGTGCAGTGAAGTTCGGTCACCTTTTTTCAGGAAAGGGGCAGACAAAAAAATCCTCCATGCTATAATGAACATACAAAGTGGGGCGAAGCTCCGAAAAATACGAACACACTTTCGTGGAGGGTTATCATTATGGCTATCAAAGTGGGCATCAACGGTTTCGGTCGCATCGGTCGCGTTGTGCTGCGCATCATGTCCGAGCATCCCGAGAAGTTTGATATCTGCGGCATCAATCTGCGCAAGGCAGACCTTGACTACATGGTCTATCTCGTTAAGTACGACTCCGTGTTCCGCCAGTTCAACGGCACGGTCGAGCACGACGGCGAGAATCTGATCCTGAACGGTCACAAGATCCATATCTTCAGCGAGGCTGACGCTACGCAGATCAAGTGGGCTGACTACGGCGTTGAGTACGTCATCGAGTCTACCGGCGTTTACACCACCACCGAAAAGGCCTCCGCACACTTTGTCGGCGGCGCGAAGAAGGTCATTCTGACCGCGCCCGCCAAGGACGAAGAAACCCCCACGTTCGTCATGGGCGTCAACCACGAGCTGCTGCGCCCCGATATGAAGGTCGTTTCCAACGCCTCCTGCACCACCAACTGCTTAGCTCCCCTCACCAAGGTCATCAACGATACGTTCGGCATCGAGCGCGCGCTCATGTCTACCATTCATGCCTCCACGTCCAAGCAGAAGACCGTTGATGCCCGCGGCGGCAGCGACTGGCGCACCGGCCGCTCGGTCTTCAACAACATCATTCCCTCCTCCACGGGTGCTGCCAAGGCTGTCGGCAAGGTCATTCCCGAGCTCAAGGGCAAGATGACCGGTATGAGCTTCCGCGTTCCCACGGCTGATGTTTCCGTCGTCGACCTGACCGCACAGCTCAAGAGACCGACCACTTATCAGGAGATCTGCGAGGCCATTCAGCGCGCAAGCGAAGGTCCCCTCAAGGGCATTCTCGCCTACACGAGCGACCAGATCGTTTCTCAGGACCTTGTCGCCAACTCGCACCCGAGCATTTTCGACGAGACCGCCGGCATCATGCTTGACGACAGCTTCGTCAAGCTGATCGCCTGGTACGACAATGAATGGGGTTATTCCAGCATGGTCGTCCGCCTGCTCGAGTACATGGCAAGCATTGACAAATAATTAAAAAGGGCAGAGATGCGATGCATCTCTGCCCTTTTTATTTGAATCGAATCACGCTTCGTCCTTCGGCGCTTCTGCGCCGGAGGGCGTTTCTTTTTTCTCTGCAAGGCCCGCTTCGACCTCGGCTGCCGTCACGTCCTCCTCCATGCCGCGGGCATGGAGCACATCGTCGCGCGTGAGTGTCATAAGGTCTTCCTTCGTGAAGTGCTCCATCTTCGCAAGGCGGTTAGCCTGCGCGGTCAAAATCTGCTCAAAGAGGTTGCGCACGCCGCGCGCATTGCCGAAGGTCACGCCGTCGGCGTTTTCGTCGCGGATAAAGTCCTTCACATCCTCTTCAGCGTCGGGCAAGAGCGTGTAGAGCGACTTGCGGCAGCGCATCTTGAAAATTTCGAGCATCTCGTCGAGCGAATAGTCGTCAAAGTGCAGGTAGCGGTTGAAGCGGGACTCAAGACCGGGGTTTGAATGAATGAATTTCTCCATCAGGCCGTCATAGCCCGCCACGATGACCACAAGGTCGTCGCGGTGATCCTCCATCGCCTTGAGGAGCGTGTCGATGGCCTCCTGACCGAAGTCGTTGTCGCCCTTGCCGTTGAGGGCGTAAGCCTCGTCGATAAACAGCACGCCGCCGAGTGCCTTTTCGATGACCTTGCTCGTCTTGATGGCCGTCTGACCGACATAGCCCGCGACAAGGCCGCTGCGGTCGACCTCGACAAGCTGTCCCTTCGAGAGTATGCCGAGCGAACGGTAGATGCGCGCCATCAAGCGCGCGATCATCGTCTTGCCCGTGCCGGGGTTGCCGGTAAAAACCATGTGGAGCGAAAAGTCCGCGTTGGGAAGCCCCATCTCCTCGCGCCGCTTGAAGACAGTCGCCATGTTGATGAGGTTATTCACCTCGCGCTTGACCTCGCCGAGCCCAACGTAGCCGTCCAGCTCCGCCTTGAGATCTTCGATCTTCTCCGGCGGGGGAAGCGGCGCTTCCTCTTCTTTCTTCTCGTCCGCGCCTGTGGAGGCGGTGGTCTTCTCGGGCTTTGCGCCGTCCGTGCGCCCCGGCGCGTTTGCTTTGGGCGCGGCGGATCTCGGCGCGTCCGGCGTCAGCGGCGCGCCCCAGAAGTCGCTGCCCATGCGATTGAGGCTGTTCTGCGTCATCGTGCGGATAACGTCAAGCTGCTGGAGGATGATCTCGTCCTTTTTATCCATGGTGATTCTCTCCCTTCGCCCCGTAGGGTGTGTGCGCCATCGCGCGGAACAAACACGCAGTAATAAGGCCGCTGAACGCGCCCGTGAAGAGCGACACCAGCAGCAGAAACGGCAGGTAATAGAGCGGCGCGCTCGAGCCGAGCGTCAGCATCGCGGCGCAGACCTGCCCTATGTTATGCGCCGCCGCGCCCGCGATCGAGACGCCGAAAACGCTGAGCTTTTTCGCCCCGCTCAAAAGCGCCATCACCAGAAGCGCCGACAGCCCGCCGAGCAGCGAGAATAAAAGCGCCGAGGCATTCCCCGCAAACAGCGCGCCGAGCGTGCAGCGCACGAGCAATATGGCAAGCGCGCTCGGAAAACCGAGGGCGTAGAGCGCGTAAAGCGTGACGATGTTCGCAAGCCCCAGCTTGACGCCCGGCAGCGGCACAATGAGCGCAAGCGGAAAAAACGACTCCATGTAGGACAGCGCAAGTGCGAGCGCCGCGAGCACCGCGCAGAGCGTCAGCTCTCTTGTTTTGATCTTCATGCGCTCACCCCGCGATCAGGTCATAGTCGGACGCCGCGCCCTCCAGTGTGACCGCCACGCGGGCGGGAAGGCAGACAATGCTCTGCCCCGCGCGCGAGATCGCGCCGGAATGCACGCAGTCCTGATTCGGGCAGTCGCTCGAGGCAACGTACACCGCGCCGTCTGCCGCCTCCACGGTGAGCGTATAGCCGCGGCTTTTGTAAGTGCCGCCCTCGTAGGTGCTGAGCGCGCAGCGCTCAACGGTCTCGCCGTCGACACTGATGCTGACCGTCAGCTCGCCCACCGTCTTTGCGGCGAAAAGCGGGCGCGCGGCAAGAAGTCCCGCCAGCGCCAGCACCGCGAGCACCACGAGCGCGTCCCAGAGCGTCGGCTTGAGCTTAGGCGAGCGATTCATAGGTGTACCCGCTTTCCTCGTTTGGTGTAAAGGCGGCGGCAAGGCCGCCGGTATAGAGCACGCGGTCGTCGGTGACGAAAATCAGCTCAAAATTCGTCCCCTGCGCGGCAAGGTCGTCGCGCAGCGCAAGCGCTTTGTCCGCGCCGAGGACGAAGCACGCCGTCGAGAGCGCGTCCGCCCATGCGCCGTTTTTGCACAGCACCGTGACGCTGACGAGTCCGCTTTCCGCGGGGCAGCCGGTTTTGGGATCGAGAATGTGATGGTAGCGCACGCCGTTTTCCTCAAAGCAGCGCTCGTACACACCGGAGGTCACGATGAACGCATCCGACGCGGACACGATGCCAAGATAGCTCTCCGTATCGCCGGGGTCCTTGACGGCGATGCGCCAGTCGCTGCCGTCGCTCTTTTTCCCCATGACGAACACATCGCCGCCGAGGTCGAGCGTCGCCGAGGTGATGCCCTCTTTTTCAAGCTGCGCGCGCAGAAGATCTGCCGCGTAGCCCTTGGCGATGCCGCCGAGGTCGAGCTGCGCGCCGCCGGAGAGTGTGACCAAATAGCCGTCCGCCGTTTTTTCGAGCGCGATCTTGTCGCGCCCCGTGCGGGCAAGCAGCGCCGCCAGCTCATCGGAAGATGGCACGCGGCGTAAGTCCTTCGTAAAGCCCCAAGCGTCCAGCACGGGGGCAAGCGTCGGGTCAAATGCGCCGTCCGTTGCCTCCGAGATGGTAAGCGCCGTTTCGATGAGTTCCGGCAGTGGGTCGTCCGCGGCATACGAAACGGCTTCCCCGTTCGCTGCGTTGAGTGCGGAAAGCTCGCTGCCCTCCGCCGTGCGGGAGAGGACTGCTCCGTCTAAGGTATGCAGTTCTTTTTCCGCGTTTTCGAGCGCGGAGGCAGCCTTTTCGCCGTAAACCGTCAGGTTCATCACCGTATCCATGGCGTAGACCGTGCGCGTTTCGCTCTCGGCAGCTTTTTCGCCGCAGCCGGAAAGCGAGAACGCAAAAAGAAGGAGCAGCAGCGCTGCAAGTTGTTTTTTCATAGGTTCTCCTGCTAAAATGATATTATATCTATTCTACGCGAACGAAGCATATCTGTCAAAGCAAAAAAATTGCAGCAAAGCGCGCAACCTTTTCCCCCCGCATTTCGTCTGTACAGGTGAAGACGAACCAAACGTCCTTCATGCATGAAAGAAAAGAGAGGTGATCGTCTTGAACGATGAAGAGATCGTCCGGCTCTATTATGAGCGCAGCGAAGACGGCATCGCACAAAGCGAGCAAAAATACGGCAGGCTCTGCCGCAGCGTGATCCGGCGCATTCTGCCGGACGAGCGCGACGCGGAGGAGTGCCTGAGCGACGTATGGATCCGCACATGGAATTCCATTCCGCCCGAAAAGCCGCGGGTGCTGGGCGCCTTTCTCGCGCGCATCGCGCGCAATCTGGCGCTCGACAAACTCTCCTACAACGGCGCGGGAAAACGCGCCAGCGCGCTGACCGAAGCGTTCGAAGAGCTCGAGCCCTGCCTTGTGGGCGCAGATGACACGCAAAAAAGCGTGGAAGCTTCAGAATTCAGCATCTGGCTTCAAGCCTTTCTGCGCGCACAGACAAGGGAAAACCGCGTTTTCTTTGTCCGCCGCTACTGGTACGGGGAAAGCGTCAGCGAGATCGCAGCGGCATGCGGGTGCAGCGCGGAAAAAGTAAAATCCTCGCTCTTCCGCACGCGAAACCGTCTGCGCGAAGCGATGCTCAAGGAGGATATTGCCATATGAACGATCGAAAATTTGACGTCTTTCAGCACGCCGCTGATCAGACCATGCTTGAGGAGGCACAAAGGCCAATGAAGAAGAACCATATCCGGGCGCGCGCTGCGGCAGCCGCCGCATGCGTATGCGTCGTTGCCGCGGCCGTGATCTTACAGCCGTGGAACAACAGCAAATCAGACGATCCCCCCGGCAACGGCGGCAACGTTCAGATCGCCAACCCGTGGTCGGATACCACGCTTGCACAGATCCGCGCGATGGGCTACGCGCTCACCCTGCCCGACGGCGCGGAGAACGCCGCGTTCACTGCGCTCAACGTGGACGAAACCGGCGCGGAGATGGTACAGGCAAGCTACACGCTCGACGGCACGGCATACACCTGCCGCGCGGCCAAAGCGTCCGATCCCGAGGACATCTCCGGCCTCTATGAGACCTGGGATCAGGATCTGAGCTGGACGGTGGGGGAGGCGCAGCTTCAGCTGTGTACGAACAACCTCACCGGCTATGTGAGCTGGTTTCTGCCCGATGAGGGGCAGCAGTGGTGCGTGAGCAGCAGCGGCAGCGATGCAGAGCTGCTCGAAAACGCCAGAATTCTCGCCGCGGGACTCGGGCAGGAGCTTGCCACCGCGCCCGAGGGAGCAGAGGACGTTGTCATCAGCGTCTTTTCACAGGACGGCCGCACCGTGGCAGAGACCGCCTTCACGTTGAGCGGCGCGCGCTGGGTCTACCGCACCGCGCCGGGAGAGCTGGAACTTGTGGATATTTCCGGCCTCGGCAGCTTCTCGCTCAGCGCAGCGGGCAAGGTCAGCTACTGTGACGCGCAGCTTTCCTACGATGAGGGCGGCGCGGGCAAGATCATCTGGTTCGACATTGTCCCCGGCATCGAGTACAGCCTGAGCGTCGATACCGGCGCGAGCGCGGAAGCGCTCACCAACATGGCTGACACGCTGTTTATCCCCATGCAGGGGGACGCCTGAGCAGAAAAATCGGCGCCTACTAAGGCGCCGATTTTCTTATTTTCTTCGTCAGATCTCCTCGACGTTCCGAACGCCGCCCATCGCGCAGATATCCGAAATGATCGTTCCGGCCGGGCAGTGCTTGTTCAAGCGCAGCGTAAAGAGCGCGCAGGCGGCATCGTTCCCCTCACCGCCGGGCTGACGGGTGATCTCCATGTTGGAAACCTTGATCTGCCTGTCGCGGTAGAGCTTGAGTACACGGTCGAGCGCGGAGCGATCCTCATACTCGATGAAAAGATTGATCTCGGGCGCGGTGGCCATGATGTGATATTCCAGCTTGGAAAAGAGCATCTCCGCCAGCAGGATCAGAACAGTCGTCAACAACCCGCCCTCGTAAAAGCCTGCGCCGATGGCAAGGCCGACGACCGCGACCGTCCACAGGCCGGCGGCCGTAGTGAGCCCCTTGACGCGCTGGCGGCGCGTGACAATGATCGTACCTGCGCCAATGAAGCCCATACCGGCGACGACGCCTGCGCCCAGACGGGCAGCGTCCAGATAGTAGCGCATATACACAAGCCAGAATTCGCTCGTCAGCGTGGTCATAGCCGCACCAAGGCAGATCAGAATGTGGGTGCGGAAGCCGGCGCTGCGGCGCTTGAATTCGCGCTCCATGCCCACGATCCCGCCGCACAGTGTGCTCAGGATCAGCCGGAATGCAACGGAAGCAAGTGTGATATCCCGTAATCCGTCAAAAATAGATAGCATTGCGATCCTCTCCCCCTCAAATCTCGTCGATCATGGTCACGCCATGAACCTCAGACAGCGCCGCCAGGATCTGTGGATGCTGCTGATGCGCACTGAGCCGGACGCTGAGCACCGCGCTGGGATAGCGGTGATACTCCTCTCCGCCGCGGTCGATCTCCACGCCGTAGATCTGCACGCCCTGCGCCTTGACATGGCTGAGCAGCACACCAAGCTCATCGAGCGACTTGAGCTCCACGTAGATATTCATATTGCGCGCGTTTTCCAGCAGATATACCTCCACCACCGGCAGGAAGTGAATGCACAGAAACATCAGCACGAACGCGATGATCACGCACTCATAGAACCCCGCGCCGATGGCGATGCCCATACAGGCAGATGCCCAAAGTCCCGCGGCAGTCGTCATTCCCTTGACCTCCTGCCTGCCGGTGACGATGATCGTACCGGCGGCCAGAAAGCCGATGCCGCTGTAAACCTTTGCCCCAAGACGGCTCACGTCGACCTGCTTGCCGGTCGTCACGGCGATCTCCGCCCAGACGGTACCGAGCTGCACGAACAAATACTGGCTCAGAATGCTGGTCAGCGCCGACCCGAGGCAGACGAGCATATAGGTGCGAAAGCCTGCCGCGCGGTGCTTGCGTCCGCGCTCAAGGCCGATCATGCCGCCAAAGGCCATTGCCAGCACCAACCGCAGCAGCACGGAGGCAATGTTTAACTCCCGAAAATAGTCCAAACCACTGATCAATTCGTTCTCCTCCTTTTCGATTCCCGGAAAACGGAAACACTCTCTTGCAATTCCGACCGTAACCCGTATAATAGAAACATCTTTTACGCCTCAGAAAGGTGCTCATTATGCAGACGATCCATGTAAACTATTCCATCACCGTTTCCGACTTTCGCAAGGCGATCTATTACGGTCTTTTTCTGCGCCACCGCCGCGCGCTGCAAATCATGTTCCTCGTGCTCGGCGTTTCCATACTCTATGCCATCGGCGGCGCACTGGGGTTGGGAACGGTGAATTATCTCGTATTTTTTCTTGCCCTCGCCTATCTGATCTGGGGCATTTTTCTCTTCGCGGGTGCGGAGAAGGGTATCCGGCAGTATCTGGCCTCTCCCCACAGCACGCTCGGGTGCGACTACGATGTCACGATCGACGCCCATCGTATTCGCATCTGTATTCCGTCGCACAAGGGCGACTCTTCTTTTCTCATCACGAAGCTTGCCTGCGTTTATGAGCTCAGCTCCATGTATCTTCTCTATGTCAACACACAGGAGGTATACCTCCTGCCAAAGCGTGCCCTTACAGCAGAGCAGGTCAGCGAGCTGCGCGCGCTGCTGCGCGAAACGATCGGCGAGCGGTTTGGCACCCGCTTTGCAAAGCGCTGAAGGCGGCGAACCTAATTTCAAGAAGTCGGGAAACGCAAGTTTCCCGACTTCTTTTTGATTGTTTTTTTGTCTCTTACTTTACCTCAGCATGAGCCGCCTTGCGGTTTTCGATGCGGGTAATAAAGAACACGGCGGCAACGGCGACGATACCGATGATATCCGTCAGGTTGCCGGGGATGACCAGACAGAGACCGCCCGCGCAGGAGAGCAGACGCAGCGGCATGGAAAGCTTACCGTTCAGGTAGCCGATAAAGCCGCCGCCGATGCCGACGAGGCCGACGATTGCCGTGAGGATCATCGGCAGCGCTTCGATGAAGGTACCGCCGATCATGATCATCTTGGGGTTCAGTGCGAACATATACGGGATCAGGAAGGCCGCGATGGCGAGCTTGGTCGCGTTCACGCCGGTCTTGAAGGCGTTGCCCTTGGCGATGGCGGAGCCCGCATAGGCGGCAAGCGCCACGGGAGGCGTGATGTCTGCCACGATACCGAAGTAGAAGCAGAACATATGCGCCGCAAGCAGGGGGATACCGGCCTTGATCAGGATGGGCGCTGCGATGGTGGAGGTGATGAGGTAGTTCGAGGTGGTGGAAACGCCCATGCCGAGCAGCAGGGAGGTGAACATCGCGCACACAAGGGCGAGGAACACGTTGTTGCCGACAAGGTCAAAGATACCGGCGCCGATGCGCTGGCCGAGACCGGTGAGCGTGACCATACCGATGATGATACCGGCGGTCGAGCACGCGGTCGCCACGGAGATGACGCTGCGCGCCGCCTGCGGCAGCGCGGTGAAGATCTGCAGGAACGGCACGCGGGTGCCCTTGCGCAGATAGGGAACGATGATGCAGATGGCGCAGCCGAGCAGCGCGGCACGGGTGATGGTAAAGCCAGAAAGCATCAGGTAGATGATGGCGATGAGCGGCAGGATCAGGTGGCCCTTATCGCGCATCAGCGGCCAGACCTTCGGCAGCTTCTCGCGCGGGAGACCCTTGAGACCGAGGCGCTTCGCTTCCAGATGGACGCTGATCCAGATACCGGTGAAGTACAGCAGCGCGGGAATGATGGCAATGAGCATCAGCTCACGATACGGCACGTTGCAGGTCTCGGAGATCAGGAACGCCGCAGATCCCATGACCGGCGGCATGATCTGGCCGCCCGTCGAAGCGGCCGCTTCGACCGCGCCGGCAAATTCCGGCTCGTAGCCGAGAGATTTCATCATCGGAATGGTGAAGGAACCGGTGGAGACCGTGTTGGACACGGAGGAACCGGAAACCGTGCCCTGAAGGGCGGAGGACAGGACTGCGACCTTCGCCGGGCCGCCGGCTGCCCAGCCGGCCAGCGCGTTGGCCAGGTCAATGAAGAACTGGCCGATGCCGGTCTTCTCCAGGAACGCGCCAAAGAGGATGAACAGGAAGATGTAGGTTGAGCAGACGCCCAGCGGGTTACCGATCACGCCCTCGGTAGTGATGAACAGGTGCGTGATGATGCGCTTGAGCGAGAAACCGCGGTGCTGCAAAAAGCCGGGCAGATAGTTGCCCACCATACCGTAGACAAAGAAGCAGGAGGCAATGATCACGATTGGCGGACCAACAACGCGCCAGCAGGCCAGCAGCACGAGCGCAATGCCAAGGCCCGCCATGATCGTATCAAGCATGGTATAGGCGCCGGCGCGGAACTGCAGCGCGGAATAATTCAAAATAAAGTAACCGGCAACGCAGGCAAACGTGCCGGCGAGAACGCAGTCATACCAAGGCAGCTTGTTGCGGTTGGACTTCTGCGTAGCGGGGTAGAGGATATACGCCATGGTGATCGCCAGACCCAGGTGGGCATAGCGCAGGATCTGAAGAGGAACTTTGTTGGAAATGGACGCATAGAGCTGGAACAGCGCCCACAGCGTCAGCACGACCTTGATGATCTTATCCCCTTTTTCAGAGAATAATTTGTACTTTGACTCACGGTCGATCGACTCGAGGTCGATCTCTTCGGGAGCCACAGATTTTTTCTTCTTAAAAAGTGCCATCGGGTGATTCTCCTTGATTCAGTTTAGGGAAAAAAGCAGTCAGGGCGGAAGGGTCTGCCCTGACTGCCTGCGATGAGCGGTAATTACTTCAGATAATCGGGAATGGTCAGGCCCTGCTCCTCATAGTATCTGGCAGCGCCGGGATGCAGGTCGCTGGGGATACCGGACAGAGCGTCCTCAAGGCTCATGTAATCGGCCTTCTTGTTGATCCCTCTGATCTCATCGAGGTTCTCGTAGATGGTCTTGGTCAGGTCATAGATAGCATCGTCGGAGATGGTGTCGAGGCAGACGAGCATGCACTTGACAGCCACGGAGGTGACGGAGTGACCGAGGTTGTAGTCATCGCTCTCGGTGGTGAAAGCGGAGTAGTACGGATACTTCTCGATCAGAGCGGCCAGATGCTCATCGTCGATGCTGACAAGCTCAATATTGCCGCCGAGGGAGAGCTCGGTGACGTTGCCGTTGGGATAGCCGGAGCAGAGGAACATGGCATCGAAGGTGCCGTCCTGCACGCCGTTCTTCGCGGTGGACTGGTCAGCGAAGGTCTCGTTGATGTCGTCATAGCTCATGCCGTAGATGTCGAGGATCTGACGGGCGGCGACTTCATAGCCGGAGCCGACAGCGCCGACGCAGACGTTCTTGCCGCGCATGTCCTCAACGGTCTGAATGCCGCTGTCCTTGCGGACAACGATCTGTACCATCTCGGGATAGCAGGCGGTAACAGCCTTGAAGTTGGTGATGGGGGTGCCGTCGAACAGCTCGATGCCCTGGTGTGCATAGCTGTAAACGTCGGACTGGATCATAGCGAACTCGTTCTCGCCGGCACCGAGCAGGCGGGCGTTCTCGGTGGAGCCGCCGGTAGCGTTAACGGTGAGGTTGGCGCCGGTCTTCTGGTTGACAACGGTGCAGACCGCGTTACCGAAGTTGTAGTAGTTGCCGGTAGCGGAGCCGGTACCCATCAGGTAGCTGCCGGTGAAACCGACCTCTTCCGGCTGATCGCCGTCGGTGGAGGCATCGTCCTTGGAGCCGCAGGCAGCAAGGCCGAACACCATAACGCCGGCAAGGAGCATTGCAAGAAGCTTCTTCATAATTATATACTTCCTTTCTTATTTGCACGCCGCTTTATTCAGCGTGCGTTTGAGTATTTATCATACCACAGAACCAAAAAAATCAATAGAAAATGTAAAATTTATGTAAAGTTCATGTAAGGCGGTTGTCAACGCGCCGTTGCCGCATCTTCCGGCAGCATTTTTAACCGAAATGAAAATTGCAATTTTAAGGGACTATTTATCACAAAAACTCCAAAAATCACAGCATATCGCACAGGTTTGCAATCTTCCCGCGCGCTGCTGCAAACGAGGAAAAAGGCGAAGCCGACCAGTCGGTCAGCTTCGCCTTTCGTCGCTTTCACAAATTTTCACTTGTTGCCGCAGATATTCTTCCGGCAGGCGCTGATGGGGAACCACTCGCAATCCCGGCAAATGTCCGCGAGCATTTCGCTCGTCATCTTTTCGTCGATCTCGCGGATCAAGTCCTGATAGACATACTCCCTCTCCTCAAGGCCGAAGTACTCGATCGTCTTGCGGTCGAAGCGCTTCACCTTTTCCTGCGTGTCGCATAGATCCTCGCCCTCCTTGTGGGGGCAGCAGGAGCAGAGCGTGTCCGTGGAGAAGGTCAGCATGATCCTGGTGCCGGGCACATTTCTCAGCTCGTGCACGACTTCGTTCATGTGCGCAACGAAGTTCTCATCGTAGCCCTTGCCCGAGTAACCCTGCGTGCACAGCAGGTGGTGGGGACGCAGATGGATCATTTCTTCAGCTCCGGCACACGCTCTCTGATGGCAAAGCCGATCACGGAGGCGAGGATCGCCTTAATGATGGCGGTGGGAATGAAGGGCAGCACGCAGGCGGTGATGCCGGTGGCGACGCTCGCCTTGGCCACGGCGCAGAACAGCGCCACGCCCACCACATAGTTGACCACCGTGCCGACGACCAGCGCGATCACATACGCGCCCTTGAAGTCCTTGCGGTGCTCCGCGCCCCAGCCGATAATGAAGGCCATCAGGGGGAAGGAGAGCAGAAAGCCGCCGGTGGGGCCGACGAACTTATCAAAGCCGCCGGAGAAGTTGGCGAGGACCGGAAGGCCCACCGCGCCCATGATGATATAGATAAGGCTCGAAATGGTGGAGAGCTTGCTGCCCAGCACCACAGCCGCCAGCGTGATGGCAAAGGTCTGCATGGTCATGGGCACGCCCATAGGCATCGGAATGGAGATCTGCGCCATCACGGCGATGACCGCCGCGAAGAGGCCTGCGTAGCAGATGTCCCGCACACTCATCTTCGACTTTCTGGCGGCCACTGCCGCCTGCTGCATTTCGCTCATAATAGAATTCCTCCCAGAATACGCCCCGGTCATCGCCGGGCCACAGTAAGATTACTGTAGCATTAAACCACAAAGCCCCCCGTCTGTCAACCATTATTTTCACAAAGGTTTACAGCTTTGGTTTATGGCAAAAAAGCGGCGCCCGCTGAAAGCAGGCGCCGTCTGGCGTATTCTCTTAGTACATGCCGCCCATGTCGCCCATGCCGGCGCCGGGAGCGGCCGGTGCGGGGGGCTCGGGCTTGTCGGCAACGAGGGACTCGGTGGTGAGCACCATGGCGCTGACGGAAGCGGCGTTTTCCAGAGCGGAGCGTGTGACCTTCGCGGGGTCAACGATACCCGCAGAGATCATGTCGCAGTAGACTTCCTTGTAGGCGTCGAAGCCGTAGCCGACCTTACCGCTGGTCTTGATCTTCTCAAGCACAACGCTGCCGTCGATACCGGCGTTGGCCGCGATTTGACGGACCGGCTCCTGCAGCGCCTTGACGATGATCTGAACGCCCGTCTTCTCATCGCCCTCAACCTCGCTGATGAGCTTTTCCACAGCGGGAACAGCGTTGACATAGGCAGTGCCGCCGCCGGCGACGATGCCCTCTTCCACAGCCGCGCGGGTCGCGTTGAGCGCGTCCTCGATGCGCAGCTTCTTTTCCTTCATCTCGGTCTCGGTGGCAGCGCCGACCTTGATGACAGCCACGCCACCGGCGAGCTTGGCAAGGCGCTCCTGAAGCTTCTCCTTGTCGTATTCGCTGGTGGTCACGCCGATCTGGGCGCGGATCTGCGCCACGCGGTCAGCGATGGCCTGCTTGTCGCCGGCACCGTCGACAATGGTGGTGTTCTCCTTGGTGACCTTGATCTGGCGGGCACGGCCGAGCATGTCGATCGTGGTGTTCTTGAGCTCGTAGCCAAGCTCCTCGGAGATGACCTGACCGCCGGTGAGAATGGCGATATCCTGGAGCATCTCCTTGCGGCGATCGCCGAAGCCGGGTGCCTTGACGCAAACGACGTTCAGCGTGCCGCGCAGGCGGTTGACGATCAGGGTAGAGAGAGCCTCACCCTCGACGTCCTCGGCGATGATGACGAGCTTCTTGCCGCTCTGGACGAGCTGCTCGAGGATCGGCAGAATGTCGGAGATGACGGAGATCTTCTTATCGGTGATCAGCAGGTAAGCGTCGTCGATGACGGCTTCCATCTTCTCGGTATCGGTGACCATGTAGGGGGTGATGTAACCGCGATCGAACATCATGCCCTCGACGACCTCGCTGTAGGTCTCGGCGGTCTTGGACTCCTCGATGGTGATGACGCCGTCGGCGCTGACCTTCTCCATGGCCTCGGCGATCAGCTTGCCGATGAATTCGTCACCGCTGGAGACGGTACCGACGCGGGCAATGTCGTCCGTGCCGTTGACCTTCTGGGAGTTGGCCTTGATGGCCTCGACAGCGGTCTCAACGGCCTTGGCCATGCCCTTCTTCATCACGATGGGGTTCGCGCCGGCGGCAAGGTTCTTCAGGCCCTCGCGCACCATGGCCTGGGCGAGCAGGGTGGCGGTGGTGGTACCGTCGCCCGCGACGTCGTTGGTCTTGGTGGAAACTTCGCGCACGAGCTGCGCGCCCATGTTCTCAAACGGATCGTCGAGCTCGATCTCCTTGGCGATGGTCACGCCGTCGTTGGTGATGAGCGGCGCACCGAACTTCTTATCGAGCACCACGTTGCGGCCCTTGGGGCCGAGGGTGACCTTGACGGTATCGGCAAGGGTATTGACGCCGGCCTCGAGCGCCTTGCGCGCCTCGTCACCGGATTTAATCAGCTTAGACATAATTTGTTACCTCCTCGATTATTCCACAATAGCGAGAATATCGCTCTGACGGACGACAACGTACTCCTCGTCGTCCAGCTTGACCTCAGTACCGGCATACTTGCTGGTGATGACCTTGTCGCCGGGCTTGACGGTCATCACAACGTCGTGACCGTCCACCATGCCGCCGGGGCCGACGGAAATGACTTCGGCAACGGAGGGCTTCTCCTTGGCGCTGGCGGTCAGGATGATGCCGCCCTTGGTGGTCTCTTCGACCTCGACCATCTTGAGGATGACGCGGTCGGCAAGCGGTGTGAGTTTCATGGCTTGGTGCCTCCTTGTATATTTTAAGATTTTTAACGTTCTCAGGTTGGTTAGCACTCAAACTCATCGAGTGCTAACCAACGCTGCTATCATAGCGCACTACTAAGGCATTTGCAAGGGGTATTTTGCTGTTTTTCCAAAAATTCACAGCTTATTCAAAAACTTTTTCACCGCGCTGCCCCTTCCGCCGCGCCGCAGAAAAAAACAGGACGAATGCTGTCGCATTCGTCCTGTTTTCTCTTGTTTTTCACCGCTCAGCGCGCCGTCGCGTCCGGGTCACAGCCCTTGGGCGCAAAGAAGTTGACCTTCTTATCCGCAAGCTTCAGCGTCACGCACTGAGCGTGCATGCTCTCGCCGTCGAGACAGGTGGTGAGATCGCCCTCAAGCGCTTCAATGCGCACGACCTTCGCTGTCGAGACGCGGATGATGTCCTGCGGCAGCTTTTGGTAGTTGCCTGCGCTGTAATCGGAGAATAGCATCGCAAAGCGCGCCTTGCTGATATTTCTCACAAGCACCGTATGTAAAATGCCGTCTGTCATGCGTGCCTCCGGCACAGGGGTGGAACCGCCGCCATAATAGCGGCCGTTGCACATGGAAACAAGCGCAAAGTCGCCCTCGATCACCTCGTTGTCGAGCGTAACGCGCCATCTGCGCCCGATCTTGCGGAAGAGGAAGTTGGCCGCGACGCTGGCTAAATAGCTTCCGCGCCCCGTAAGCATCGGCGATGCGCCAAAGTCATGTACACTTTCGGCAATGCGCGCGTCGATGCCCGTGCAGGCGATCGTCAGGCAGTATTTGCCGTTGCAGTCGATCAGATCAAGCGGTGTCACGTCACCGTTCCACAGGTTTTCCGCGTCAAGAAACAGCGGCTCGGCGTCCTTACCGAAGTTTTTAAGGAAGTCGTTGCCCGTGCCGATGGGGATGCAGGTCATCGCGGCGTTGGGAAAGCCCGCGATGCCGTTGGCGATCTCGTTGACCGTCCCGTCGCCGCCGCAGGCGTAAAAGCGGACATAGTCGCCCGTCTCCGCAATGGCACGCGTCAAAGCCGTCGCATGCCCGCGCGATTTGGTCAGCATACACTCAACGTCTAAATTGTGGTTCTTTTTCAGCGCCTCGGCCATCGTGTACACGCGCTGGCGGCCGTCCTTTTTTCCGGCAGCAGGGTTGATGATAAAAATGTGCCTCAAGAAGCTCACTCCTGTTTACAGTTTCGCTGATTGTACTATACCGCAACGCAGGAAAAAAGGAAATGGTCAGAGCGTTAAGAATATATAAAGAAGTTGTCTACCGCCGGTCACAGGCTCAGGCCGTTGAGCCGGCAAAGCGTGTTGATGACGGCGAAGATGATGACCGCGCCGAGGTTCGCGGTGGTGTTGTCCTGGTCGAAGCGCGGCGAGATCTCGCAGATGTCGAACCCGCGCACCTTGCGCGTGCGCAGCACATGCTTGATGAGCGGCAGCACGATCTCGGGGTCAAGGCCGAGCGACTGCGGTGCGCTGACACCCGGGGCAAACGCGGAGGAAAACACGTCCGTGCAGACGGTGATGTATGTGTCGTCGCACTGGTAGAGGTACTGGTCGAGGCGTTCAAGAATCGTCTCAAGATTTGAGGTCTGCAATTCCTTGGCGAGCACATAGTCAACGCCCAGCTCCTCGGCCTTTTTGAAAAGGCTCACGGTGTTGCTGTGCTGCTGAATGCCGATGGGGAAATAGTGGTAGGGCGTTCCCTCGGCGCGGCACACGTCCGCGATCTGGCGGAACATCGTGCCCGAGGAGTTTCCCATGTCATAGGGGCGCAGGTCGAAGTGCGCGTCGAAATTGATGATGCCAAGCTCCGGCGTCTTGCCCTTGTCCTTTAAGAAATTGTGCTGGCCCTGGAAGTGGCCGAACGTCGTCTCGTGGCCGCCGCCGAGCACGATGGGGAAGAGCTTGCGGCGCAGGATCTCCTCCACGGCGGCGCCCAGCTCGCGCTGGCCCTCTTCAAGCGAGATCTCGTCGCAGACGATATCGCCCGCGTCGAAGAGCTTGACTTCCTGCGAGAAGGTGCAGGGAAGGCCCGACATCTGTCCGCGCACAAAATCCGGCGCGAGCGCCGTGCCCGTGCGTCCCTTGTTGCGCGCAACGCCCTTGTCGCTGCAAAAGCCGACAAACGCAAACCCGAGCTTGCCGGTGAACGGCGCGCTGCCGTCGTTCAGGTCGATGGGCTGCACCCACTGGTGCCAGCGGAAGGCATCGTAATCCGTGTCGCTGTCGATGCGGCCCTTCCAGCTGTCCATGGCACTGACATAATGATCCAAAAGCATATCTGATCGCACTCCTTCACTGTATTTCCGATGGTGTTTTTATTATTCGTCCAGCTTGAGGACGGCAAGGAAGGCCTCCGTCGGCACCTGCACGGTGCCGAGCGAGCGCATCTTTTTCTTGCCCTCCTTCTGCTTTTCCAGCAACTTTTTCTTTCGGCTGATGTCGCCGCCGTAGCACTTGGCGAGAACGTCCTTGCGCATGGCCTTGACGGTCTCGCGCGCGATGATGCGCCCGCCGATGGCCGCCTGAATGGGGATCTCAAAGAGCTGGCGGGGGATATTGTCCTTGAGCTTTTCGCACAGCTTTCTCGCGCGGGCATAGGCCTTGTCCTTATGCGCGATGAACGACAGCGCGTCCACCTGATCGCCGTTGAGCAGAATATCAACCTTGACAAGCTCACTCGCGCGATAGCCGGAGAGCTCGTAGTCGAGCGAGGCGTAACCCTTGGTGTTGGCCTTGAGCGTGTCGAAAAAATCGTAGATGATCTCGTTGAGCGGCATCTCGTAGTGCATCTCGACAAGGTAGGTGTCAAGGTACTGCATGTCCTTGAACTCGCCGCGGCGGTCCTGACACATCGGCATGATGTTGCCGACGTAATCGGGCGGCGTGACGATCGTCACCTTGACGTAAGGCTCCTCGGCGTGCTCGATGTGCGCGGGGTCGGGGTAGTTGTGCGGGTTGTCGACGCGCACCATCGTGCCGTCGGTCTTGTATACCTCGTAGATGACGCTCGGGAGCGTGGTGACAAGGTCGAGGTCAAATTCGCGCTCAAGGCGCTCCTGAATGACCTCCATGTGCAGCATGCCGAGGAAGCCGCAGCGGAAGCCGAAGCCCAGCGCCACGGAGGACTCGGGCTCAAAGGTCAGCGAAGCGTCGTTGAGCTGGAGCTTTTCCAGCGCGTCGCGAAGATCGGGGTACTTGCTGCCGTCCTCGGTGTAAATGCCGCAGTAGACCATCGAGCGCACCTTGCGGTAGCCGGGCAGCGGCTCCGCCGCGGGGTTTTCCACGCTCGTCACCGTGTCGCCGATCTGCGTTTCGTGCACGTCCTTGATGCTCGCGGTGAAGTAGCCGACCTCGCCGGCCTCGAGCTGCTTGGCAGGCTCCAGGCTCAGCGGACGCATCAGGCCGCACTCGAGCACCTTGAACGTCGCGCCCGTGGCCATCATCTTGACCTCCATGCCGGGCTTCAAGGTGCCCTGCTTCAAGCGCATGTAGACGATGACGCCGCGGTAAGCGTCGTAATAGCTGTCGAAAATGAGGGCCTGCAAGGGGGCGTTCGGGTCGCCCTGCGGGCAGGGGAGATGCTGCACGATGTCCTCGAGCACGGCCTCGATGTTGATGCCCTGCTTGGCGGAAATTTCCGGCGCGTCCTCGGCGGGGATCGCCAGAATGTCCTCGATCTCCTGCTTGACGCGCTTGGGGTCGGCGGCGGGCAGGTCGATCTTGTTGAGCACGGGGCGGATCTCAAGGTCGTGCTCCATCGCAAGATAGGTGTTGGCAAGGGTCTGCGCCTCAATGCCCTGCGAGGAGTCGACGACGAGCAGCGCGCCCTCACAGGCCGCGAGTGAGCGCGAGACCTCGTAGTTGAAGTCGACGTGACCCGGCGTGTCGATGAGGTTGAGGGTGTAGACCTCGCCGTCGGCAGCGGTATAGTCGAAGGTGACGGCGCGCGCCTTGATGGTGATGCCGCGCTCGCGCTCCAAGTCCATGTTGTCGAGGATCTGATCCGACATCTCGCGCGCGGAGACGGCATTGCACTTTTCAAGCAGCCGGTCCGCCAGCGTCGACTTGCCGTGGTCGATATGCGCGATGATACTGAAATTTCTGATGTTCTTTTCGTTCATAGTCTTTCTTCCTTATTTCCTGCCAAGTAGGGAATTGGTTTTTTCTTCCGTGCTGTGTAAAACCTGCGTCACGCTCTGCATCAGCCCCGGATAGAGCGCCGCGAGCGCCTCGTCCTCCATGGTGGCAAATGCGCCGTCCTTCTCTGTGAGAGTCTCAAGAGAGGAAACATAGGCGATGTAGTCCGCGCGCATCTGCGCGTCCACCGCGCCGGAGCGGTAGGCCGTTGCGTCAAGACCAAAGTATCCCTCTTTCCCGCCGCTTGCGCGGTGCAGCGCGCGGTAGAGCTGGTAGAACGCCCCGCCGAGATAGCCGCCCGCCGACGCGATGAGCGTGCGGTCATTCGTTTTGCCGAGCAGCTCAAAGAGGACGCCTGCGGTGTTGACGAGCATCTTCTTTTGCAGCGTGGCGGCGATGCTGCCGCGCAGCGTGCCCTTTTCATCGCTCGAATCGTAGAGCGATTCGGCGTCGATCATGCCGCCGTCGCGGTCGAGCGTGCGCCCGAGCAGATAGTCGGCGGAAACGTGGTAAAAATCGCAGGCCTTTTTGACGAACGCAAGCCCCGGCTCGCGGATGCCGTTTTCATAGTGGGACAAAAGCGCCTGCGAAATGCCGAGCTCTTTCGCGGCCTTGCGCTGGGAGATTCCCTTTTCCTGCCGCAGCAGGGCAAGGGTGCGGGAAAAGTCAGCATTCATGGTCATAACCTCATCCTTGTCATTCTCTTCGTCATTCAAAATACGGTAGGTTATAGTATAGTCCATTGATTACCGCTTGTAAATTAAAACTTGCAGTTCCGCGCAAAAAAATGAGGCACGGCAGATCTGCCGCACCTCAAATCGGAGGAAAAGCAACTTATCAGATGAGTATGCTCAAAAGCCACGCAAGCGCGATGCCACCCGCGCCCACGCAGCCCCACAGCACGGGGGAGCCGCGCCGCAGAATGCTGCGCCGGCACGTTGCCGTGCGGCCGCAGGTACGTGCCACGCGGCACGCTTCGTCTACCAGCCGCTGCGCCGTCACGCCGTTCCGGTTCACAGCGTCGTTGCGCACAATGAATATCGCCTGTTCAAAAAGTTCCGTATCCGGCGAGTCGACTACGATCACCCGCCGTGATGTTCCCCTGACCATGCAGCAGCACCTCCCGATGGAAAAACATTCTGCTTCCAGTATGCCCGCCGCGGCGCGCGCTATGCGGTGCGGAGAAATTTTTTGCTGCGCTCAGATCTCCTGCGCGCCGGAAAGCTCCTCCGGAATGTAGAGCACCAGGACCCCGGCGTCGTCCGTACCGCCGCGCCGTTCCAGGCTGTCGGCCAGAATGGCGGCGGCAAGCTGGCGCGGCTCGCGTCCTTCCCAACCGGCGAGCAGATCTTGCAGCCATTCGTCGTCCAGACTGTCCGCCACACCGTCGGAGAGCATCACAAGAAAGCTCCCCTGCGAGAGCCTGATGTGCGTCGCCTCCGGCGGCGGCGAGCCCTCCTGCAATCCCGCAGGCAGACACGAGCAGGTCACGCGGCGCACGCTTCCGCCGCGCTTTAAGTAGCTCGGCGCCGCGCCGTACTTGTAAAGCTCGCCCTCGAGCGTTCGCAGCGAGAGGGTGAGCAGGTCGATGGTCGTAAAGCTGTCGGTCGACTCGGCGCGGAGCGAAAGCGCGCTGTTGAGCGTTTTGAGCGCGGGCGGCGCGTCGATCCCTGCGCGCAGGAACCGTTCCAGAAGGCGCACGGCCATTGCCGATTCCCGCTGCGCCGCCTCGCCGCAGCCCATGCCGTCGGAGAGCAGCAGGCAGAGCGTGCCGTCCTCCAGTTCAAACTGAGCGGTGCTGTCGCCGCTCACGCGCTCGCCGCGCTTGGGCCGCAGCAAAACGCCGACTTCATAGGTGTGCAGCGGCTGCGCGGACACGGGACGCAGCGCGCCGTCCGCCGCGCTCTGCATCAGCTCTGAGAGCTGGGCGTACTGCGAGGCGGCCTTTGCGCGGTCGTCCGCCAACAGCCGCCGGTACTGCCGCCGCAGAAGATAGGCGCGCAGCTCGCCGTTCACGGCGGACAAAAATGCGCCGAAATGAATGCATCGCTCGGAAAAGTAGGCGGGGAAATCCTCGCCCTTTCCCTGTCCGCGGCGCAGCAGAGCCGCCGTTGCGTCGTTGAGGGCAGTGTAGGTGCGGTTATACTCCTTTTCCCAGCAGTAGTCGCACAGCGCACAGCCGCGGCAGACCTTTTCCGCCGCGCGGTCGAAGATGGCGGCGGGATTTTCCTCCGTCAGCGTGCGCGGCCGCGCCACGCTGTCGTAAAGCTCGCGCAGCGCCGCGGCGGATTCGGCGATCTTCTTGCGCACGGCGGCGTCCTCCTGCGCGCATTCATCGCTGCAAAGGCGCTTGCCGCGCAAAAAGCGCGACGGGATCAGCAGGAACAGGAGCGTCGCCGCAAGGCCCTCATAGAGCAGCACAAGCCCCGCGTGCGCGTTCATCGGCAGGGCAAAACACAGAATGCTCAGCGCAAACCACAGCGCCGAGCCCACGCGGTTGCCCCGCGCGGTCACGTTCACCAGCACTGCGGAAAAGGCGTAGGACGCCGCGTGGACAAAGCTGCCGCCGCCCGCGCCCAGATCCATACCAAGGCCGATGCACAGCGCCGCCGGAATGGCAAACGCGCTGCCGCGCTCGAAGGCAAAGAGCAGCACGGCAAGCATCGAGAAGATGCGCCCCGGCGCAAAGCCGTCCGCCGTTTCAAACGAGGACGCGGCCATTAGCACGCCCAACAGGATAAAAAGCGGCGCATAGGGGTGTTCGTCCTTCCCCTTGTCTCCCGCCGCAAGCAGCGCGCGGGCGCTCATCGCGCCGAGCGCGGCAAGCAGCAGCGCCATCAGGCAGCTTGCCGCCTCGCCCACACCGTCGCGCAGGACGTAGACAAATTCGACGGAGAACATCATGCCCGCCGTCAAAAGCGGCAGGAACGCGCGCTTTTGATAGATCTTCAAATCAAAAAACGCATTGTTCGCCGTGAAGATCAGAACGCCCGCGGCAAAGGTGCGCAGCGCGTGCGAAAACGGCAGAAACAGCATCGCCCCCGCCGTCGCGCCGGCGAGCGCGCTCAGTCCCCGCAATCCCGCGCCGCTTGCGCCGATCATGCCCAGCGCGAGCGGCGCATAGCCGCCGAACACCTGCGCGCCCGCAAGCGCGCAGGCAAGTGCAAAGCGCAGCACGCAATCGACGACCTTTCCCGACCACTCCTTGCTTTTCAGCAACTCGATCACCTTCACAGCCCGTCCCCTCCCTGTGCGTTGTTCTTCCGTGGTGGGGATTATTGTAAACGACCGGGCAGGAAAAGCCTGTCGGGAAATGGGCGCGCAAAAAAAGAACGTCCCTTTTCAAAGGAACGTTCCTTTTCTTCACAATTTGACGATTCTCTTTGCCTCCTCGGCGTTGCGCGCGATCATGTCGTGCAGCTCCTGCGTGGAGGAGAATTTTCTCTCCTCGCGCAGATAGTCGATAAAATCGAGCCGCAGCGTCTTTCCGTACAGGTCGCCGTCGAAGCCGACAAGATATGTTTCGATCGTCACGGTGTTTTTGTCGCTCACGGTCGGCCGCACGCCGACATTCGTCACACCCACGCGCGTTTCCCCGCCGGGAAGATGCGCGCGCGTGGCGTATACGCCGCGCTTGAGGGCAATGATGTGTTCTTCGGGGACGAGGTTCGCCGTCGGGAAAAGGGACTTTTTGCCGATGCCCTCGCCGTGGCGCACGATCCCCTCCACCGAAAAGAGGTGGCCGAGAAACGCCGTTGCCCGCTTCACATCGCCGTCTTCCAAAAGCGTGCGGATATAGGTCGAAGAAACGGTCACGCCGTCCTTCTCCACGCAGGGGATAATGTCGCAGCCGAGGCCGTGGGCAGCGCAGTAGGCCTTGAGCTTTTCTACGTCTCCCTCGTTCTTGTGGCCGAAGCGGTAATCATGCCCCGCCACAAGATGCATCGCGTGATACTTCCTGATGAGCAGCTCCGCGATAAAATCCTCCCACGGCATGGTCATCATGTTTCTGTCGAACGGCTCGACAAAGACCTCCTGCACGCCGTACTGCGAGCGAATGATCTCCGCTCGCTCGGCGGGCGTTGTCAGCAGCGGCACGCTCTTTCCCGTGACGAACTCGCGCGGCGAACGGTCGAACGTAAAGGCCGCGGAGCGGCAGCTGCGCTCGCTTGCGCGGCGCACCGCCATTTTGAGCAGCTCGCCGTGCCCGATATGCACCCCGTCGAAAAAGCCGAGGGCGATGACTGTGGATTCATTCATGGTTTTGCTTTCCTTTTGTGTCAGCGTCACACGCTGAAAAAATTTCGTTTCGAGGTGAGAAGCCCGGCTCTTGCCTCAGACAGGGCAAGAAACGTCCCGTCGCAGCCGTAGACGCGATAGATCCCGTCCGCAAGGCTCACGCGCAGGGGATTGCCGCAGAGGCATTTTTTCTCCAGCGCGGCGTTTGGAATGGTGAAGGCGGGATAGGCGCGAAACAAACTGTCGAGCGGACGGAGCAGCGCTTCACCTTCGCGCGCTGCGTCCTCGAGCGTCACGGCCTCGCCGATACCAAACCCCGAGGCCTCCGTGCGCCGCAGCGCCGCCATGCAGCCGCCGCAGCCGAGCGCCTGCCCGAGATCGTGGCAGAGCGTGCGGATATACGTTCCCTTCGAGCATTCCACGCGCAGGGCGTACTGCCCGTTTCCCAGCTCTTCCGTCAGCGCAAGGTCGTAGATCGTGATGCGCCGCGGCTTGCGCGCGACCTCCTTGCCCTGGCGGGCAAGGTCGTAGAGCTTTTGCCCGTTCACCTTGATGGCCGAGTACATCGGCGGGATCTGCTCGATCTCGCCGAGAAAGCGCGGCAGCGCCGCGCGCACGTCGTCCGCCGTGACGGTCACGGCACGCTCTTCGAGTGTTTCGCCCGTCGTGTCCTGCGTGTCGGTCACTCTTCCCAGCTGCAGGACGGCCTCGTAGACCTTCCTGCCGTTTTCGGCAAAGGAGACGGCCTTGGTCGCCTGCCCGACGAAGACGGGCAGCACGCCCGTTGCCATGGGGTCGAGCGTTCCGGCGTGGCCGACGCGCTTTTCATGCAGAATGCCGCGCAGCTTGGCACACACGTCCATGCTCGTCCAGCCTGCGGGTTTGTCGATGATAATGATTCCGTTGGGCATATGATCTCCTTTGCGCCGTTGGGTTATTCTTATGCCTGTGCCTGCTCCTCGCGCACCGCTTCGGCGATGGCGTTCAGGATCATTGAGCGCGCGGTCTCATAGTCCGCGTGCTCGATGAGGCAGCCGGAGGCGGCGCGGTGTCCGCCGCCGCCGAGCTTGGAGCAGGTGAGCGTCGCGTTCACGCGCGCGCCCGTGCGCATGCTGACCTTCCACGCGCCGTCCTTGGTCTCCTTCATCGTCACGGCGCAGTCCGTACCCTCGACCACGCCGCCGAGGGCGGCGAGGTCTTCCATGTCCGCCTCCGTGAGCGCCATGCGCTTTTGCAGGGACTGCGGCACGGCAACGATGACAACACGGTCTTCGTCGTAAAATTCCATCGTGCGCAGAAGCTCTCCTTCGAGCGCGAGGCGTTTTTTGCTCTTCGTGCGGAAGTGGAGCTTGTTGACGGCGCGATAGTCGATGCCGGTCTCCATCAGCGCGGCGGCCGCGCGGTGCGTGTTCGCCGTGACGTTGGAGTAGACAAAGCAGCCCGTGTCGGTCGAAACGGCGACATAGAGCGGCAGGGCGACCGCTTTCGTCAGCTGCCCCAGCTCCTGCGCAAGTGCGCAGAGAATTTCGCCGCAGGCGGCGCACTCGGGATGCACACAGCTCTCCTTGCCGAAGCCCTCGTAGCTCGGGTGATGGTCGATGGCGAGGTCGACGCGCGTTTTGAACATTTCGGCGTTGTCCGGGAAGAGGCTCAGCGCCGCAAGGTCGACGGAGACGACCGTCTCATAGTCAAAATCGTCCGCGACCCAGTACTTCTCAACATAGGTGGCAAAATGCTCGGTCGTCTCGCAGTTGTAAAGAACGCCCGCGTGCTTTCCCATTGCCCGCAGCATGGCGCACAGCGCCGCCGCGCAGCCGAGGGTATCGCCGTCGGGACGGCGGTGGGTGAGGATGAGATACTTATCGTGCGCGCGGAGATATGCCGCGACTTCGGAAACGGTCATTCCTGCTCGTCCTCCGTTTTCAGCGTTTCGTTTTCGTGGTTCGCGGGCTTCACCACGCGCGGATCGCGCAGCAGCTCTAAGATGTGCGCGCCGTACTCGATGGAATCGTCCGCGATGAACTGAAGCTCGGGCGTGTAGCGCAGCGACATGCTCGCGCCCAGCTCGCGCCGGAGATACCCCGCCGCGCTCTTAAGCCCGCGCAGAACGTCCTTTTCGAGCGTTTTTTGCAGAACGCTCACATAAATGCGCGAATAGCGCAGGTCGCTCGTCGTATCCACATGGGTGATGGTCACCATGCCGCTCTGGACGCGCGGGTCCTTGAGCGTGCGGATGAGCGAGCTGAGCTCGCGCTGGATCTCTTCATTGATGCGTCCAATGCGATTGCTTGCCATAGTTTTTCCTCCTTTGAAAAAAGCAGGGGCGGGCGAAC
>OHEZ01000362.1_pt1 | contig 32891 bp, 33 predicted proteins | sample 1567391 | NCBI WGS metagenome assembly OHEZ01 (sample SAMEA3879518, study PRJEB24766) | human gut metagenome | biome: human-associated habitat; feature: feces | place: USA | collected 1985/1987
GACAGTCTGAACCAATTCCTTTATCTGATCTAGATATTGCTTACGTTCCATATCCAATACGTATATCACCTACACTGCGTCCCCACTATATTACAAGTAGTTACACCTATCAGTATTTTTAATTCCTTCTTTATTTTTTACCATCTTATCTATCGCCTGAATCTGCTTGAGATAGGATGGGAACTTGAAGTATATCCACGAATCTTGTTCCTGCAACTCTACCATTCCTTTGTGAAGATGGCTGACTATTGAAGAACTATGATCCATCAGAGTGATTTTCCCTACAATTTTATGGAACAACTCAGAAAGCGTGTTGTCCGGATGAAATGAATCTGTAATATAATTATATAGTTCGTCTTCTGCAAAATGGGAAGAGAATACCAATGAGGTGGAAAGGAACCGTAATATAGCATACGCAATTTCTTCCTTTGCCAGATGGTTCTCTATGATTTCCTTCGCATCATTCAAAACTGCGGCTATCTTTGTCATATCCGATTTGCCGTCAGTCTTTGCAAATGCATCTTCCTGCTTGGAATCAACAGTGATGACAGAAGGCTGGTCGATGACAGGCACTTTATGAAGCAAGACGTAGCGCTGGAGATACTTACGCCAAATCAGAAGACGCGCTCCCTGCCATACTTCTACGGCTGCTGCTACAAGAATGTTAAATGTTGAATGTTGAATGTTGAATGTTTTGGCAACTGCCTTTGCCATTGCATCTATATCATTCGTATAATCGATGTCTGTCTCTAGCGAAAAGCCCCCGATTCCATCGATCTTTTCAAACCGATAGTCGCTTTGTGTAAGCAGGTAGAGCAATCGGGAATATTTCTTTGCTTCCAGGTCTGAAAGGAACAGAGCCCTTTCATCTTTACTTTGAGAAGCATAATTGTCATAGAACCCCCCCCATGAACAGATAGCCTTTACCTTGCCTTCTACAGTCTTCAAAAGTGCGAAATGAGCATCATACTCATAGTCCTCATCGAAGACTGGTGCATATTTGTCTGCCTCATATTCCTTGCCCCTGAAGAATTCCCGAAGGTTGCATGGAAAGATGAATTCCGTAATTCCATTATGCTGTAATACATGGTAGCCCTGTCCTTCAGCAATAGCAATGCCTGAAGCAGGCGTGAGAAACGGACGGAGAACGACATCTGGAATCAGTTCCTTCAATCCCTGTTCGAGGGTTGCATTATCACAAGGGAGGTAGTTGGCCAGGATGCGGAAGTTTTTCCACATCGATTCATCTAAATTTTCAAGCACCTCCTGTTGCTGGACATCCTTCCTGTTTGCCATCATCTTACTGTAGGCGATATCAGAAGTTTGACGGTTGTGATATATGGTCAATTTCTTCTGATAATTCATGAAGAGCTTGCGTAATAGATCCCCCGCATTTTTCGAAGGTTCCTTCATCTGCAGATAACCGATCATCTGGTCAATAGCCCGCCATGCACCCACGGATTCAGAAGGAGCCTCATGCTCTATCTGCAAGGCATACTGGCGGATATTGGAGATACTGAGACAGTAGTTGTTTCCAAAGCGCACCAAAAGATGACGATCTTTCTTACCCTTATGCTTGATTTGCTTGATAACGCCAACCCGACCAGCCAGAGGACCGGAGAGGATGCGGATGGTGTCATTCTCCTTGACCAAGTCGCTGTAACGCTTTTCGACGATACTCAATCCATTGATGTCATCACCTATTCTGTCATTGAAATAGACAAAAGTCTCCATATCCTCATCAGGGATTTTTGACTGTCTTACTATTTCGTCCAATGACATCTGCTTGCTGTCAGCAGATAGGATATGCGCCTTGGTAAAGAAGGTGCGTTCTACCAGTTCGGAAGTATGCGGTTCCATTTCAAAACCCTTGTACATAAAGTAGCCATATGGGGAGAGAACCTTCTTCAAACGCCTTTCATTTTGCACTCTGATGAAGAACATTCCCTGTAAGACCGGCACGAAGCGTACCTTCACTTCTCCATTTTCGTTCTTGTAGGTTTTTCTTCCTAAAGGAAAATAGAAGTCGGTGATGATATGATTGTATTTTTCACGCAGAAAATCTATGGATTGCTGCTCTGAAAAAACATCAGTCTTGACTATAAACCACATACAGGATTTTGAATTTGAATTGTAAACACAAGGAAAGAGTTAAAAAGTGTAACCAAACATCCAACCTGATTTGGTCGCAAGACATATTTCGGCTTCCCCTGAAAAGATGCCTCTTCCCGAGTTATTGGGGTTGTGAAATGTATCACAGCATTGAAAAACCAATAGACTAACTTCCACTAATCTTCAATACTTTTATGTCTTTCAACCTTACACATACATGATGCGAACAGGCTAGTGTTTAGCAAATTGTACTTCATAAACATTCTGCTTAGGGGGAAAGCCATATTATAAGTTTTTAACTCTTCACACTCTCCTGCATCTCTCTATGAGAAACACAGAAATACGTTGCAAAAATACTAAAAAAAATGTAAACACACAAATTACAAATGTTAAAATATTGATTTTCAATAAGATATTCTGCTTTTAAGTTGAGTGGTGTATGAAGTGCATTTCTCTACTGTTCTGATTATCAGACAGTTACAATTTTCCTGCATCACTTACATCGAGATTCAGAAAAATGGTTCATAATGGTTCATTTCTAAAGTTCTATATTCCAACCACTTTAAAATTTGATAGGAAAGCCGAAAATCCACCATTGGCACCATTCACATCAGTGCTCCACAAAGAGCAATCAGCAGCAACTGTATGCATAAGACAACATGCCTTGGCAGAAACAGAAGATAGCATTTGCATATAAGGTAAGCATGACAGTCAAAAGTGGCACCATCCTGTGCCTGGTCCGCCACCGCCACCACCGGATTGTGAAATCTTAGTGGCAGCATCCAGATAGCCCAGATATAGAGCAGCGGCAATGGAAGTCACCTGAACGGCACTATCCATGATGGTCTCTGCTATGGAACCATCAAAGAGAATGTCTCCTGTCTGCCTTGCCACTTGCCTCTGTTCAAAAGGAAGCGAAGAAAGGAACTCATGATATTTGGCTACCCGGTGCTTGGCATCTGTGGCCATCATCATATACCCCATTTGCTGCATTTCCTTAACGGTGGCCTTGCTGAGCAGAGGCACTTCCTTCTGAAGCTTCTTCTGTACCTCTTCAAACTTTCTCTCAGCTGAGAGGGTCTTGGTTTGCAACTGGGCAAGCTGTAACTCTGCAGTATGAAGTTTTTGAGTCTTGTCAGCAATTTTCTCATCCACCTCTTCCAGTTCCTTCTGAATCCTATCAAGCCTGATCTTTGCCTCTTCGGCACTAATCTTTCCGGAATCACGGTCTCGCTTGAGTTGCTCAACCTCCTCCAACACCCGGTTCTTCTTAGACTCCAAATTGGCAATCATGGTCTGAAGGGCCTTGAACCTGGCAGTGGCATGTTTGATGTCTTTCTCCAAGCCACTCAAAGTAGCGCGCTGCTCCCTGATGACAGTCTGCTGCCCCTCGATGGTTTGAGATAGCTGCTCATTCTCACTCTTCTTAATCTCAAAATTCAGGTGCTCGCGAGTAGAATCATAGTTGCCGCTCCAACGCTTCAACCTCTCGCCACCATTAGCATTGCGAAGAAACTCATTGCTCTGAGAGGTTGTCATGCCTTTTCCGGCTCTAATGTCGAGTACTTGTTTTGCCATAACTTCCATTGTTTGTCAGCAGGGACTAAAGGGTTCTTAGGGACTTTCCCTAAGCCTAATCGCTTACCTCGGCTTGCCGCACGAAGTCGCCAAGAAATTGGCAGGTAAGCCTCCGTGTTTCAAAGCGTTAGCCATGAAACCGGGGATTAGGCTCCCCCCTGATGTAAAAAAGTGCGGTTTCCGGCGCAAGCGCCCCTGGAAAACGAGCCTTCGATAGAAGCAGTTTTCCTGATATGGCAGGCCACCTGACCGAAGCCGAAAACCAGATTGATCCATCGTGCCCATCTTACTGGTTACCATGTTGCACACCTCCAGAATCTCATACTTTTGAAGCTGGTCAACAAAGGCCAGCACCGCCGGGCGACTCCATCCCCATGCCTTCACAAGTTGCGCGATGTTGACATCCATGTCCTTGGAAGCGAGCTTGGCCTTTTGGAAACGGGAACCAATGTAAAGAATTTTCTTCCGTTGTCACTTCTATACATCTTGTGATATACATAGGAGATCCATGCCTTGACGGCAAGCGCCTTCCTTTTCAGCCAAGGCATTCGGGCAGACAGGAAACAATAGAAGTTGCGCCACTTATCAGAGCTGGCAGCCTTAGGCTTGATGCAATAGTGGAATACAAAGGGAACCGATGTAAGCAGCATAGCCAGGAGCCATTTCAAAACAATCATCACCATCTTTTACAGATATGCTAAATTAGAAAAAGAACGAGAGAATCTCATCCATCTTTTGATACTCCAGAACTTCTGCCGGCACCCTGGTAACATCCCTGAGCACATGCTGGATGCCCAAAAGCATGGTTTCATCACTGTCGTAAAAGTGAACCGTCAACGAATCAATGACCCCATACTGCTCACTCCCCATGTGAATGATAAACATACTGCCATCCACCGGTGTGGAATAAGCTGCCGCCTTTAACAGCTTGCCATAGTTCTGCTTGCTGGCATAGAGGATGTGAAGCCCCAGTTTCTTCTCCAACCACTCTACCAAATCCTCCATCATTACCTGTTTGGAAGCAGGTATGACAACTTCCACGTAATCCTCATGAGGAATCGTAGGTAGAGGAACCTCCTTAAAGAATTCCGGGAGCTTGCTGCGCAACTCCAGGAAGAGCGTATTGATGGAATCCTTCCATTCCTCGCTCTCTAAAAGATTGTAGTCGCTTAATGTCTTAATCATTTGATTGCAATTATAATATTGATGATAGATATGATTTAAGGAAATACTCCGATAACACCTCTGTCAAGTTATTTTCCTTGTCTCGAGCATGTTTCCTGGCATCCAACCTTTCAAGCAAGCCGGGCAAGTCATCTGAGAGGGCAAGAAGCTGCTCTCTTTGCTCCTCAGTCAACACGGCAGCAGAATAGTCGTCAATGGCCATGAAAGGCTGGATGAGCATCCATCGATAGTTGGCCTGCTGGGTGTTACCAAGGCGTCTTCTGGACAAAATATCCTCCTTGCATGCCAAGGCATTCTGAATGATGCGCCGGTTGAATCGCATGCTTAGATATAACATGGTTCTGTCGTTGACATCATCCACTTGTGCCCCCACCGATGAGTAGAGTCCATCAAACACCCGGGTGGTACCCATGGTAAGCTTCTGCAGGGTCTCGGTATCCACCTGAGCAAGATACTTCATCAAACTCCTGAAGCATTTATCCTCCAAGGCTATGAAGTTCATCAGCTCGTCACCCTGCTTGAACGACGTGGCAGAGGAAAGCAGTTTGCCATAGGCAGCAAGCGTCGTCTTCAATGACGGATAGAGCGGATAAGTATCAAGTTTCTCATAATACTTCACCGCATCCTTGAAGATGGCATTCTTCTCCAACACCTTCCGCTGCATGGCAGTGTTCAGCTTGAAATACATCACCTCACGAAGCGAGCGAGGCTTGACAAACGCCAAACGGGTGATTTCCGCCCGTATGGAATCCGACACCATGAAATATGCCACAGCCATCGGACTTTTGAGGTTGAGAGAAGAGTCCCTGCCAAAACTACTGTAGGCAGAATCCCGTACCTCCAGCCAAGTGGAGGTAAGAGAAGAAAGGTCCTCAATGGACGCATCCTGCTTCTGCTTCAAAAGCTCCAGCTGCTGCTTGCATCCCTGTAATGCCTCCTCAGACGAAGAGAAGGAAGGATGCCGCTCACAGGAAACCAATATGGCCATCATGGTCATACCGAATACAATTAACTTTTTTACCTTCATTTTATTCTAATACGATTATTGATATGTTACCTGAATCTGGGTGCAAAAGTAAAAAAGAAAACTTAAAAAGTAGTCGTTTTCGCTATATAACTATATATTTAACATTTATACAAAACCTTTTTATGCAAGTTTTGAAGCTCCAAAAAGCAGATACAAGATTCCCAAAACGCCGTATATAAAGACTTTATGACATGTTCTAGATATGATGGAAGCGCATTTTAAAATGTTAAAATGCAAACATCTTATATGTTAAATTTACAGGGTTAATTTGGCACACAATTGGAGTATCATCTTAGCATAACAACTCCCGAAACTCCCTCATATACCCCCAAAAACAAAAAAAGTTCCTCGCCTTTTGGCGAGAAACCCTCAAAATTCATCGATAAAGATTGATGATGTCCAATCCTTTCAGCTTGGCTTTCCTGCAGGTGTAGAAAGTTCCTCCCTTTGGCTTGCCATCATAATAGGCGATGATGCCACTTGCATGGGCTAACATATAGTCATTGCGCTTGAGCAGACAACCATTGTAATACCCCTCACTGAGCACTACTTCTTCATCCACCTCATTCAAGATACGCTGATACCGCTCACGCTGATGGGGAGCCCACCTTCCACTCTGACCTCTGTAAGGAATAACCGCAACCAACTTTACCCCCTTCAGTTCCTCCTTCAGCTTGATAACCTCCTCAGCTGCCAACATGTCAAAACCTAGCGCCATACCCGAAACAAACTTTCTGAAACCTAACGAGAAAAGCAACCTTATCTTTCCTCTCACCTGCTGTCTCACTTCCTGCTCCTTGTCTTTTGGAACAGAGCGATGTCCGGTGAAGACAACGCTCTGCTTTTTGAAAATCTGATTCATACCTTCTTATATATATAATGTGTCCTAGCTAAAAACAAACCTCCCACCACATGAGCGCCATGTTTCTCCACCTCCTCGGCAAAGATGGCATAAGAGCCACCGGTGGTGATGATGTCATCAAAGATGAGCACTTGCTTACCCTTGAAAAAAGGCTTGTCAAAATCCATGATGCTCACCTTGGAAATCTCCTTCTCTCTTCCTCTTCTGCGCTCATGAACTGCCAAGCGGTCTTCCATCAAGATAAGATGGGAATAACCATTCTTGATACCACTCAATCGGCTCACCTCCTTGCAGAACTCCTTGTAGCGGCTCTTGTTCACCTCCTGACGGCTAGCTGGCACACATAGGAAAACCATGTCCTTCACCTGCTCGCCATACTCACGTTTCAAATAGCCATCCACCATCTGCGCCACCAACTTGTAAGCATCATCCCTTGCATCCTTGAACGCATAGATAAGCTTTCTGTCTTCCTTGGCATCCTCACCCACATTGCGGATTCTTGCAGGAAAGTACTTCAAGAAATATCCCTGCTTCTTACTCAACTGGGCTATCATGCCCTCATCTATCAATCTAGCCATCAAAAATCGTTTTAAAAGTTACTCACTCAAATGGTTCAGAGTCCAAATCTCCACTACCCACTCATATCCTACATTATTGCACTGACTTTGGTTCATCCGTCTGATGTCCTCGGCTTGCTCCTCAGTAATAGGCTCACTCTCCAACTTCATCAGCTTCTTGATACTAGCCTCCCTGTTTGTCCCGATGTAAACCAAGTCCTTGCTCTCACGGGAGTTCCAATTGTCTGTACGATAAAAAAGAAATACTTTCATCTTGTCTCATTTAAAAGTTCAACACTCAAAAAAATATTCTGGATTTCCTGATTCACTGCCTTTTCAAGCTTTTGTTTTCAGAAGAATCCGAGCTTTTTTTTAAAACATTCCGGCATAACCGTCATCACTTTAGCCTTTTTACGTGCATAAAAGAATGGAAGTCCAAGGGGGCAGTAAGCCAAACAATCGGTCAAGAATCTTTTCTAGAATACCCAATCTCTGATTGCGGAAGTCTGCTGGAAAAGAATCTTAGCCGATAACAAAGTGGTGTTTGGTATCTGCCAGGACTTCACATACCTTTGCAAAGTAAAAAGACTATGGTGATGGCTACCGGCTAGAAAAGATAAAAAAGTGAGGATTATTCTCCCCCAAAAACAAAATGAAACCATAGATGCAGCCACAATCAAGGCAATAAAACAATGTGTTTTCCCACTATGTCCAAAGGACACTGGGGAAAACTTTCCTATCTCCCTTCAGCCTCCTGACGGATTAGACCCCATTCTGTCAGGTGGCAAGGTAGCATGCCAAGGCATACTCTACCTTGGGGCTTCAAGACATGTCATGCATTTGAAGGAGAACATCATATGTGCGTCCCGGAATGAATGGTCAAGCGTGAACTACCCATGAAGGTGGGAAGAAGGTCCACCATCGAGGGTAGTTCACCCTTCACCAGAAATGAAGAGACCTCCTTGATATGCATGACATCAGCCATAAACATGATATATTCTGTTAACCCAAAGGAAAATAGACAAAACTCTCTATGTCAGCGCCTACAAAAAAAGAACAAGGTCGATGTAAAAAGAACTGGGTTCAATAACACAAAGAATGTATGACATCACCCCATAGTAGAAGTCAAAAGAACGTATATAGGCTCCATCCCTAAAAAATCCTCCTAAAGGAGTGAGTTTTTCAGAATTTATTCGTACTTTTGCCATGCCATTTAGAGTTGACACTCAGACATGGCAAAATCCTGAGCAACTATCAGTGACCAGGAAATAAATGAAACATTAAAATATAGTGCTACAGCTATCATAATAGAAACATCTTTAAAAAGCAAAAATAGATGAAAGAACCCATAAAAATATCTGCATCAGACAGAATTCTCTTTGTAAACATCAAAAGATCCTTCCACTATACGGACAGACATAGTGAATACTATCGCCCATCAGCATATGAAGCCACCAGAAAATACTGGCGAATCTCCAAACAAAGACTTTCCAAGATCTCACTCGTGGTAGGCCATGTCGATGGAATCGTGAAAGAAGTAATCGTTCCCGAAAAATGGCATTTGTCAACAGACCCTAGATATCCCAACAGATACGAATGCATAGGAAAGGAACTAGATGACTCTCCCTATCTCAACAAGGATGCAAACCAGCTCATAACCATTGGACAAAATCCAGTGGCATATTACAATTGTGATTAGGTTTCATTACAAGAGTGCAAGCTTTGTACTGTATAAGACAAATTGTACTTTGAAATGCATCATTTTTTTGTATTTTTGCTCTGGAAATACATCGTAATCTGAAAAATTTTGGTTTGGAAATGCATCAATACAACTGGTTTTTGGTTTGGAAATGCATCAGAATAACTGATTTTTTTGGTTTGGAAATGCTTATTTTTTGCTATTTTGTTTGGATTCTTGAAAATAAGTTGTATCTTTGCGGCATGTTTTTAATGCATTTGATTTCTGAAAGCTATCTTTCAATATGATCATTTGGATAATACATAACCATATTATTAAAGATAAACTTATGTTTGAAAGAATCGCCATCAAATATCTTCGCCAATGGGCGAAAAAGGAAGATCGTAAGCCGCTGGTTTTGCGAGGGGCTCGACAGGTGGGTAAGACAACATTGGTAAAGTTGTTTGCCAAGGAGTTTGATACCTATATTTATATGAACCTGGAGGAGAAGGAATATGCTGAGCTGTTTGCTGCAGACTATTCTTTCGAAGATGTATTAGCTGGAATTTATCTCAAAGCTAATGAACCGATGGATTTCGGAAAGCGCACCTTGATTTTTATCGACGAGATACAAAATGAGCCGAAGGCAGTGCAAACCTTGCGCTACTTCTATGAGAAGCATCCTGAAATCTATGTGATAGCAGCGGGATCTTTGCTGGAAAGCCTGATGGGGCGACATATCTCTTTCCCTGTTGGCCGTGTAGAATATATGGCTTTGCATCCATGTACTTTCGTAGAGTTTCTTCGTGCCATGGGTCAGAAACAGATGGCAGACAGTATAGAAAACATGTCCTTGCCAGCTTCTTTGCATTCTTCGGCCATGGAGTGGTTCAAGAAGTATATGATTGTGGGTGGCTTACCCGAAGCCGTTGCCAATTATGCCAAGTATAAGGATATTGTCAGACTGAATGGGGTATTTAATGCGCTACTTTCAGGCTATCGGGACGATGTGGAAAAATACGCCAGTAAACCCAAGGAGCAAGATGCCATACGATTCATTTTGAACTATGGCTGGACATTTGCAGCCCACCGCATCCAGTTTTCCAAATTCACAAGTTCTTCTTTTAAGGCGGCAGATGCAGGCAATGCTTTCCGGATATTGGAGAAAACGCTTTTATTGGAATTGGTATATCCTCAAACTACAGCATCATTTCCGATTTTGCCCGACTTGAAGAAGAGTCCTAAGTTGTTATGGATAGATACGGGCTTGGTGAATTATGTCGCAGGCATGCAGGAAGATTTGCTTTTCAGTAAAGACACCGATGAACTTTGGAATGGTGATATAGCAGAGCATATTGTAGGTCAGGAATTGTTGGGTTCAACGTTTATCTTTGGCGAGAAAAGAATGTTTTGGGTACGTGAAGCCAAGAACTCTCAGGCAGAAATCGACTTCCTGATAAGATACAGATCGCACCTGATTCCGATAGAAGTAAAGACCGGCAGCAATGCCAAACTGCGTTCCTTGCATCTCTTTATGGATGAATCGAAAGAGAAGGTGGCACTGCGTCTCTGGAATGGCCCGATGACATCGGATACCGTTACGACTCTGAAAGGTAAGTCTTTCACTTTATATAATATTCCGCTATATTATGCCGGTTATCTGGAAGTATTCCTGGATAGTATAAGCAAAACCATCTGAGACCGATGCATTCGTCCATAGGTTGATTTATGGTGAAATTCTTGGCGTTCATGCTATTGAGATAGTCATGCTGCAAGAGCCCGGAGAGTGGAAACCAAGCCAAAATATACTCTTAAACATCTAATCTTCACACTTCTTGAGAGCTTCATGTGTTCCCAAATATCTTTTACCTTTGCACTCGGAAACAAGTTTAAACGAATTGGTTAACGGGTGTTAAGGTGAACTATCTTTTAAAGGTAAAAAAGTAAAAGGGTAAAAATCTTCATTTTTAACATTATTCTCATTCTCATTATCTTTTGCCTTGCCATTGTCTATATCTTCTTCCTTTGGTAAGCCATTAATACTTGCATCAATTAGCTTGTTAAAGTCTGACTTATACTCTCTATCTTGTATAACACGGAACTTACTATATTCTGTCTCCGCAAAACGTTTTGCTACTTCATGACTAACCTTGCCAGAGTTCTCCAAGATAGGGTATTCATTAAAGTTAAGAAACATGTCTAAACGCTTAGCCCAATCCTCCATCTTATAAGAACCAGTTCTCTTCTCAGCCATACGTTCTGCATAATCAAGAAACATATTTACCAACTTATTGAGTGCTGTAATTTCACCTTCTTGCAAGTAGTTCTTCGCTATACTTATAGACTTTACCACCTTCCTTTTGACGCTTCCAACTTGTAAGCCCCATGTGTGGTTTGGTGGAATCTGCACGCTCTCTAATAATTTCTGATGCAGTATGCTGATGTATTGCATAGTGAAACTTATTTTACATTTCTGAGTAGAACTTTCGAGATATTGGTGATTTAGGGTCATAGTCTTCACTGCAATCACGGAATATGTCTGTAATCTTCTCATAAAACATTCTTTCAGAAGCACGTATTTCTCTAATACGTTCCAATAATTCCTTAAAGAAGTCCTTACCGAAGATGCCTTGACCTTGTTTAAGTCTTTCATCATCAAGTGCAAAACCTTTAACCATGTATTCTTTCAATACCTTTGTTGTCCAAATGCGGAATTGAGTAGCCTTGTAGTTGCTAATGCGATAACCTACACTTATAATAACATCTAAATTATAGTAATCAATATACTCTGTAACAGAGCCTCTTATGCCTCTGTTTACGACGGTTGCAATTTTTGCAACCGTCATATCTTTACTTAATTCACCTTCCTTATAGATGTTTGATATATGCCTGCTCACTGAAGACTTATTAACATCAAATAATTCAGCTATACTCTTTTGTGTACCCAAATTGTATTATGATGTTTATCTATCAACACTTGAACACTTACCTTGCTCTCTCCCGATGAGGGAGCAGCCCGAAAAAAATCATCCACCTTGCAGATGGATGATTTTTTGTTAACTTTTTCATAGACGTATTAATTAATCATCAATAACATCAAATGTTACGCTTACCTTTTCACCATTACCTTCTAAGATACCTTTGTCGTATTGGTCTCTTGCCATATTCTCAGCCTCTGTCTCGTTTGCGGCTTCAACGCTTACTTGAAAAACTATTTTTTCAATGATTTCAACTTGATACTTTTTCATATTTTCTCCTTTGTTAATCTTATTCGGTAGCTTTTAAACTACCGAATAAGAACATTAAACATGATACTACTTAGTCCCAATAATCATTTGCTTGACTTCCTCATAACTTTCTTTCGTTATAAATTTGCGCCCCTCAACGCTATGCTTTGTTGTGTGTATGAGGGTAATCACACAAACCTCACTTCCGTCCTTATAATCTTCGGTTGGCTCAATGCAAGCAATCTCGTCGGTATTAATCAATACTTTTGTTCCTGCTGTCACTTCAATGAATTTGCTCATATCTAAATCCTTTCATTAAATCAATATACATTCACATGGGTAGTTGCAAGTGGCTTTTCTGTAAATCCAAGCTCCTTACAATACACGTTTACATTCACTCTAGAGCCGGTTCCGAAGTGCCGTCTCAGATTCCCGCTCTCCAAATCACGATTAATCTTTCGGTTAATCGCCTGCTTCAAACCTCTCTCAGAAGAGAAAGTAATACTGCTGTGAAAGTCTAAGATAGTCCATGATTCACCATCGCAGTCATAATAAAGATTTGCATTCATACTCCAATATCATTTAAAGGGTTCAACATAAATTATTCTGGATTTCCTGATTCACTGCCTTTTCAAGCTTTTGTTTTCAGAAGAATCCGAGCTTTTTTTTAAAACATTCCGGCATAACCGTCATCACTTTAGCCTTTTTACGTGCATAAAAGAATGGAAGTCCAAGGGGGCAGTAAGCCAAACAATCGGTCAAGAATCTTTTCTAGAATACCCAATCTCTGATTGCGGAAGTCTGCTGGAAAAGAATCTTAGCCGATAACAAAGTGGTGTTTGGTATCTGCCAGGACTTCACATACCTTTGCAAAGTAAAAAGACGATGGTGATGGCTACCGGCTAGAAAAGATAAAAAGTGAGGCTTATTCCCCATAAAAAACAAAATAGAACCCTAGATATATCCCATCAGCAATCACATCAAACATAAAACACGGTGTTTTCCCACCATGACCAAAGGGAACCGTGGGAAAACGAACCTCTCTCCCTTTAGCCTTCTGACAATATGGTCAGGTGGCAAGGTAGCATGGCAGGCCCATACTACCTTGGGGACTAAAACAGTCATGTACATGAAGAGAACGCCTGGGCGTGAGTCTTGAAGAGAATGGTCATGCGTGAACTACCCAGTGAAGATGGGATATAGTCCACCTTCGCGGGTAAGTCACCCTTGACCAGATTCGAAAAGACCTCTTCTTGTGCATGACATCAGCAAGAGATACTTTAAAAGGCAATACACTCCATTTCAACAACCAGATATCTTGCTGACATAGATACAAACCACCTCACCTGTCCTAAACATATATGAATCTACAATGATATACATTGCAGAGGAAACAGAAAACTTGACCAAAGGGTCAAATCCCCACAAAGACAAGACAACATCAAAGGCGAAAAGAAACCCTACCAAAACATAGGATTTCTTTTCTAAATATACTCTTAAACATCAAATCTTCATCTTCCTTGCCTCTTCCACAAGAGACACCCATTCTTCCTCTACTCCTCCACAAGCCCATGAAAACTCATCACCATTCGCCCAATTCTGAGCAAGGATATACAGAAAGAACGACTCCTCTATGGTCAAACCATCGGCTTTCTCCGAGGCAAGAATCTCTCCCATCACCACTTCATCCTCACGATACAACACCTTCAATTTCTCGAAAGACATCTTTTGAACAGCCGCTTTCTCCGTCACATACGCACACGCCGCCTTCTCTATTAGATAAGCCATGACCTTGAGCTTACCGCCGGCAGAAAGTTCCTGGCAAGGAACCACCTCATGAGCATAACACTTGGAAAAATGAAACTTGGCTGTAGATATATCAAACTCCACCTCCAAATGGTAAGAAACACCCTTCTCATCTTTCTTGCAGGAGGTGACTACGCCATAACAATCCCCTCCAAGAAAAGACTCTCTTTCCACACGAAAACCATCAAACTCCAAAACTTCTTTCTGATTCATAATCCTTATTTTTAAACTCTTTGAAACTTTCCCCATGCCTCCAAGGTATCAACCTGGCAAGCATGCAGATAAACACGCTCTATTTTGCGAAAAGCAACTTGAAAAGCCTTTGGCGTACTGGATAAAGCCATACGCTTTCCCAAACTGACTTTCTGCCCTACTTCCATGGATTCCCAACAACAACGTATCATGCCTTCATCTGTAGGCTTGCAGCCGAGATAAACGCCCTTGATACCCGTAACCCTCTGATACTTCTTAGGGTAAGGACAATAGATAGACCATGCATCCGGCGCATCCTTGGCGCTTACCTTTTCATCATGATATAAACGTACTTTCATACAAATATTTTTTTATGGAGAGGTGGTGAGCCTCTCCGTTACCTTTACAAATCCAATCTACCCTTATCATGGTAAGAGAAATAACACCCATCAGCAATTATCACATGGTCCATGAAAAAGATGCGCATGATGCTGCAAGCTTCCTTGACGCTCTTGGTAAGCATATCATCAGCCTTGCTGGGATGAGGGCTATTGGATGGGTGATTGTGAGCAATTGCCAAGATAGTGGCATTGTTCAAAACTGCCTCCCTCATGATTCTGCGCACATCTACCGCCGTCTCCGTGATACCCCCATGACTCATAGGCACATGCTTGATAAGCCTAAAGTTCTGATTCATCAAAAGCAGATGGCATTCCTCCACCTCCAAATCCTTCACATGCGGATAAAGGAAATTATAGATAGCCAAGCTACTGCCCAAATCGGGACGCTCTGCCATATTCTCCAAGCTGTAACGCTTACCAAGCTCTATGGCTGCCTGAAGAGCTATCGCCTTGGAATCCCCGATACCTTGAACCACCTGCAAGTCCTCTACCCTAGCCTTGGCAATATTTCGCAAGCTCTCCTCCATTACATTGAATATCTGACGTGCCTGTTCCACATTCTTCTGTGTACCTGTACCGATAATCAAAGAAATCAGCTCCACTGTGGTCAAGTTTCCAAGCCCATTGTTATAAGCCTTATACTGAGGAAATTCCTCCATGCAAAACCCCGAAAAATTCTGTCTCATATATCAAATTGCTTTAAATTAAACTTAAAATATTCTGGATTTCCTGAAACAACCAGCCTTTTTCAAATCCCTGGAGTTTTGAGGATAAATCCGAGTTTTTTTTTAGCATTCCGGCATAACCTTCACACCAAGCCTTTTTTCGTGCCTAAAAAGATGGCAGTCAAAAGTGGCAGAAAGCCAAACAATCGGTAGAGAATCTTTTCCGGAAAACCGCAATCTATGATTTCGGAAGGCTGCCGGAAAAGATTCTTCGCCGATAACAACGTGGTGTTTGGTATCTGCCAAGACTGCCATACCTTTGCACGATAAAAAGCCTGGTGGGATTATGCTGCAACAAAATGATAAAAACGAGGTTCTATTCACAAAACTACAGTAGAAAACAATAGATATAAGTATCATCTTCCAATGGATATCTACCTAAACCACGACACAGTAAAACCAAACCATAGATATCAACAAAACAGACAGACAAAGATAAGCATAAAAGAGCCGGCATAAAAGAAAAAGAGACACATGCTTTCCATATCAACCATGTATTCCTCCTTGGCTCCCAAAAGAACGATTCCATCGAAAAGTAGATATAATACCATCCCCCCAAGTACCATCAATCCAAGACTACCTAAAAGATAGCCTTGGAAAACAAACATGGCAGATTGAGGAAAGGAGGCTAAGCTGCCTCCTCCTTTTTTTGCTTTTCTACCTCTGAGAGGCTGGTGGCGATAAGCTTGATCACATGATGGTCCTTGCCATCCTTCTGATAGGTCTCACTCTTGAAGAAACCCTCCACCTTTACTCGCTTGCCCTTCTTGAGGAGATCGAGGAGTGCCTGGTCATCATTCTTGATCCAGGTCTCGAAGCTCTGGATGGAAGAAGAGGTAATCTCCACGCCACCCTTCTTCTCGGTGGTCTTGATGGATACGCCAAAACGAGCGATGCTGCTCTTCTCAAAGTTTCTAACTTCTGCGTCCTTGCAGATAAAACCTACTACTGTGAAATTGTTACTTGCGTTCATAATCTTAATTTTTAAAACGTTATTACTTAAATTTTACGTGCGAAATAACACCAACAAGGAGAAGGCGAGAAAAGACAAGAGATGGCCCATATTATTTTCAAAGATATCCTGGTTGTTTTTGAAATAGGAGCCGCTGCACCCAAAAACAATGAAAAAAATGTGGAGACAAGCCCCTGGGTGTGCCCTTGACTGTCGCCGCTTGTGGTAAATTTGCAAAGTAAAATCAAGGGATGACGCTTAAGAAAATGAATGAACGCTACTCCAGGAAACAATAAAAGTAGTAGAAAAACAAAAAAGGACGCATTCCAACAAACAAACTTAGAGAACAGCAGCCCTACCAAATCCCGGCGTATCCATCAACATCACCGAAAAAAGAGAGAATACCCCTAACCTCTTTTCATCCAGGACTCCGAGACCCATCACCACAAAAACCAGCCACTCCTCCCTCAAGAAAGGCAAGCGAAAGGAGGTGACATCCAAACAAAAGAGACCTGTCACAAGGATGGCAAAGGACTACTACCTTCCAAGACCAAGCCACTTTTCTTCCAAAAAGTGAAGCAAAAGGAAGAGGAGACTGCATCCCCCAAAAAGCACTTCCTGTTTATCCAAGGTTCCCCTATCACTCAGGTAGCCTTGAATAGATGGTACAAAAATGAGCGATCCCCCAGGAACACACACTTAGATATTACAACCCCCAAAAGGAATATATCATTGGAAACATCCTAACCTGGATATTGCATAGTAAAATAAAGAAGGTGAAGGTTATTCAACGCTAAGTATTTGAACATCAAACAATGTCCAAAACAAAGCGAAAAGAACAAAAGTATCGTTTGAACTGAAATAATTCCCCTCTTTTTTCCTTGGCGGTTTCAAGAAAAAAGCGTAACTTTGTGGCGTAAACTATAAAAATGAATAATGAGCATGATGGGAATATTACAAGTTGCCTCTTATATATACAAGCGCTATATGGATGATTTTGGCGTTCGTATTGATGAAATGAAGTTGCATAAGCTACTTTATTTCACGCAACGTGAGTGCTTGATTCAAAAAGGCGAACCAATGTTTGAGGCACATTTTGAGGCTTGGAAATATGGTCCAGTCATGGTTCAGATTCGCCAGTATTATAAAAATGATTCTTTCCCTGAATTGATGGATAAAGAGCAGGTTGTACAATATGAGCCAGTGTTTGATATGGTGTTTAAAACTTATGCTCCACAGAAGTCTTGGAGTTTGAGTACTTTGACGCATGGAGAATATTCTTGGAAACATGCAAGAGAAGGCTATGATGAACTGGATTCATGTGAGGTGGAGATGAAAACAGAGGACATTATGGTTGATGCTAACAGGGTTCGTGAAAGACGAGCTGTTTTGCGTCAATTAAATCTTTATACTGCATAAACCATGAGAATAACTGAGGAACAAATGGCTTTGATACGTTCTCTTCATTGTGAGCGACTGGCTTCTAATGAAGAGAATTTGCGATTGATAGATTCTTTCTATAGCACTCGCAACAACAATGTTGCGGAAGCTTTGCTGAATGAGGCTTATCAAGAAGATGAGTCTGGTGTTATTGCCTATTATGTGATGAAAGAAGGACAGATATTGACACGTATATTCCAAATCCGTTTGGGTTACGAAGATACCAATGACTGGCTGATGATATAGTTATCATATCGGTTTCAGTCGATAAGTACCCAACCTATTTCTAGCAAATATCATCCCCACAATGAAACTGATGCAATCTCAAAAACTTTTCTTCAGACAACACCTCAAAACAATGCTCTCCTGTACAATGCCCGGTATAGAATTCAACATAAGGATAACGACGCACTAATTCCGAAGAGATTTCCCGTAACTGCTCATCCGTCTCATAATGCTCGCTTAAATGACTGTCCAAAAGATGAAAGCCACCAAGACACAAACGAATAGGTTCCTGGATGGATTCCAAAATATTCAAAATACCGTTATGGGCACAACCTGTAAAGAGAACATCCCCCACTACAAATGCCAACTCATGATGAAAAGTATCCTTCACAAACTCCCCACTATCAGCCTTAATCAACAACGTTCTATCCCCCAAAGGCTGTGCATGATGATGAGACAGATGAGCATAGATATGAATACCATCCACACAAGTATCCTCTTTGATGAATACAAAACGATCTCTATGTTTCTGAAAATCCACATCTCCCGTGATGGAATGCTGATAACGCCTGACGGAAGCATATTCAGCCCCAGGAATCTCAGAAGACAAGATTACCTTTGCCTTGTGATTCATCTCTAAAAAGGCAGATAGCCCACCAATATGATCATTATGCCCATGCGAGATCAGACAATAATCAACCTCTCCTAAATCTACACCCAGTTTCTCAGCATTAAGCATGAACAAGTCGGAAGCCCCGGTATCGAGCAGATACCTTCTTCCCCCATATTCCATATAAGCAGATAACCCATGCTCCGTCCCGAGCAAAGGGGTATCTGTACGATTGTCACTCAATATAATGATTATTCTTTCCATTCTTTCCTATTAACATCCGAATTCTTGTGAAATAACTAGGCAAAAGTACAAATAAAAAACGAGATTTCCCCATTTTTAAGAGAATAATGACGAAGACTCATTGTAAAATCTGCCAGTATAGCCAAAGATGTAGAAGTTTTTCCAAACATCTCTAGAACTGCGGAGATCATAGCAGACACTATCTCCTACCCTATCCGTAATGCAGGAAAAGATAGAAAAAGGAGAAGTAGATATAGTAGAAGAAGTAGTAGTAGATATAACAACATACAAAAAAGTACCATCAATCCAAGACTACCTAAAAGATAGCCTTGGAAAGATAAACATGGCAGATATAGGAAAAGAGGCTAAGCTGCCTCCTCCTTCTTTTGCTTCTCAACCTCTGAGAGGCTGGTGGCGATAAGCTTGATCACATGATAGTCCTTGCCATCCTTCTGATAGGTCTCACTCTTGAAGAAACCCTCCACCTTTACTCGCTTGCCCTTCTTGAGGAGATCGAGGAGTGCCTGGTCATCATTCTTGATCCAGGTCTCGAAGCTCTGGATGGAAGAAGAGGTAATCTCCACGCCACCCTTCTTCTCGGTGGTCTTGATGGATACGCCAAAACGAGCGATGCTGCTCTTCTCAAAGTTTCTAACTTCTGCGTCCTTGCAGATAAAACCTACTACTGTGAAATTGTTACTTGCGTTCATAATCTTAATTTTTAAAACGTTATTACTTAAATTTTACGTGCGAAATAACACCAACAAGGAGAAGGCGAGAAAAGACAAGAGATGGCCCATATTATTTTCAAAGATATCCTGGTTGTTTTTGAAATAGGAGCCGCTGCACCCAAAAACAATGAAAAAAATGTGGAGACAAGCCCCTGGGTGTGCCCTTGACTGTCGCCGCTTGTGGTAAATTTGCAAAGTAAAATCAAGGGATGACGCTTAAGAAAATGAATGAACGCTCACCCCAAGAAACAAGAAAAGTAGTAGAAAAACAAAAAAGGACGCATTCCAACAACCAAACTTAGAGAACAGCAGCCCTGCCAACCCCCAAAGTATCCATCAACATCACCGAGAAAAGAGAGAATACCCCTACCCTCTTTTCATCCAGGACTCCGAGGCCCATCACCACAAAAACCAGCCACTCCTCCCTCAGAAAGGCAAGCGAAAGGAGGTGACATCCTAACAAAAGAGACCTGTCACAAGGATGGCTAAGAATTACTACCTTCCAAGACCAAGCCACCTTTCTTCCAAAAAGTGAAGCAAAAAGAAGAGGAAGCAGATTCTTTCATATCGCCTGCATGACCTCCTACCTATCTGTTAGAAGGTAGCCTACCCCCATTGCAACTCTCCAAACTTCTCCCAAAAATATAGATATAAAAAATCAGACATAAGGCAAGCATCTGCGATACCTATTTATCCGGCATAACCTCCTGTTATGACGGACGGCTGCGCCCTAAGAAAGCAGCCGAACCGAAGGGAAGAAACCCTAGATAGAGCCTCTCCCCCACTCCCTGCTAAAAGACAAAACCAGCAAACAAGTCCAACTGCAGGGTACCAGAAAGCCGACCCTTTAACTTCTTCACAAGTTTAACTGCTTTCTTGTCTTCCTGTAGAAATCTGACCAGGCTATTGATAGCCGTATCATGCGCCTCATTCTCGGAACGAAAAAGACCGGTAAAAAGACCTGGCAAGAAAGACCATCCCCTGGTTCCATAGCTTACAAAAACCCCATATGTCCACAATCCATTGGGATGCTGCAATATTCTAATTTCCAGGTTTTCCTCAATCTTCTCTACTTGAGTGCGTGGTTGCAAGTAGGAAAGTACGTCAACCCAAAAATACTCATTGAGTTTAAGTTCAGAAGGAGCACGGACATACCCCAACTGCCTGAGCTTTACATAATCACGTCTGGCAAACTCTATATGCCGATTTCTCATACTTGAGTTGTCTGATGCAAAAAGACCTTCCAACTCCAAAATTTCATCATCTAAAATGTCAGCCATGTTGAAAAAGTTGTGGCAAGGTGGTTAGCCTTGCCGTTTCCTTCTTTAATCTGTTACTCTATAATAATATTGTAGCTTAGCCCCTTTGAGATTATCCTCTGCGTAACAAGCTGCTGCATGATAATACTTATCGTAAAGTTTGGCTAGCTCCATGTTTTTTTCATGCCACTGGGCAATCTTATGATTCAACACCATAACAAGTTCAGTAATGTAAACACAATTGTCTTTCCATTCATTGAACGCACGATGGAATGTGTCTGTAACGGCATCCCCTCCAAAAGCATCAGCTATGGAGAAATCCTGCCAAAATGTGGTACGTGGCTTGTAACCTGTCTCACTCTCGATGTTCCACATGGGAACCTTGATTTGAATTGTCTCTGTCATGTTCTTAATCCTTTAAAGTTCAACTTGAATTTATTCTGGATTTCAGATTCACAGCCTTTTTAAGACTTTTGCTATCGTAAAATCCGAGTTTTTTTTAAGTCATTCCGGCATACCCGTCATCACTTTGCCTTTTTACGTGCTTAAAAGATGGAAGGCTCAAGAAGTCAGAACACCCAACAATCTGTAGAGAATCTTTTCAGGAATACCCAATCTCTGATTGTGGAAGGCTGCTTGAAAAGATTCTCTGCAGATAACAGAAATGTGGTGTTTGGTATCTGACAAGCCTGCCATACCTTTGCACGTCAAAAAGCAAGTGATGACAGGTAAGTCAGACAGAAAAAGCACGAGGTTTTATAACCATAGCAAAATTACCTATAGATATAATATATAGACAAACAACGCAATAATATAAAAAGTTAATTCTGTTTACATTAGGAAAAAGCAAGGAAACATCAGTACAGCTTAAGACAAAATAAAAAAAGCCATTGCCTAAGATCCAACAATCTCAGTCAATGGCCAACCCTATTTCTTAGCAGACATTTTACTTAAATGCCTGAATATACTGCTTTAAAGCATCACGTAATATCTCTTCACAACTCTTTTTTGTCTTAATCTTAGTGAGCATAAGCTGCTCATAGTCTTCATCAGACAAATAAGTCTGAACACCATGCATAGTGGCTCTTTTCTCTGCAAGAGACATCTTCTGTTTCTTAACAACAGGCTGTTCATTACCAGGACGTACTGCCTGATTCATATTACTAAGCGCTGCGCGAAAATCCTTTCCTGCCATAATTCTAAATATTTATAGATTAAACAATTCTTTAATTACTAAAGAGTAGTCATTTGCTGCTGTACAATAAGGTGAATATGAGAACAGGTCAGTCAGCTCTGTCTGCGCTTCATTTACCTTGATGCAACGTCGAATACCATGCGACAAGACCTTATCACCATATATCTCTTTAAGAAAACCCAGCGCCTGACGGACAATGCGAGGTCTCTCATCCAGCATTACAGGTAACAGACCTAATAATTCAAGATCTTTATTCAAGGCAAATCTGCCATTCTTTACCTCATTCAATGCTCCAAGAATGGCAGCCAAACCATTCACAGAAAGTCCTTCCATCTGAACTGGTATAAGCAAATGACTGGCAACAACCATAGCATTGTAAGTTGACTGAGACAATGCTGGAGGGCAATCAATGAAGATATAGTCAAAGAAATCTATAGGATCAGTGATACCTTCACCGGTAAAATCTATGCAAGGACTGCTGATGCAAGCTCCTAACACTTGACGAGGAGATCCGGTATTCTGAAGGAAAGGATCCACATCCTGCATTTTTGCAGAACCTGGAACATAATACGCACCTATCTTAGACTTGTATATAGGAAGACCCTTACAAGCAATCATAGAATCAAAAACAGTAGCACAACCTTCTGGAGCATGGTTCAAAAGGGTTAAGTTACACTGAGGATCCAAGTCTATCTCAAGGATTCTTAGATTCTTATCCTTTCGGAGCATACCAGCTGCAAGATTTTGCACTGTAGTCGTTTTGCCAACGCCACCCTTATTATTGACGATAGCCAAGATCATTTTCAGTCTATTTTCCATATCTTTGACTTTTAATTATTAATTTATGGTGCAAAGATACATTAAATAATTGAAATAAACAAGAGAAATCGCAAAAAAGTTTGTTTTCAAACATAATATTTTGCAAACATGTTTGTGTACATATATGTTTGCAAGCATCAAATAACTTATATTATACTATTAATCAAACATTTACAAAAAAACAAATAAAAAGGTTTTCAAACATACATATTTTATTGTTTTTCGGCTTTCGGTTTTACAAACTGTCAAACATCCTAATTTCCAAACATAAACGAACAGAGTATAAAAAGGAAAAGGGACAGTTAAGCAACACTATAAAGAAAAGTAGAGCTGATAGAAGTTCCAGACAAAAAACACCAACCTCCCTACTCCACTCTATTAACATCAACAAGAAACAAACCTCCCCAAAAGTAACATACAAAGATCAGATAAGAAAAGACAAGGAGATAGCAGATAATTGATGATAGCACTACCAAACAAAATCAAGTAACACCAGGATAAAACTGTTAGGAAACATTCAGGAATACCAACTTACGAAAAAACATGGATCCTTGTTCCAGCCATCAAAAAGTTTTTAAAACAAGTTATTGAATGAAAAATGTAAATTCCCCCAAAAATGATTATCTTTGCAAAGCGTCTGATAGAAAGACCAACCGAGTGAACGTTGGATGGCATTGTTCGTAACCTCAGACATACTCTCTGTCAAACCACCGAAAGAATTCTCGACCAAATTCTAACATACATGGTTGCGGTCTTACAAAAAAGATAGTAAATATGAAATGCATCACAAAGGTAATGAACCGAAATGCTAAATGCAAACATGTTTGCTTTCAATCATACACGTTTACATTCTACCTAGTTTGCCAACTAACAATCAAACAACCAAAGAAAATTTAAGCAAGCTTTCAAAGGAACCAGTGTAAAAAAACAAAAGACTTTGTTTAATTGAAATCAAACATACAGATAATCATATATACGTAATTATAGGTTTGCAAAGAACCAAACAATCAAACATACAAAGTTACATGTATTCATGTATGCAAGCTAACATAGAAAAGAGGAATGTAAAAAAGTTACAGAAAACAAAGAAACACGTAATCAAACATACAAGTTTACAAACAAATTTAAAAGACATAAAGGACATTAGATACGCCTGCAAGTTTTCAAACATTCAAACACACAAACAATCAAAAGTCCAAACGTACAAACAAAAAAAGTAAGATCAAAACTAGAAAAAAAACTATGAATTTCAAGTGATAAAGTACATTACAAATAGCAAAAAAAAACAACCTAAAACCCTATAATATACAATAACAAAAACATGTATACAAACATACATGTTTTCATGTAAGCAATATCAAAAGAATATTAATAAACTACATATCAGTAAGTTAACAGCTCAAAGAAACACCAGAAAACTAATTCTAACTTTCAAAAATACATTCTTTCAAACATTTTTGTTTTCAAGCATACAAAGAATTCAGAAAAATAGGAATATAGTAGTAAATATAAGAAAGTAAACAGGAATAAATAAAAGTCATAGTGTATCGTGAATTTAAACAAGGATTCAATGAAACATGTTTTCAAACATACAAAATAGATACCCAAGTAAACTCATGTAACAGTTAACAGACTGAACCAGGATAAAACAATTCTATTACAAACATTTTTGTTTTTTAGTTTACAAGCATACATATAAACAAAAGATATTGAATAAATGAGATCATAATATGATAACTCGTATTCTGACTTTATATCTTTCAAGTTAACATGTTTTCGGTTTTTCATGTTTAAAAGTAAACAGCTTCACAAAATACATATTTTCAAACATTCAAGAAATTTTTCACAAAGTCAACAATATAATGAAAATCAGGCAGAAATACGGATAATAAAACATACAAAACAAAATATCATGTTTACCAAGATACAAAAAAACAAGAATGTTTGAGATCAAAAGAACAAAAAACAACCAGACAAACTAGGAATTAAACGAGCAAACAATATATCTTGAAAAAGAAAGAAGCAGAGAGCACAATGATATATAGAGATTCAAAAAAATGGAAGAATGACAAATGCAATAGGTTTGCGTACGGGTTTTCCGTTTTTTAGTTTAGTTTGTTTTCAAACATACCTGTAAACATATACTACAGCTATATATCTATATATTAATGTATTAAAAAATACAATACAAACCTACAAACATGCTAGTTTGTAGGTTTTCATACTTTCAAACATATATTGAAAGGAAAAGAGAACACATCATCAGGTGAAAAGATTTGGAAAGCTCAATACAAAATAAGATAGTAAAGAATAACAAAAAGTATATAAGATAGATTATTGATGGGGTAGGGTAGCAGGTATCTTATACAACTATGACAGTTAAGTCTGTCCAAATGTAATTAATAACAGCATCTGATACAAAATCGTATTACGGCAGTCACAAATCATCTATGTAGCCACTTATATCTTCAATCATGAACTTTCATGCAACAGTTCATAAGTTTCCAGAAGGAGTTTCTAACGAAAAATCAGAATTTTTATTAGCAGAGCAGAGCCTTCAGATTCTGCAAGTCGCTTAGCCTTTATATTCATTCTACAATTGGATTGTATAACACCGCAGTTCGGCCACAAAAAAGTCCTCTGCAACAATCTTCTTTGGAACAGCGGCTTCTTGCATTAACTCCTCACCATGAAGAGTCGATAACCAGGCTGCAGCATCCTCCTTCTCCTGTATCATTACTTCAGCCATATATTACAACTACTAAAGTTGATTTACCCCATTCTTAATCTATAGTCTAGACTCCCTACTTTTATGTAGTTTTCAACAGACGATTCCATTCTCATGGCAACTATATAAGTTTACTATCGCCACGTTGCAAATACAATAAGCAAGTAGGGTAGGGGAGAAAGTAATTCACATGCTCTGAACAAAATGGATTCTAAAATACAGTAAATAGCGAACATTTTTATTTCTTTTCAAACATGTTTGCAAACCTGTAAATAAGATATGACTCTATATATCAGCAATTTACAACATACTACAGTCAAGTAAAGTAATCTACATGTAAGTGTGCTTACAAACTTTCAAACACCCAAACTTTTAATGATAGCGTTCAATCAAGAATGATATAGATGGGAAAATATTCAGGTATTAATGCAGGTAAGAGGGAAAGGAAAATGCCGGAAATATGTTACAGAATAGGGTAGGGGAAAGGACAAAATACAACGAGAAAGGGCATGCCTTGCTGAAGACATGCCCCGTATATACTATTCTTCCTCAGAGATTTCAACAGATGGGATCTCACCAAGATAGGCCCCCATATCCTTCCTTTCTCTCCATACAAAAACATCATTGATAAAATTCATCAACTTCTCATGCTGCTCATGGATGCTATCAATAATTTGATTATAATAGTCTAAATCCTCATCTTTAGAAGTAGAGGTAAGCTGAATGTTCAGGTCATCCAGAGCGTCGAGATGAGCATTGAGCTTGAAATACACTTGCTGATAAAAATTCCTTTTCTCCATTTCCTCATGATGAGTAGATTCTAAAATCATTCTCAGGCCTTCATCCTGTTCCGAGAAGTCAACTTCTTCTAGTGGAATGAATGCATTGGCAGCTTCATCGCCAGCCAGGATGAAGAATACAACCAACCTATCTCTACCATGCCAAATGTGATGTGGGTCAGTTTGCAACCAATTCTTCACTTTGCGCACAGATGGAATGGATGAATTGAAACTAGATATTATTTTCACCATAATCTTATGTATTAATCGTCAAACAATCTACCTTGTACTCCCTTACCTGGCTTTCCATTCATATACGGAACTCCATAATCTTCATAGAGCATCTTGCATACTGAACCACAGATTTTTCTCTCGTTAGTATCAAAATCCTCTTTACTATATCTCAAGGCTATTTTCTTCAGCTGCTTGGCAATTTTCTCTAGAATTTCAATTCTTTCTGACTGTGAGTCAACTGTAGAAACAGATTTGCTGATGGCAGTGATATAATAGCTGGACTGCTCAACTCTGAAATGCGCACGAAGGAAGGTGTTGATCTGGGTGATGATCTTGGTCAGTTTTGCACCATAACCTTCTGACAGAATCTTAATCTGTGTTGGTGTAACCGGCTTCTTTGCACCAAGTCTTGCAGTATTACCATTTGTTTCTATGATAAAATAGTAGGCAGTAACAGCACCTCTGGAGTTCTTGCTCTTAACCTTATAATCAAAACAAACGTCACAAAGTCCCTTTTCGTAGAGTTTCCTGATGTCGTTCTTAGCCTTGTCAAGCACTCGCTTCTTGAAATCAGAACCGTTTTTATACTGTTCTTTCTGGATAATGTTGCCCTTTTCATCCTTAATTTCTAGAAGGTTGAACATCTTCTTGATATCATGAACGGTCATGAAGAAGATCTTGTCTTCCTTGTTGCGATACTGACAGCAGAATTCATAGAAGCGTTGTGAGTACACACTCTTGAAACTCATCTCGATATACATGTCAAAGACAGTAAATTCAGATGAGAGGTTGGTAAAGTAGGGGAGGAGTACTGGAGTAATACCCACAGTGTAGGTCTCTTGATCAGGATGCTCATCCACATACGACAATAAACCAGCATAAATGCGGTGACCGTCTTTGGAATGAAAGACCTTCTTTGAATCAGTGATGTTCTTTAATGCATTGAAGGCATAATCCAAGTTTGAGCTATGCCCGGATACACATTCAAGCAGCTGGCTACGAGTCAGGGTAAGCTGATACTTCTCTGGATGTCCATCTGGAAGATCCTTGTTTTTCTGTATACCACGAAGAATCTGCAACCAACAATTTCTCTCAACTGCAGAAAGATTGCTGATTGCCTGAGTAACATCGTTTGGCTGAGAAATAAAATAGTGTGGATTTTCTGCCAGAATCAATCCATCAACTTTCTTAGGACGCCCAGATTTCTTCTTAGCAATCTTGCCTCCTTCATCGTCAGAAGGTATTACCTCTGCAACGATCTCCTCAATTTCTTCCTTTTTCTTCGCTTTAGACATAGCTGTATGATTTTAATTTTGGGCACAAAAATACATAATTTCTGCGACAATCCTCTTAAAAGAGTCGTAAATTACATTTTTTTAACCTCTAAAAGACAAGACAAAATTATAAAATCTAGAAACAATGAGTTAAAAAAGCAGGAAGTCATTCTATAACTAATTGAAAATCAATAGGGCAATTTGAGTTCTGACCGTAAAAAACATGGTATCAGATTAGAAAATAGATGCGACAAAATTATAAGTAAAAATTAAATATTGAATTACGTTACGACATATATAGAATATAGATTGTCGTAAACAAAGTTATTTCACAACTCTTCTTTTGAGTAATCTTTTATTATTATCACTTATAATTATATTGTTGTGTATTGGATTTAATTAATTTATTGGTTTTCGTTAAAGTAATACTTTAATATAGGTTACCTATCTTATTACGACAATATTATAAATGATAATTGTTTTTATAGTAAGAAAAGCCAGAGTTTAAAGGAAAAATCACGCTAAGTTTATAATTTTGTCCGGGCTTGAGTTTTAGGGATTGGGATATAATATATAAACTTTTGAATCTCTGAGAGTTAAAACATTGCTGCGACAAAATTATAATATATAGAAAGGAATGATTATCAATTTTTTAACTGGCACTTTGCTACGACAAAATTATAAAAAAACAAAAAATATGATTTTAAAAACGACTATTTAATAATTATGTCGCAAATAAAATCATAATAACTATAATTGTGTCGCATGTGATGTGGCATATGATGGAGTATTCTTAATAAATAAAGGCTGTAAAAAGAATACTTTATTAATTGTATAGCGTGATTTTAGGGAGCTGGATGAAGAAAGGCTTTAAGGAATATTCCATGTTACTGCGACAAAATTATAAGCCAAATCTAATTCTATAGGTGAAGTATTCCATGATAGAAGTTAACGTTATAATTGTGTCGTAATGTACACCTAAAATCGAAGTATAAGATAATTATAATTTTGTCGCAACATGATTGTATTTGTTTGTTTATCAGTAAATTGAATGATTTTAAAAAAGTAACTTGCGACAAAAATAGAAATGCCAAATAGGGCAGGGGATTACTATGTAATAAACCTGCGACAAAAAAATAAAGGAAATCAGATAAAAGTAGAACGTTTTACGACATCGTTATATTTTTGTCGCAAATAGGTTCAATTGGTTTATTATTCTGTCGTATGATGTATGTTCAGAGCAAATAAAATATATAGAAGGTATACTATAAAGTCCTTTGCTTCAATATGGTATAAGTATTTATAGAAATGTTATCGCGACAAAATTATTGGTTGAATTAGACCGGAATAGCAGTTAACTCTTGAATTTGCATGTTATGCGTGAGGATTATGACTTATATTAGAAAGAATAAGAAGACCTTAATATAACACTATCTAACATAATGATACATTTATTAACGCGCAAAAAAGTCTGTTCTTTCTTTATACGGCCTGGCTTTCAAAAACTTTCCCTCCATGAAGCTGGGAGTTTCCTTTTTCTGCATCATAACGGAGGAAGAAACACCACTATAAGTCCTTTTGCCAGTCTGCTCTTTTTTAAATCTCTTTTTTTGGCTTATTCTTTTCAGTATCTGTAACTAACTGATTTTTAATATCTCCCTTTAGCTACCTGCGACATAATTATAAGATGATGCGACAAAAATATAAACCCATCTGCGACATAATTATAAATCTTAGGTGCTTTGTTGCGACAAAATTATAAGGGTATAATATGAATCTAGATTAACGTTTTTGGCATATAAGATGGTTTGTTAGGATAGATGTGATTACTAGAAGTGATATACTAAAGTAATCATTGTCCATTAAATAATAGCACTATTCATATATCTATCTGGTAATCTGAATATAGCAGGTATATTTTAATGAAACGAACTTGAATTGTTTGGCTCAAACTGTTCTTCTTTTGTCTTTAAAATGGCTTTGCTTACTATATATTATTTCGCATTAATAGTATTCTTCAGGATTGCTTCTATTTAGTATCTTTATAAAAATGTCGCACCATTAGAATGAGGATGATCAATATATGTACCATATGATAACAATATCTAACATAAAGATACATTTATTAACGCGCAAAAAAGTCTGTCCTTTCTTTATGTAGCTTGGCTTTCAAAAACTTTTTCCCCATGAAGCTGGAAGTTGCCCCTTTCTTCATCATAACGCAGGAAAAAACACCACTATAAGTCCTTTTGTCAGTCTGCTCTTTTTTAATTCTCTATTTTTGGCTTATTCTTTTCAGTATCTGTAAGTAACTGATTTATAATGTCTCCGATTAGCTATCTGCGACATAATTATAAGATGATGCGACAAAAATATAAACCCATCTGCGACATAATTATAAACTCTTGGAGATTTGGTGCGACAAAATTATAGAGATATGGGATTTGCGGTAATTAACAGATTTTTTATCTCTCCTTCTCCTGCAGTATTGGTTCTGGGCCTTTTCTTCTGTACTCCATATAGGCATTCTTGAGTTTGCTGCGACAAAATTATAAGGAAATAAATGCCTTCATGGCCTTGTAGAATCCTAAGACAAGTTTGGTGATATGAGAAGAGATAGGTACAGGGGGCTTCAAATCAAGAGAAAGCCTTCTTTTTCTTGATTTGTATGGGAGAACAGGCTCTTGGATGATTTGCAATGAAACTTTCCTCGGTAAAATTGCAATAACGTCTTAAATCGCAGAAAAATACCCTTTTTCCTTTTTAGTAGTGTGAAAATGAAGAGAGGGGAGAAGTTGTCTTTGCTATTATGTAATAGATGGAAAAAGAGAAGTATTACCCAAAATATTATGGTGTAGCACTTCTCTTCTTTCTTGAGACCTTCCAGCAACAGAGGACTCTTCTACGTTTCCTATTCTAGGCTAGAAATTGTAAGGCAAAAAACTAGTTCTCTGTATTTTGTGGAACGATTTCTTCATGCAGCCTGTTATGAACTGTGAAAAAATCATTCATTAACTTTATCTATTATTTCTTTCCATTTCTCAGGAGAGTAAGCTGTAATAACTGTAAGAACTGAAACGCCAAGAACAAAAAGTAACATCATATGAATACTCGTTTTCCGTGTGAACCCACGACAGACCTGCTGCAACTAGTAATTTAAAAATATTATTCCCTCTCCCCAAATCCCGAAGATTAAAAGGTGATAGGCTTTTTACGTGCAAGCAAGTACGATAAATAAGAGTAAACAGGGTGCAAGGAATTTCTGTATTATTTTCGGTAGCCATCGGCTGCTTAGACAAAAAATACAGAAATAGCCTTTAGGCGGTACTTGCAGGTTTACGTTTATCGTAACTTTGCAAAGTAAAAACCTGGCTCCTTGATATTGGACATGGGAGCGATAAGGAGATGGTAAGAATCATCGTTGCAATAGGTAAGGAGTCTATATTCGCGATACCTATCAAGAAGTTACTGTGAAGGCCCTCCATTGCTGTGACTCCGGAAGTGGTATCAATGGCTTTCACCTGGATGATCATGAAAACAAATGCCATTTTCTGTTGGATTCTGTCAGAAATCTCTAGTTCTGGAAAAAAAGATGCAGATGTGAACAAAAAATACACACCATAGCAATATCTTTGCAGGCGAAACGTTATCAAAACATTAAATGTAATATACAAGTATGGCATTGAATCAAACCAACAAGCTCGTGTGGATTGTGGAGACCATCTATCGGGCACATAAGATTTCCTTCGAGGAACTGAACCGCCGCTGGATGGACAATGTGGATTTGAGCGGAGGCGAGGAGATGTTGAAGCGTACCTTCCACAAGTGGAAGTGGAATATCTTCGACACCTTTGGCTTGTCGATAGAATGCGAAACGACAGCTCCTCATTCAATAAAGATAATCAATAAGTACAAGTTATGAAAGATTTTGCAGCTATAGACTTTGAAACAGCTAATAATGAGCGTTCATCAGTCTGCTCCGTGGGCATCGTCATAGTTCGTGGCGGCGAGATAGTGGACAAATTCTACTCGCTCATCAAGCCCGAACCGGAGTATTACAACTATTGGTGTAGCCAGGTGCATGGCTTGTGCACTGCCGATACAGAAGATGCGCCCATCTTCCCTGAAGTGTGGAAACAGATAGAGCCAAAGATAGCCGGTCTCCCTCTTGTAGCCCACAACAAGGCGTTCGACGAGAGCTGTCTGAAAGCGGTCTTCCGTATCTATCAGATGGACTATCCCGGTTATCCGTTCTACTGTACCTGTGTGGCTTCACGCCGAGTCTGGCCACAAGGTAATCATACTCTTGATGTAATTGCAGCCCGCTGCGGTTATGATTTGTCAAACCATCATCATGCCTTGGCCGACGCAGAAGCCTGCGCTGCCATCGCATTACAAATACTATAAAATATGAGCTCAATAAACAATTTAAAGGATAGGTTAAAGGACATAGGTTACAAGACAACCATTACCCTATCAAATTATATTCAACTGCTGAAAGGATCTGGAAGCTTCGTCATTCCTGACTATCAGCGTGGTTATGTTTGGGGACAGAGAAAGAAAAATTCGCAATCTGATTCTGTCTCTTTCTTAATCAATTCACTTAAGGAATCATACAAACATAAAAGTGATATATTCCTTCAAGGGATAACTGTGCATGAAAAGAAAGAATCCTTTGATATTGTTCTCGTAGATGGTCAACAAAGGACAACTTTCTTCTATCTTCTACTGAAATATACGGGCTACAAAGATTATATAAGTATCAAATAAGATATTCGTAAGGAATCCAACGACTTCCTAAATAATCTAGACAAGGAGGATTGTTCCCGCAATGATACAGAAGAATACCAAGATATTTTTTTCTTTAAAAGAACACTGCGTATATTCGCAAGGGAGTTAAAGGATATTGATAAAGAAGATTTTAGAAAATATATTTTGGAACATGTAAAGTTTTTATTCGTTATCATTCCTGAAGAACAGGCTAAGATAGTTTTCACTATAATAACAAATAATATGAAAATTATGAAATAATATTTTGATAATTGAATTATT